>Ga0153917_1000769_pt1 | contig 17143 bp, 17 predicted proteins | sample TSFL001MetaG_FD_104695 | JGI IMG/M metagenome (GOLD analysis project Ga0153917, IMG submission 104695) | Attine ant fungus gardens microbial communities from Florida, USA - TSFL001 MetaG | ecosystem: Host-associated > Fungi > Mycelium > Unclassified | place: USA: Florida, Paynes Creek Historic... | reverse complement strand
GAACAGAGAAGTTAAGCCCGATTGCGCAGATGGTACTGCATTTTAATGTGGGAGAGTATGTCGCTGCCTTTCTTTGAAAGCCTGATTCTAATGAGTCAGGCTTTTTTTATGTAATAAAGTTTTCGTTAGAGATTTCTTTCTTCAAATAGACTAATGGGCACATTTTTTATATTTTTTTTATCCATTTTCTGTATATAATTAGAAAAAATGTATTTTATTTCATGTTTAGATTGCTAAATTTGCATCTTATTTCAACAACTTATTAATTTAAAAATGGATACAAATTTATTATTAAACATTGCCAATGATTATGGTTGCCCTGTTTACGTTTATGACGGCAACAAAATTGAATCACAATACGACCGTTTACAAAATGCATTTAAAGGAGTAAAGCGCCTTAAGATCAATTATGCGGCAAAAGCACTAACCAATATTTCCGTTTTAAAGTTGTTGAAGAAGAAGGGCAGTGGGTTAGATACCGTATCAATACAGGAAGTGCTATTAGGTTTGGAAGCGGGATTCTCTCCTGATGATATCATGTTTACTCCTAATGGGGTTTCTTTAGAAGAAATCGAAAGAGTTGTAAAACTTGGAGTACACATTAATATTGATAATCTTTCGGTTTTAGAACAATTTGGAACAAAATACCCGAACATCCCAATCTGTATTCGCATCAATCCGCATGTTATGGCTGGTGGTAACAGTAACATATCAGTAGGTCATATCGACAGTAAATTTGGTATTTCCGTACACCAGTTGCCTCATATCCTGCGTATTATTGAAAATACAAGGATGAAGGTGAACGGGATTCATATGCATACAGGTTCTGATATTTTGGATATTGAAGTATTTTTATATGCTTCCGAGATTCTGTTTGATGCAGCCAAAAACTTTAAAAAATTGGACTTTATTGATTTCGGAAGTGGGTTTAAGGTACCTTATAAAGAAGGCGATCTTGAAACTGATATTGAAGAATTAGGTGAGAAACTTACGGAGCGTTTCAACCAGTTCTGTAAAGAATATGGAAAAGATCTGGATCTGGTTTTCGAACCGGGGAAATTTCTGGTTTCACAATCAGGCTACTTTTTAGCAAAGGTAAATGTTGTAAAACAGACGACTTCAACCGTTTTTGCCGGAGTTGATTCAGGCTTTAACCATTTAATCCGCCCTATGCTTTATAATTCTTACCATCACATCACAAATGTTTCGAATGAAGGCGGTAAGGAGCGTTTTTATTCAGTTGTAGGTTATATCTGTGAAACGGATACATTTGCCAGCAACCGGAAAATTGCCGAGATAAAAGAAGGTGATATTTTGTGTTTCCATAATGCAGGTGCTTACTGTTTTTCAATGGCTTCTAATTACAATTCACGTTTTAAGCCTGCCGAAGTTCTGGTTTATAATGATGCTGTATATCTCATCAGAGAGCGTGAAACAATGAACGACCTGTTGAAGAACCAGATCCTTGTAGATTTGTAGGAGTAAAGTAAATAACGTAAATTTAATATGATATAATTAGGCAGCAATTTTGTTTGCCTAATTTTGTATAAATTTATTAGAAATGAAAAGAAGAAGTTTTTTTAAATTCGGAGGATTAACAGCATTGGGTTCTGCATTATTGAGCCCTTTAGACGTTTTTTCAAATGAAATAAATGAACAAATACAAAGTTTTGGGAACAAGAAGGCCCGTAACATCATTTTCATGGTAAGCGACGGGATGAGTTCCGGAACTTTGAATCTTGCCAATATATATTCCAATAGGATATTGGGAAAAGGCGGTAACTGGATCCAGTTGTATCTTGACAATAAAGTAAGTCGTGGATTGATGGATATGGCCTCAGCCTCTTCAATTGTAACGGATTCTGCAGCGGCGAGTTCTTCATGGGGTGGCGGCGCCCGTGTAAACAACGGCTCAATCAATATAAGTCCCGAAGGAAAGGAAAATCTTCCTATATGGCAGAAATTCAAACTCAGAGGGAAAAAAGCGGGGTGTGTAACAACTGTGCCTATTACGCATGCTACTCCGGCAGGTTTCACAGTTGCCATGAAAAGCAGAAATGACCAGTCAGCAATTGCGGAAGAATATCTAAGGGTTGGATACGATGTTTTATTAGGGGGTGGACAGCAGTATTTTGCGGCCGAACATCGTAAAGATAAGAAGGATATGTATGCAGCATTTGAAAAACAGCAATATGTAGTTGCGAAAACAAAGGAAGAGCTTAAAAAGGCTGATCCATCCCGGAAATTGCTGGGTGTTTTTGATTATGATGCACTTCCTTATCAGATTGACCGGAAACAATCTAAAGATCTTACAGATAAGATTCCCACATTGGCTGAGATGACCCAGGTAGCTATAGATCAGATGAAGCATAATAAAGAAGGATTTGTATTGCAGGTGGAATCGGGAAAGGTCGACTGGGCAGCGCATGCGAATGATATAGCCGCCCTGATTCATGAACAGCTGCAGTTCGATGAAGCAATTGAAACGGTTATGAAGTTTGCGGAAAGTGACGGAAACACCCTGGTGGTCATTACAACAGATCATGGAAATGCCAATCCGGGACTTATATACGGAAAATACGTAAATGATCATTTCGACAGCCTGTCGAAATACAACTACACGAATGAGTATCTTCTCAACAATATTAAAAATAATCAATCGGCTGCGCAGATAAAGAATTTCATTAAAAGTCTTATTTCGGTAGAGATTTCTGATGATGAGTCACAGACGATCGCTTCTTACTATAACGGTTTGCAAAAAGGGGATGATGGTTTGTACAACTATAAACATCTGCCGTTTAAGGCATTTGCAGATATCCAGAAGAAATACAATTCCATCGGCTGGATTTCTATGGATCATTCGGCAGATTATGTTGAAGTAGCTATGTTTGGTCCGGGAAGTCACTTACATAAGCCGTTTATGAAAAATACCGATATGCATTATCTTTTACTTGAAGCTGCGGAAGTTGAGAATAAATTTTAATTGCAGTACTATAGTAAAAATCATAAATTTGCCTCTCTGTAAAAGAGAGGTTTTAAATTTATGAAGATAGCGGTTATCAATAATTATGATTCTTTTGTTTATAACATCATTCATTATCTTGAAAGTTTTGATAATGTACACGTAGAAGTTTTCCTGAATGATGCTTTTTCATTGGAGGAGCTTATGCGTTTTGATAAGATCATATTGTCTCCAGGACCCGGAATCCCGAAAGAAGCGGGATTGCTTACAGATGTCATCAATTATTACAAGGATAAAAAAAGCATATTGGGGGTGTGCCTGGGGCACCAGGCAATAGCCGAATATTTTAAGTGCACGCTAAAAAATCTTGAAAAACCCTTGCATGGAATTTCGTCATCTATAAACATATTGCAGGAGGATTATTTGTGGAAAGATATGACTCCTTCTTTTAATATCGGTCATTATCATTCATGGGTCGTTGATCCTTTTCATCTTTCAGATGAAATTATTCCTCTTGCGCTTGATGAATGGGGAAATATTATGGCGCTCAAACATACATACTTTGATATCCGTGGTGTTCAATTTCATCCGGAATCGGTGTTAACAGATAATGGTAAACAATTATTACAAAACTGGATTTTTCATAAAAACGATAAAACGATCAGCTGATCGTTTTATTTTTTCGTTTTACCACTGTTGTATTTGAAATTTCCGAGAATTTCCTTTTTAGAAGGAGAGGTGGTGTTATTGTTCGGAGATTTGTTTGCTTTATTTAAAGGCTTACCGGCTGGTTTTTTTATATCTGTCTTAGCGGTAGAGCTTTTTGGCTTCATCGGAGGTTTTGAGGTCTTTACCTGATCTCCGGCCGGCTTTTTGGTAGCTTCGATATGTGAAAGTACTTCTCTTGGATTTTTCGGATTTTCCTTTGTCCCCCTAAGGTAAATCACAAGTCCGTTGAGAAAGTTTCTGAGGATCTGATCCTGACATTCCATATATTTGGGATGGTCCTCATTCCGGAAGAAATTACCGATTTCACCTTTGGAAATTCTGAAATCAACCAATTCAAGGATTTCTACAATCTGATCATCCCTCAATTGGAGCGCTACACGTAATTTTTTGAATATATCGTTATTGGTCATTGTTATATTTTTAGCAAAGATACATGAAAAGTGTCGTCTAAAACCTAAAGAGTACGGAATATTAAAGTTGGTTCTTCTTTTCAGAAAGATCTTTAATCTCGTCCCTGAGCTTTGCAGCCTGAATGAAGTCGAGATTTTTGGCAGCTTTTTCCATTTCCTTGCGTTTTTCCTTCATAATCTTATCCAGGTCTTTCGAACTTGTATAAGAAGTTGTTTCTTCCGCAACCGTCCTCAGCACGGGTTCATCATGCTGATAGGTTTTGAATTGTTCAGCCAGAGATTTCTCAATTTTCTTATTCAGTGCCTTAGGCTGCAATCCGTTTGCCTCGTTAAAAGCCATCTGCTTGCTGCGTCTGTAAGTGGTTTCGTCAATCGTTCGCTGCATACTGTCCGTTATTTTATCGGCGTACATAATCGCTTTTCCGTTTACATTACGGGCTGCTCTACCAACGGTCTGCGTTAAGGAACGCGTACTCCGTAAAAAACCTTCCTTATCCGCATCCAAAATAGCGACTAAAGAAACCTCAGGAAGGTCGAGACCTTCACGAAGGAGGTTAACGCCAATGAGCACATCAAAAAGACCTTTCCGTAAATCCTGCATAATTGCAATACGTTCCAATGTTTCAACATCGGAATGGATGTAACGGCAGCGTATTCCAATACGTGTGAGGTATTTTGCCAATTCTTCCGCCATACGTTTAGTAAGTGTTGTAACAAGTACGCGCTCATCAATTTCTACCCGTTTATGGATTTCTTCTACAAGGTCATCAATCTGGTTCTGGCTTGGGCGTACTTCGATAATAGGATCTAATAAAGAGGTAGGACGGATCACCTGTTCCACATAAACACCTTCTGATTTCTGTAATTCATAATCAGCAGGAGTTGCAGATACAAATATGACCTGGTTTTGCAGGGATTCAAACTCTTCAAATTTAAGCGGGCGGTTGTCCATTGCAGCCGGTAATCTGAAGCCATACTCTACAAGGTTTTCCTTACGCGACCGGTCTCCGCCGTACATGGCATGTACCTGTGAAACGGTAACGTGACTTTCATCAATGATCATAAGGTAATCCTCTGGAAAATAATCAATAAGGCAGAAAGGGCGTGTACCCGGGGCGCGGCCGTCAAGATAGCGGGAATAATTTTCTATTCCGGAACAATAGCCGAGTTCCCGGATCATTTCCAAATCGAAATTTGTACGTTCCTCCAGTCTTTTTGCTTCCAGGTGCTTTCCTATCGACTTAAAATAGTCTACCTGTTTTACCATATCCTGCTGGATTTCCCAGATGGCATTATGCAATACGTCGGGTGAAGTCACAAACATATTGGCCGGGTAAATGCGAAGTAACGGATAGCGCTCCAGAACCTTGGATGTTTTAGCGTCGAAAGATTCTATTGCTTCAATTTCATCTCCGAAAAAGTGAACACGAAAAGGATCATCCGCATAACTTGGGAATATTTCAACAGTATCACCCTTAATCCGGAACGTTCCATGAGAAAATTCAGCTTCTGTTCTGGAATACAAAGACTGTACGAGCTGCTGTAACAGCTTGGTTCTGGATATTACCTGATCCTGCTCAATGGTTACTACATTCTTTTGAAATTCAACAGGATTTCCAATCCCGTATAAACAGGAAACGGAGGCCACGACCAAAACGTCACGTCTTCCCGAAAGCAGGGATGAAGTGGTGCTTAACCGCATCTTTTCGAGATCCTCATTAATGGATAGGTCCTTTTCAATGTAAGTACCGGTTACGGGCAAATAGGCTTCCGGCTGATAGTAATCGTAGTACGAAACAAAATATTCAACTGCATTATTTGGGAAAAACTGCTTAAATTCAGAATACAGCTGGGCTGCCAAAGTTTTGTTATGAGCCAGTACAAGAGTAGGTTTCTGAACTTCCTGGATCACATTTGCTACCGTAAAAGTTTTACCGGATCCCGTAACACCAAGCAGTGTCTGGAATCTTTCGTTGCTTTTGATACCGTCAGCTAGTGCATTGATGGCAGCGGGCTGGTCGCCCATTGGTTTGTAATCTGATTCTACTTTAAACTTCATGGAAAATAAGGATATGATAACAAATATACAAATAAAAAAAGAGAGGTATAAACCTCTCTTTTTTCAATATTACAACTATTAATTAGTTTACTTTGAAAGTTACTCTTCTAGCAAATTTAGAAGTAGTTTTGTTTTTACCGTCGAAAGAAGTATCTTCTCCGTTAGCGCTAACTTTAATTCTTGAGCTTGAAATTCCAGATTGTTCTAAAATTTTAGCTACGTTTTTAGCACGTTTTTCAGATAATCTTTGGTTGTACTGAGGACTACCAACTGAATCTGCGTATCCGTTTACTTCAACAGAAGCATTCGGGTTAGAACGTAGATAAGTAATCAAGAAATTTGTAGCTTCTGCGTTTTTAGGAGCAGATTTATCAAAATCAAAATAAACGGCTACATAACCCTGATTGATTAAATCAGCAGCTGTGTTTGAATCAGCCGAAGAGAAAGTATCTCCTTTTTTAGCATATCTTGAATCGAAGTAGTCTTCGTAAGAATCAGGAATACCATTTTTGTTTAAGTCGATAGAACGACCTTTAGTATCCACCATGTTTCCTGCAGGAGTATTTGGTTCTAAATCCAAATAATCTGCTACACCGTCATTATCAGAATCGACCATTTTGTTTTCGATATCTGTTACACGGTTTTCTAAAGCTTCTACACGGGTTGTTAAAGCATCACCTGCATACCAGTCAGCGTGTTGATCGTGTTTACCTAAATAGAATGAAAGACCTAAAGTAGCATTGTATAATGTTCCGTTAAACCCTCTGTCTTCTGCATCTGCTTTGCTGGCTCCGTCAAATCTAATGTCCTGACGAACTGTGTTGATCATAGAGAAATCAGCATTTAAAGCAACACGGTTTCCTAATCTAACCTGACCTGTAAGACCTAAGATTACATGCCCCATTTGGTCTTTTTCGTAAATGTTCGTAGCTAAATCTTTACCAGGTTCCATCCAAGAGTATCCTGCTCCCAAGTGCGCCATTAAACCTAAAGTTTTAGTCCACTCTTCAAAATTCATGATACGTCCAAGGTTGGCAACCCCTTGTAAACTAGCTCTGTAGTGTTTGGTTCTAAAATAATTAGAATCCTCACCGTTTTTCATATAATCGTAACCGAAATCAGCTTTAAGACCGAATTTGTTGTTAAACATATAACGAACACCTGCATCAGCATGTACAAAGCCAAAGAAAGTATCACCTGTATAACCTGGAGTCATTGGTGCAGACGGTTTAGTTAAACCTCCGTTAACGTCAATAGACCATTTGTTGTAAGGTAATCCTTCTTGTGCGTTCATATTAGTTAACCCTAGCACAGTTGCGATTAATGGCAAAGTTATTTTTTTCATAAACTTTTTTTTTTAAATTAAATTATTAGTAAAAACAGAATAGTTGTATTTAAAAATTTTTGTAAAAATAATATTTTTTAACGTATTAAAAAAATGTTTTTTAATCTTTTAGCCATTTATAGTCGGAGTAAAAGGTTCCAAAAGGTAGGAGGGAAGCTATTAAAACGAGACCTAACTTTTTTACAGACCATTTATATTCCATTTTAAGATAAACTGCTAATACAACATAAGTAACAAAAAGTATGCCATGAGTCATGCCAATCGGATAAAGTAGTTGCTTGTACAGCTCGGGATTAACAGTTTTATTATATAACATATTGTAAAATAAAACTAAATAGGAAATTCCTTCTAAAGCAGCTATTAATCTGAAAAAATTTAACATATTAATTAAATTCTAAAAATTGTTGGTTGTAATCCTTAAGGTCGGCGATGTTATGTTTGTTGTTCAGATCAAGCATCAAAGACATAAAATATGTAAAACTTTCTGTACTGGTATTTTCGTTATTTGAATCTAAAGTTTCTTCAATTGGTTCATCAGAAGGAATACTGATAAGGAAATCATTATTCGCTTCAATATGTTCATATGCCAGTCGCAAAGCTTTTACTAGAACAGGCTTTTCTTCAAGTAAAGCGAATTCTCTTAATTTCTTTAGTTCCGGTACAATGGTCTCGGGTACAATACCATTAGCAATTACTTCTGCCTGCAGATTTTTAATAATCTTGTGTGCGTTTGAATTTTCCACTTAATTTATTTTTAGAAACACGGCAAAATTAAAGATATTTGTTGAATTAGAAAATTTATCACTATGATTATTTTATTAAGTCTTTTGAACTATAATATATATTATGTAAAATAGACTTATTTCATATCCATAGTAGGCTAACCACACTTTTATATTATGTATGTATTGCTTATAAGTCTGTTTTCCTCCTTGTGCGTAGGATTCTATATCAAACATTTGAAGATTACCAGTGAAAAGAACCTATTTGCTTTTGTACTGGTCAATTATCTCACTGCCATAGTCTTGAGTTTTAGTTTTTTTGAAGTTTCCTATTCTTATTCCAGCTTTTCTCCAAACTTTCTGTTACTTCTGCTTCTTTTAGGTATTCTGATGCCCAGTATATTTCTCATACTTAATAAATCATTGAAACATTCTGGCCTGGCGCGTACGGATATTTTTCAACGGATGTCGCTTATTATTCCTGTAACATTGAGTTTCCAGTTATTTGGAGAGGAAATGAGCCTGGCAAAATTAACAGCTATTTTGATATCGTTCGTAAGTATTGCGCTCCTGTTGTATAAAAAATCCACAAACAATGGAAAATATAGTGTATTTTACCTGATGAGTATTTTTTTTGGTTATGGCATCATCGATACGCTTTTTAAAATGATAGCGGTTCATAAAAGTCTTAATTATACGTCTGCCCTGACATTTATTTTTATAATTTGTGCACTAGTTTCCTTTATTTATTTCTGGTTGGTCAAAGGCAGTTTTGATGTAAAATTTCTTTATCTGGGAATTGTCCTCGGAATCCTTAATTTCAGCAATATATATTTTTATATGAAGGCCCATAAACTTTTTTCTGAAAGTCCTACCCTTGTATTCATTACAATGAATCTTGGTGTGATTATAGGTGGAAGCCTTATTGGAAAATACTATTTCAGGGAACGACTCACTAAAAATGTCCTTTTAGGAATATTTCTGGCTATGATAAGTATAATTTTATTAGCTTTAATCCAACTTAAGATCATTTAAAATGAAATATACCCCCCGCATTTTTGTTACGGTAGACGTAACGGTTTTCAGAAGAAGGAATGAAGGCTTTGAACTATTACTTATCCAGAGGCTCAATGATCCTTTTCAGGGATATTGGGCATTACCGGGAGGATTTGTGGACGAAGGAGAAGAACTGGAGGCTGCGGCAAAACGGGAATTGTATGAAGAAACGGATATCCACCTGTTTCAGGTAAAACAGCTGAAAGCGTATGGGAACCCTAAACGCGACCCCAGAAGCCATACCATATCCATTGCCTTTTATGGAGAAATTGATAATCTTGCGGAAGCAAGAGCAAAAGATGATGCGAAATCTGTCAAATGGTTTCCGGTTGAGGAACTTCCCGTTCTGGCATTTGACCATGCAGAAATCATCAGGGATGCAGTTGAAAAATTTGTGAATACCCCCAAATTATAAATGGCATATTCCTTATAATATGTATCTTTGATTATTGTATTAAAAAGAAAAAGAATGGAACAAATTAAGTGGGAAACTGCTATTGAATTTGACGATATTACCTATAAGAAATTCAACGGAGTGGCACGTATTGCCTTTAACAGACCGGAAGTACGGAATGCCTTCAGGCCCAAAACTACATCAGAACTTCTTCGTGCGTTTCATGATGCTCATGAAGATACCTCTATCGGGGTTATCCTTTTGTCATCTGAAGGACCTTCTCCTAAAGACGGAGTTTATTCCTTTTGTAGCGGTGGAGATCAACGTGCCCGTGGGCATCAGGGATATGTAGGGGAAGATGGATACCACCGGCTCAATATCCTTGAAGTACAAAGGTTGATCCGTTTTACCCCTAAAGCTGTAATTGCCGTTGTAAACGGCTGGGCTGTCGGAGGTGGGCACTCCCTGCATGTCATATGCGACCTAACGCTGGCAAGTAAGGAACATGCTATTTTTAAACAGACAGATGCCGATGTAACAAGTTTTGACGGAGGATATGGCTCGGCTTATCTTGCGAAGATGGTCGGACAGAAAAAAGCGCGTGAAATTTTCTTTTTGGGAAGGAATTATTCAGCGCAGGAAGCTTATGATATGGGAATGGTGAATGCAGTGATTCCTCATGACGAACTGGAGCAAACGGCTTTTGAATGGGCTCAGGAAATTCTGGCAAAGTCCCCTATTTCGATCAAAATGCTCAAATTTGCGATGAACCTTACCGATGACGGCATGGTGGGACAACAGGTGTTTGCCGGAGAAGCCACAAGGCTCGCCTACATGAGTGACGAAGCAATTGAAGGAAGAAACGCATTTCTTGAGAAAAGAAAACCTAATTTTGAAAAAAAATACATTCCTTAATAGGATGCCCCATGAAAACTCATGGGGCTTTTTTTATTTCTTATAAATGAATTCAAGAGGATTTACAATCTTTTTAGCTTTATTTTCAGCCTCCTGAGCTCTTAATTCCACCCTTCGGATCTTACCGCTTATGGTTTTAGGCAGTTCTTCTACAAATTCTATGATCCGGGGTATCTTATAAGGTGCTAGATGTTTACGGCTGTAGGTAAAAAGCTCTTTTGCCAATGATTCATCAGGCACACATCCCTTATTCAACACAATAAAAGCTTTAACTTCGAAGCCTTTTACAGGATGTGGTGAGGCAACCACAGCAGATTCTACCACCGCCTCATGTTCCAGCAGCACACTTTCCACTTCAAAAGGCCCTATCCTGTAATCCGATGATTTGATTACATCATCATCACGACCTACAAACCATATATATCCGTCTTCGTCTTTAAATGCCTTATCTCCGGTGTAGTATAAACCGTACTTGAATACCTGATTTTCTTTTTCTTTATCAAAAAGGTATCCTTTGAAAATGCCGTTCGGAGTATCTCGTTCCATTCTTACACAGATAGTGCCTTCCTCGTGAGTATCAAGGATTTTTCCTTCTTCATCAGCTATTACAACATCATACAGGAAAGTAGGTTTTCCCATAGATCCGAATTTGATTTTCTCCTGTGGCAGATTGGCAACCATACAGGTGCTTTCAGTCTGTCCGTATCCGTCCCTAATAATGATACCTGTTCCCTTATTCCACTCTTCAATGATTTCCGGATTCAACGGCTCACCGGCCGCTACGCATTGCCGCAAGGAAAAGGAATAGGACTTGAGATCTTCCTGGATAAAAAGACGCAGGACTGTAGGTGGCGCACACAAGGTTGTAATCTTATATCTTGCAATGAGTTCCAGGGAGGTAGCAGCATCAAAACGCTCTGTCGTATGATAAGCAAAAATGGTAGCTCCAACGTTCCATGGACCGAAAAAACTGCTCCAGGCAAATTTTGCCCAGCCCGGTTGCGATATATTGTAGTGAATGTCGTGTTGTGTCAGTCCGGTCCACGAAGTCGTGGTTAAGTGTCCTACAGGATGCGAAAAATGGGTATGGCACACAATTTTAGGCATTCCTGTAGTTCCGGAAGTAAAAAACATAAATAAGGTGTCATCGCTCCTTGTAGAAGCCGCTACCGCCGTGTTACTTTCCTTCTCAATCTCTTTAAGCGAATACCATCCGTCCCTTTCTCCTTCACAGATAATCTTTACAGATATACTGATGCCGCATATCTTTTCAGCTTCTTCTATTTTCGAAGCATTTTCAGCATCCGCAATAACCACTTCCGGAAGCGTCTTGGCGAAACGGTATGCAAGATCATTCGGCCCCATAATGGTTGCCGTAGGAATAAGGCGGAACCCTCCTTTAATCACAGCTAAAGTACCATACCAGTTGATAGGTTGCAGCATTAACTGAGTGAGGATGATGTCGTGTTGGTTTACACCTTTCTTTCTGAGAAAATTAAGAAGCTGGTTTGAGTGTTCTGCAAGGTTCCTGAAACTGTACGTTATTGTTTTGGAACCGTCTGTCCATAATAATGCAGTTTTATCCGGATGATTGGTAACATGTATTCCTTCAAAAATCTCAGCAGCCCAGTTAAAGTATTCAGGTTTTGTAATTTTAATGTTTTCAAGTTGAGAAAAGTTATTACCGGCAATAATTGATGCCACCTCTTCAAAATACTTTTTCATAAAATTATTCATTGTTTGTCTTTACAATTTATAAAAATTAAAAGAAAAAAATCTTAATTTTAAAAGAAAAAGCGTTAAGATGAAAAAGAAAATTGCAATAGGTATCCTGGGCCTGTTTATGATGGGAAGTTGTAAAACTACTCAGGTTGGCGATTCAGGAACAAAAACAGAATCCAGGCGTTTTAAAGAGGACGCTTTTGATCCCTTTTTCAAAGGTCTGGGAACAGAACCATTCTGGAATGTAGCCATAGACAGAAATTTTATGGTATATACCAATGCCGAAGGGATGAAAGAAATCTTTCCGGTTTCTGACTTTACACAGTCAGATAAAGGAAAACGTATACTTACTTCAAAGAATGCCAATTATGAAATTCAATTGTCTGTTGTTAAAGGCAGCTGTTCAGACGGCATGAGCGATCAGACATTTGATTATCAGGTGGCTGTGGACCTTACCGGAAAAGGTACTTCCATTCAACAGAAAGGATGTGGAAATTACCAGGTATCGAAAGAACTGGCAGGAAAATGGGAACTGACTTTCTTCAAAGAGGAGGAAATTCCAGCTAACAGGTTTCTTAAAACGCCTTATATTGAATTCGAAAATGAAGAGAAGCATGTTTCAGGAAATGCGAGCTGTAACGGATTTAACGGCACTGTTGCGATTGACGATAAAGCAATGCGATTTCCCAGGTTTGCAGTTACCCGTATGAAGTGCGTGCACGAAAACATGGAGCAGGAATTTCTCACCGAACTTTCAAAAATAACGGCTTATGAAATAACGGCCGACGGACTCTATCTGTATAGCGACAATGGACTTGTCATGAAGTTTAAAAGAAAATAAAAGGCCGGGATTTATCCCGGCTTTATTTTAAATTATATCTAATGATCCCTTTCCTTCCCTGATCACCTCCGGTTCATGCCCTGTAAGGTCGATAATGGTTGAAGCGACATTATCACCATATCCCCCGTCAATGACAACGTCGACCTTATGTTGCCATTTTTCAAAAATAAGTTCCGGGTCCGTAGTATATTCAATAACTTCATCTTCATCATATATGGAAGTGGAAACAATGGGATTGCCTAATTGTTTTACGAGTTCCAGTACAATGTTGTTGTCCGGCACGCGGATTCCGACCGTTTTTTTCTTTTTAAATTCTTTGGGAAGATTGTTGTTTCCTTCAAGAATAAAGGTGTAAGGTCCCGGAAGTGCCCGTTTCAATATCTTGAATGCTGAGGTATCAAGACTTTTAACATAATCTGATATATTGCTTAAATCGTTACATACAAAAGAAAAATTTGCCTTTTCAAGCTTAATGCCCTTTATTTTAGCAATTCGTTCTAATGCTTTTGTATTGGTTATGTCACATCCTAAACCGTATACAGTGTCTGTAGGATAAATGACAAGGCCCCCCTCTTTAAGGATCTTTACCACTTTAAGTATTTCCTTTTCACTGGGGTTATCCGGGTATATTTTGATGAATTTTGCCATAATTATTCTAGTACGTTAAGTTTAGCAAACCGCAGTAACAGTTTTTTGATACCACCGACTTCAAATTGAATTTCGGCCTTTTTATCTGCCCCTGCTCCTTCTAAGTTAAGAATTTTTCCTTTACCAAAGCGTTCATGCATGATGATTTGCCCTTCTTTTATTCCGGTATTTTCAGAAGCACTGCGCGAAGAAGGAAGTTTGCTGATATCTTTCAGCTTTCTGATATCTTGATGCGCTTTTGGCTCTTCATTTTCCCTGACCCATTTAGGTGGTACTCCGGCTGTTGGTTTTGTAAGCCGAAGCTTTGATTTGTCAACATCACCGAAGATGTCTTCACTTATAGAAGATTTATACCGGTAATTGGTTTCCGGTGCAGACAGGAATTCCAGATATTCCGGTGCTATTTCCTGGATAAATCTTGAAGGTTCACAATCTACAAGTTTCCCCCAACGGTAGCGCGACTGTGCATAGGTAAGATAGGCCTGGTGTTCAGCACGGGTCAGGGCGACGTAAAATAAACGTCTTTCCTCTTCAAGGTCGCTGCGCGAATTTACACTCATGGCGCTTGGAAACAGATCTTCTTCCATACCCACTACGAAAACAGTAGGGAATTCAAGTCCTTTTGCAAGGTGTATGGTCATGAGTGCCACCCGGTCGTCATCGCCCTTATCATTATCAAGGTCACTTGCCAAAGCTACATCCTCCAGGAACTCAGCCAAACTACCCCTTGCTCCGTCTATTTCTTTTTGCCCTTCAGTAAAATCCTTGATACCGTTTAAAAGCTCCTCGATATTGTCTAAACGCGTAATTCCTTCCGGTGTACCGTCTTTTTTAAGTTCCTGAACAAGCCCTGTTTTTTTTACCACATAATCTGTGAGATAATAGGCATCATGGTTATCGTTTATTATCTGGAAATTTTTGACCATGGTTACGAAATCACTGATTTTGTTCTTTGTGCCTGAAGTAAGTTTCAGATCGATCTTGTCAATGTGTTCCATCACTTCGAAAATGCTGCGCTTATAATGGTTGGCTGCAATGTTGAGTTTTTCAACAGTCGTATTCCCTATACCGCGTGTAGGATAATTGATCACGCGTATCAGGGCTTCTTCGTCTTTCGGGTTCACTACAAGACGCAGGTAGCTTAACACATCCTTTATTTCCTTACGCTGGTAAAACGACAATCCTCCGTAAATACGGTACGGGATATCTTTTTTGCGTAACGCATCTTCCATAGCGCGTGATTGCGCATTGGTACGGTACAGAATAGCAAAATCACCATTTTTCATCTGTTTGGTCATCTGTTCCTCAAAAATGGTTGAGGCAACAAAACGGCCTTCTTCGGCATCGGTAACAGACCGGTGTACTTTGATTTTAGGACCGTCTTCATTAGCGGTCCAGACTACTTTTTCAAGCTTTGTTTTGTTCTTATCGATAATGGTATTGGCGGCTTCTACAATATTTTTGGATGATCTGTAATTTTGTTCTAGACGGTATGTCTGTACATTGTCAAAATCCTTCTGAAAATTAAAGATGTTGTTGATATTGGCTCCCCTGAACGCATAAATGGATTGGGCGTCATCCCCTACCACACAGATATTCTGAAATCTGTCGGCTAAAGCCTTTACAATCATGTACTGGGAATTATTAGTATCCTGGTACTCATCTACAAGTATGTAGCGGAAGCGGTCCTGATATTTTAAAAGTACTTCGGGAAACCGGATGAGCAGTTCGTTTGTTTTAAGCAGCAAATCATCAAAATCCATTGCTCCTGCCTTAAAACAACGTTCCACGTACGCCTGGTAGATATCCCCTATCCGGGGTTTTTTTGCCATAGCATCCGCTTCCATGAGTTCCGGATTATTAAAATATGCTTTTACGGTAATCATGTTGTTTTTATAGTTCGAAATACGGCTCAGAACCTGATTAGGCTTATAGATGTCCTTATCTAACTGCATTTCTTTTATGATCTGACCAATGAGTCTTTGAGAATCCTGAGAATCGTAAATGGTAAAATTGGAAGGATAGCCCAGTTTATCAGATTCTGCACGCAGAATCCTGGCAAAAACAGAGTGAAATGTACCCATCCAGAGATTTTTTGCCTCACTTGTCCCTACGATCTTTGATATACGTTCCTTCATTTCCCGTGCCGCCTTATTGGTAAAGGTCAGCGACAATATATTGAAGGCGTCTACTCCCTGATGCATTAAATAGGCAATACGCAGTGTCAATACGCGTGTTTTACCTGATCCCGCACCTGCGATAATGATCATGGGGCCGTTTTTTTGCAATACCGGAGCGCGTTGTGCCTCGTTTAACTGGTCTATGTAATTTTGCATATTTTTATTTTCAGAATAAACAAAGTTACTACTAGTAGAAATAAGTAGCAAATAATATTAATTTAGGATTATATTTGTTTTTTAAATCAATGCAAAATGTTTTCAAATTTCTCAGTAGACTGGAAAGAATCGTTGTTTATTTTAGCGGGATTAATCGTCATTATTATCTTGTTTTATCTTTTTAACAGGAAATCGATAGCCCGTGAAAATGAAGCCCGCCGCCTTTTGCGTGAACGACTAGAACAGGATGGTGCTAATATCCCGCAACCTCTTCAGCCACAGCCGCACAGCGTAGAACCTGCCCGCAAATCAACACCTCAGACGGTACAGGCCTATGAACGTCTTATTATTCTCATGGAACGAATCGAAATACAGAAACTGGTGGCACGTGTTGCCCCTATTTCCCCTTTAAAACAGGATTATGCCTCTTTTCTCATCCAAAATATTGAACAGGAATACGACTTTAACATTTCACAGCAACTGTATGTTTCCGAGGAAGCCTGGGCTTTGATTGCAACGGCCAAACAGACCATCATTCAGCAGATCTTAAAATCGGGACTCAGCAGCGAAACGGCTGATGCTTATGATTTGCAGAAACAACTGCTGAATACCAAAGAGGCAAATTCGGTATTGGAGCTGGCCAAAAACAGGTTAAAGCAGGAATTTAAAAATCTGGTTTAGTTTTTGATGTACTTCCGATATAAAAAGGTTTGATTATGAGAAATTTACTTACAATATTAGGAATTCTCTTTTTGGCGGGTTGTGAATCATCTGATAACTGCCATTGCGAAGTATTTGAAAATATAGGTACGGAAGAACAACCTCAGTTGCGCTATATTGGATCGCTGGACGGAAATTGCGACGGCCAGCAAAAGGAGGAAAAATATATTTACCAGTCGGTAAGTTGTGATTAAAAGCGTTTCGATTTTGAAACGCTTTTTTTTAATGCCTTATTTTTCCTATATTCGCTAAAATCAATTCTAAGAATATACTATATGAAATTT
>Ga0153917_1000768_pt1 | contig 17160 bp, 20 predicted proteins | sample TSFL001MetaG_FD_104695 | JGI IMG/M metagenome (GOLD analysis project Ga0153917, IMG submission 104695) | Attine ant fungus gardens microbial communities from Florida, USA - TSFL001 MetaG | ecosystem: Host-associated > Fungi > Mycelium > Unclassified | place: USA: Florida, Paynes Creek Historic... | reverse complement strand
TGCACCTGAAGGTATGAAAATCATGATGGATATGGAGAAATACACGAAACAATCTTCAATTAACCGAACTACGAGAGAATTAATCAAAATCAGAGTCTCCCAAATCAACGGCTGTGCCTTCTGCATAGATATGCATACGTCCGATGCCCGCAAAATGGGAGAAACTGAACAGCGAATTTACTGTTTACATGCTTGGAATGAATGTGATTTTTACTCCCCTGAAGAGAAAGTTGCTCTCGAACTGTCTGAACACATCACGCTCATTCCATCTAAAAGGGTTCCTGATGAGCTATATCATCGGGTGCGGGAACATTATGATGAAAAACAATATGTTGACCTTGTTCTCATCATTAATCAAATAAACAGTTGGAACCGCATCTCCATTGCAATGGGGAATCGAGCTGCTTCAAAATAAGAAGAAGGAGTAAGATTAGAGCGAATCTTACTCCTCCTAGATATCGTACCGCATCATCTGATGTTTCCGTTTCAAAATCCTAAATCTTCACGTTTAGGTGCTTTTCAAACGCGATTTTCCCGCTTTGTGTAATCCTAATCGCTCTCGTTTTAGGCATACGAACGATCCATTCTTCTTCTAACATGCGCACCAATAGGGCGTTTCCTAATGCTCCTGCAATATGATGCTGCCGTTCACTCCAATCCAAACAGCAGCGGGCAAAAGCTCTCCTCTTATTCCGTTGTTGCTCTTCATTGATGCCTAACTTCGAAAAGAATAAAGCACCCTCTGAAGTCACCTCAAAGTGTAAATCAACTTTTTTTAACATCCCCTGCTCAACTAGTGAATGTGCCATTTGCACGCCCACATAACCTGCCAAATGATCATAACAGGTACGGGCGAAATGCAAGTCCTTTTTCTCTTTTGACTCTTTTAAAGATTTGACTTTACCTTTAGGAGCAATATGAAGCAATTGTTCAATCACGTTTGCGGCATCTGAGTTAGACAATCTGTAATAGCGATGTCTTCCATGCTTTTCTACGCTAATCAGCTTCGCGTCAAGCAATTTATTCAGGTGAAAACTTGCGGTTTGAGGTTTAATGTTAGCGAGATATGCAAGCTCTCCCGCAGGGTGTATCCTTCCATCCATCAGACTGAGAAGAATGGAAGAACGCGAGGGATCTGATAGCAACGAAGAGATTTTTGCAATATTAGGATTCATGATTTTCCTCCTTACATTCATATTTCGATGATAGTTGAAATGTTAATCCTTTACAATATAAATGTAAGCGTGACAAGGAGGAAAAAACGATGGACATCAAAAAACGAGACACTCGTCGATTTAAAGAAATCAAACCCAAGATTATGTATTATGGTACCTCGACATTTCTTCTAACAACATTGAATGAGGATGGAACCACTAATATTAGTCCTATGTCTTCTTCTTGGGCTCTTGGACATTATATAATCCTTGGAGTAGGACTGGGAGGAAAAGCCATCGACAATTTGGAAAGACACAAAGAATGTGTCATAAACTTGCCTGGCCCGGATTTATGGGAAAACGTTGAAAGAATTTCATCTTATAGCGGAAAAAAGAGTATACCGCCTTTGAAGAAACAGCTCGGATTTACATATAAAAAAGACAAATACGAGGCAGCAGGGTTAACGCCTTTACAATCAAAAACAGTATCACCAACACGAATTAAAGAATGCCCTATCCAAATCGAAGCCGAAGTGAAACATATTCGAATTCCAGAATATGACCAGTCATTTGCAATTGTAGAGACGCAGGCACTGCACTTTCATGCCGATGAAAGTATAATACTGGACGAAAACCATATCAACCCTTCCATATGGAGCCCGCTTATCTATAATTTCAGACATTATTTTGGTTTAGGAAAAGAAGTCGGAAAGACCTTTCGTTCAGAGACATGATTATTTTGAGAAAGCTATGACTTGATCTATTTTATTAGTAGATAAAGAGCATGCACAATTCTCATTATGTCATCATGATACCTTTTTACCTGCGCATTCATAGATCTCATAGACATAATGTAAATGTAATAAGGGGCTCCCCCTACCTAAAAGGGTTAAAAAAGATACCAACATCGTTTGGTATCTCCTTTTTATTCGGACTGATTTCATTATAAATCTCTTTTGAAACTGGGCTATATGGCTTATGATGGGATGCTATTTTATATTTACCAAATTAGCTGCTGCTTTATTTAGGAAATAAACGTAACCTGTTTGCAATTGCTCAAGCATATTTCTATGAAACTCATCAACGATGAAAAACTCTGTTTGATTTAGAAAGTCTTGGGGTGTTGATAGGTGCCCCTTTCTTCTTAAAAAGGATAAATGTTCTTTTACACGATTCAAAACGGTTGGATCGTTTGCAGAGAGACCTTCTTTCAGGAATCGAACCATATCTTCATTAAATGACTGCGCTTCTATGGCAGAATCGTTCATTTCTTCTACATCAATTGTTTGATTGGATAAATCAAAATCATACTCTTTTTTCAAATGTTCATTTTGATCTTTTAAGGCTTCTTCCCATTCTTCTTCAGTTTCAAAACCTTTAAACATTGTCTCCATATCTAAATCGACTCCTTCTTTAGCACTTTTGATAGAGGAATTGATTGTCTTGACCAGTCCTTTAAATCGTTCGATCTTTTGTTCTAATAAATATTTTTGCTGGATCAGCATATTTTCTCTATCGGTTTCTCCATCTAATAATTGTTTAATTTCTTTGAGAGGAAAATCCAGTTCTTTGTAAAAAAGGATTTGCTGTAATCGTTGGATATCCTTTTTTCCGTATAAACGATAGCCCGCTTCTGTCGTTTGCTCCGGAATCAATAGGCCTAATTTGTGATAGTAATGTAACGTCTTCACTGTGGTGTGAGCTAACTTTGCAACTTCACGTACCGTATACAATTCAATTCCCCCTTTCCATGTTTTTATACTAAGGTATCCTCGAAGGTAAGAGTCAACGCATTCATTTCACCTTTTATGACTAAAAACAACAAGCCACTTGATATGTATTGATGTGTTTATCATTTTCAGTGACTTAACCCAGTTTCAAGTCAGAATATCAGTGAGCTTCCTATATTTCTCCTCTTTAACGAAAAAAGAACCTTTTAAGGTTCTTTCTTAAGATTATCCAGAAAAGTAAATAGAGTATTCGGTTACCGGCTTAAACCCTAGTTTAGCTGCTAATGCAATGGACGAATTGTTGCAGATATCACAATCCCAGCTAGGAACAATCCCATTTTCCATACAAAACGCTATAAACCTATTTGCTACGCAATAAGCTAAACCCAGTCCTCTATATTCTTCAAGTGTATAGATATCCATTTCCGCTCGATTATGCCCTAAAAATATAGATGTACACTCACTTACTACGTGATTGCCATGTAATACGGCAAATCCAAAACCTTTTGAAGCAAACTGTGAGACAGAATCCCAATACTCCTCATAATAAGCGCTGTTAAACTCTGTGCTGTGTGAAATGATGTCTTCGTCTATTCTTTTCAATACAAGCTCCTTTGGCAGTTGCAAAGTCTTTTTGGAATATTTCGGTTGATAAGAAAATGCAGCTCTTCTCATTTGATTCAAGTCATCTTTCAGTATGGTTTTCAGTACGCTATCCCATGTATCACTGGAAGAAAACAAGGTAAATCGTTTTGATGATTTCACTTGTTCTTCATAATATCCTGCAATGAAATCATGAAAATCCCGATTCCCTTGGTCTCCCGCAATAAAATAAATGCCTGATTCTGTTCCTATAAAAAACGATTTAGGAAAAGTTTGATCATCTGCATAAACAGTTCCCGGAATGGTTTGGTCTAATATTGAATAGACAAATGTGGGACAATATTTATCGTCAAACATTGTTTTTAAGCTACTGTATTTTTCTTTTGTTAATTCCTGCAAAACAGACAACTCCTTTAAAACATCGTCTCCTTCATGATTCTGTTAACAGCATCAATTTTCCTCTGTCACCAGCTAATAACTTCCCTGTTACAATCTCAGACAAATAAAAACAAAAAACAGGTGTCTGCACTCAGCTCGCAGACACCTGTTGAACAACACTTTGCTTTATATAAACCTAAGGAGGAAATGCTGAGTATATCGATTCTCTATTCCCCAGTTACAGCAAACTGCTTTAAACGGTCACCAATTTCATCACGGACTCTTTGGAAAAATGCCCATTTTTCTTCGTCAGTCCCTTGTGCTTTTGCCGGATCATCAAATCCCCAATGCACACGTTTTACATGAGGAGGCGTCATTGGGCATTTATCTGCTGCATCCCCGCAGAGCGTAACAACGAAATCAGCATTGTTTAAAATGTTCGGATCAATGATATCTGAAGTTTGATTGGAAATATCAATCCCCGCTTCTTTCATTGCTTTGACAGCATTAGGGTTTAATCCATGAGCCTCGATTCCTGCGCTGTACACATTCCACTTGTCTCCAAGGTATTTTTTCCCCCACCCTTCAGCCATTTGGCTGCGGCAAGAGTTACCAGTGCATAAAAAGTAAATTGTTTTCTTTGACATATTGACCTTCTCCTTTTAGAAACATGAATGGATCATCAGCAGCCAAATATACAGGCCGACAAGTGTGATCAATAAAGTGGGTATCGTGAGGATAATTCCTGTTTTAAAATACGTGCCCCAGGAAATCTTCATACCTTTTTGCGAAAGGACGTGAAGCCATAATAATGTCGCCAAGGAACCAATCGGCGTTATTTTAGGGCCTAAATCTGAACCGATCACATTTGCATAAATAAGCGCTTCTCTCATCATCCCATGTGTATCTGTACCGGCAATTGCCAATGCGTCAATCATCACAGTCGGCAAGTTGTTCATAATGGAAGAAAGGATCGCCGCGATAAAGCCCATTCCAATTGTCCCGGCAAACAACCCTTGATCAGCTGCGGCTTGAATGACGTCTGAAAGGACATCAGTTAATCCGGCATTTCGGACACCATACACAACAACATACATGCCAATTGAAAAGAATACGATAGCCCATGGCGCTTCTTTCACCACTTTCTTTGTATGGACGGCCGGACTCTTTTTCGCAGCGATTAAAAAAATGATCGCTATAATACCAGCGACCACTGATACAGGGATAGATAAAAATTCACTTGCAAAATATCCAATTAACAGCAGTCCCAAGATATACCATGACAGTCTGAACATATGTTGATCTTTAATCGCTTCAATAGGCTTTTTAACCTCAGTCAGGTCATAACGTTTTGGTATGCTTTTTCTAAAGAAAAGGTAAAGCACAATGATACTCGCCAGCAGCGAAAACAAGTTCGGGACAATCATTCTGGATGCATATTCAATAAATGTAATATGAAAATTATCCGCTGAAACGATGTTGACCAAATTGCTCACTACTAATGGAAGCGAGGTCGTATCTGCAATAAATCCGCTGGCAATGATAAAAGGAAAAACTAATTTTTCATTGAAATGTAATGCTCTGACCATCGCTAATACAATTGGTGTCAATATAAGAGCGGCACCGTCATTTGCAAATAACGCGGCGACGATAGCTCCTAATATAGATACATAAACAAACATCCGCACACCGTTTCCTTTTGCAGCCTTAGCCATATGAAGTGCTGCCCATTCAAAGAAACCGATATTATCAAGAATTAACGATATCAGTATGATGGCCACAAAAGCCAATGTCGCATTCCAAACAATCCCTGTCACGGTTAACACATCATGAAAATTGACAACACCTGCTATTAGAGCTAAAACTGCTCCTCCACAGGCTGACCACCCTATAGATAAATTTTTCGGCTGCCATATGACCAATACTAGAGTTAATAAAAAGATGAATACCGCCAAAATCATTGATGTCAATCTAATGCCTCCTTACTGGCAACACGCTTGAGTTTCCTTTTGTTTGATGTGGTTTAACAATTCATCCTCCTGATCGATTTGATGTAAAATCAATTGCAATGTATCAAATTCAGGACATGAACCATTTATTGAATAATAACGCCATTGGCCTCTTCTGTCCTCATTCACAAACCCTGCGTTTTTTAATTTTCGCAAATGCTGGCTTATGGCGGGCTGGCTCATTTCGAACATATCAACCAATTGACAGACACAATATTCTTGTTCAAGAAATAATCTCATCATTATAAGCCTTGTTTGATCACTAAGTGTTTTTAAACAGCGAGTCATCGCCGCAACATCAATAGTCATATGTACTCCTCCTTCACAACTCGTTATATAAGCAACAAATGGCTATACATTATACATTATCCTTTACGTTTCTTTATACAGCGCTCTGTTTGCCTAAAGGGATCAAAATTCCAAAAACGAAAACACGAGTCTCTCCCCGCGTTTTTTTAGCGCCTCTGCCATTATATAAACTATTATTTATATAAACAATCCCTTATATTTGGAACATCAAGGCTTTTTGATTCCTTAACACCAACCTCATTCTGAAAACCCTTTGCATTGCTTAATTACACATTAGATTTGATTATTTTGACATTGAAGAATGCCATTTCCGGCTGTTTTCAATCATGATCCAGATCATTATAAAAGTGAGACGATTTCAAGTTGCAGGGAGTGGCCATTCAGCCAAAGCTGAAAATAGACGGACCATCCGGTCATTAAAAAAACAGGCCTCTTTAGAGGCCTGTTTTTTATTGCAAGTATTTTCTCCATTGCCATGACATCTACAAAATGGCCGTTGATTTCTCCCTGTTCTTTGAAGGCTTTCTGTACCAAATCCCAAATATGATTCACGTAGCTTGAACTCACTTAAACGCATTCATCACCAAATCACGCACATAGGAGTCATTCACCTCGTCCCCTGTTATAAGCAGACGATAGAAAATCGGTCCGTATATGAGATCTATGCTTACTTCAATATCAAGATTCTCTCTCAATATTCACCTTTCTGAATTCCCTTTTCTAGAAGGCCTTTCGCTTGGAGGCGGCGAGGCTGGAAAAATCGTGTGCGATATTCTTCTGCCAATTTTTCATCCAACTGCCCTGCCCCTATTCTAAAATCAATCTTTATGTTAAATCGACACCCTCCAGTTGTTTCAAATATCTTTGCAGGCGAACCTTCGGGTTTAATTCTATATTTGTAATATGCTTTACATACCGATTCGCACTTTCGGCAATCTCTTGGTCACTGATTGTATTGGCGCGATATTCGGTAAAGGAAGGCAGATAGGTCATGCCTACTAAATTGGCAGATGCTTGGAACGGTTTTGTCAGCTCGCTTATTGAAAACAAGTTATATCCACCGGCTTGATAAGAGTGTTCAGGCGAACCGATGGACACGGCAGTTACCCACTCTTTCCCCTTCAATTTATTTCCGCCGGGACCATGAGCCCAGCCAAACGTAAACACTTCATCAAACCATTGTTTTAAAAGCGGTGGACTGCTGTACCAGTATAATGGAAACTGAAAAACGATACGGTCATGGGCGAGGAGCAGCTGTTGTTCAAATTCGACATCAATTGGTTGATCGCGATATTTTTCATAAAGATCATGGACAGTTACATCCGGTGCACTTAAAACGGCTTCTTTCCACTTTTTGTTGATCCGAGAGGATTCTATATTCGGATGTACCACAAGTACGAGTGTTTTCATATGATCCATTCCTTTCATTCCTTTGATGTGACATCATTATATGATGTATATTAAAATATAAAAAGTACGCACATTGAATGTATATAGTATCAAAAAGTATACTATTAGGAGTGAACAGTTTGAGAAAACGTAAACTTGGTATTGATTATTCTTCTGATGACTTTGAAGGATGTCCAGTGGAAACAACATTAGATATCATCGGGGGGAAATGGAAAGGCATTCTTCTTTATCATCTCATTGACGGTAAAAAGAGGTTTAATGAGTTTCGAAAACTATACCCTAAAATTACCCAACGCATGCTCACGCTACAATTAAGGGAATTGGAACGAGATGGCGTGATTCACCGCGAGGTTTATAAACAGGTCCCTCCAAAAGTGGAATACTCTTTAACTGAGTTTGGAAGAACATTAGAACCTGTTATCTTGCATATGAAGGACTGGGGAGAAAAATATAAAGACAGGATTGATAATCTCGAGGCAGCACGTAAAGCTGAAGATAAAATCTAATAACAAGAAAAATACCAAGGGTTTTGACACCCTTGGTATTTCTGTAATTCAGACCTTCACCGGTTACACCCACAAGCCCTCAAAAAGTGTTTTTTGATTACATTTACCGGCTGCATGTCAGTTACCGTTCAAAAGGTCATTCTTTTTTCTAATGATGATTGAGACTTCTAAAATTGCTGCCCTTCACTTCAGCTACGTCATACACGGTAACAAAGGCAGTTTTATCAATATCATTAATAATTTCCTTTAGTTTGGTTTCTTCTAAACGGTTGATGACACATGTGATTTCTTTAAATTTCTCGTGGGAAAAACCCCCGTAAGCTTCTTTATATGTGGCGCTTCGGCCTAATTGTTCACGTATTGTCTCTACCATTAATTCGGGTTCTGTTGTAATGATTTGGAAGGTTTTGGACCCGCTTAAGCCTTCCTCCACAACATGAATCACTTTGGATGCAATGTAGTAAGCAATGACTGAAAGCAATGCCCCTTGTAAGCCAAATACTGTGGAGACAAAAATAAACACAAAAAGGTTTAAGAATAGGATGAGATCGCTCGTTCCAAATGGCAGTTTTCGGGATAGCAGCACAGCAAGCATGTCAATGCCATCTAATGCGCCGCCATTACGCAGCGCCAGCCCCATTCCGAATCCAAGGATAATCCCGCCGACAACGGTAATTAACAAGGTATCTCCTTCTATGATAGCGGGTGTGTGGTGGAAAAAGCTTGTCCCCGCGGCAAGCGATACGATTCCGATAATTGATAATAATGCAAAGCTTTTCCCAATTTGCTTATATCCTAACCAGACAAATGGAATGTTGATCACAGCAATCAAAATCCCCAGCGGCAAGTTGAATAGCTGTGAACCAACGATGCTAAGACCAGTCACCCCTCCATCAGATACACTGTTTGGAATGAGCACTGTTTCTAGTCCATACGCCGCTATGATTCCTCCAATGATAACCATGATGATTTGGAAAATCATTTTCGCTTTAAATTTCTTATGTTTTTTGGGTGTATTCATACCATTCCTCATTTCTCAAATATTTCGTTATATTTAAATATACCATAATAGATATTTTCAGCTAAAAACATGCGTTTTTTTAAATAAAGTAATTAACAGTAAGGTAACCTTCTTTGACTTAGAACATTCATGTACCGTGCCGCCTGTTGAGCAAGCGGCCCCTTTCAGTTCATATCGTGAATCGCCCTCAAACTTCAACACCGAAAATCCCAATTTATTCTGATATGATACTTAAAAAAGGAGGGTTGATGACAATGAATAACCTGTGTCGCAGTAAACAAGCTCCGTTTGAATACACCTTATCTCTTATAGGGGGAAAATGGAAAATGAGAATTCTTTATGAGTTAGGGTGTGAAAAAACGATGAGATACGGCGAGCTGAAAAGGGCTATGCCCTTTATCACCCATAAAATGTTAAGCGCACAGCTTAAAGAGTTGCAAACTGACGGTCTTATTCATCGATCTGAGGTTTCTCAAACCCCTCTGAAGGTAGAGTATTCGTTATCTGACAGAGGGCTGTCTTTGTATCCCCTTATAGATGAAATGTGTAAGTGGGGAATGACACAAGGAATGCCTCATACGTAAAAGCTACTTACAAAAAAGTGCGTACTTGTTTCCCAATGAGAGGAATTTTATACTGAATGAAAATATTTCTTAGGAGGAAAACATGACAAAACAAGTCTATATCATTCATGGCTACAGAGCCTCCTCAACAAATCATTGGTTCCCTTGGCTGAAAAAACGTCTGCTCGCAGATGGGGTCCAAGCAGACATTTTAAACATGCCTAATCCGCTCCAGCCAAGACTTGAGGATTGGCTGGATACACTCTCTTTATATCAGCACACTTTACACGAAAATACGTATTTGGTTGCGCATAGCTTAGGGTGCCCCGCCGTTTTGAGATTTTTGGAACAAATTCAATTACGAAAACAGCTTGGCGGAATCATCCTTGTTTCCGGCTTTGCCAAATCGTTGCCCACTTTAAAGATGCTAGATAAATTTACACAGGGATCGTTTGATTATCAAAAAATCATCGAGTCCGCGAAGCACCGTGCTGTTATTGCTTCTAAGGACGACCAAATTGTGCCTTTTTCATTCAGCAAGGATCTGGCACAACAAATTGACGCTGCGTTATATGAAGTTCAGCACGGAGGTCATTTTCTAGAAGATGAGGGATTTACTTCTTTGCCGATTGTTTATGATGTTTTAACCTCTTATTTTTCAAAAGAAACTCGCTAAAATCTTTCGCCCGCTTTAGGAAAGCGGGCTTTCTGAATTATCGTTTGATCAATACAGATAACTCACCTTCAAATACTTTTTCTTCTTTCTGATTATAAGTAGATAACAATACAGTGAGGATTCCCAATTCATTTCTCTTTGGCTGCTTATCAATAACCTCAACAATTGTAAACAATTCATCATCCGGATATACGGGTTTTATGAATGTCATATGATTCATCTCTGTTCCGGCTATAATATCGTCTCCATAGAGACCTTCTTCAATCCAAAGTTTAAAAGATATGGCCAGTGTTTGTATGCCGGAAGCGATAATTCCATTAAATCTGCCTCTATTCGCTTTTTCTTCATCTACATGCATATACTGAGGGTCAAATTCACCCGCAAACCGCATAATATCATCTTTTGTTACTTTTAATGATTTCGTTTTGAAAACCTGGCCAATTGTGAACTCATCTAACTTCATTCTTACACCTCTATTTTTTCAATTATCTATGTTTAGTTTAGCACTGTGATGAGCAAATCAAAAACTCTGGTTTTCGTTTAAGAGAATGGAATGACGCAAGGCTTATCATAGACTGGAAACTGAACAGCTCTCAACACTTAATCGTCACTTGGGTTTTTCGCAAAACTGAAAGCTCCCTCATATCTCCCAAGCGGCTTTGAGTTTTTTTATGCCTTCTCTTATGTCTGATTCAGACACCCCTGCAAATCCAAGTGAGACCCTTTTTACAGGAGGATGATGTTGATAAGAGGGAGAAACAGGATAAACTTTTACGCCATGTTTTTTTGCCTTCTCAATTAACTCTTTTTCACCAAATGGCAAATAAACGTCAAGTAAGATACGAAGCCCAGAGTTTTCCCCGCGAATTCTGACATGCTCTCCTAACTCCCTTTGCACTGCCTCTAATACAACGGCTCTTTTTTTACGGTAAAGTTTTCTCATTCTGTTGATGTGTTTTTGCCACTCTCCATTTTTTATAAATTCAGCTAGTGTTAGCTGACTGTGGCAGGACACTGTCTGCTTATATAAGGATGTGATTTCATGGCCCTTTTTTAAAAGAGGCGAAGGAAGAATCATATAGCTGATACGCAGCGAGGGCAAAAGAGACTTAGAAAAAGTGCCCATATAAATGACGCGGTTATGCTGATCAAGCCCTTGCAGAGAAGGAACCGGCTGTCCTGTGTACCTAAATTCCCCGTCATAATCATCCTCTATGATAAAGGATTGATTTTTAGCCGCCCATTTGAGCAGCTGAATTCTTCTATTGATCGTCATGATTGTTCCCAGCGTAAATTGATGGGAAGGTGTGACATATACAAGATTTGGCTGCTGCTCTTTGATCTTCTTTATACAGATTCCTTCATCATCGACTGATATTGGAACAATCTTCATGCGATTGGCTTCAAAAATCTTGCGTGCTCTTGGATAACCAGGATCCTCATATCCTATAGAAATATTCGGCTCAAAAACTTGGCACAAGATTTGCAGAAGAATAGGGTTCCCGGCACCTATAATCACTTGTTCAGGGGCACAATGAACTCCCCGAGATTGATACAAGTACTCTGCAATGAGTGTTCTCAGCTCAAACTCTCCTAAAACATGTCCCGGCCGATAAAGCTCGTGTCCATATCGGTCTAAACTATTGACCATGCTTTTTCTCCATGCGGAAAAAGGGAAGTAAGAAGAATCTACATTTCCATAGTGGAAATCAATCCATTGTTTGCTTTCTTCTGTTTCTTGTTGAATGGGTGCTGTGCTTGGCATTATGTCATAGGCAAAATCAGAATCATGATAATCAGCAAACCACCCGCTTCTTGGCTTGCTCACAATATAGCCCTCAGCAGCGAGCTGTTCATAGGCACGTTCTACAGTCGTTTGACTGATAGAAAGCTGATTCGCCAGGAGCCTTTTCGAAGGAAGTTTCATTCCTTTTTGAATACGGCCCTGATGCATATTTTCTTTAAAATACCGATAAAGCTGCTGATAAAGCGGACTATCCAGATTTCTATTCAAAAAAGGCGTGATATCCATTTGCGCGTTGTTCTCCTAACTGGTATGCATTTTTTTATGAAAACTGGCCGTTTATAAAAGGCCAATTCCAGTTTATAGTCATTGTAATCCCCTTAGGTACCGGATTTGTTAAGAAAATACAGACAATGAACAAGAAACATAGTGGAGTGATTGTAATGAACAAAACAACAAATGGCTGGATAAATGGTTTTATAGGCGTACTCATTTTCAGCGGCTCGCTGCCTGCGACCCGTTTGGCTGTGTCAGACTTCGATCCGTTATTTCTCACCGTTTGCCGCGCTGCGATAGCTGGTGTACTGGCGGGGGGTCTCCTTCTCATCTTCCGGCAGCAGCATCCTGCCAAGAGAGACCTCATTTCATTATTAATGGTAGCATGTGGCGTAGTGATTGGTTTCCCGTTGCTGACAGCTTTAGCGCTTCAGCATGTCACATCCGCACACGCTATTGTCTTCATTGGACTTCTTCCACTCGCAACGGCGGTCTTCGGCGTACTGCGCGGGGGTGAACGTCCTCGGCCCGTCTTCTGGATTTTCTCAGCTGCCGGCAGCTTGCTGGTAGCAGGTTTCGCCCTGATTCAAGGGGGAGGTTCATCTCCGCTTGGCGATGTGTACATGCTGGCTTCCATCGTTATATGCGGTCTTGGTTATGCAGAAGGGGCCAAGCTTTCACGGCGTCTTGGGAATTGGCAGGTGATCTCATGGGCACTCGTTCTGTCGCTTCCTCTTATGCTGCCATTGTCGTTCTTTTTTACGCCGGACTCCTGGTCGGGCATCGGCGTTCCCGCGCTGCTCAGTCTTGCATATGTATCCTTATTCAGCATGCTGATCGGCTTCGTGTTTTGGTATCGAGGTCTTGCCCAAGGGGGAATTGCGGCGGTTGGGCAGCTCCAGCTTCTCCAGCCTTTTTTTGGACTGCTGCTTGCCTCAGTGATTCTGCACGAGAAAGTGGGCTGGACACTCGTAGCAGTAAATATCGCCGTTATCATGTGCGTTGCTGCTGCTCGGCGATTTGCAAAGTAAGGCAGACCTTTAGCGTAAACTTCAATAATTCATGAAGGCATAAAAAATACCAGGGGCCAGCAACCCTTGGTATTTTTTATGCGGTCGAGGCGACTTGAATCCCACAGGTTATCCCCTTAGACAAATAAGTTACCAACTTACCCGCAACACCCTTTTACCCGCCGCTATTATAAAATCCTCTCTAACAAATCCCCCACTTTTTCTGCCATGACACGAGGCGGATAAGGCATTTCGTTTTTCAACCACCATTCCACTACCCCTACGTAAGCATTTGCAATAAATTCAACAATGACATCTTCACTTTGGCCGTAATTTTTGCCTTTCGTTACATCTACATCTTTCTTGAACTCTTCGATATTAAACTTAAGGAACTGACTGCGAAAATATCGAGCGCCTTCACTGGCTAACATCGTCGAAAAGAATAGATAATTACGCTCAAGGTATTCCATGCAGTGTACAGTTGATTCAATCCAGTCCATTTCAGCTGCCGACTCACAAAAATCCCCCATATTGTTTATATGCTCTTCCATAATCCTTTCCAATAGATCAAATTTATCTACGTAATGAAGATAGATCGTTCCCCGGTTTACATTTGCCCTTTCGGAAATTTCCTTAATCGTAATATGATCAAAACTTTTTTCAGTCATCAGCTCAATTAGTGCCCTTTTAATAGCCTCTTGGCTTTTGGTTATTCTTCTATCCACTTTGGACATAGCTTTTCACCAAACTTTCTTAAGATAATCAACAAATGAGAGTGGAATGTTGAATAATCAACAAATCGCTTGAATTTAACCATTGTATGCACCATGTTTTTATTTACAATAATAAACAAATATTGATTAGTGAATCATGCTTTTTCTCGAATGAAGTCATTGTCCATTTTAATTACTAGAGAATTATTTTGTAAACACAAAGAAAAGGCGTTATTTCAAATTGCAGAGAAAATGATGGAATTAGACCGCTTATCCTAAAGGTACTCTAAATTCTAATTTGACCCGCAACCCAACGATACATCCGTCAAGAGGCAGACTTTAATGAGGTGAAGAATGATTAAAAGACAATTTACGATCATTAATGAAACAGGATTTGCGAGACCAGCTACCCTATTAGTCAGTTTGGCTCATCGGTTTGCATCTGATATTTTTCTCGAACACCAAGGGAAAACTGTCAACCTCAAACAAGCACCAAAATCCATCATGGACATTATGGATTTAGGAATTAAACCCGGAACCGAAATATATATATACGCTCATGGAGCCGACGAAGCGAAGGCTATTCAGGAGATGAAAGAGCATTTAATAAAAAACGATTATATACAGTAATCAATGTTCAATTGTCAAAACATTGCTCAAGCGTCTGTTTTCAAAATCAGACACACAATATATCGTAGTAGCGGGATTGTTATCGTTGATCATCGGGTTGGTATTAATTTTGCGACAAAACAGCTTTTCAGGTCATGCGTTCATTTTTCTTCTAGTGATCATTCAACCTAAAATAGAAAAATAAAAAATGATCTACAAGCAAGAATGGAGGGTTTATATATATGCAGCAGAGAATAGTACCAAGGGCAGTTAACCCTTGGTATTATTGGATACCGAAAGAACTTAGATTATAAGCTATAAATGGCTAGTCCCGTGGCATTTCTAAGCGCTCTGCTTATGTTTAAGGGTGTGCTACATTTTAACGGATATAATAGAAATCAAAACTAATGATGCGACAACCAATACAGTTCCCATTAATGACTCACTAAATTTGATGACAATGAAGCTGGAAAATATCATTAAAGGGATATTCGTAACAATAACCGTTAAAATGTAAGTGGTATACTTGATTCCTACAGTTGCTGATAAAAAACAAACAACATCTGTTGGAGCTAGCGGACAAATCATTCCCAACGCCAAAAACTTATAATTGTAGGTCTCCAATAATGTTTTCAACTCTGGATGTTTACGCTCTAAATTCTTCATCATTTTTCCGCTTGAAAACTTCCTTGAAAAAACATAAACCAAGGTTTCGCTCAAAAAAATGCCAGCCATCGACAATATAACGCTCTCAATCGGATCAAAGCATACTTCCCCCTAAAAACATGAGAGTCACACCTGGAATAAAAAAGAGAAGTCTAATGGTCCAAAGCGCGATAAACAGCAGCATTGCATATTTTGTATTCGCCAATATAAATTCCTGTAAATCACTCATATCGAGTTGACAATAAATGCCCTAAGAAAAAACAAGCATCTTACTATGCTTGTTTTTCTTCTATAACTGTAGAAACTATTCTATTACGCTGCGTTTGCCTGATGCTTGCCTTGGCGGGCCTTTAGCAGAACCCTGATGCATGTTCGTCATTCTATATGCAGGCACTGTTTTCGGCGGGGAGAATAACTAGTAATCATCACAGTTCGAATACATCATTCCTAATCCTTTAATCCCTTTCCATCGAGAATTTTTTGCACATATTTTTCAACTCTTGATTCTCGGGTTTTGGATTGTTTGGCTTGAGAAAAATAAAGAGTATATGCTCTTTGCCGTCCCGGGGTCAATGCTTCAAAAGCAGTTTTCAATTCAGGGATTTCATCGAATTTATTTTGAAGTTCTTCAGGAATATTCAATTCAATATTGTTGTTAACTTCCACTTTCAAACCCGCTTTTTCAACTTCAATGGCTTCTTGAATATAGGCTTTCAAAATGGTTTCCATCTCATTTATTTCCTGAACATTGGTAAACCGAATCTGGCGTGCCGCCTGTACATTCTCCGTTTGTTGAATGAGAATTCCGTGGGCATCCTGTAATAGGGCTCCTTTGTGAAACAGAAGCGCACAATATTCTTTAAACCCATGTATTAAAACGACATTTTTATTATTGTATGTGTAACAAGGATGCATCCACTTAAAATCTTCAGTCAGCTCACAGTCAAGAATGATGGTTCTCAACTTCTCAAATTCTTCCTTCCACTTTTTCGCTTTATTTAAAAAATCATCAACCTTCGGATTCGTTCTGCTATTTGTCATGAAGAAATTCCCCTCTTTCCAGGTATTTTTAATTAGGCTAATTGGTTCCTCGTGTATTTACATAAAATGTGAAGTCCAGTCAATGTTATTTTTGACATCGCGGTGTTTATTTTATTCTTCTATATGTTCCTGCTCTTATTATTTAATAGATTAAGCTGAAAGTGGAGATGATGCAACAACATAAAAATGTCAAGAGCTATATTCATGTCCATAACATAAAAAGAGAGAAGGCCCATATAGCCTTCTCACCTTGTCTTATTCTTGCCAATGCATAAGGTCACTGCAACACTAGCTATACTGACTAAAGTGCCTGCAATAGAAACCATAATTGTCAAAAAGCCATTGGGAATAAAAAATCCAATTGGAATGAGCCCCAAAAAAGTAAAAACGATAAAACATTGGTATACTCCTGATATGATTCTTACAACCAAGTTGCCGAAAAAGGACATGGCTAATGGAGGGATAAATAAAAATACAACGATCCCAATTGAGATCAATAAGATAATAGGCTGATCAAATGAAATGACGTGATCTCCAGGGGAACCTTTAGCAGCCACTATAACAGCAACGATGGACATCATTAATGTAACAAAAACAAGAGAAAATCTTCTTAACAACGTTATGACTCCTTCACTAAAGCGAGTATTCCGGCCTTTTTCCAACCTCGATTACCATTTTATGTTACCCAATGAAAGATATGCATTCACATGTCACAGCTATAAGTCGTATTTAGCAAAATTGC
>Ga0153917_1000767_pt1 | contig 17204 bp, 12 predicted proteins | sample TSFL001MetaG_FD_104695 | JGI IMG/M metagenome (GOLD analysis project Ga0153917, IMG submission 104695) | Attine ant fungus gardens microbial communities from Florida, USA - TSFL001 MetaG | ecosystem: Host-associated > Fungi > Mycelium > Unclassified | place: USA: Florida, Paynes Creek Historic... | reverse complement strand
TAAGCATGTCCACTTCCAGCTGCGACAACATATCCATTGAGCCAAGCGGGCTAATATGTGTAATCAAGTGAGCTCCTTACGGGACGATTATCGTCTTTCCCTGTTGATTACAATAGCCCTGGCTTATGAGGTTTCACAACAGTTTGGGCGGAATACCGCCCGCATATTGTGAAAATATTTATATTACTGACGCACCAGACGACCGGTAGCAGGCACAAAATCGGTATTGGTGCGCCACGGGTTAATGTCCAGGCCGCCACGGCGGGTATAGCGTGCATAAACGCTCAGCTTCTCGGGCTGACAGAAACGCTGAATGTCATTGAAGATGCGCTCTACGCACTGTTCGTGGAATTCGTTGTGATGGCGGAATGACACCAGGTAGCGCAGCAGCTTTTCCCGGTCGATCTTCGGCCCGCGATACTGGATCTGCACGGAGCCCCAGTCTGGCTGATGGGTGATTAGGCAGTTGGATTTCAGCAGATGGCTGACCAGCGTCTCTTCCACCACTTTGCCACCGGCTGCGTTTTCCAGGTAGTCGGTGCTGAACTCGTAGTTATCAATGTCAATATCCTGTTCGTCGATACAGGTTCCATTGAAATGGGCAATGGGCTGGCCTTCCAGCTCATGCAGACGATATAACGATACCGTGACGTCGCCTTTCGCACAGGCGCGTAAATCGCGCTCCAGCGTGTGCAGAACATCGTCCCAGCTGTCGAAACGGGTCTGGTTAAAGCTGTTGAGGTACAGCTTGAAGCTTTTGGACTCCACCAGATTAAGGCTGGCGTAATCCAGCTCCACATGGCCTACCGCCACCTGTGGCAGGCCGCGCGCATTTAGCCAGGAGAGCTCGTACAGTGTCCAGATATCACCGCCCACAAATGGCAGTGCATCGGCGTGTAGTCCAAGCGGGTCGCGGTTCAAACTGCGCGGCACACCCTGCAACAGGGTTGCATCGTAGGTATCGCGGTAATCGGTCGATTTCCCCAGCGTTAAGCCCGTTAACGCCTGATGATTTTCGTAAGACATGTTTCATTGCCACTTTGCAGGTACACTTAAGGGCTGAGTTTATCCTGTCTTACGAGAAGAGAGAAATCGGTGGATATCGAAACTGCAAATGCCCTGACCACATTTACAACTCGCTACTGCGATGCATGGCAAGAAGCGAAAGGAACATGGCCGCAAAGCGCTGACTTATATGGTGTTCCTTCACCATGCGTCATCTCGACTCTGGACGATTGCGTTATCTGGCAGCCGAAGCCGTTCAGCGGAGAGCCAAATGTAAATGCGGTTGAACGCGCGATGGACCTTGTGGTACAACCAGCGGTTCATGCGCTTTACACCACGCAATTTGCAGGGGATATGACCGCGCGTTTTGCCGACATATCGCTAACATTGCTGCAAACCTGGAGCGAAGACGATTTCCAGCGCGTCCAGGAAAACCTGATTGGTCATCTGGTCACACAAAAGCGCCTTAAACTTTCTCCGACACTTTTTATTGCCACGCTCGACAGTGAGCTGGACGTTATCTCCGTCTGCAATCTGTCTGGTGAAGTGATTAAAGAGACACTCGGCACCCGCAATCGCGACGTTCTCGCCCCTTCACTTGCGGATTTCCTTACCCAGCTTGAGCCTCTTCTGTAATCCATCTTGCTATAGCGCGTGTGAGAGATCTCTTACAAGGTTTGTGAGAGATCGGCGCGTCGTTAAGTTAAATCTCATCCACCTTTCGTCATAAAACTTATTATTTTCAATAACATACTTAATTTTTCGTGTTGAGATGAGTCTTACAGCGCCTACAGAGTGGGTTGTAAGACGAAGCGGAATAGCGGATTCTATCTCTGTCGACAGGACGCCGACACGAGAAACGAACATCAGGATGATGGCGTTTCTCACACAGGACACGTCAGGATGGCGCTTCAGGAAGGCTTCAGGATGAAGCAAAAGGAGCACGCAGGACGCGTAAGGGACACCTCCAGGAAGGAGAATGAGAGCCGGTCAGGATGGGCGGTGGGTCAGGAATACCGGGACGTTTCAGGATGAAACATTCACGTCAGGATGATGTGAGCAGGATGCAAAGGTTTACGGATGACCAGGCCTTCGGGCTTCAGGAAAAGTTGTCACGGATGAGCAGGGAGCACGAATTGTAGCTGGAATGCTGCGAAACGAACCGGGAGCACTGTTTATACAGTGCTCCCTTTTTTTATTTCCCCCTTCGGCAGTGTTATGCTTCGCGCCATTGTGTTTTTCGGTCGAGGTTTTCATGACGCGTCACGACAACGTGCGTGCCCAGCTGCACGCCATCGAAGCAGTATTACGTCAGCATCAGCTCTGGCAGGCGGTCTCTCCGCAGCCGGAAGCATTCGCCAGTACACAGCCTTTTTGCCTGGATACGCTTGAGCCTTTCGAATGGCTGCAATGGGTTCTTGTCCCGCGTATGCACGCGTTGCTGGACGGTGGTCATTCGCTCCCTCAGGCTTTTGCCGTATCGCCGTATTTTGAAATGGCGCTGGATGCCACCCACCCGGCGCGCGAAATACTCCTGATTGAGCTGGAACGGCTGGATACGTTGTTTGCAGGTGATGGTGAATGACGCTGGAAATCCTGTATCAGGATGAATGGCTGGTGGCGGTGAATAAACCTTCAGGCTGGCTGGTTCACCGTAGCTGGCTCGATCGCGACGAAAAAGTGGTGGTGATGCAGACCGTGCGTGACCAGATTGGTCAGCATGTGTTTACCGCGCATCGCCTGGACAGGCCGACATCGGGCGTATTGCTGATGGGGCTTTCCAGCGAGGCAGGGCGTCTGCTGTCGCAGCAGTTTGAACAGCATCAGATCCAGAAACGTTACCACGCTATCGTGCGCGGCTGGCTGACAGATGCCGCCCGACTGGATTATCCGCTGGTGGAAGAACTGGATAAAATTGCCGATAAATTTGCCCGTGATGACAAAGGCCCACAGCCTGCGGTGACGGATTATCGCGGCATGGCGACCACGGAAATGCCGGTGGCCACCAGCAAGTTTCCGACCACGCGATACAGCCTGGTTGAGCTGTTGCCCAAAACCGGACGCAAACACCAGCTGCGCCGCCATCTTGCGCATCTGCGTCATCCGATTATTGGCGACAGCAAGCACGGTGATTTGCGCCAGAACCGCAGCGCGGCTGAGCACTTTGGTTGCCATCGTCTGATGCTTCACGCAAGCGAACTGAGCCTTACACACCCGTTTACGGGTGAACCACTGACAATACGTGCTGGGCTGGACGAGGTCTGGATGCAGGCATTGTCACAGTTTGGCTGGATAGGGCAACTCCCCGAAAATGAAAGGGTTGAGTTTGTGTCAGGCAGCGTTCAGGATGAACAGCAATAGCAAAAATTAACGGAGTAACACATGGCTGAAGTCGGCATTTTTGTTGGCACGATGTACGGTAACTCACTGCTGGTGGCGGAAGAAGCCGAAGCGATCCTCGCAAACCAGGGCCATAAGGCCACCGTGTATGAAGACCCGGAGCTGGACGACTGGAAAAAGTACCAGGACAAATACATCCTGGTGGTGACCTCGACCACCGGGCAGGGCGATCTGCCGGACAGCATCGTTCCGCTTTTCCAGGGGATCAAAGACCAGCTTGGCTATCAGCCTGACGTTCACTACGGCATCATTGCCCTGGGCGACAGCTCCTACGCCAATTTCTGCGGCGGCGGTAAGCAGTTCGACGCCCTGTTGCAGGAGCAAAGCGCTCAGCGCGTGGGTGAGATGCTGCTGATTGACGCCGGTGAACATCCGGAGCCGGAAAGCGAATCAAACCCGTGGGTGGAACACTGGGCGACACTGTTAAAATAATACCCTGCCTGGCCGACAGGTTTTGTAGGCCGGGTAAGGCGCTGCCGCCACCCGGCGAGACCCACCTCTCAAAATCCTCATTTCCGTGAAGTACCTTCCAGTGGTTTGGGCTTATGCCACAAACAACCTCTTACCATGCCGTCAATGTTGTGTTCATGCACGGTGAGGGAACGCGTGACTCCTTCATATACTTTCCCCGTCAGTTACTAAAAAGGCAGTGCTTCACTATAAAACGGCGTTAAGCCGTACCAAAACTGCTAAACACTAACCTCATTCTGATTACCCTACAGGTGCTGTACAGAATGAACCGGCGAAAGCCAGGATTCAGGAGTGCAACTATGAGTACATTAAGCCAGGCTGCCAGCAGCGCTGAGAAGCGCACGAATGCTCGCTACTGGATTGTGGTGATGTTGTTTATCGTCACATCCTTTAACTATGGTGACCGCGCCACGCTGTCGATTGCCGGCTCTGAAATGGCAAAAGATATCGGGCTTGATCCGGTTGGCATGGGTTACGTTTTCTCTGCATTTTCATGGGCCTATGTTATAGGTCAGATCCCAGGCGGCTGGTTGCTTGATCGCTTTGGTTCCAAACGTGTCTATTTCTGGTCCATTTTTATCTGGTCGATGTTTACCCTGTTGCAGGGTTTCGTCGATATCTTCAGCGGCTTTGGCATTATCGTTGCGCTCTTCACCCTGCGTTTCCTGGTGGGGTTAGCCGAAGCACCTTCCTTCCCCGGTAACAGCCGTATAGTCGCGGCCTGGTTCCCGGCGCAGGAGAGGGGAACGGCGGTAGCCATTTTTAACTCCGCACAGTACTTCGCCACGGTGATCTTCGCCCCGATTATGGGCTGGTTGACGCAGGAGGTGGGCTGGTCGCACGTCTTCTTCTTTATGGGTGGGCTTGGGATCATCATCAGTTTTATCTGGCTGAAAGTCATCCACGAACCAAACCAGCATCCCGGCGTGAACAAGAAAGAGCTGGAGTACATTGCCGAAGGCGGTGCGCTGATCAACATGGATCAGAAGAACACGCAAACAAAAGTGCCGTTCAGCCAGAAGTGGGGGCAGATCAAACAGCTGGTTGGCTCGCGCATGATGATTGGCATCTATCTGGGCCAGTACTGCATCAACGCCTTAACCTACTTCTTCATCACCTGGTTCCCGGTTTATCTGGTTCAGGCGCGTGGAATGACTATCCTCAAAGCGGGGTTTGTCGCCTCAATCCCGGCGGTCTGCGGATTTGTCGGCGGCGTGCTGGGGGGCGTGATTTCTGACTGGCTGATGCGTCGTACCGGCTCCCTGAATATCGCCCGTAAAACACCTATCGTGCTCGGTATGTTGCTCTCGATGACCATGGTGTTCTGTAACTACGTGAGTGCGGAATGGATGATTATCGGCTTTATGGCGATGGCATTCTTCGGCAAAGGCATCGGTGCGCTGGGTTGGGCGGTGATGGCGGATACGGCGCCAAAAGAGATCAGCGGCCTGAGCGGCGGTCTGTTCAACATGTTCGGCAACATTTCCGGCATTGTTACCCCTATCGCCATCGGTTACATCGTCGGTACTACGGGCTCCTTTAACGGCGCGCTGATTTATGTGGGTATCCATGCGCTGGTTGCCGTACTGAGCTACCTGGTGCTGGTGGGTGATATCAAACGTATTGAACTGAAACCTGCTGTGGAGCGCGGATGATGACAACTCAATCAAGCCCAATCGTCACGGAAATGCAGGTTATCCCGGTGGCGGGGCAAGACAGTATGCTGCTCAATATCGGCGGCGCGCATAACGCCTGGTTTACCCGCAACATCGTGGTGCTGACCGACAGCGCTGGTAATACAGGTGTCGGTGAAGCACCGGGTGGCGAGGTGATTTACCAGACGCTGGTCGATGCGATCCCACAGGTTGTGGGGCAGGAAGTGGCCCGTCTGAATAAAGTGGTTCAGCGGGTGCATAAGGGCAACCAGTCTGCTGATTTTGATACCTTCGGCAAAGGCGCCTGGACGTTTGAACTGCGTGTAAATGCGGTGGCCGCCCTGGAAGCCGCGCTTCTGGACCTGCTGGGCAAGGCGCTGAATGTCCCGGTGTGCGAACTGTTAGGGCCAGGCAAGCAGCGCGATGCGGTAACGGTTCTGGGGTATCTGTTCTATGTCGGCGACCGAAACAAAACAGACTTACCTTATCTGGCGCGTTCGCCGGGTAACCACGAGTGGTATCACCTGCGCCATCAGGAGGCGCTTTCCAGTGAGGCTGTGGTTCGCCTGGCTGAAGCGGCGCAGGATCGCTACGGTTTTAAAGATTTCAAACTGAAAGGCGGCGTATTGCCGGGCGAGCAAGAGATTGAAAGCGCCCGCGCGCTGAAAAAGCGCTTCCCGGATGCCCGTATCACCGTTGATCCAAACGGCGCTTGGCTGCTCGATGAAGCCATCGCCTTGTGCAAAGGCCTGGGTGATGTGCTGACCTACGCGGAAGATCCGTGCGGCGCAGAACAGGGTTTCTCCGGTCGTGAGGTGATGGCGGAATTCCGGCGTGCCACCGGGTTACCAGTGGCGACCAATATGATTGCGACCAACTGGCGCGAAATGGGCCATGCGGTCATGCTGAATTCAGTTGATATTCCGCTGGCCGATCCGCATTTCTGGACGCTGTCCGGTGCGGTGCGGGTTGCGCAGCTTTGCGATGACTGGGGCCTGACATGGGGTTGCCACTCTAACAACCATTTCGATATTTCGCTGGCGATGTTTACCCACGTGGGCGCAGCAGCTCCGGGCAACCCGACCGCCATTGACACCCACTGGATCTGGCAGGAGGGCGAAGCCCGTCTGACGAAAAATCCGCTGGAAATCAAAAACGGCCAAATCGTGGTACCCGATGCGCCAGGATTGGGTGTGGAGCTTGACTGGGATCAGATCCACAAAGCGCATGAAGCGTATAAAAAACTGCCGGGCGGCGCGCGTAATGACGCAGGCCCGATGCAATACCTTATCCCTGGCTGGACATTTGACCGCAAACGCCCTGTTTTTGGACGTCACAATTAAAAGGATTGAACGATGAGCACATTTTCGACCCCTGTAGTTACCTCCATGCAGATCATTCCGGTTGCGGGTTATGACAGCATGTTGATGAACCTGAGTGGCGCACATGCCCCATTCTTCACCCGCAATATTGTGATTATTAAAGACAACTCCGGCCACACTGGAGTGGGCGAAATTCCGGGCGGTGAGAAGATCCGTAAGACGCTGGAAGATGCCATTCCTCTGGTCGTGGGTAAAACCCTGGGCGAGTATAAAAACGTGCTGAACGCGGTGCGGAGCACCTTCGCCGATCGTGATGCGTGTGGGCGCGGTCTGCAAACCTTTGATCTGCGCACCACCATTCATGTTGTCACGGGTATCGAAGCCGCAATGCTGGATCTGCTTGGTCAGCATCTGGGCGTGAACGTGGCGTCACTGCTGGGCGAGGGACAACAGCGTAGTGAAGTAGAAATGCTTGGCTATCTGTTCTTCGTCGGTAACCGCAAACTGACGCCACTGCCGTACCAGAGCCAGCCGGATGAAAAATGCGACTGGTATCGCATCCGCCATGATGAGGCGATGACCCCGGATGCGGTGGTTCGCCTCGCAGAAGCCGCTTACGAAAAATATGGCTTCAACGATTTCAAACTGAAAGGCGGTGTACTGGCGGGCGAGGAAGAGGCAGAAGCGATTTCTGCCCTGGCAAAACGTTTCCCGCAGGCACGTGTGACGCTGGATCCAAACGGGGCCTGGTCGCTCGATGAAGCTATTAAAATTGGCAAGCAGCTGAAAGGCGTGCTGGCCTATGCCGAAGACCCGTGCGGCGCTGAGCAAGGTTTCTCCGGGCGTGAAGTGATGGCGGAATTCCGTCGCGCCACCGGCTTGCCAACGGCAACCAACATGATTGCGACCGACTGGCGTCAGATGGGGCATACGCTCTCTCTGCAATCTGTCGATATCCCACTGGCTGACCCGCACTTCTGGACGATGCAGGGCTCGGTGCGCGTCGCACAGATGTGCCATGAGTTTGGCCTGACCTGGGGCTCACACTCCAATAACCACTTCGACGTGTCGCTGGCGATGTTTACCCATGTCGCTGCCGCCGCACCGGGCAATATTACCGCTATCGATACCCACTGGATCTGGCAGGAAGGTAACCAGCGTCTGACCAAACAGCCGTTCGAAATCAAAGGCGGTATGGTGCAAGTGCCTTCAACGCCAGGTCTGGGCGTTGAGCTGGATATGGATCAGGTGATGAAAGCGCATGAGCTGTACCAGAAGCATGGACTGGGCGCACGTGATGACGCCATGTCGATGCAGTATCTGATCCCGAACTGGACCTTCAACAACAAACGCCCTTGCATGGTGCGTTAAGCGTATCGCCGGTTCCTGAGGGAATCGGCATTTTCGACAACCTGGCGGGTGTATGCTTAACGTAGTTAACATGCGTAAGGATGGCTTATGAAAATAGTTATCGCACCGGACTCGTATAAGGAAAGTTTGAGTGCTCTTGAGGTAGCGACAGCGATAGAGCTGGGTTTTCGCGAGATCTTCCCGTCGGCGCAGTACGTCAAACTGCCGGTCGCCGATGGCGGCGAAGGTACCGTCGAGGCGATGGTTGCTGCCACCGGTGGGCGAATTGTTCACGTACCCGTCACTGGCCCGTTGGGTGAACGCGTGGAAGGGTTCTACGGGTTATCCGGCGACGAACAAAGCGCGTTTATTGAAATGGCGGCGGCAAGCGGCCTGGAGCTGGTCGCCCCTTCTCAACGCAACCCATTAAAAACAACCTCCTGGGGAACCGGTGAACTCATCCGTCATGCGCTGGATGTGGGGGTTAAACATATTATTATTGGCATTGGCGGCAGCGCGACCAACGACGGCGGTGCTGGCATGGTGCAGGCACTGGGTGCCAGATTGCTTGATGCTGAGGGCCACATTATTGGTCCTGGCGGCAGCGAGCTGGAGCGGCTGGCGAAAATAGACAGAAGCAGTCTGGACAGACGCCTTGCCGATTGCCGGATAGAAGTTGCCTGCGATGTCACCAATCCGTTAACCGGTGAAGAGGGTGCATCGGCGGTGTTTGGGCCACAGAAAGGCGCCACGCCAGAGATGATCGTCATGCTGGATAATGCGCTTGCTCACTATGCGAAAGTGATCGCCCGGGATCTGGATATCGATGTCTTACATCTGGCTGGCGGTGGTGCCGCGGGCGGAATGGGAGCTGCCCTGTACGCATTTTGCGGCGCGCAGCTGCGCCAGGGTATCGAGATTGTAACTGATGCCTTGCACCTCGATGAGCAGGTTGCCGATGCGGATCTGGTTATCACCGGTGAAGGTCGTATCGATAGCCAGACCATACACGGTAAAGTGCCCGTTGGCGTGGCGAAGGTCGCGAAACGCTTTAACAAACCGGTTATCGGGATTGCGGGAAGCCTGACTGCGGATGTGGGTGTGGTACATGATCACGGCATCGACGCGGTATTCAGCGTGATTTATACCATCTGCTCGCTGGAAGATGCGCTGGAGAATGCGGGTGAGAACGTTCGCATGGCAGCAAGAAACATTGCCGCGGTACTGAAAGTGGGGCAGGGTTTTTAACTCTGATTGCCGGGTGGTGGCTTCACCTTACCCGGCTTACGTTCTTGCTCCTGTAGGCCCGGTAAGCGTAGCGCCACCGGGCTTTTACGTTAGCTTCCCAGCATCTTCCTTGCTTCTCGTGTCACGTTATCCATCTCATCCAGCAGTTCCAGGAACTCAGGTTCAAGCTCTGATTCCGGTGTTCCGGCGCGCAGCTGTTGTTCAACCAGTTGACACAGATTTTTCAGCCGTGGCACACCACTGTAGCCGCAGCTGCCGTGGAGTTTGTGGATAGCTTCCAGCAACTCTTCGGGATGTTCGCCTACCAGTTGTTCTTCAACCTTGTTGCGGATTTCCGGCAAAAACGCCACCAACATTTGCAGCATTTCGCGCGCCAAATCGGGTTTTCCCGCCGCCTGGCGTAGCGCCAGCTGCCAGTCGAACGTAGCGTTCTGGTTGATGGTGTTCTCAACGGTTTCTGCTGATGGCGTGTACGTTCCGCCGATATGGCCGGGTTTATAGCGCAATAGCAGGTTGTGCAGCTTCTCTTCATCGATAGGTTTTGCCAGATAATCATTCATTCCGGCGCTCAGTAGTTTTTCTTTCTGGCCCGCCATCGCGTGCGCCGTAACGGCAATCACCGGAGTCTGCTGCTGGTGCGGAAGCTGACGAATCAATTCGCAGGCGCGAATGCCGTCCATGCCTGGCATCTGAATATCCATCAGGATCAGATCGAACTGCATTTGTTTGGCCTGCTCAACCGCCTGCGCACCGCTGGTACACAGCTCAACATGCTGAACCTGATCCCCGAGCAATACGCCGATGAGCTTCAGGTTCGCCGGGTTATCGTCCACAGCCATGACGCTCATCGGCAGCTTCTGTTCATCATTAACCAGAGGCAGAGCGTGTTGGCTCAGGCGGCAGTATTCCGTCAACGCCGGCAGAAGCCGCGTGGCGGTGAGCGGTTTAAGCAGGCAGGCGGCCGCGCCGTCGTTTTTCAGCTCTTCGGCATTAATCTGGGCGTGGCACGGAAGCGCCAGCAGCAGGTAATCGGTCATCGATGCGGCTTTCGCCAGACGCTCCTGCTGCATGGTCAGCTCGCCGGTAAAGGTAACCGGAATACCCATCAGCAGGATATCGTAATGCTCCACCGCCAGAGCGGAGAAAGTCGGGCTGTAGATTATCTCCAGCGGCGTAGAGCTTAAAACGTCCAGCGTGCTCTGTGCCGCTGCGGCGTTAGGCTCAACATAGGCCAGACGCATCCCTTTCAGGCAGTCAGTGACCGGGCCATCCGTGAGCACGTTTGGATTGAGATCGAGGCTAATATGGAACCAGAAGGTTGAACCGCGGTTTGGCTGGCTATGGAAGGAGATATCCCCGCCCATCTCCTTCACCAGTTTTTGCGTGATAACCAGTCCAAGCCCCGTGCCGCCATGACGGCGGGAAATGCTGGCATCCGCCTGACGGAAGGCCTGGAACAGGCGCGACTGGTCACGTTCCGGGATACCAATGCCCGTATCGCGGATCTGAACTTCAATCTGCACCTTGTTGTTACTGAGCGCCCGCTTTTCCACCAGCACATCAATGTTACCGCTTTCGGTGAATTTAATGGCGTTACCCACCAGGTTGGTGATCACCTGCTGCAAACGCAGGGGATCGCCAATCACGTTATCCGGCACGTCATTCTTAATGTTAAGCGTTAACTCCAGCCCCTTATCATGCGAGGAGTGGGCAAGCAGCGTCACCACTTCGTCGAGCGTGCTGCGCAGCGGGAAAGGAATGCTCTCCAGAATCAGTTTCCCGGCTTCCAGCTTGGAGAAGTCCAGCACGTCGTTAATGATTGCCAGCAGGTTGTTGGCGGAGCGCTCAATGGTGTGCAGGTGATCGCGCTGGGTTGGATTCAGCTCGCTTTTCAGCGTCAGGCGGGTGAAGCCGATAACGCCATTCAGCGGCGTACGCAGCTCGTGCGACATGTTCGCCAGGAATTCTGATTTGATACGTGCCGCTTCCTGGGCGCGTTTTTTCGCCAGATCCAGCTCGACGTTTTGAATTTCCATCTGTTCCAGCGTTTCGCGCAGATCGGAGGTCGCCTGGTCGACGTTATGCTGCATCTCTTCGTGATAGGCTGCCAGCGACATTGCCATCGAGTTGATGCCGTTTTTCAGCATATCTAACTCGCCCAGCATAAAGCCTTCAACACGGCTGTCGAGCTGCCCGCGACGAATGCGGTCGACGGTATTCACCATATTGCGGATAGGCCCGGTGACGTCGCGCATCAGGCGCCAGCCAAATATCAGCGCAATGCCGATACAGAACAGCATCATCACGCCAGAAATGAAGATTTCTTTGTACTGTTGTAGACGCACCGACTTGAGATCCAGCTCCAGCGCCACATATCCCAGCATATTGCTGCTGGATTTGGCATCTGACATAGCGGATTCATCAGGCGAATAACTTTCCGAAATGATAGGCGTGCGCAGGATCATGATATCACCCCGGCGCAGCACGGTGAGATGGCGCGGGAACGGCGTACCATCCGGGATTTTCAGCTCGGCCGGATCGAGATGAAAGTTAGAGGTGACGAACAAACGGTTATGTTCATCGTAGACCGATATCGCGCGCACAATCTCGGAGTGACGCCGGTGGAGCACGCTGATGAGCTGACCAATAGACTCACGGTTTTGCAGGTTCATGCCGTATTCACTGGACACCGCCAGCGGCTCGATAATACTGGCACCGGCATCTTCCAGTTGTCTCTGCAAATCGTTATAGCGGTGCACCACAAAGAAGATACTCAGCAGCAAACCGATGAGAACGGTGGGGGCGAGGATCAAAATCATCATGCGCGCACGCAGGCTGTAGTTGGTCATGGAGTTCCGTTATGGGACAATTAAGCTAATTATGTTTATGTGAGAACAATCTCGGCGATGGCGCAATTCTACTCTGCAAAGCGACGCGTGACGACGCGTCAGATCATAACTGTTGAAGCCACAGACCTCGATCCCTTTGGTCAGGGGGTCGCTCGTCACAATGGTAAAGCCTTGTTTATAACAGGTTTGCTGCCTGATGAACGAGCAGAAATTACCCTGACGGAAGATAAACGCCAGTATGCCCGCGGCCAGGTCAAACGTCGCCTGAGTGAAAGCCCTGAACGTGTTGCACCCCGTTGCCCTCATTATGGCGTATGTGGCGGTTGCCAGCAGCAGCACGCCAGCGTCGCCCTTCAGCAAAAAAGTAAAAGTCACGCGCTGGCGCGTCTTATCAGGCATGAGGTTAATGACATTATTGCCGATAAGCCTTGGGGTTACCGCCGCCGCGCCCGTCTGAGCCTCAGCTATCAGCCCAAAACAGAACAGCTGGAGATGGGTTTTCGCAAGGCGGGGTCCAGCGATATCGTGAATATCCGGCAGTGCCCCATTTTGGTGCCCCAACTTGAGGCATTGCTCCCGGAAGTACGTTCCTGCCTGTCTGAGCTGGATGGTATTCGCCATCTGGGGCACGTTGAACTGGTGCTGGCAAACAACGGGCCGCTCATGGTGCTGCGCCATACCGCACCACTGTCGAAAAAAGACCGTGAAAAACTGGAACGCTTTTCGCATTCTCACGAGCTTGCGCTTTTCCTCGCGCCACAAAGCGAGATACTTGAGCAGGTTACAGGAGAGGCTCCCTGGTATGCGTCAAACGGGCTACGCTTAACGTTCAGTCCGCGTGATTTCATTCAGGTAAACGACGGCGTGAATCAGCAAATGATAGAAAAAGCGCTGGCGTGGCTGGATGTTCAACCCACTGACCGGGTGCTCGATCTGTTTTGCGGTATGGGTAATTTCACGCTGCCGCTGGCCCAGAAAGCGTTAAGCGTCGTGGGCGTGGAAGGTGTCGACGCGCTGGTGGCAAAAGGGCAGGAGAACGCTCAACTGAATGGGTTGCAAAATGTGACATTCTTTCATCAAAATCTGGAGGAAGATGTCACCCGACAGCCGTGGGCTAAGCAGGGTTTTGACAAGATTTTACTCGACCCGGCGCGCGCTGGCGCACCAGGCGTGATGCAGCATATTATTAAACTCGCACCCAAGCGCGTGGTCTATGTTTCCTGTAACCCGGCCACGCTTGCCAGAGATAGCGAGACATTAACCCAGGCGGGTTACCAAATTCAGCGTCTGGCAATGCTGGACATGTTCCCGCACACTGGGCATCTGGAATCAATGGTATTGTTCGAACATATCGATACCCTTAATAATTCGAGTTGCAGGAAGGCGGCAAGAGAGTGAATCCCCTGGAGCTTACATAAGTAAGTGACGGGGGTGAGCGAGCGCAGCCAACGCACATGCAGCTTGAAGTATGACGGGTATAATTAGTTTGGCTTGTCGACTTCGACAGGCCCTGGTCCCTAAAGGAGAGGACAATGGTTGCGGTAAGAAGTGCACATCTTAATAAAGCTGGTGAGTTTGACCCACAAAAATGGATAGCAAGTCTGGGGATTTCCAGCCAGCAATCGTGTGAACGCTTAACCGAAACCTGGGCTTATTGTCTGCGCACCACGCAAGGGCATTCTGATGCTGAGCTGCTGCTGTGGCGCGGTATTGAGATGGTCGAAATCCTCTCCATGCTCAACATGGATATCGAAACGCTACAGGCGGCGCTCCTGTTCCCACTGGCAGATGCAGACGTGGTTTCTGAGGATGTGCTGGTTGAGAGCGTCGGCAAACCCGTTGTGGCGTTGATCCATGGCGTACGTGATATGGCGGCTATCCGCCAGCTGAAAGCTGCCCATACTGATTCTGTCTCCTCTGAACAGGTCGATAACGTCCGTCGGATGCTGCTGGCCATGGTGGACGATTTCCGCTGCGTGGTCATCAAACTTGCCGAGCGTATTGCGCACCTGCGCGAAGTGAAGGATGCGCCGGAAGATGAACGCGTGCTGGCGGCCAAAGAGTGTACAAACATCTATGCGCCGCTGGCGAACCGTCTGGGGATCGGACAGCTGAAATGGGAGCTGGAAGATTACTGCTTCCGCTACCTGCATCCGGCGGAATATAAGCGTATTGCCAAGCTTCTGCATGAACGTCGCATTGACCGTGAACACTATATTGATGAGTTCGTCGGCGGGTTGCGCCAGTCGATGAAAGAAGAGAATGTGCGTGCTGAAGTGTACGGTCGGCCAAAACACATCTACAGCATCTGGCGCAAAATGCAGAAGAAGCACCTCGCCTTTGACGAGTTGTTTGACGTGCGTGCGGTGCGTATCGTGGCCGAGCGCTTGCAGGACTGCTATGCCGCGCTGGGGATCGTGCACACCCACTTCCGCCATCTGCCGGATGAGTTTGATGACTATGTCGCGAACCCGAAACCGAATGGCTACCAGTCTATCCATACCGTGGTACTTGGCCCAGGCGGCAAAACGGTTGAGATCCAGATCCGAACCAAACAGATGCATGAAGATGCCGAGCTGGGCGTTGCCGCGCACTGGAAATATAAAGAGGGCACGACCGGTGGCGCACGTTCTGGCCATGAAGACCGCATTGCCTGGCTGCGTAAACTGATTGCGTGGCAGGAAGAGATGGCGGATTCCGGCGAGATGCTCGACGAAGTTCGCAGCCAGGTCTTTGATGACAGGGTTTATGTCTTTACGCCGAAAGGCGATGTTGTTGACCTGCCTGCGGGGTCTACGCCACTCGACTTTGCATACCACATCCACAGCGATGTGGGGCACCGCTGCATCGGGGCCAAAATTGGTGGGCGTATCGTGCCGTTCACCTACCAGCTCCAGATGGGCGATCAGATTGAAATTATCACCCAGAAGCAGCCGAACCCAAGCCGTGACTGGCTGAATCCTAACCTGGGCTACGTGACCACCAGCCGCGGGCGCTCCAAAATTCATGCCTGGTTCCGCAAGCAGGATCGCGATAAGAACATCCTTGCCGGCCGTCAGATCCTGGATGATGAGCTTGAGCATATCGGTATCAGCCTGAAAGAGGCTGAGAAACACCTGCTGCCGCGCTACAACTTTAACGAGCTGGATGAGCTGTTAGCCGCCATCGGCGGGGGCGATATCCGTCTGAATCAGATGGTGAATTTCCTGCAAGCTCAGTTCAACAAGCCCAGTGCGGAAGAGCAGGATGCCGCCGCGCTGAAACAGCTTCAGCAGAAAAGCTATGCCCCGCAACAGCGCAGCAAAGATAACGGCCGCGTGGTGGTGGAGGGCGTCGGGAATCTGATGCACCACATCGCCCGCTGCTGCCAGCCAATTCCGGGTGACGATATTGTCGGCTTTATCACTCAGGGGCGTGGGATCTCTATTCACCGCTCAGATTGTGACCAGCTCGCCGAGCTGCAATCCCATGCACCGGAGCGTATTGTCGATGCAGTCTGGGGCGAGAGCTACTCTGCTGGCTATTCGCTGGTGGTGCGTGTCACCGCCAATGACCGCAGCGGTTTACTGCGTGATATCACGACCATTCTCGCCAACGAGAAGGTCAACGTGCTTGGCGTAGCCAGCCGCAGTGATACCCGCGAACAGCTCGCCACCATCGATATGACTATCGAAATCTACAACCTTCAGGTGCTGGGCCGCGTGCTGGGTAAACTGAACCAGGTGCCTGATGTGATTGACGCGCGTCGTCTTCACGGCGGTTAACACACTCTTCTGTAGGCCGGGTAAGGCATAGCCGCCACCCGGCATTTCTTTTTTTATCAGGACAGAATTATGACCCAAATCGACCGCCTGCTCGGCATCATGAAACGCCTGCGCGACCCAGAAAACGGCTGCCCGTGGGACAAAGAGCAGACCTTTGCCACCATCGCGCCATACACCCTCGAAGAAACCTATGAAGTGCTGGACGCCATCTCCCGTGAAGATTTCGACGATTTACGCGGTGAGCTGGGCGACCTGCTGTTCCAGGTGGTGTTTTACGCCCAGATGGCGCAGGAAGAAGGGCGTTTTAATTTTGATGATATCTGTGCCGCCATTAGCGACAAGCTGGAACGCCGCCATCCGCATATCTTCGGCGACGCCACCGCAGGCAACAGCGCGGAAGTGCTGACCCGCTGGGAACAAATTAAGAGTGCAGAGCGCGCCGAAAAATCACAACATTCCGCGCTGGATGACATCCCTCTGAACCTGCCTGCGCTGATGCGCGCGCATAAAATTCAGAAACGTTGTTCTACCGTCGGTTTTGACTGGACGTCACTTGGCCCGGTGCTGGACAAAGTGCATGAAGAGATCGATGAAGTGATGCACGAAGCGCAACAGGCCGTCGTGGATGAAGCAAAGCTGGAAGAAGAAATGGGCGACCTGCTGTTTGCCACTGTCAATCTTTCGCGCCATTTGGGTGTAAAAGCGGAAACCGCGTTGCAAAAAGCCAACATTAAGTTCGAGCGTCGTTTTCGCGAAGTTGAGCGGATTGTGGCCTCGCGTGGCCTGGAAATGACCGGCGTAGACCTCGATGTGATGGAAGAAGTCTGGCAGGAAGTAAAACGCCAGGAATCTGATCTCTAACGGATTTTTGCGATCAAGCGCAATTTGTGTGATTTTTTAAATGACAAGCGCTTGATTTGCGTCAAAAACATTTACCCGAAACGGGCTATTTTCTCACTCCTTATGTTTGTCATAGCCTGGAAAGGAGACGGAGAATGAAAGTTTGTGGCGCTCGCTGTGTTCGGGTATACTACTTTCCCGTCCTGGTTATTCCATCGTTTCACCCTAACTTCTCAGGTTCAGCATGACAACGAACTATATTTTTGTGACCGGCGGGGTCGTATCCTCTCTGGGTAAAGG
>Ga0153917_1000766_pt1 | contig 17230 bp, 13 predicted proteins | sample TSFL001MetaG_FD_104695 | JGI IMG/M metagenome (GOLD analysis project Ga0153917, IMG submission 104695) | Attine ant fungus gardens microbial communities from Florida, USA - TSFL001 MetaG | ecosystem: Host-associated > Fungi > Mycelium > Unclassified | place: USA: Florida, Paynes Creek Historic... | reverse complement strand
TGGCTGAAAACTACAATAAGTTAACCCCGGAACAGCAGCTGCAGGTGCGTGAATCCCGCATGAAAGCCTGGAACGGTAAATAATTCGTCAAGCGAAATAGCGCCTGCCCTGGCGGGCGCTTATCGCAGGCAGTCAGCGCCAGTGATATTTACGTTTCTTTGTAATTATTATTCTGCTTATCATTTTCCCGATCTCTTACTTAATCCTTCCGCCGCCTTCAGTGAAATATCATCGCAAATAACGTTAAAACCAGCTGATAACACTATTCATAAATTTAGTAATTAGGATTTTTCTCAGCGAGCAGAGCGTAATCCACCATACCAGCGTAAAGGCGCAAAAGTTACACGTGTATATATTTGTCAGTGCATCCGAAATGCGTTTTAAAAAATCATATTAATAGACTGATTATATTTATTTTTAATGAAATTCCTGCTGATTGCGTCACTTGCATTAACTTACTTTGCCATGACATTTGCTGACACTTATTTTACATAAGGTCGCTTCTTCTGCCGGGCTGAAATATTCCTGGTGCAAATCAATTCATAAGCGTCTATAACCAATTTCTGTGAGAAAGCGCCGTATTCACCTGCCACAGAACGCCAAAACCGTGCTGCGCCATGCATTTATTTGCCCGGAAGCGCTATTTGCGGATACAGAGAGAAGATAATTGTGACGACCCTTAAACCCTTATTAGCGAAAAATCGCAGTTGGGCACTCCAGCGCCGCGAGCGTAATCCAGATTACTTTGAACAATATCTGCATCAGCAGAAACCCCACTCCCTGTGGATTGGCTGTTCCGACAGTCGCGTACCGGCAGAAGTGCTGACCGGCTCGCATCCGGGCGAGCTATTCGTGCACCGCAATATCGCCAATATGGTACTACCCGATGATGACAACTTTCTCAGCGTGCTGCAGTACGCGATTTTTTATCTCGGCGTCGAGCGCATTGTGCTGTGCGGTCACTACGGCTGCGGCGGCGTGCAGGCGGCGCTGGGTTTGCCTGCCAGCCCGTTAGCGCAGGAGGATTCGGCGCTCGCCAGGCGCATTGCCGCGCTGCGCCGCGCGTTGCAGCAGGGATTAGTGGCGTATCACGCCAGTCCCGCGCAGGAAGAGGAGAGCAGCAAGCTTAACCGGCTGGTTGAAGCCAATGTCATCGCCCAGTTTAGCCAGCTGGTGCGCTGCGAGCCGGTGCAACAGGCCTGGCAGGCCGGACAGCAACTGGATGTATTTGGCTGCGTTTATGACCTGCAGTCCGGCCATCTGAAAGAGTTAATCCAGCAATCGTCAGAGGAACCCTCATCATGAATCTGCAAACGCTTCGTCAGGATATTCCTGCTGGTCTGGTGGTGTTTCTGGTGGCGCTGCCACTGTGTCTGGGCATCGCGCAGGCCAGCGGTCTGCCGCCCTTTGCCGGTCTGCTCACCGGGGTGATCGGCGGTCTGCTGGTTACCGCGCTCAGTCCCTCGCGCTTTGCCGTGAGCGGCCCGGCGGCGGGGCTGGTGACCATTGTTGTGGCCTCAATCCAGACGCTCGGCAGCTTTTCCGCATTTCTCACCGCGCTGATTCTGGCTGGCGTGCTGCAGTGTATGCTCGGCCTGCTGCGCGCCGGTCGTTTTATCTCGCTGGTGCCAGGCAGCGTCATCAAAGGGATGCTGGCGGCCATTGGCCTGCTGTTGATTATGCAGCAGATTCCGGTGGCGCTGGGCGCAGCAAGCGATGCCGGTCTGCAGTCGCTGGTCAGCGGGGAGTTTTCGTTTTCGCTCAGCGCGATGCTGGTGGCCGGTAGCGGGCTGCTGATTCTGTGGCTGTGGACCACGCCCGCGCTCAAAGCGGTTAAAGCGCTGAGCTGGATCCCCGGCCCGCTGGTGGCGGTGCTGTTTGGCTGCCTCGCCACGGTGTTGGGCGATCGCCTGTTTCCCAGCCTCGGCGAAGGCCTGCCGCGTATCGTATTGCCGGCGTTCGACAGTATGTCGGCGCTGGTGGCGGAGCTGGAAACCCCTGACTGGCTGGCGTGGCAGAATCCGTCGGTGTGGGTGGTAGCGATTACGCTGGCGCTGGTGGCCAGCCTTGAAACCCTGCTCAGCCAGGAGGCGCTGAAAAAACTGCGTCCGCAGCACCCGGCGCCGTCACCGAATAAAGAGATGTTCGCGCAGGGCATCGGTAACCTGACCGCCGGCTTGCTCGGGGCGATGCCCATTACCGCGGTGATTGTGCGCAGTTCGGTCAACGTCAGCGTTGGTGCACAAACCAAACTGTCGATTCTGCTGCACGGCGTGCTGCTGCTGATTTGTGGCTTGTGGTTCAGCGCTCTGCTTAACGCGATTCCACTCGCCAGCCTGGCCGCGGTGCTGCTGTATACCGGCTATAAGCTGGCAACGCCGCGCCTGTTCATCGAACAGATTCGCATGGGCGCGCAGCAGTACGTGCCGTTTCTTGCCACCATCGGCGGCATCATTGTGTTTGGCATGCTGGCCGGGATTGGTATCGGTATCGCGACGCAGATTCTGTGCAGCATCTACCAAAGCCACCGCAACGCGCTGCAGCTTACCCGCTATGACGACCATTACGTGCTGCGCTTTCAGCAAAACCTGACCTTTATGCACAACCCGAAGTTGCAGGGGCTGCTGGCGGAGATCCCGGAAAATAGCGTGGTGATTGTCGATCACGATAACGCCGAGTATATGGATCCGGACGTTAAAGCGGTGCTGCAGGATTTCGGGGATAGCGCCGGTGAGCGCGGCATCCGGCTGAGCCAGTGGCCGGTGGCGGTGAAATAACGTTCCCGCGCACAGTCATGCAGTTTTTTTCGCCAGAATCGGATATCCCGGATATCCGATTTTTTTATTTATACGGCATAATTGCCGCTCACTGCGCCTGCCTGTTTCACTTGCTGCCGGCGGGGCCGGTAGCTCGTCTCTGGCTTTCATGGCAGAGTGAGCGCCGCTCAGTCGCAGAGCAGGGCGACGAACACCGGTTTAATTAGCGAATTATCGCACGGATTTTTCAGGTTAAATGATTGCTGATGCCAGCGACGGATGGCAGCGATTTCAGGTTACAGGGTTCAGACGTATGCGCGTTAAGCTGTTTGAAGAGAATAATGTTAAAAAGAATGCTCTTTCGCTGTGTCTTATTACGCTGTTCTTCTGCTTTATTGGCAGCCACCTGCGTATTCCCGAAGAGTTTTCCCTGTTCTGGCCAGTGAATGCCCTTATCGCCGGGTTGATGGTGCGCAACCCGTTTTTACACACCACCTCCAGTTATCTGGTGTGTTTTGCCGCCATGATTTTCAACGATACGGTTTTTTCCGGCTGGGCACTGCCAGCGGTGACGATTAATTTTGCCAATATCCTGTTTATCCTGGTGTCAGTCAGCATGCTGATTAAGCATCTGCAATCGCCAACCGCAAACAGCCAGGTATTCAACGCCATGCGCATCTTTCCGGCGTGCCTGCTCGGCGCAGCAGCCTGCGCCACCTGGGGCGCATGGGCGCAGGATATCGATTTCAACGCGCGCTTTGTGGTGGCGTGGGCCGACTGGTTCAGCGAGCAGTTCTCCACCTCGCTGATGCTGCTGCCGGTGATGCTGACGCGTCCGTTGCGCAGCGTGCCGCTGCGGACGCTGATTCATCCGGCCAGGCTGCTGCCGCTGCTCGCCGTGGCGCTGTCGCTCACGGTGGGGGCGCTGATTGGTGGCGCGGGCAGTCTGACCTTCCCGGTGCCGGCGCTGATCTGGTGTGCCATTGTTCTGCCGATTCCGATCACCAGCCTGGTGATTCTGTTCACCGGCATCACCGAGATTGTGCTGGTCTCGCACGGCGTGATGAATATTCAGGGCGATGATTCGCTGCTGCCCATCAGCCATCTCACTTCCGCACGGCTCGGCGTGGCCACCGTGGCGCTCAGCCCGCTGCTGGTGGCGGTGAGCATGGACGCCATTCGCCAGCTTAACCATCGGCTGGCATTGCGCGCCAATTACGATTTCCTCACCCAGCTACTGTCGCGCTCCGGCCTGTATGAAAACCTGCGCCAGCAGCCGTTTTCCCTGCAGCGTGAAGCCGGCGTGATTATGCTGGATGTCGACTACTTCAAAGCCATTAATGACAATTTCGGCCACGATGCCGGCGATGGCGTGCTGGAGGAAATTGCGCGCCGTATTCAGCACGTGGTCGGCAGTCGTGGCCTGGTGTGTCGCTTTGGCGGCGAAGAGTTCGTGGTGGTGGTGTTTGATTACACCCACAGCCAGCTGTTTCAGCTGGCCGAAGTGATTCGTCAGGCAATGGTGAAAGAGAAGTTCTGGATTCAGGGCAACACCGTGACCGTGACGGTCAGCCTCGGCCTGGCGCGCGGCGGTGCGGTTAACGAACGTGAATGGCCGGGGGTAATCAACCGGCTGGTGTCAGCGGCGGATAAACACCTTTACGTTGCCAAGCGCAACGGCCGCAATCAGACCTCACCGGCAATCGCGCCGCGCAGCATGGCGCATGACGTGGCCTGAGCCACGCCATCGCAGGTTACACGCTGCTTTTCAGCTGGCTGGATTGCTGATGACGCTGCTGCGCCAGCTCAATCAGGCGGGTGATCAGATCGCTGTAGCTCAGGCCGGCCGCCTGCCACAGTTTGGGATACATGCTGATGTTGGTGAAGCCGGGTAAAGTATTCACTTCGTTGACAATAATGTCGCCCGTTTCGGTGAGGAACACATCGACGCGCGCCATGCCAAAGCACTCCAGCGCCTGGAACGCGGTAATCGCTACAGCCCGAATGGCCTCGCTGGCTTCCGCACTGATGTCAGCCGGTACCACCACCTGCGCGCCGCTCTCGCTGATATATTTGGTGTCATACGAGTAGAAAGCGTCGTGCACCACAATTTCACCGCACGGGCTGGCTTCTGGCGCCTCGTTACCCAGCACCGCGCATTCAATTTCACGGCCGCTGATGCCCTGTTCAATCAGGACCTTGCGGTCAAAGCGGAACGCCAGATCCAGCGCCGCGTCGAATTCGTCCGGCTGCGTCACTTTGCTCACCCCAACGGATGATCCCTGATTGGCTGGCTTGATAAACAGCGGCAGGCCAAAGCGCGCAATCACCGCCTGCACATCCAGCGCCGCGCGCTGCGGCTGGGTGACGCTCAGCCACGGTGCCACTTTCAGGCCGGCATCGCGCAGCAGGCGTTTAGTGAAGTCTTTGTCCATGCTGACCGCGGAACCCAGCACATCCGACCCGACAAACGGCAGATTGGCCATGCGCAGCAGTCCCTGCAGCGAGCCATCTTCGCCCAGCGTGCCGTGCACAATCGGGAAGATGACATCCAGCTGCGACAGCGGCTGCGCCTGCTGCCGCGTAATCAGCTGTTCCGCGCGGCTGCCGGGCACCAGCGCCACGTTTTCACCGGAGCGGTTCAGGGCAATCAGCGCCGGATTGTCGGCGTTGAGCAGAAAGCCTGAAGCGTCATTGAGATGCCACTCGCCCTGTTTGTCGATCCCCAGCAGAACCACGTCGTATTTGTTTTTATCGATCGCCTCAAGAATATTTTTGGCCGACTGTAACGACACTTCATGTTCGGCCGACTTGCCGCCAAATACGATACCTACCCGCTGTTTTGCCATTGCTCTTTGTCCGGTTGCAGTAAAGCGAGCAGCTAAGATAACACGCCCAGGACAGCGCTCAACAGCGCCGCGATTATTCTGCAATCGATCGGTCGCCAGACCGCATTCAGTCGGGCTTTCTCCGCTTTATTCATAAATATTCTCCACCGTTTGAGACAAGTCTTGGACGGCCTGAAAGCTGCCTTCTGTCAGAATTTTCCCAATTCAAAGAAAAGTCTGCGGTGGACGATGCGTCCACCGTTTTTTGTCAGGTTTACAGGAGTCGGGAAATGATGGACCAGAAGCAGAATGCCGTGGAGCAGGATGCGCGTTCTGTTGCTCGTATCGAAACCACCGTGGATGACACGCTGTTAAAAAGCGTGGCGTGGATTTGCAAACACTACAAACGCGAGAAGAGTGAAGAGGCGCTGGTCGCCGGTCTGCCAAAAGCGACGCTGCTGTCGCCGTCGCAGGCGATGACCGCTCTGGAGAACGCTGGCATTACCGGCGGCATGGTCGAACGCCGCCTGCAGGATCTGCCCGAGCAGCTGATGCCGATGATACTGCTGCGGCAGAACGGCGGCGGCTGCATTGTGCTGTCGCGGCGCATTCACACCAATGAGGAGAATCAGCGCGAGCTGCGCTTCCAGCTGATCATGCCGGAGGTGAGTGATAAAGCGGTGGAGATGAGCCTGGCAGAGCTCAACGAGATTTATGCCGGCTTTGCGGTGATGGCGAAACCGGCGGCGGTACTGGATGAGCGCGCCAGTGAAATGCTGCCGGAGGTCAAAGGTCACTGGCTGTTCAGCACCCTGTGGCGCTACCGTCGTTACTACCGCAGCGCCGCCATTGCCGCCGTGCTGATCAACGTGCTGGCACTCTCCAGCATCTTCTTCACCATGAACGTCTACGATCGCGTGGTGCCGAACCAGGCGTTTGTTACGCTGTGGTCGCTGGCGATTGGCGTCACCATCGCCATGATCTTCGAAGCCATTACCCGCTTTGTGCGGGCACATCTGCTGGACATGGCGGGCAAAAAGGCCGACCTGGTGCTGGGCAGCATGCTGTTCCGTCAGGCGTTGTCGATCCAGATGGAGCACAAACCGGCCTCATCAGGCACTTTCGCCAACCAGATCCGTGAATACGAATCGGTGCGCGATTTTGTTGCCTCGGCGACGCTGGCGGCGATTTCGGATCTGCCGTTTATCCTGATGTTCGTCGGCGTGATCTTCTTTATCAGCGGTCCGCTGGCGATTATTCCGTTGATGATGATCCCGCTGATCATCATCGTCAGCGCCGCGATCCAGTGGCCGCTGGCGCGCATCATGAAGGAGAACCTGCGCGATGCGTCGCTGAAACAGGGCGTGCTGATCGAGTCGGTTGAAGGCATGGAAACGCTGAAAGCCGTGGGCGGTGAAGCACATATGCAGCGCCGCTGGGAGAACTTCAGCGCGCTGCAGTCGGCTAACTCAATGAAGTCAAAACGCTATTCGACGCTGGCAACCGGCGTGGTGACCTTTCTTCAGCAGTTTCAGACCGTGATGCTGGTGGTGGCCGGGGTTTATCTGATCAACGCTGGCACCTTCACCATGGGTGCGATGATCGCCACCGTGATGCTGGCCAGCCGCGCCACCGGCCCGCTGGGTCAGGTGATTGGTCTGGCGGTGCGTTATCAGCAGGCCAAAGCGGCGCTGACCTCGCTGAATAAGCTGATGGAGATGCCGGTCGATCGCGACAGCAGCAAAACCTACCTGACCGATCCGCCGCTGACCGGCGAGATCTCCCTCAGCAATGTCAGCTTCTCTTATCCGGCACCGCCGATGAAGCCCAATCCGGAAATCCTCAAAGACATCTCGCTGACCATCAAGGCCGGTGAGCGCGTGGCGATTCTTGGCCGCATCGGCAGCGGTAAATCGACGCTGTTACGCGTGATGGCGCGTCTGTATCAGCCGGTGAAAGGGCAGATCTCCGCTGACGGACTCGATGTTAACCAGATCGATCCGGCCGACTGGCGCAAAGCGGTGGGCTTCGTCAGCCAGGATGCGCGCCTGTTCTACGGCACGCTGCGCGAGAACGTGATGATTGGCCGGCCGGATGCCACCGCGAATGAACTGCTGCGCGTGCTGAATCTGACCGGTCTCGATCACGTGGCGGCGCGCCATCCGAGCGGCATCAACCTGTCGGTCGGTGAGGGCGGTGAAGGGCTGTCGGGCGGTCAGCGTCAGTTAGTGTCGCTGGCGCGAACTCTGCTGACGCGGCCCAAAGTGCTGCTGATGGATGAACCGACCAGCGCCATGGACAGCATGACCGAAAGCCAGTTCCTCGCCCATCTGCGCCGCGCCAGCGAAGGCCACACGCTGATCGTCGTGACGCATCGTCCGTCAATTCTGGCGCTGGTCGACCGCATCATCGTGGTTGAGGAAGGAAAAATTGTCGCGGATGGCCCGAAAGAGCAGGTGCTGGCCGCGCTGGAAGGTAAAGGTAAAACCCGCCAGCCGCGTCAGGCGGTAGAGCAGGCGGCGCGCGCACCCGCGCCGGCTAACGATGCTTCGGCAACGTCAGAGCCCGCCATCGCCGCGGCAGAGGAGGCCGCAGTATGATCAAGTTAATGCCATGGCGCAGCCGCAGCAAAAATCTCTCCGCTGCGGATGCCGAATTCATGAATGACGTGCAGGCGTCCCTGCTGTCGCAAACCACGCCGGGATCGAAACTGGTGATGTGGATCATCATCGCGGTGATTGGCATCGGTCTCACCTGGGCAAACTATGCGCGGGTGGAGGAGATCACCAAAGGCGACGGAAAAGTGATTTCCCGCAGCCGCGAGCAGGTGATTCAGAGTCTGGAAGGCGGCATTCTTGCCGAAATGAATGTGCGTGAAGGCACGGTGGTCAACCGGGGCGACGTCCTGCTGAAAATCGATCCGACGCGTGCGCAATCAAGCTATCGCGAGGCGCTGAGCAAAGTGATTGGCCTGAAGGGCAGCATTGCGCGTCTGCGTGCCGAAGCCTACGCGCAGCCGCTGACGTTTGACGAGCAGGTGCAGAGCGATCCCGCCGTGGTTGCGCAGGAGACCAAAGCCTATGAATCACGCAAGCGCGCGCTGAACGACAGCATTAACTCACTGCAGCGCAGCTATGCCCTGTCGATGCGTGAAATTCGTCTGGCGGAGCCGCTGGCGGCGAAAGGATTGCTGTCTGAGGTTGAACTGCTGCGCATGCAGCGCCAGGCGAACGACATCCAGGCGCAGATTGTCGAGCGGCGTAACCGTTACCAGTCTGATGCCAACACCGAACTGGCGCGGCTGGAGCTGGAACTGAGCCAGGTAAGCGAAAACCTGATTGGCCGCGCGGACGTGGTCGAGCGCACCACCATTACCGCACCGGTGCGCGGCACGGTGAAAAACGTGCGCGTCAACACCATCGGCGGCGTCATTCAGCCCGGTGAGCACATCCTGGAAATCGTGCCGCTGGAAGAGCAACTGCTGGTGGAGGGGAAAATCCGTCCTTCTGATGTCGCCTTCCTGCGTCCGGGGCTGCCGGCCAAAGTGAAAATCACCGCCTACGACTTCGCCATCTACGGTGGACTGGATGGCCATGTGGAATACATCAGTCCGGATACGCTGAAAGACGATCAGAAAGCCGCTTCCGGCCGCCCGGATGACACTTATTACCGCGTGTTGATTCTCACCGATAAAAGCACGCTGCACGCAGGCAATAAAGATCTGCCGATCATTCCCGGCATGGTGGCCACGGTGGAAATCCGCACCGGCGAGAAAACCATCCTTGATTACCTGCTGAAGCCGGTACTTAAGGCGAAAGAAGCCTTCCGCGAGCGTTAATAACCATGAAAAATAATAATATGCACCGTCGCGCAGCGGCGCGGCGCCTCTCTTTGCTTGCCGGTTGCATTACGGTCATGATGGCTCCGGCCATCAGCGTAATGGCCGATTCGACCAGTGAATTGATGATGTTTGCCGAGATGAGCGGACATCGCCCGGCCGCCCCCGCTGCGGCACCGGTACGCAGCGTGCCGGTACAGCGCGTGCCCGTTGCGCCAGCCCAGCGCTTTGCAACCGCGCCGGCACCGCAACCGATGTTTACGCAACCTCAGGCCGCGCCGGTTGCACCACCGGTCGCCGCGCCACGCGCTCAGCCGGCACCAGCGCCGGCACCTTCACCGGCCCCAGCGCCAGCAGCGCCGATTGCACCACCGCCGGTGCAGCCGGTACAGGGCGGCGGTTTTCTGACGGAGGAGCAGCGCCAGCCGGAACCCAGGCAGACGAATCCGCTGCTGAAATCGGTACGCACTTTCAACTCACAGCAGCCTGCGCCGGTGCCGGTGAATGAAGCAGAAGTAAAAGCACAGAGCGAGTTCAGTTATGTCAGTCCGCCAGTAGCGGAAACCAGAACCACTGCCGCCGATGCCGCCGTGGCGCGTTCACCGGTCAGCCTGAGCGGCGCGGTGGATGAAACCGTGGCTGAATCCGAGCTGCGGCAGAAATTCCTCTCGGCCGCGCGCATCACCTGGCGCATCAGCCCGGCGCTGAAATCGTCCGTGGCGCAGACCGATGCCGCCGCCGCCAGCGTGGATGAGGCGAAAGGGCAGCGCTGGCCGCAGCTGGATGTCAGCGCCAGCTCGGCGACCAAAGAGTTTGGTGGCGGGGTAAAAAGCGACGGTAGTCAGAGCAACGTGCCGGCGCTCGGCGTGTCGATGGCGACCAACCTGATTGATTTCGGTCAGACCAGCCGCACCATCGAGAGCCGCGAAGAGCGCGTGACCTCGGCGCAGCAGGCGGCGCAGGCGCAGCGTGAAGAGCTGGCGATGCAGGTCAGCAACGCGCTGATTGAGTGGAACAAGCAGCAGCGGATCATTGCCATCAGCCAGCAGTACGTGGCGCGCATGACCGAACTGACCACCATGCTGAGCGGCATTGTGCAGTCAGATACCGGTCGTCGCAGCGAGCTGACGCAGGCCAAAGGCCGATTGCTGCAGGCGCAGAGTTATCTGGAGAATGCCGAGTCGCGCGCGCGCGATGTCGAAATCACGCTGAACCGCCTGATGGGCAATAGTCGCGTGACGCTGCCAGCCAGCGATCGCTGGGCGATGAATTTTGGCGATCTCAATCGTCAGCTGGCCAGCCTGGATTATCATCCGCTGATCCTGCGCGCCAATGCGGAAACACGAGCGGGGTTTAAAGAAGCGGAGGCGATTAAAGCTTCCGGCCTGCCAAAACTCAACTGGACGGTAACCAAAAGCACGCGTGAGGATCAGCTCGGTCGCCAGCAGGCGTGGCAAACCGGAATCAACGTTAGCTGGGGCCTGTTCCGCGGTGGTTCAACCAACGCGCAGGAGATTGCGGCGATTAAACGCGCCGAAGCCAGCCGTCAGCAGGTACAGGAGCAGCGACGTGATCTGGAAAATCGCGTGCGCGCTGCCAGCCAGGATGCACACTCCATGGCCGATCGCGCCGCGCTGTATAAGAGTCTGATCGTCGAGTCTGACCGCATCCGCAAAGACTTTTTCGATCAGTGGTATCACCTCGGACGCCGCTCGCTGCTGGATGTCCTGAGCGCCGAGAGCGATCTGTATAACAACCAGGTGAGCGAAGTGAGCAATCGCTTTGACAGCTACGCGGCGATCATTCGCGGCTACTCCAGTGCCGGCATCCTCAGCCGCTGGCTCACCACCGGACGTTAAGCGTCAGCGCGCTGTGGCGGGTTAGCCGGTATCAGAAACAGCAGCGCAACCGGGATGGCAGCGAACGGCAGCAGGGCTGTGGCGGCGCTGCTGCTGTAGATCTGCGCAAAGAGTATCGCCCCGACAATTTGCCCAATCGCCAGCGTCAGAAACGCCGCCGCCACGCCAGAGGCCGCATTCTGTGGCGTGGCGGCGGCACCTGCAACCAGCAGAATACCCGACAGCGTGACGTATCCCGCGCCGCACAGTGCTGCCGCCGGTACCAGCCAGTAGCTAAAGTGGGTGAGCGCCGCCAGCAACAGCAGTGGTGCGGCCATCGCCAGCTGCGCCAGCCAGTACACCTGACGCATACCGATGCAGCGTGCCAGCGGGCCGGTCAGCGCGCCGAGAATGCCGGCCGCGCCGCTAACCAGCCACAGCATACTGGCGTGGCCCTCGTTCAGGTGGCTGTGCTGGCGTAACACATCCGGTCCAAAACACCACCACGCCGCGCTGGCGACACCGCTAAGGAAAGCGATGATGATCACCCGCTGCAGCGCGCAGTTGTGCAACCGATCGCGCCAGCCAACCGGCGATCCCGATGGATCGGCGCGCCCGGCGGGCAGGCAATAGCGTGCCAGCAGCAGGCTGATTAACGCCAGCGCGGCAAAACAGCAGCAGGCCGCGCGCCAGCCGCCGGGCATCAGCATAAAAATGGGCACTGACACAATAATGCCCGCGCCGGTGCCGGCGTTAATGAACGTGTTAGCGGCGGTTTGCCGCGACGCATCAATGCGCAGGCTCACGGCACTGGCGAGCGCCGGCGAAGCCAGCCCGGCACCGATACCAGCGATAAATAACCCACCGGCAATCAGCCATGTGCTGCCGGCAGCGGCCAGCAGCAGTAAGCCGAGCATGGCCGTCAGCGCTGCCAGCATGGCGGTGCTGCGCACGCCCCAGCGCGCCAGCAGCATCGTGGCGCCGGGCGTGGCCAGGCAGTAAGCCAGATAGCTGCAGGCGGCCAGCATGCCCGATGCGCGTGGGCTGAAGCTGATCTGCTGCGCCACCTGCGGCATCATCATTCCCCAGGCAAAACGCGCCAGTCCGTAGGTCACGGCAATCAGCATAAAGCCGCTCAGCGTCAGGCGGAGTGAGGCTTTCATGCCGCATTCGCCATCAGTTGCTCAGCCGCCAGACGCGCAGTGACCGCGGCCTGCGGACCGTCAATCAACCCGGCCATAATCGCCCCTTCAAACAATATCCAGATGGCATCGGCCAGCGCTGACGGCGAATTTCTGTGCGAGTGCGCCAGGCAGGCACGGATGTAGCCGCGCTGCCAGTAGCGATAATCCAGCGCCTGCGCCGCCAGCTCAGCATCCTGCTCCGCATACTCACCGTACGCTTTGGCAAAAAAGCAGCCGAGCGATCCTTCCGCCCGCATCCACTGTTCCAGAACCGAAAACAGCTGGCTAATGGCTGCCGGATCGTCTGGCTGTGACAACAAATCAGCAAAGCGCTGCCGACGCGCGGTCATCACCGCGGCAGTTAACCGCTCGCGCGACGGAAAGTGCTGATAGAGCGTACGCGTGGAGACCTTCGCCTCACGGCAAATGTAATCGGTGCTGGTGGCATGAAAACCGTTGTTGTAGAACAGCCGCTCGGCAGCGTTCAGGATATGTTGTTTTTTACGCATACCTTAAAAAGTAAACCGATCGTTTTACTTTTGCAAAGTTGCGGGGGCAAAAATCGGGTGCGAGGCGGTTAATCACCGCCTGTTTCGATGATGCAGCGTTGAAGACATTATCAATATGGAAACGCGCTTAGCCCAGCCGGGCGATGCGCGATCGGGCCTCATCCAGATGCTGCTGTAACGCGGCGAGACAAGGCGCAAAACGCGCTGAGAAACCATCGCAACTGTTCGCCAGAGACAAAAATTCCTCCGCCAAAGCCAGCGCTTCCCGCCATGTATCGCTGCTGACCACTTCCGGCAGTGACGCTGGCCGCAGCGTATTCACGATGGCGCCGCCCGCTCTGGGCGCAAAGCCCATCGGCAGAATGTCGTAAGCCGGCGCGAGGTGATAAGGACGGCCATGGCGACTGATGAATGACAGGTTACCGGCGTGCATGTCGGTATTGCCGATCAGCATGCCGAATGCCCAAAGCCGGGCCGTGCTATTAGCGGCCTCAGAATGGACACACTTTTCCGCTACAAGCTGGTCGACGAGGACCGGCCAGCTTGCACTGGCATTGCCGACGAACTCCGCATCAAGCGCCCGCAGCGAAAACACGCCGATACGGCCCATTTTGCCCACCCGATCGAAGCGGGGGATTTCGAGGAAGCGCTGCCCTGCAATATCAAACACGTCGGTCTCAACATCCAGCACTTTCAGGGCCAGATGTTCAGCCATCAGCAGATCGCGCCAGCGTTCGCTGACTGGGTTGTCATCTGCTGCGGTGAATTTCACCAGCACATGACCGCGTTCGCTATAGGTGCAGAATTTGGGCTGCTCACCACCCGCTGATGAGCCCGGCACCTCACCAGCGCCCGCAGCCCGCGCCAGTTCGGGATACGCCGTCGCGCGCTCCACAGGTGTTGGTTCGGGCATTTCCAGGAAACGGCTGCGCGCCTGTTCGCCGATCAGCAGGTTGCCGATCGCATCATGACCTTGCGCCAGCAGCGCTCTGACGACATCTGCGTCCGCCCATTGTTCGGGATTCGCCGGCAGACCGAGCCCGCTGGCATAAGTCGAGGCATACGCTCTGCCGAGATAGCCCTGTGGTCGCATGTCAAACAGCCACCACGGCAGCCCGTCACTGTGAAAGCTTTTGTGGTCCGCCTGCACCATCACAAACCCTTCCGGACGAACCGGAATCAGCTCGCCGAGAGGTTTGATTTGCCCCTCATCGGTAACGCGGTAAATCGGGGCCGAGCGGAATCCGCGAAACGTATCTCGCAGGGCATATTGAATAGCTGGACCCGCCCCGATTTTGACGATGTCATCACCCAGTTCTCTAATCGCACGGGAAAGCGTAGGCTGGCTTATGCCCATTTTTTCAATGATTTGCCTTGCTGTCATCGGCCCGCTATAGAGAAGCTGGCGTATGTTTTTTGAATGTAATGACATGTGTTTGAGTAGCTTTTGAATAGTTTTGTGAATAGATATATGAATAGTTTTTGAGTAGTTATGTTAGCAAGTAAATAGCTGGCAGTCACTGGGATGTGCCACGCTTGGTGTGCAAATGTGTGGTTCTGTAGGAAGTTGAGGCTGCATGCAGGCTTAATGAGATAGATTCTCGCGTCGTTGTTTGTAAGTGGCGATTGTTAACACAATGACAGCGTGAGGCAGTATGAGCCGGAAAGGCCGGCAAGACAGGTGATTTCAGGTTGAAAGTGGGAAGGGTGCTGCGCATTGGAGTTTTAACTGTATCAGCAAAAAGCGCTGACCTTACATCGCTATTGTTTAAATCTAAATAGCAAAGCCACCTGTTTAAGGGTGACTTAAGTCAATCAGATGAACAAGTGATTGGCGGCCTTCGCCAAGTTCGAACCACCGAACAAGCGATTATGAGTGTAAAATCAATGAGTTACGTAAACTTACCCCTCTATACTTTTCAATACCTTCCCAATATAATGACCGCTGTATAAATAACCAGAAATCATTCCAAATACGCTCTCGGGGAATCCTATAGGTATCCTGGCTGGACCATGCGATTCGCAGGATACCCTGATCGTGTGGTCGAGGAGGTTGGATGGAAACGTTCAAATTCACGAAAACCAGGCTGGAAGAGCTGCCCCCTGCTGCCAGGGGGCAGGTGGAGTATGGCGACACGGTCGTAAACGGGCTACGGATCCGTGTCGGCGTCAGCGGCACGAAAAGTTTCTGTGTATCCCGCAAGAAAAACGGCAAGTTTTTCCGGGCAACGCTGGGGCGTTTTCCTGCGCTGTCGGTGGAGAATGCCCGGGCGAAAGCCCTGGAGGTTATGGGCAGTATGGCCCTCAGCGGTCAGAATCCCAATATTCAGAAGCGCACGCACGAACGGGCAGCCGTCACCCTGCAGGACGCCCTGAACACCTATATTCTCAGCCGCGAGCATCGCCTGAAGCCGGCCACCGCAAAACAATACCGGAGCATTCTGGGCAACTATTCAGGGGACTGGCTCTCACAGCCTCTGGCTTACATCACCCGCGATCGCGTTGAAGCCCGTCATAAAGCCATCACGCATGGCACGGTCTGGTATGGTGCGGATAAGCGTTCCCTCCGACGGGGCACCGGGCAGGGGAGTCATGCGCAGGCGGACTTATGGGCCCGCGCACTCAGGGCGGTTTACCGTTTCGCACACGATCACTACCGGGATGAGGAAGGGCGAACCCTGCTTCCCGATCCACCCACACTGGTGCTCAGCACCAAGCGGAAATGGCATGGCACGGTCAGGAAAAGCGACCGCATCCGTACCCATGATCTTGGTCGCTGGTTATCTGCGATAGAGACGGTGAGGGAGCAGGCGGAGCGTGAACGTGATGATTTCGCAGCGACCGTGTGTGATGCCGTGGAGATGGCCACGTTCACAGGCCTGCGGAAGTCCGAAATATTCGGTCTCGCCTGGTCCTGCGTTAACCTGGGAGGCCGCTACTTCTGGATAGATACTACAAAAAACGGCGACCCGCTTGAACTGCCCATCACCCGTACCTTGCTGGCGTTGTTCCGCCGACGCGCTGCGGCGCGGCGCGGAGATCATCCTCTGGTCTTCCCAGGCATAAAGACCACCATCAAAGAATACCGCCATGTCACCGGGCGCATCAGCCGGTCAACGGTTCCTGACCCCAACCCGGACAACCTGCAGCCCATCCCGTTCAAGTGGCATGACGCGAGACGAACTTACGGCACTGTGGCGGAGCTGGCCGGGGTGGGGAGCTATATCCTGAAGCGGCTGATGAATCACAGAACGTTGCGCAGTGCCGATGTGACGCAGGGGTATCTGCACTTTGGTGCGGATGAACTGCAGGCACCGGCAGCAAAAATCGAGCATGCCATCCTGGGCTACAGCGGGAGAGCAGATAAGCCCGAAGGCCTGAATGCCCGGCTGAAAGAAGCGCTGGAACACCTCAGTGATGATGAGAAACGAAGACTGCTTTTCTCACTCTCAGAAAAGGTCAATGAGGTCAGAAAATGATTGATGAAATTAAAGCGGAAATGACAAAAAAGCTGGAAGAGCTGGCTATGGCAGAGCCGGTGACAGGTTATATCAATATGTTTTACCAGGCGTTGTCCTTCAGTGATGCAGACCGCAGGACGTATATCACCGAAATTTCAGATCCGCTTTGGTGTATGGACCTCGCGAAAGGCAGCTATGACCGTGCCCGGCTGGCCCTGCTTAAATCCTATCTGCTGCTTCTGCTTGAACAGCACTATCACACAGCCATTTCACTCCTTCCTGTTCTGAAGTCTTTTGACATCCTGGGACAGACCGATACCGCAACGTTTATTGATGTCGCCATGAATAAGCTGCGTCAGTCTGACGAGTTCCGTCGGGAAGTGTATAGCGGCCATAACAGCAGGAATGCGTCAGGACGGCGAAATAAACATGCAGATGAAGTGATCGCGATAATGTCTGAAACCTGGCGCCATTATCCACACACCCCTAAAAATGCCATGATCAAAAAAGTATATGGCCATCTGAAAGGACAGGTCAGTGAAGAGACGCTGGCACGCTGGATTAAAGAGGAGAAACTCGGGCCGGCTTCCAAAGCTCGCCCGTATCCGCCTTTTCGGCTGGTCATACCCTCATAGCGCGTTATGATCCCCTTATAGCGCGTTGTGATCCGATCACAGCGCGTTCTGAGGCTACACACAGTATCTCCGGCAATAGATATTCACCATCAGTCTTCAACTGATATTGATGGTGATACTCATGCAATTCCCTCTCAGCCTGAAAACACCCCGCCGTCTGACCCGGTCAGAGGCAGCGCAC
>Ga0153917_1000765_pt1 | contig 17256 bp, 16 predicted proteins | sample TSFL001MetaG_FD_104695 | JGI IMG/M metagenome (GOLD analysis project Ga0153917, IMG submission 104695) | Attine ant fungus gardens microbial communities from Florida, USA - TSFL001 MetaG | ecosystem: Host-associated > Fungi > Mycelium > Unclassified | place: USA: Florida, Paynes Creek Historic... | reverse complement strand
TTTTCGCCAAACAGGGCGATCACAAAGTCTGCTTTATTCATCAGGACGGCTGTTCTGAAGTTATTGATGTCAGAGGCTTTGTCATCCTTCAAAACGGCATTTGGCTGTACGCCCATAATTTCTTCACCAACATTGTCTGAGCGGTCATGATTCTCCATTGGGCCGACAAATGTAATCGGCAGCTTCAGCGATTTTGTTTTCTCTTTGATTTCCTCGCGCCAATTGCTGTGGATTTCTCCTGCTAAATAGACGATAAACTCCATACTAAAATCCCTCCTATGTATGTCCATCTGTAAATTTTACCCTCATGTACACGATGTTAAACGAAACGAGCTTGATAATGCAAATAAAATATGATAATGATAATGGGAAAGCCAATCTTACATATTCATTCGTTGCATATAAGTGGTTTTGCCTCAATCAGTTTGGTATGATCCAAATGGACGAGTATCGATAAACAAACATGTAAGAACATAAACAACTGGAGGGATATGAAATGAAAAAAATTGAATCAACTCAAGAGCTGGAAAAAGCGGTACAGGATGATTGGTCTGTATTTATGTTTTCTGCCGACTGGTGCCCAGATTGCCGTTTTGTAGAGCCTTTCCTGCCTGAACTGGAAGCAGATTTCCCTGAATTCACCTACTACTACGTAGACCGTGACAAATTCATTGATACATGTGCAGAATGGGAAATTTACGGAATCCCAAGCTTTGTGGTGTTTAATGAAGGAAAAGAAATAAATCGTTTTGTGAGCAAAGACCGCAAAACAAAAGAAGAAATTGAACAGTTTTTAACAGACTCTCTCGCTAAAGCGTAAAGGAGGACATCGGTTTGAAAATGACCTCAAGGAAGCTGTCAGATATACTGAAACAGCGCCTTCAGCACGAGAATCGCTCCTTTCTGTTTGACAGAGAAAAAGACACCCTCCGTGTTGAGGATCAAACGACAAAAAAAGGGATTACGCTCGATTTGCCGCCGATTATTGCGAAATGGGAACTGAAAAAAGACGAAGCCATTGATGAGATCGTGTACTATGTTTCCGAAGCAATGAAGGCAATGGAAGGGAAGGCTCAGGAAATGACCGGGAAAGAAACTCGCATTTATCCGGTCATCCGCTCGACTTCCTTCCCGGACAAGTCCAGCGAAGATATCCCGCTCATTTATGATGATCATACCGCAGAGACAAGAATTTATTACGCGCTCGATCTCGGGAAAACATACCGTTTAATTGACCAGCGCATGCTTGAGAAAGAAAACTGGACAAAAGAGCGGATCAGAGAGACGGCCGCATTTAATCTCCGTTCCCTGCCGACGGTTGTCAAAGAGGATACGGTTGCCGGCAATTACTTTTATTTCTTTAGGGCAAACGATGGATACGACGCCAGCCGGATTCTGAACGAAGCGATTTTAAATGAGTACAAGCAGCGTGCGGAAGGGGAGCTGGCGATCTCTGTTCCGCATCAGGACGTTCTGATTCTTGCTGACATCCGGAATGAATCAGGGTATGATATTCTAGGACAAATGTCGATGAGCTTCTTTGCAGGCGGCACCGTTCCGATTACCGCCCTTTCATTTTTGTATAATGAAGGAAAGCTGGAACCGGTGTTTATCCTGGCGAAAAGCCGTCCGAAAAAGGATTAGAAAGGATTTTTACTTATGAACGCTTTTTATAATAAAGAAGGTGTGGGAGACACGCTCCTGATTTCTCTTCAAGATGTGACACGCGAACAATTAGGCTATGAAAAACACGGCGACGTCGTCAAAATTTTCAATAACGAAACAAAAGAAACTACGGGTTTCAACATTTTCAATGCGTCTACTTACTTGACCATTGATGAAAACGGCCCGGTTGCGCTCTCAGAAACATTCGTGCAAGATGTGAATGAGATTTTAAACAGAAACGGCGTTGAAGAAACATTAGTCGTTGATTTATCTCCGAAGTTTGTTGTGGGTTATGTAGAATCAAAAGAAAAACATCCGAATGCGGATAAATTAAGCGTGTGTAAAGTCAATGTAGGAGAAGAAACGCTTCAGATCGTCTGCGGCGCCCCTAACGTTGACCAAGGACAAAAAGTTGTCGTTGCCAAAGTCGGCGCTGTGATGCCTAGCGGACTTGTCATTAAGGATGCAGAGCTTCGCGGCGTTCCGTCAAGCGGAATGATCTGCTCAGCGAAAGAGCTTGATTTGCCTGACGCTCCTGCTGAAAAAGGAATCCTTGTGTTAGAAGGAGATTATGAGGCGGGAGAGGCATTTCAGTTTTAGACTCCCATAAATCCGCCAAAAAAAACGAATCATGTGAAAAGCCGCTAAGCCCCTGTTTAGCGGCTTTGTTTCTGCTGATAGCTTAATCTTTTCTGGGCCGACCAGCAGTGGTATACTAAAAACCGTCCCAGAAAACTATAAGGGAGTTAGAGATAAATTATGAGTTGGCTTCATAAATTTTTTGATTTGTTTTTAGGCGAGAGCGAAGAGGATGCTGAACGGGAGACAAAACCCGCTCAAATTCCGCAGCAACAAGAGGTGCATCATCCTGAAGGACAATTAAAAAGATTGGAAGATCCTAAAATATATTATGAATATCCAAAAGGCAAGTTCCGTTTTCCAGTCGTGCCTGATGGATACAAAAATCATGACCTGAGAAGGCGCCGCGCACCATCGGACGAACCGAAATCCGCGCCTCGTCCAAGCGCTGCACCTTACAGAGAGCGTCCCAGCAATGAAAAAGAGCAGCATACATATCAATCATCAGAGCCGGCGAAGAAACCGTTTAAACCGACAAATATCCCTTCGCCTATCTATGGATTCAATCAAAAACCATCCGTTAAAAGGGATGTGCAGAAACAGCCTTCTAAAACATTGAGCGTACCGGATAAATCGGTAAAAGAGAAGGTGACACTGCTGTCAGAAGAGATCGAACGTGAACGCGGCTATCCTGCTTCAGACACACAGGCGCACTCCAAAAAAGAAAATCCTTTCTTTCGGGATACCCAATTTGAAAAACAGCCCTCTGGCGTTTTAAACAGAAAGGATACAGAGCGTGATGAGGCTCCAGGTAACGAAGTGCCATTTGAATCAGGCGTTCAACAGCCGCAAAAAGAGGAGTCTTTCTTCCCGGCTGAACATGCCGAAGGGCAAGCAACGCCTGAGATACTCACAGATACGGCGAATGAAGACCTTTCAGGCAGTGAAGTAAGCCGCGAAGACATCATGCCTGCAACGGCTGAGGAAGAACAAAGGGAAGAGCAGTCAGAGAAATTTGAAGAGCCTGTTTTCTCCGCTGAACTTGATGAAGAGCCAACAGCTCCTGAATCTCTGGCAGAGGCAGCATCTGAGGATGAAAAATCAGAAGAGCCGTCAGACAGCACAGTATACAATCATCACGAAAACGCGGCAGAAGGTGCTGAGTCTCCGTTCGTTCAAGAAGAACAAATGGAATTTCGTCAGGAAGAGCCTTCATTATTTACTGATCACGAGCATTCATCTGGAGCTCTGGATCAAGCAGAAACCGAGGCGAAAGAATCAGAAGAGCCATCAGACAGCATAATAAATAATCAGTATGACATCCAGGCAGAATCTAAGGAAACGAAGATAGATGTTCAGCCAGACATCCATACAGAGCTTGAGGAAACTGATCGGATGGACCAAGGTTCCAAACCGTTTTCTGCAACCCATGAAAACCGGCAGGAAATCCGGGCAGACAAACCTCGCGAAGCTTCAAAAGAGCCAAAAACAAGGCCTGGTGTGCAGGAGAAAAGGACCGAACAAAACGCACCTTCTCAAAAAGGGCCATCCGTTCCTTTTAATGTCATGATGCTGAAAAGAGATACGCATAAACAGCAAAAAGCAGAGGAACGCCGCGGCAGCTATGTATTTCCGAATGTTGCACTTCTAGATGTCCCGCCAGCGCAGGTCCAAGATGATACTGCGTGGATCGAAGAACAGCGTCAGCTTCTTGATTTGACCTTGAAAAATTTCAATGTCCGCGCCAATGTCGTCCATGTAACCCAGGGGCCGTCTGTCACGAGATTCGAAGTGCATCCTGAACCAGGTGTAAAGGTGAATAAAATCACCAACTTGTCTGATGATATTAAACTCAGTCTCTCAGCAAGAGATATTCGGATTGAAGCACCGATTCCGGGGAAAAACACGATCGGGATTGAAGTGCCGAACCGCACGAGCAAGGTGGTTGATTTGCGCCAAATGATTCGTAGCTCAGCTTTCAGGACAAGCAAGTCACCGCTCACGGCTGCGCTGGGATTAGATATTTCGGGAAATCCTGTCGTTATCGACTTAAAGAAAATGCCGCATGGCTTGATTGCCGGCGCCACAGGCTCGGGAAAAAGCGTATGCATCAATACAATATTAGTCAGCCTGCTTTATAAAGCTGATCCGAGTGAGGTAAAGGTGCTGCTGATTGACCCGAAAATGGTAGAGCTGGCTCCTTACAATAAAATTCCTCATCTCGTCAGCCCGGTCATTACTGATGCTAAAGCGGCTACAGCTGCTTTGAAATGGGTCGTTGAGGAAATGGAGCGCCGCTATGAGCTGTTTGCCCATTCAGGTGTCCGCGACATTGACCGCTTTAATCAATTAACCGGAGAACACCAAATGGGTGAAAAGCTGCCGTATTTAGTTGTCATTATTGATGAGCTTGCAGATCTGATGATGGTGGCGCCAAACGATGTGGAAGAAAGCATTGCGAGGATTGCCCAAAAAGCAAGAGCGTGCGGTATCCATCTTCTCGTCGCAACTCAGCGTCCGTCAGTAGATGTCATTACAGGCCTGATTAAGGCGAATATCCCGACGAGAATCGCCTTTTCTGTTTCAAGCCAGGTTGATTCCCGAACGATTATTGACATCGCCGGAGCAGAAAAGCTTCTCGGAAAAGGGGATATGCTCTTTTTGGAAAACGGCTCGGGAAAACCGGTCCGTCTGCAAGGTAACTTTGTGTCGGACCGCGAAATCGACCGCGTCGTTTCTCACGTCAGAAACCAAATGCCGCCAACCTATTTATTTGAACAAGAAGAGCTCGTAAGACAAGGATCAGCTCTGAAAGAAGAGGATGAACTGTTTTACGAAGCGTGTGAGTTTGTTGTAGAGCAAAACAGTGCGAGCACTTCAAGCCTGCAGAGAAGATTCAGAATCGGTTACAACCGGGCGGCAAGGCTGATCGACATGATGGAAGCAGAAGGCATGATCTCTGAGGCAAAAGGAAGCAAACCCCGCGAGGTGCTGATCACGGCAAGTGATTTAATAAACGAATAATATGGGTTCATTTTCACTCCAAACATGGTATGATAGTGTTTAGAGCATTTAACAGCTATGCCGCTTTACAGCAGCTGCGCATAGACAAATCTTGATATCTAGGTTTAATCGAAAAGAAATAACCGGATACTGAACATAACAAAACATATAAAATACGCCGCTAAGGGAGGCTTTTCACCCGCCGCGGTCGCAAATTGAAATGAGCGTCATATACTGGGGAACAGATAGACGTTTGTTGGAGGTACAATTATGACTGTTTATCATTTTGTTGGAATAAAAGGGACCGGTATGAGTCCGCTTGCCCAAATACTTCATGATAATGGATATACTGTCCAAGGATCGGATATCGAAAAATTTATTTTTACGCAAACAGCGCTTGAAAAAAGAAATATTACAATTCTTCCTTTTAGCGCGGAAAATATTAAGCCCGGCATGACAGTCATCGCCGGAAACGCATTCCCAGACACGCATCCTGAAATAGAAAAAGCGATGTCTGACGGAATTCCGGTGATACGTTATCATAAGTTTTTAGGCGACTACATGAAAAAATTCACGAGTGTTGCCGTTACAGGAGCACACGGCAAAACGTCGACTACGGGTCTGCTGGCTCACGTGATCCAAAACGCAAAACCGACGTCTTTCTTAATCGGAGACGGAACAGGCCAGGGAAATGAAAACAGCGAATACTTTGTGTTTGAAGCGTGTGAATACCGCCGCCATTTCTTAAGCTATCAGCCAGACTACGCGATCATGACGAATATTGATTTTGATCATCCTGATTACTTCTCAAGCATTGACGATGTATTTGACGCTTTTCAAGAGATGGCTCTTCAAGTCAACAAAGGCATTATCGCCTGCGGAGACGATGAGCATCTGCCGAAAATCCATGCGAACGTCCCGGTTGTGTATTACGGCACAGGGGAAGAAAATGATTTTCAAGCCAGAAACATCGTAAAAAGCACGGAGGGGACAACTTTCGATGTCTTTGTCCGCAATACGTTCTATGATACGTTTTATATTCCTGCGTACGGCCACCACAATGTATTAAACTCATTGGCGGTCATTGCGTTATGTCATTATGAAGAAATTGATTCCAGCATCATTAAGCATGCTCTCAAATCCTTTGGGGGCGTCAAACGCAGATTCAATGAGAAGCAGCTTGGGGATCAAGTGCTGATTGATGACTATGCTCATCATCCGACAGAAATAAAAGTGACAATTGAGGCGGCAAGACAGAAATATCCTGATCGTGAAATTGTTGCGGTATTTCAGCCTCATACCTTTACACGTACGCAGCAATTCCTTGACGAATTTGCAGAAAGCCTGAGCGGCGCTGACTGTGTGTATTTATGCGATATTTTCGGCTCAGCCCGTGAGAATGCTGGAAAGCTGACGATCGGCGATTTGCAGGGAAAAATTCATAATGCCAAGCTGATTGAAGAAGATGACACTTCTGTTTTAAAAGCTCATGATAAAGCCGTTCTCATCTTCATGGGGGCAGGAGATATCCAAAAATATATGAGAGCCTACGAAAACGTCATGGCATAATAAAAAGCAGTGATCTCACTGCTTTTTATTTATCTGACAAGAAAGCTTATTAAAGGATTTTTTTACATAATGGAGAATAGTATGTATACAGCCCAGTACACATGTTTATGATTGAAGAAAACGGGTAAACAGCAGTATATCCTGCAGCAAGGAGGTTTGAGATGATTATTATTCTTTATTTGAGCGTTGCACTCATCGCAATTGCATTTCTCGTATTAGTGATCTACTTGTCTAAAACATTGAAGTCACTTCAGCTGACACTAAAACACGTCGCATCCACTCTTGAAGGGCTGGAGGGACAAATGAAGGGCATCACAACTGAAACAGCCGAGCTTTTACATAAGACTAACCGCCTGGCTGAAGATATTCAGGAAAAATCAGAAAAGCTGAACACGGTCGTTCATGCTGTTCAAGGGGTGGGAACTTCTGTACAGCAGTTCAATACATCCATGAAACAGGCGGCAGGGTCTGTATCGGCATCAGTTAGAGAAAATCAAGACAAGATCAATCAAGTTGTCACATGGAGCCAAGCAGCAATGGAAATTTGGGAGAAATGGAAGCAAAAGAAAAAATCAGCTCTGTAAGAGAAAAAATACCTAGAGGAGGAATAATGATGAGCAAAGATGGAATTAATAGTAAAGATTTTTTAATCGGAACTTTAATCGGGGGAATCATCGGTGCCACTACAGCTCTTTTTCTAGCGCCTAAATCAGGCAAAGAACTTCGCGACGATCTCGGCAGCCAAGCTGTTGCTTTACGGGATAAAACTGATAAAATGACGGCGGATGCGAAGGAAAAAGGCACGCAATATGTCAGCATCGCAAAAGACAAAACTTCCAACATCACACAGCTTGTAGCGGATCAGTCTGGGCAGATCATGAACAAGGTGAAGGATTTAAGAGACCGTTCCAAATCTGACAAAACGGATTCATCGACTGCAATGCAAGATATGAGGGAAGAAGCGATGCAGGCGGCTGATGAAACAAAAGAACAAGTCCTCCAGACGAAAGAAGATGTAAAAGACGAACTGAAAGATGCACAAAAACAGGCTGAGCATATGAATCGCTGAGCAGGGAAGGAAGAGCTTGAGTCATGGCTAAACAGCTTATTCAATCTGAAGAAGAATTTAAACGGATTGCAGAACAGGAAGGCGCTTTCGTCTTCTTTAAACACAGCACCACATGCCCGATCAGCCAGGCAGCATTTCACGAGTTTGATGCCTTTGCAAATCAGCATGAGGATGTGCCGGCTTACTATCTTCAAGTACAAGAAGCCCGGGCGCTGTCAAATTTCATTGCAGAAACATACGGGATAAAGCATGAAAGCCCTCAGGTATTCATCATCCAGAACGGTGAAGTGAAATGGCATACCTCACATTCACAAATTACAGAGGCCGCCATTGAGCAGCATTTGTCATAGAAAAAAGCGTCCAGATATCATCTGGCGCTTTTTTTTGTAAAAAACCCTTGAACATTGCCCTCACATCATGTAGGATAGCTTCATAGATTACTTTATCACTTAAAAGCGTTTGGGTAATAAAGTAGAGTTTTTATAAAATTTTTTGTATTTCAGTATTTCCATTTGGAATTACTTATAGTAAGATGCATGATAACTACAAAATAAAAAATGAATGTGCAGGGAAAGGATGAAAAAAATGAGCAACACAGAGTTAGAGCTTTTAAGGCAGAAAGCAGACGAATTAAACCTACAAATTTTAAAATTAATCAACGAACGCGGAAATGTTGTAAAAGAGATCGGTAAAGCGAAGGAAGCACAGGGTGTCAACCGATTTGACCCTGTCAGAGAACGCACAATGTTAAACAATATCATTGAAAACAATGACGGTCCGTTCGAAAATTCAACCATCCAGCACATTTTTAAAGAGATATTCAAAGCCGGTTTAGAGCTTCAGGAAGAAGATCACAGCAAAGCGCTGCTTGTCTCCCGCAAGAAAAAACCTGAAGATACAATTGTTGATATCAAAGGCGAAAAAATCGGAGACGGCCAGCAAAGATTCATTGTCGGCCCATGTGCGGTAGAGAGCTATGAGCAGGTAGCTGAAGTCGCTGCAGCTGCGAAAAAACAAGGGATTAAAATTTTGCGCGGTGGAGCCTTTAAGCCTCGTACGAGCCCATACGATTTCCAAGGGCTTGGTGTAGAAGGCCTTCAAATTTTAAAACGTGTAGCGGATGAATATGATCTGGCGGTTATCAGTGAAATCGTAACGCCTGCTCATATCGAAGAAGCGCTTGACTACATTGATGTCATTCAAATCGGAGCGCGCAACATGCAAAACTTCGAATTGCTGAAAGCTGCCGGTGCAGTGAAAAAACCAGTGCTTCTGAAGCGCGGCCTTGCTGCAACGATCTCTGAATTCATCAATGCTGCTGAATACATCATGTCACAAGGAAATGACCAAATTATCCTTTGTGAGCGAGGAATCAGAACATACGAAACAGCAACGAGAAACACGCTGGATATTTCAGCTGTGCCGATTTTGAAACAAGAAACGCATTTGCCAGTCTTTGTTGATGTTACGCATTCAACAGGCCGCCGTGACCTCTTGCTTCCGACAGCTAAAGCTGCTTTAGCGATCGGTGCAGACGGCGTCATGGCTGAGGTTCACCCTGATCCGTCAGTCGCGCTTTCTGACTCTGCTCAGCAAATGGCGATTCCTGAATTCGAAAAATGGCTGAATGAACTGAAGCCAATGGTGAAAGTCAACGCTTAATTGAACAATCCAAAAGGCCGCGCCTGCGGCCTTTTTTTATGCTTTCTCGTTTATTTAGTTATAAAATCCAAGTATACGTTTTCATCATCTATAAAAACGTGTATAATTTCATGAGAAGTAATTAAATTTGATGAATAATGAAAAATAATGTACACTACTGACTTACGCTTACAAATCATAAACGACATAAATTCGGACATTATGACATTTCTCTACATAAAGTGTTTATGCTATAGATAAGGATAAGTGTATCCAGTAAAAGGAGTGGTTTTAGGATGAGCAATATTACGATCTACGACGTAGCGAGAGAAGCTAATGTAAGCATGGCAACCGTTTCCCGTGTCGTGAACGGCAACCCGAATGTAAAACCGACAACACGGAAAAAAGTATTGGAAGCCATTGACCGTCTCGGTTACCGTCCAAACGCGGTGGCAAGAGGGCTGGCAAGCAAAAAGACAACAACTGTAGGTGTCATCATTCCCGATATCTCAAGCATTTTCTATTCAGAGCTTGCGCGCGGAATTGAAGATATCGCGACAATGTATAAATACAATATTATTTTGAGCAACTCTGACCAAAACATGGAGAAAGAGCTGCACTTGTTAAACACAATGCTCGGCAAACAAGTGGACGGCATCGTGTTTATGGGCGGAAACATTACGGACGAGCATGTGGCGGAATTTAAGCGTTCCCCGGTGCCGATTGTACTTGCCGCTTCTGTAGAAGAGCAGGAGGAAACACCGTCAGTCGCTATCGATTACGAACAGGCGATTTATGATGCAGTGAAGCTTTTGGTTGATAAAGGACATACAGATATCGCATTCGTTTCCGGACCAATGACAGAACCAATCAACCGCTCGAAAAAACTCCAAGGCTACAAACGTGCGCTTGAAGAAGCGAACCTTCCGTTTAATGAACAATTTATAGCCGAAGGGGATTACACATATGACTCTGGACTCGAAGCGCTGCAGCATCTGATGAGCCTGGACAAAAAACCGACAGCCATTCTTTCCGCAACTGATGAAATGGCACTCGGCATTATCCATGCCGCCCAGGACCAGGGGCTATCTATTCCGGAGGATCTCGACATTATCGGCTTTGACAACACAAGATTAAGCCTTATGGTTCGTCCGCAGCTTTCAACAGTTGTTCAGCCGACATATGATATTGGCGCCGTTGCGATGAGGCTGCTGACGAAGCTCATGAATAAAGAGCCGGTTGAAGAGCATATCGTCAAACTGCCGCACCGTATCGAACTAAGAAAGTCAACCAAGTCATAAGAAAAACAAAGAGCAAGCTTCACCTTCATGGTGAATTCTTGCTTTTTTCATGGGGAGAAATGATGAAACGTTTTGATTATCTTACACCTGTTGGATTTGTGTTAGGAACGATTATTATTGTTATCGGGATTATTTCGGGATCGGGAGTAAGGGGTTTCCGCTCTTTTCTTGATCTAACCTCTTTCTTCATCGTAACAGGGGGACTATGCGCCGCTGTTTTTATCAGTTTTCCGCCAAGAGAGCTGAAAAAAGCGCCCTCTGTATTAAAGCAGGCATTCATCCGCCAGGAAGACAATGTGAAAGATCTTGTGAAAACCTTTGTCTCCCTTTCCGATCACGCGCGTAAACATGGGCTTTTATCATTGGATGATCAGGCTCGGGGAATCAAAGATCCATTCTTGAAAAAAGGGCTGCTTTTAGCAATAGACGGCTGGGATGAAGAAACGATTCGGCTTGTCATGGATTCAGAAATCGCAGCAATGGAGGAACGGCACCGCAAAGGGCGGCGCGTTTTTGAAAAAGCGGGAGAATTCGCTCCGGCGTGGGGAATGATCGGAACACTCGTCGGGCTCGTGCTGATGCTCAAAAACTTAAATGACCCGCATATGCTCGGGCCGAATATGGCCGTTGCGCTTCTGACGACTTTATATGGTTCATTACTGGCCAATATGGTCTTCAACCCAATCGCGGCAAAGCTTGAAGAGAAAACAGAAAGTGAAATTTTCATCAAGCAGGTAATGGTGGAAGGGATTATCGGTGTTCAATCCGGAAAAAACCCGCGCAACCTTGAAAGCCAGCTCGTCGTTTTCAGTTCACGGGAAGAATGGCAGAAGCAGCCGAATCAAGTAAAAACAAAAAAGGGATCTGTACATGAAGCTTAGAAGAGAACGTTTTGAAAGAAGGAAAAACAGTCAATCTTCATCCAGCTGGATGGTTACCTTTACAGATTTGATCACCCTGGTCCTTGTGTTCTTTATTTTGCTTTTTTCGATGTCTCAAATCGATCTGCAAAAATTTAAAGCGGCAGTCGATTCGATTCAGAAGGAAGGCGGCGGGCTTCAGCCGGACCAAACGTCCATAGAAAAAAAGAAAACACCTCCATCCGAAGCGAAGAAGCAAGCGGATCAGCAGGATCAGCTTCTCAAGAAAGTAAATACATATATAAAGGACAATCACTTGAAGGCCCAAATGACAGCCAAACGGTATGAACGCGGTGTCGTGCTCGTTCTGCAGGAGGCTGTGCTGTTTGATACAGGTGAGGCAAAGGTGCTGAAAAATGCCGAAACACTTCTTCACCAAATTGCCGTACTTCTTCAAACCATTCCAAATGACATTCAAGTCGAAGGCCATACAGACAGCCGAAATATTTCGACATACCGATACCCGTCGAACTGGGAGCTGTCAGCAGCACGGGCGAGCGGAGTGATTCAATACTTCACGTCAAAAGAGAAACTTCCCTCCAAACGCTTTATTGCTGTCGGGTATGCGGATACAAAGCCGGTAAAGGATAACAAGACAAACGAACACATGAAAGAAAACCGGCGTGTGGAAATCGTCATTAAGAAATCAAAAACGACCTCTTCGTGAAGGTCGTTTTTTACTTTGTTCGTTGTTGCTCAGACCGTATCGCATACAATGCTTTGCTGACGGTTTGGGCATTTTTTTCTGTAATTTCAGACTTGCGGGGAATCGGAGGATATAAATCAACCGGATCGCTCCAGCTGGACGGCAGGGCGACGGGGCATTGTTTTTGCCATTTAGCGATCCATTCCGGCGGGATCTCGTGTCCCGGATCAATCCCCTTCATTTCAAGCCATATTCTGGCCCAGGCGCGGGGCACAACACGCCAAATATCATATCCGCCGCCTCCGACTGCAATCCATTTCCCTCCGCAATATTGGTGAGCCAAAGTGTGTGCAAGCCGGGGGATTTCTTCGTATATATTGATTGTTGCTGATAAATGTGTCAGCGGGTCGTAGTAATGGGCATCGGCGCCGTTTTGGCTGATAATGACATCGGGCCCGAAATACGCGGCGACTTCTGAAGCTGCTGTCCGGTAAGCTTCAAGAAAAGAATCATCCTCTGTAAAAGCGTCAAGCGGGATATTAAAGGAATAGCCATATCCTTTTCCGCTGCCTTTTTCCTGGATTTGGCCGGTTCCGGGGAATAAATACCTTCCTGTTTCATGAATGGACAGCGTGCATACGTCAGGATTATCGTAAAATGTAAATTGCACACCGTCCCCGTGGTGGGCGTCTGTATCAATATAAAGCACTTTGGCGCTGTATTTTTTCTGGATATATTGAATCGCTACAGCGCTGTCGTTGTATATGCAAAACCCTGAGGCTCTCCCGCGAAAGCCATGATGAAGCCCTCCACCAAGATTTGCCGCATGCAGGGCTTGTCCTGACATGACCCAGTCTGCGGCCGTTAAAGTGCCGCCGACCAAGAGTGATGCCGCTTCGTGCATGCCGGCAAAGACAGGTGTATCTTCAGTGCCGAGCCCGTAGCTTTCTCCTTCTTCAGCGGGAAGCTTTCCGGCGCCCGCAAGCTTTACTGCCTGAATGTAATCATCCGTGTGGACAAGGGCTAGTTCCTCTTCTGAAGCGAGTCTGGGACTGACAATGTCTCCATCATCAAAGGCATTGATCGTCTTAAGCAAATCATATGTTAACAGAACCCGCTGCTGATTAAAGGGATGCTCTTGATGAAACATGTAGGTTTGATAGGATGGAGAATAGATAAATACACTGTCTCTCATAGCAGATCCCTTTGCTCTGACGGCCATACGACGTGGTGTCCATTTCTTTGTAATGCCTGCAAAAACGGCAGCGGATTCATCGTTTTTACACGGAAGACAAGCACTTTTACACCGGGATCGTCATGCGGATAAACAAGCACGCTTAATATTTTCACTTGAAGGTCTTGGCAAAGGCTGCTGATCTCAGCGAGGCTTTTGGTGATGTCGTTTACTTTTATTTCAATTTGCGATCCCGGCTGGTCAGCGCCTGTCAATTTGACAAATGTCCGCAGCAAATCGGTTTTTGTTAAAATGCCTACTAATTTTTGATGCTGTACCACTGGAAGGCAGCCGATGCCATGCTCGTAGAACACCGCAGATATTTCTTCGACAAAATCTAACGGGTGGGCGCAGACGACCTCTTTTTTCATAATTGAATCTACGCTTCGTGTGAGAAATAGGCTTCGTTTGTTTTCTTCAAAAATACTGGGGCTTGCCTGTTTCATGTCTCTGTCTGTAATCATGCCGATCACGTGTCGTTCTTCATCTACAACAGGCAGATGCCTGATATGGAATTCCTTCAGTTTGCATATTGCTGTTTCAAGCGTATCCGTCTTCGTTAATGTAATGACATCTCTTTTCATGATTTGCTCAACAATCATTATTTTTTCCCCTTTGTCAGTGTCAGTTAATACATATAACGATGATAAAAACGGAGCCTGTCAAATTGTTCAATTGATTCTTGGCTGACGTTTTTTCCGATGCGGGCCATCAGACAGTTTGCAGGGTGGGAGCTGATCTCCGGCTCATCCGTTGCAAACCAGACCAATCCGCCTGCATTCATCATCTTTTCCATGATCTTTCTGTATTCCCACACATCTTTTTTCATCCCTTTCAAATCCCAATGCCAGTAATATTCTGTCGTCATCACAATGTAGTTTTCCATTTGTTCATCCATCATGCTGACGGTCAGAAGGGTCTTTCCGACAGCGCATCCCCGATAGTCCGGCGCTACTTCGATGGCTCCCAGCTCAAGCAAATCCTCCATATTTCCTTCAGACCATCTTTCGAGCGGGTCAGGATATAAATACGTGACATAGCCGACGATGGTTCGGCCGTCTCTGGCTATAATAATACGCCCCTCGGGAAGGCCTGCAATGTCGACTAGCGCTTCATGCTGCTCGCGAGGCGGGCGAAATGCGGTTAAATCTTTATGAAACTCATAACCTGCCAAATCCTCTGGAGAGACAGGCCCTTCTATCAGTAAAGAGCCGGTTGCTGTTTTGATGTTTGCTGAATGGTATGTTTTATGATGTTCCACTAATTCACCGTCCCATCAATTCTTATAAAAATACATGCCTTCTTTAAGAATACCAAATTATAAAGCGTTTTCAACATGGTTTATATTTTAAAAATTGAGAAGAATATGAATTTATACTATAATAATTGTGACAACTTCAGCAAAGGGGGATGTTTGGGCATGAATTTGAAAGCGTTACCAGTAATAGAGGGGGATCATAACTTAAAAAACTATGAAGAAACGTACCGGCATTTTGATTGGGCCGAGGCAGAGAAACATTTCTCTTGGCATGAGACAGGGAAACTGAATGCGGCGTATGAAGCGATTGACCGCCATGCCGAATCGTTTCGAAAAAACAAAGTAGCACTTTATTATAAAGACGCAAAACGGGATGAAAAATACACATTTAAAGAAATGAAGGAAGAATCAAACAGAGCCGGGAATGTGCTGAGACGGTATGGAAATGTGGAAAAAGGGGACCGCGTTTTTATTTTTATGCCGAGATCACCCGAGCTTTATTTTATTATGCTTGGCGCTATCAAAATTGGCGCAATCGCCGGGCCGCTGTTCGAAGCATTTATGGAGGGAGCGGTGAAGGACCGGCTTGAAAACAGTGAGGCAAAGGTTGTTGTCACAACGCCTGAGCTGCTGGAGAGGATACCGGCAGACAAATTGCCTCACTTGCAGCATATATTCGTAGTCGGCGGAGAGGCTGAGAGCGACACAAACATCATCAATTATGATGAAGCGGCGAAACAGGAGAGCACAAGACTGGATATCGAATGGATGGATAAAAAAGATGGCTTTCTGCTTCACTATACATCAGGTTCCACTGGAACACCAAAGGGCGTGCTGCATGTCCATGAAGCGATGATTCAGCAATATCAAACAGGAAAGTGGGTCCTTGATTTAAAGGAAGAAGACATTTATTGGTGCACAGCTGATCCAGGCTGGGTGACAGGTACGGTATATGGCATTTTTGCACCGTGGCTGAACGGGGCGACAAATGTCATCGTCGGCGGACGTTTCAGCCCGGAAAGCTGGTACGGCACAATTGAACAGCTTGGCGTCAATGTCTGGTACAGCGCGCCGACCGCTTTTCGGATGCTGATGGGAGCGGGAGATGAAATGGCTGCGAAATATGATCTCACCTCACTTCGGCATGTGCTCAGTGTCGGTGAGCCGCTAAATCCGGAGGTCATCAGATGGGGACACAAAGTTTTTAACAAACGAATCCATGATACATGGTGGATGACCGAAACGGGCAGTCAGCTCATCTGCAACTATCCTTGCATGGACATTAAACCCGGTTCAATGGGTAAGCCGATTCCAGGAGTGGAGGCAGCGATCGTTGACAATCAAGGAAATGAGCTTCCGCCATACCGAATGGGCAATCTCGCTATCAAAAAGGGCTGGCCTTCCATGATGCATACCATTTGGAATAACCCTGAAAAGTATGAATCGTATTTCATGCCGGGCGGCTGGTATGTGTCTGGCGATTCTGCTTACATGGATGAAGAGGGATACTTCTGGTTCCAAGGCAGAGTTGATGACGTCATCATGACCTCCGGTGAGCGCGTGGGCCCATTTGAAGTGGAGAGCAAGCTTGTCGAACACCCGGCCATTGCAGAAGCCGGTGTAATCGGAAAGCCTGATCCGGTACGGGGAGAAATCATTAAAGCCTTTATTGCACTCAGGGAAGGATTTGTGCCGTCTGATAAACTGAAAGAAGAGATCCGCCTATTTGTAAAGCAAGGTCTTGCAGCCCATGCGGCTCCGCGTGAGATTGAATTTAAAGATAAGCTTCCGAAAACCCGAAGCGGAAAGATCATGAGACGCGTGCTGAAGGCGTGGGAGCTTAATCTCCCAGCCGGTGATCTGTCAACGATGGAGGATTAAAAGGCGGCGTTGACACGGGATTTTATTTATGTTAAAAATGATATAGCTTCATATGAAAAGGTAAAGATTGAGACAAGTAGAATATCCTTACGTTCCAGAGAGCTGATGGCCGGTGAAAATCAGCACAGACGGATATATCGAATACACTCATGAACCGCTTTTGCAAACAAAGCCGGCCAGGCTTTCAGTAGTGAAAGAACGGACCTGATCCGTTATCAGGCAAAGTGATGAGACGAATGTTTTTCATTCTCTTATTAGTAGGGTGGTACCGCGATAATCAATCGTCCCTTCGTGTAAACGAAGGGGCGTTTTTTATTTTAATCAAAAAAGGAGCTTTATCTTATGACAAACTTACTTGAAGACTTATCCTTCCGCGGATTGATTCAGCAAATGACAGATGAAGAAGGGTTAAATAAACAGCTGAATGAAGAAAAAATCCGCTTGTACTCAGGCTTTGACCCGACAGCAGACAGCTTGCATATCGGACACC
>Ga0153917_1000759_pt1 | contig 17405 bp, 19 predicted proteins | sample TSFL001MetaG_FD_104695 | JGI IMG/M metagenome (GOLD analysis project Ga0153917, IMG submission 104695) | Attine ant fungus gardens microbial communities from Florida, USA - TSFL001 MetaG | ecosystem: Host-associated > Fungi > Mycelium > Unclassified | place: USA: Florida, Paynes Creek Historic... | reverse complement strand
TGGGTGTCTTTTTTTTGATTAAGTCCAGAGCAGCAGAATAGTTCATTCATTTGTCCCTTGCATGGGGTTACGTTCCCATCTTACGATTAGTAGTAGTCTGATCAAACAAAGATTCAGAATACGATTTGAGAGGGAGTTGTCTACATGAAGACAGTATTGATTTTAAATTTTCCTGCGGAAGGCCATGTGAATCCTACCTTAGGCATTACAAAAGCGTTTTCCGATAAGGGATATGATGTCCATTATATCTCTACTGAAAAATATAAAAAACGTTTAGAAGCAGCGGGAGCAACTGTCCATCTTCACAGGGATCTGCTGAGAACAACACCTATTCATGTCGGTTCGCCCAATGGCATTCTTGATTTCGTCAAAATCCATATCAAAACGTCATTGGACATTTTACAGATTGTCAAAGACTTATCTAAGAGCATTCAATTTGATTTTGTTTATTATGATAAATTCGGTGCGGGGGAATTGGTGAGGGATTACTTAGATATTCCAGGGATCTCTTCATCGGCGTCTTTCCTGTTTGGCGAGGAGCATCTGAAAATCCTGCCGCTGCATCCGGAGTCTGGAGCGCCGCTTGAATTGGATCAAGAGTGCGAAGACCTTTTGGCAAAAATGAAAGAAACGTACGGTGTTGCCCCGAAAAACCTGGTTCAATTCATGAACAATAAAGGGGAATTGAACGTAGTGTATACAAGCCGTTATTTTCAGCCAGAAAGTGATCGTTTCGGGGACGAGTGTCTGTTTATCGGCCCGAGCTTTCCAAAGAGAGCGGAAAAAACAGATTTCCCAATTGAACAGCTAAAAGATGAAAAGGTCATTTATATTTCAATGGGGACTGTACTGGATCATACAGAGGAATTCTTCAACCTTTGTATCGATGCATTTTCCGGCTTTAACGGAAAAGTTGTCATCGCTGCCGGAGAAAAAGCCGACCTGACCAAATTAAAGCAGGCACCGGAAAACTTTATCATTGCTCCGTATGTCCCTCAGCTGGAAGTGCTGGAGCAATCGGATGTTTTCATTACACACGGCGGAATGAACAGCGTAAACGAAGGGATTCATTTCAGCGTGCCACTGGTTGTCATGCCTCATGACAAGGACCAGCCGATGGTGGCGCAGCGTCTCTCTGAACTCCATGCAGGTTATGTCATCTCTAAAGATGAAGTCAATGTCCAAATATTAAAACAGGCTGTAGATGAGGCTTTACATAACGATCAGTATACGGCAGGCATAAAAAAAATCAATCAAAGCTTCAAAGAGTGCATGGATATGGGAGAAGTGCTGGAGCGGATTGATGAGTTGATTCGCCAAAAAAACAGATAAGAAAAAGAACTCCCGTACCTGGTACGGGAGTTCTTCATTTTAAAACTTGATTTTGATCTTTTGAGCATCACTGATTTTCTTATGGTTATGGTCAAAGACGTCGCTTGTCGTGATTTCGATCCACTTGATCTCTGCTTTCTTCTTATCTGCTTCTTTATCATGAGCATGGCCGCTTGATGCGTTCACAATAAAGCCGAGATTTCCGGACTTTTCGGCGCCGCCTTCCAATTCGCCGTTTAACTCTTCAAGATAAATATCTTTGTTCCAATCAAAGGTTTCGCCTGTATTTGTTTTCATCAAGGCAATCGGCGCAACATTTACTTTTTTTGAAGAGGTGTTCTTAATATCAACGAAAACCTTAACGAAATCGAACTCTTCATCGTGTGTTAACTCATGAAAATAATCAATCATGCTGTAGTCCGGGCGCAAGTGGATCAGCTTCATTTCTTTTACTGTTAACTCCACGTCGCCAATCTTATAGGTTTTGTTCACTTGTTTGATATCTTTTAAGACAGCTTTTCCCTTATCATCCGAAAACGTTTGGCCGACCTTAAGCAATGACCGGTCATCAGTTACCTGGGAATTAGGCTGATAATCATCTGTACTGTCCTTCTGGGATGAAGTGCTTTGCAGCTCGGCTTTTACTGTTTTCTCCCCGCCTGCATGCTGTTTTTCAGTACTCGCGTTTGATGAGCAGCCCGCAAGCATGATGGCAAAAACAAAAATTGAAAGAATTCTTCTCATGATGATTCCTCCATTAAAAAGAGATCCCGTTACTTCATACAAGCAACGGGACACCTTGTATTCTTTTACTTATCGTTAATCTTAATGTTGTATTGTAAAGCCTTGAAGACATTTTTGGCGATTTCTGTATTATCGATTTGGCCTGCAAATGTCTCACTAGACGGACCGTATGCATAGACGGGAACATCTTCACCGGTATGTCCGCCTGTTGTCCATCCAGTGTGAGAGCGTTTATTAAAAATGTTCTCGATGGCGTTATCGATATCCAGCACTTCCTTCGATTTGGCCGCTTCTTCAACCGATTGAATTTCGGCTTTTGTTAAAGCCAATTTCTTTTGATCGATATATGTTTTCAACGTTTTTTCAACATCCGCGCCGTCAGCGATCTTTTCTGCCATAAAGTCTGGTGTGCGTTTTGCAGCTTTAATGGGTTCACTGAACCAATTGTAGATGCCGTCCGCACCGATGGAATATCCGCCGGTTGAGTGGTCAGCCGTTGCGACAACCAATGTGTGCTTGTCTTTTTTGGCGAAATCAATAGCCGCCTTATAAGCTTCTTCGAAGTCTTCCATCTCGCTCATGGCGCCGACGATATCATTGTCATGGCCCGCCCAGTCAATTTGGCTGCCTTCCACCATGAGGAAGAATCCGTCTTTATCCTTGTTTAACTTTTTAATCGCTGTGTTTGTCATATCTTTAAGTGAAGGAATATCCTTCGTCCGGTCAATCTTTTTAGGCAGGCCGCCGTCAGCGAATAGGCCGAGAACTTGGCTGTTTTTATTTTTCAGCATGTCTTTGCGGTTATCCACATAGCTGTATCCCGCTTTTTTGAATTCCTTGATCAAATTACGGTCCTTACGGTCAAAATTGCTCTTTCCTCCGCCTAGAAGAACATCAATTTTGTGCTTGCCGTTGACCATTTCATCAAAATAATCATCCGCAATTGAGTTCATATTTTTTCGGCTGTGGTCGTGTGACCCAAAAGAGGCCGGAGTGGCGTGTGTAATTTCTGAAGTAGCCACAAGTCCTGTTGCTTTTCCTTTTTCTTTCGCAGCTTCAAGCACCGTTTTGGCCTCTGACCCGTCATTATCCACGGCTATGGCATTATTGTATGTTTTAATTCCCGCAGACATAGCCGTTGCCGCCGCTGCAGAATCCGTTACATTTTGTTCTGGATCATCGGGGTAAGTTGTTTGCTGGCCGACAAGATACTGATCAAAAGCCGTAGGCTCCACAGCTTTTGTCTTTTTATTATCCTTTAAGTATCGATAAGCGGACGTATAAGACACACCCATACCATCACCAATCAGAACAATAACATTCTTAATTTCGTCTTGGTTCCCCTTTTTCTTTTCCTGGGCGCTGGCTTCAGGCACAATGCCGCTGGCTAAGCTGCTGAACGCAATAGATGATAAAACCACGATAGGCAGTAATTTCTTTGGGAATTTTTTCAACTGGATAACCTCCTAAAATAAATCTCAATGACAACCCAATTATATTTTTAAACTGTTAAGCTGGTATTAATCGATTTTAAAGATTGGATTTACAAGAATAATGAACTGAGACCCTTAAATAATGGTTATTATTTTATGAGAAGTTTTAGAAGGAGAAAGCGATAGTACTAAAGAAACAATTGAAGGAATTGATACTGGCTGTGAGTAGGAGGACTGATAACTGATATCGTCCCATGAAAACAACCCGCTTACACCTTGAACAATCAGGATTCTTTTAACGAACTTCTCTTTACGGCATCATTTAATTTAGGAGGGAGCAACATGAACGTTTTTTCTGAATATTTAGCGGGGATTGATAATCCGCTTCATCGCGATAGAACCGAAGAGGTGTTGACTTGGATAAAAAATAAATATCCAAATTTACATACAGCAATAAAATGGAACCAACCGATGTTTACGGATCACGGTACATTTATAATTGGTTTTAGTGTTTCTAAAAAGCATTTAGCAGTCGCTCCTGAAAAAGTAACGGTAGCGCACGTAGAGGATGATATTGTGAAGGCCGGATATGATTACACCGAGCAGCTAATACGCATCCCTTGGAACGGTCCAGTTGATTACACGCTACTTGAGAAAATGATTGAGTTTAATATTCGGGATAAGGCGGACTGCTCCACTTTTTGGCGGAAATGAAAAAGTAGAAAAGGCATAACATATTAGCTGTATAAAATATGCTACGCCTTTTCATTTGTCTATTTTTGGTTTTGATCATCTATTGCTGCCTTTCATCAAACAAGGTCTTTTCATTGAGCGTAAGCTGACTCGCAGCATAATGATCACCTTGCTTCCATTTCACTTCAATGGTTATATCATGGCCTTCAAGCTCATGTTCATCTAACCGCTCTAAAAAAGAAATGGACTTTTCTTTTGCGCTTCCATCACGAAAAGTGCCTCCGGAATAGTCACGCATTGGGATTTCTATGTTAGAATTCAGCAGAACTTCATTATCCTTTTTTACAATCAGTGATTCCAAATAAGTGTTGTCTGTTTCATTTGTATCGCCGATCCAATTAAGCTCGCCGCTGTATTCATTCGGTGCATCTTCATTTTTTTTGAAAACAGCTTTCCAATTCTGATCTTTGCTTTCTCCCTGCCAATTCGGATACTCCAAACGAACATGATGAATCAGGCGATAGGAAAAAAAGATTAGGCAGAAAGCGATTAATAGGAATGCCGCGAAAATAAGAGGGTATTTATAATGACTGAACATAAAAGACTCCTATTCGTTTAATCAATTACCTTCGAAAATAAAATTTCATCCCGAATCAAAATGCCGTTTTCAGCTATCACGGGAATCGCCGGCTTGAGCAGCCGCGCTTTTTCAACTGCGTTTGGAAACACTGCAGCGAATTGATAGCCTCTCTTTTGATAAAACGCCATCGCATGTACATTATCATTCGTTGTGATAAGCTCTATTCGTTGACAATGTGCATGCTTAGCTGTCGCTTCAACCTGCTGAAGTAAAGCTGTGCCGATTCCTTTATTTTCAATCATACTATCTAATGAAATAATTTCACAGTCTTTCCCATCTATTGTGTATGTAATACAGCCAATGATTTCGCCGCTCTCATTTACGGCAGCAAATCCATTTAATTCATCACACCGAAAAATGCCGCTGGAAATCGCCATCTCGGGTGTACCCCAATGCTTAGCAAAAAAAATCGGTCAACATATGTTTCGCTACCTCATTGTTTGGGATGATGATCACCGTAACACTCCTCTATTGAAAGTATACTATCAATATATACAATAAAATGAACACTAAGAAAATAGATGTTGAGGTGACGACATGGAAATCAACGATGCCATATACGGGCAGCACCATATAGAAGGATTGCTGGAAGAGCTTATCAAGAGCGCTCCGATGCAAAGATTAAAAGGAATTTATCAGGGCGGAGCAAGCTTTTTAGTCAATCGAAAGTGGAATGTGACCAGATATGAGCACTCTATCGGCGTGATGCTCCTCATCAAAAAGCTCGGAGGAACGATAGAAGAGCAGATTGCAGGCCTGCTCCATGATGTATCACACACGGCTTTTTCACATGTGGCCGACGTTGTCTTTGAAAATCAAGCAGAAGACTATCATGAAAACATCTATCAACAAGTCATTGTTCACTCTGAAATCCCGGACATTTTACAAAAATACGGCTATCAAAGCGAAGAACTTTTATTTGACGATTCAAGATGGACGTTGCTCGAACAGCCTGCACCGGAGCTGTGTGCTGATCGGATAGACTATACGCTGCGTGATATGTACCGATATGGGCACATTAGTCTGCACGAAGCGCAAACCTTTTTGGCTCATCTTATTGTGAGAAACGGAAGGATGTTTCCGGACGGTATCGAAGCCGCCGAATGGTTTGTCGGCGTGTATTACAAGGAAGTGATTGATTTCTTTTTGAATCCCGTGAATGTATATGGATATGAATATTTAGCGCGAGCGTTGAAGGCAGCGCTGCGGCATCATGTCATATCCGCAAAGGATCTGCTGAAAACGGATCAAGAGGTACTGAACATCTTGTGGTCATCAAAAAATGAAGAAGTTCTGAGCTTGCTTACATCCATTCATCCCGGCATACAAGTAATAGAAGATGACATCCAGTACGATTTCCATCAAAAGAAGAAAATGCGTCTTATCGACCCATCCATTTTTCACGATGACAAATGGATCAAATCCTCAGATGCTTCTGAACAGGTGAGGAAAATGGGTGAGGCAGCCTATCAAAAAGCAAAAAAAGGTGTGTATATCAAAATATTAAATCAGTAATTGCCGCCTGACAGCGGCTTTTTTCATGTTTGGCTTTACAAGTTGAGGGGAATAGGACAAACTGCGGGAATGTTTTATGAGAACATCAGCGTATTTACATACCATTCGGGGGTATAGTATTATCGAGAGGACGTGTTATTTTTCATTGTCCGCGGGCAAAAGTTACAGTAAAAAAATGAAGCAAAGGAGAATGAACATGAAAATCTCTAAAAATGCACTGGGAATTCTGATGTTATCTCTTGTTTTTGTTTTATCAGCATGCGGCAACAACAACAGTACGAAACAAAGCACACAAGACAATCATTCAGACTCCTCAACACATGAAGAGATGGACCATTCCGGATCAGCTGACGTTCCAGAGGGATTACAGGAATCTAAAAATCCAAAATACAAAGTAGGCAGCCAGGTAATCATCAAGGCTTCTCATATGAAAGGCATGAAAGGAGCCGAAGCCACAGTAACAGGCGCCTACGATACAACGGCGTATGTTGTCTCTTATACTCCGACAAACGGGGGACAGCGTGTGGATCATCACAAATGGGTGATCCAAGAAGAAATCAAAGATGCCGGAGATAAAACGTTACAACCCGGAGATCAGGTGATTTTAGAGGCTTCTCATATGAAAGGCATGAAAGGAGCCACAGCTGAGATCGACTCCGCGGAAAAAACAACTGTATACATGGTTGACTACACATCGACAACAAGCGGCGAAAAAGTGAAAAACCACAAATGGGTCACCGAAGATGAGCTTTCAGCTAAATAATAAAAAATCCTCCTTTTACAAGGAGGATTTTTTTGCTGTCTGAACAGGTCTTGTTAAAGAAATTAAAGCAAACAGGACAGCGATGATAACAATCGATCCGCCGCACCATGCCGTTGACACCACAGTACCCGTCTGATCTAAAACAACACCGCCAATGGCTGAGCCAAGGGCAATTCCGACCTGGAGGGCAGACGTGTTAAAGCTTTGCTGAATGTCAGATGAATGTGGCGCAATTTCAATTAAATAGCTTTGCTGAGCGGGGGCGAGGCTCCAGCTCAGAAGACCCCAAATGACCATGACAGGCAAAAAGAAAATCATAGACGATGTAGACAGCGGCAGTAAGAACATAATGATGGCAAAGGAACCAGTTACCAGCAAAATGCTCTTAAAGGAACCAAGCCGGTCTGAAAGCGCTCCTCCGAAAGGGCCTCCGCATACAGCGGATATACCGAAAAGGAAATAACAAATGCTGATCCAGAAAGAACTCAGGTGAAGAGTTTCTTCTAAAAACGGAGCAAAGTAGGCGTATAGTGTATAATGCCCAGCCAATGTAAACATCGTGACAAGATGTGAACTCGCGATTTTCAGATTGCCAACCGTCTTGAGTTGTTCCCGGAAAGGAATCATTTTCTCTGCTGGTATTCTTTCAAAGAAGATTGAAATAATCAGCATGGAAACCAGCGCCAACAGGCCGATGCCAAGGAACAAAATCCGCCATCCGAAAGAATCGCTGATTAAGATTCCGAGCGGCACGCCCAATGCGATCGCGGAGCTGAATCCCATAAAAATAATTCCGATTGCGCGGGCTCTGTATTCAGGCGCTACAATTTTCGGGGCAATCGTTAAAGAAAGTACAACAATCAGTCCTGTACTCATCGCCGCCAATACCCTAGATACCATCAGTGTTGCAAAATTAGGGCTGAAGTAGGCGACAAGATTGCTAAGAAAGAAAACAAATAAAGCAATTAAATATAAGCGCTTCCGCTCAACCTTCGCAGTCAATGCCAAAAGCAAAGGCCCAGCTACTGCATATCCCAGCGCAAATACACTGATCAGCTGTCCGGCTGAAACAATGGAAATGTCTAAATCATTTGCGATCTGAGGAAGAATTCCTCCCACAATTAACTCAACCAATCCGACTGCAATCGTAGAAGCTGCAAGCAGGAAAACTTTGAAATTCATAACAAACTCCTTTACTTAAATGTTTTGATAAATAAAAAAATCCTGATTACAAAAAATGTCATAAACAAATTTTGTAATCAGGATTTTACGGTTCCTGGTAGACACCCTCAAACCATATTATTGAGGTTATACAAGTGATAATAGCTATTTAATTGATTCGTTTCCGTTGATGAGTGTAACACATTATGAATGAATCTTCCATAGAAAAATTTACAAAACGATGAACCGGACAAAAATATGATTATATTTATTTTATAAAAGTATAGACATTTAAAATTAAATGACTATAATAATTTATGTAAGCGTTTTAATAACAGGGGGGATAGCAGTTGAAAAAAATATTACTTGCATGCAGTTCAGGAATGTCTACCAGTTTATTGGTGACAAAAATGAAGGAATACGCACAGTCTATCGGTGAGGAAGCAGAGATTTGGGCTGTTGGCCAAGATAAGGCAAAAGAAGACTTGAGAAAAGCGGATGCCGTTTTGATTGGTCCGCAAATGAGCTTTCTGAAAAGCGAACTCCAAAAAGAGGCGGATCAATACAACATTCGAGTTGAAGTCATTGACATGATGGCCTACGGAATGGCAGATGGGAAAAAAGCGTATGAGCAGGCATTGTCCTTAATGGTGAATCAATAATGGAACAGATGAAAATCACGAATTTAACCGACGAACAAATCAGTTTTCAGCTAATCCTGCACAGCGGAAATGCCCGCAGCTGCATCATACAATCACTGCGCGCCTATAAAGAAGGGAACAAGGACGAGGCGGATGCCCTCATTGCCAAGGCGGAGCAGGATTTATCCGTGGCCCATGACATTCACTTTCAAATGATACAGAAGGAATCCGGCGGAGAAGCAGCAGCTTTTTCATTGCTGCTTATGCATGCGGAGGATCACCTGATGTCAACATTATCCATGAAAGAATTAGTGAAAGAGATGCTTGATCTCTTTAAAACCAAGAATCTATAAATAATCGGGGTGGATAGGGTGTTCGAGAAAATCAGCCAATTCCTTGTTCCAATTGCAGGGAGGTTAAACAATAACCGCTATTTGCAAGTGCTGCGTGATGCATTTATGCTGGCTTTCCCGCTGACGATATTTGGGTCCATTTTTGTCGTGTTAACGAATTTGCCGTTTCTAAACAAAATCATGAACGCCTCAATGCTTACGTCGTTTCAGTCTCATTTCGGCATTGCCTCCACGGCGACAATGGGCATTATGTCTGTCTTTGTTGTGTTCGGGATAGGTTATTACCTGTCAAAAAGCTATCAGGTCGAAGCTGTATTTGGCGGAGCGATCGCTTTGGTTTCCTTTTTGCTCTTAACGCCATTTATCGTTCAGCCGGAAACAGGAGATGCCATTACAGGCGTTATCCCGGTCGACCGTCTCGGTGCAAAAGGGATGTTTCTTGGCATGATTACGGCATTTCTTTCTGGTGAAATCTACAGAAGAATCGTTCAGAAAAACCTGACAATCAAAATGCCAGCCGGTGTTCCGCCTGCTGTAGCAAAATCATTCGCCGCACTTATTCCGGCTTTTATCACATTGACCGTATTTTTGCTGATTAACGTAATGGTAACTCTGTTTTTTAAAACAAATATGCACGACGTCATTTATCATGCGATTCAGGCGCCGCTTGTCGGACTTGGAAGCGGTATCATCCCAACGCTGATTGCCGTGTTTTTCATTCAAATTCTTTGGTTTTTCGGTCTGCATGGACAGATCATTATCAACTCCGTGATGGACCCGATTTGGAATACACTGCAGGTAGAAAACCTTTCTGCTTACACGGCGGGAAAAGAAATTCCTCATATTATTTCAAAACCGTTTATGGAGATTTATACAGTAGGGATGGGCGGAACCGGGATGACGCTTGCGATTGTGTTTACCATTCTCATATTCATGAAAAGCAGGCAGATGAAGCAAGTATCAAAACTTGGCCTCGCTCCCGGTATTTTTAACGTAAACGAACCGATTATCTTCGGGCTCCCGATTGTCATGAATCCGATCATTCTTGTGCCTTGGGTATTGGCGCCGATGGTTGTTACGCTCGTCACCTATCTGGCCATGTCAGCCGGGCTCGTTCCGCCTCCGACTGGTGTGACGGTGCCGTGGACGGTTCCATTATTCATTAATGGCATCATGGCGACGAACTCGATCATGGGGGGCGTGATGCAGCTTATCAATCTGCTTATTGTCTTCGTGATTTGGTTTCCGTTCCTAAAAGCAATGGATAAATTAAATCTGGCAAAAGAAAAAGAACAGGCTGTGCAGGAAACAGCTGCTCAGCAAAAAGATAACACATTAAAATGTGACATAAGGGGAGAGAGACTTGACACAAACAGAACAATATCGTTTTCCAAAGGATTTTTGGTGGGGATCATCCGCTTCAGCAACACAAACGGAGGGTGCCGCCGACAGAGACGGAAAAGGGCAGAATATATGGGATTATTGGTATGAGAAAGAACCGCATCGTTTTTTTGACCATGTCGGACCCGCGGCCACATCCCAATTTTACGACAATTATAAAGAAGATATCAGGCTGATGAAGGAGCTTGGCCACAACTCGTTCCGGATGTCGATTTCCTGGTCGCGTTTAATACCAGACGGAACAGGCGAGATCAACGATAAAGCCGTAAATTTCTATAACAATGTCATTGATGAGTTGATCGCTAACGGAATTGAACCTTTTGTCAATTTGTTTCATTTTGATATGCCGATGGCGCTTCAAAAAATCGGCGGCTGGGTAAACAGAGAGACGGTTGACGCTTATGAAAACTATGCAAGAACATGCTTCCGTTTGTTTGGCGGCAGAGTGAAAAAATGGTTCACACATAATGAACCAATCGTTCCCGTAGAAGGCGGCTACTTATATGATTTTCATTATCCAAACAAGGTCGACTTTAAAGAGGCTGTCCAGGTTGGATTTCATACGATGCTGTCAAGTGCCCGCGCGATTCAGGCTTACAGGGAGATGGAGCAGGACGGAAAAATCGGCATCATTTTAAATTTGACCCCATCATACCCGAGAAGCAGCCATCCGGCGGATGTGAAAGCCGGGGAAATCGCAGACGCGTTTTTTAACAGATCCTTTTTAGACCCATCTGTCAAAGGTGAATTTCCAAAAGAGCTGGTCGACATTTTGAAGAATGAAGGCTTTATGCCTGATTACAACCCTGAAGATCTTGACATCATCAAAAAGAACACGGTTGACCTGTTGGGAGTGAATTATTACCAGCCGAGACGTGTGAAAGCAAAAGAACATCTTCCGAATCCCGACGCTCCTTTTTTGCCGGACAGGTATTTTGATCCTTACGTCATGCCGGGCCGCAAAATGAATCCGCATCGCGGCTGGGAGATCTATGAAAAAGGCGTTTATGATATTTTGGTCAATTTAAAAGAAAACTACGGGAACATCGAGTGTTTTATCTCTGAAAACGGCATGGGAGTTGAAGGCGAAGAGCGCTTCAGGGATGAACAAGGCATGATTCAGGATGATTACCGGATTGAATTTATAAAAGAGCACCTTAAATGGATTCACCGCGCCATGCAGGAAGGATCGAACGTAAAGGGCTATCACTTATGGACGTTCATGGACAACTGGTCTTGGACAAATGCCTATAAAAACCGATACGGGTTTGTATCTGTCAATCTCGAGAAAGACGGAGAAAGAACCATCAAAAAGAGCGGAAAATGGTTTAAAACGGTTGCTGAGCAAAACGGTTTCTAGATTTTCTTAAGGTCAAGATCTTCCGGCAATCATCATGATGAATAGAGATGACGAACAACCGCAACATTGATGAAATAGGGAAAAGAACTTATGATATCCGTAAAAGCTTATGTGATATCAGACTCTAACAGCTGCCGGAGGATACCAATGAATAAATACGAAATCATTGCAAATGAAATGAGAAATAGAATTAAAAATAACGTATATCCGATCGATCAGCCCATTCCTGATGAAGTATCTCTTGCAAAAGAATTTAACTCAAGCCGTATGACGATGAAGAGAGCCTTGGATAATTTAGTTGCCGAGGGTCTGCTGTTCAGAAAACGCGGCCATGGCACGTTTATTATTCAATCTGCAATACAGGATGACCATGTCCATGTAGTCAGCAATGAGATTCTAGGATTGACCAACTTGCTGAAAGATAAAAAAATCAAAAGCAAGGTCATTCAGTTTGAAGTGCAATTTCCCACTGAGGAAGTGGCCGCCCATTTGTCTATTGATCAGAAAACACCGGTTTATTATGTCGTTCGGCTGCGAATTGTAGAAGGTGAACCCTATGTACTGGAAAAAACATATATGCCGACGCATTTAATCCCGGGCATTAATGACGATGTCCTTCATGATTCGATCTACAATCATATTACAAATGTGCTGCAGCTCAAAATCGCCGGAACGCATCGGAAAATCAGAGCCTGCAAATCTGATCATATTGACCAGCAGCATCTGGGCTGCAAACAGGATGATCCAATTCTTGAAGTTGAACATGTGGGCTTCTTAGATACCGGGATTCCATTTGAATATTCCTTTTCACGTCATCGGCATGACAAGTTTGTTGTGACTTCTGTAAACATACGGCGCTGATTGCGGAGACAACAAGGAGGCCATCTGCATGCTTGGCGGTATTGAAGCAGGCGGCACAAAGTTTGTTTGTGCTGTCGGTAGAGAAGATGGAACGATCATTGACAGGATAGAATTCCCCACAAAGATGCCGGATGAAACGATAGAGAAAGTGATTCAATATTTTCGCCAATTTTCATTACAGGCAATCGGCATCGGCTCCTTTGGTCCTGTTGATAACGATAAAACCAGTCAAACATACGGTACCATTACGGCCACACCGAAAGCGGGCTGGAGACACTATCCCTTTTTACAAACCGTTAAGAACGAAATGAAAATCCCAGTCGGGTTTAGTACGGATGTCAACGCTGCAGCGCTGGGTGAATTCCTTTTCGGTAAAGCGAAGGGGCTCGACAGCTGCCTGTATATAACGATTGGCACTGGCATAGGCGCGGGGGCTATTGTAGAGGGGAGGCTCCTTCAGGGGCTGTCACACCCTGAGATGGGCCATATTTATATCCGGAGGCACCCGGATGACGTATACCAAGGGAAGTGCCCTTATCATGGAGATTGCTTTGAAGGCTTAGCTTCAGGCCCCGCTATCGAAGCCCGCTGGGGAAAAAAAGCTGCTGATTTATCAGATCTAACCCAAGTCTGGGAACTGGAAGGGTACTATATTGCCCAAGCGCTGGCTCAGTATATTTTGATCCTTGCACCTAAAAAAATCATTCTTGGCGGCGGCGTCATGCAACAGAAACAAGTGTTTCCTTATATCTATCAATATGTACCGAAGATCATGAACAGCTACTTAAATTTTTCTGAATTATCGGAAAATATAAGTGATTATATAGTACCTCCACATTTAGGCAGTAACGCAGGAATCATCGGCACGCTGGTTTTAGCGCAACAGGCCTTGCAAGCAGAGTCAGCATCCGGGGAGGTGCGATCATGAAGCACCCTATATTTTTGGAGCCTGTCTTTAAAGAAAGAATATGGGGGGGAACAAAGCTTTACGATGCTTTCGGCTACGCAATACCCTCAGAAAAAACAGGTGAATGCTGGGCCGTTTCTGCACATGCTCATGGTCCGTCGGTTGTAAAAAGCGGTCCGCTGGCAGGAAAGACACTTGATCAAGTATGGCAAGATCATCCGGAGGTGTTCGGGTTTCCGGATGGTAAGGTGTTTCCGCTTTTGGTAAAGCTGCTTGATGCAAATATGGATCTCTCCGTGCAAGTTCATCCTGATGATGATTATGCAAAACTGCACGAAAACGGCGATCTTGGTAAAACAGAGTGCTGGTATATAATGGATTGCAAAGATGACGCTGAACTGATTTTGGGACATCACGCAAGCACAAAGGAAGAGTTCAAACAGCGAATAGAAAGCGGTGATTGGAACGGGCTGCTGAGGAGAATCAAAATTAAGCCCGGAGATTTCTTTTATGTGCCAAGCGGTACACTCCATGCTTTATGTGAGGGAACCCTCGTCCTTGAAATCCAGCAAAACTCTGATACAACGTATCGCGTATACGATTATGACCGCTGTGATGACCAGGGCGAAAAAAGATCTCTTCATATAGAAAAAGCCATGGAAGTCATAACGATACCGCATATTGATAAAGCGCATACACCCGAAGTGAAAGAAGCTGGTAACGCGGAGATCACTGTTTATGTGCAATCAGATTATTTCTCAGTGTACAAATGGAAGATTAGCGGCCGAGCTTCTTTTCCTTCTCATCAAACCTATTTGCTGGGGAGTGTTCTGAGCGGATCAGGACGTATCTTAAATAATGGTAATCAGTATAAATGCACTGCAGGCTCACACTTTATTCTGCCTGCGCATTTTGGTGAATTTTCAATAGAAGGAACATGTGAATTCATGATATCTCACCCTTAATGAATGGAGGAGTTGTATTTGGTTAAGAAATATACGATCTCTTTGCTCATTTTATTTTTACTTGCGTCTGCTTTTTTTGCAAAACCAATTGAAGCGCATACTGTGTCTCCTGTGAATCCTAATGCCCAGCAGACAACAAAAGCAGTGATGAATTGGCTTGCTCATCTGCCGAACCGAACGGAAAACAGGGTTCTTTCTGGCGCGTTCGGAGGTTACAGTCATGACACATTTTCTATGGCAGAGGCTGATAGAATTCGAAGCGCCGCCGGGCAATCGCCTGCTATTTACGGCTGTGATTATGCCAGAGGGTGGCTTGAAACAGCAAATATTGAAGATTCAATAGATGTAAGCTGCAACAGCGATTTAATTTCGTATTGGAAAAATGGCGGAATTCCGCAAATCAGTTTGCACCTGGCGAACCCTGCTTTTCAGTCAGGGCATTTTAAAACACCGATTACAAATGATCAGTATAAAAAAATACTAGATTCTTCAACAGTAGAAGGGAAGCGGCTAAATGCCATGCTCAGCAAAATTGCTGACGGACTTCAAGAGCTGGAGAACCAAGGTGTGCCTGTTCTGTTCAGGCCGCTGCATGAAATGAACGGTGAATGGTTTTGGTGGGGGCTTACATCATATAACCAAAAGGATAATGAAAGAATCTCTCTATATAAACAGCTCTACAAGAAAATCTATCATTATATGACCGACACAAGAGGACTTGATCATTTGCTTTGGGTTTACTCTCCTGACGCCAACCGAGATTTTAAAACCGATTTTTACCCAGGTGCGTCTTATGTAGATATTGTCGGACTAGATGCGTATTTCCAAGATGCCTATTCGATAAATGGATATGATCAGCTAACGGCGCTTAATAAACCATTTGCTTTTGCAGAAGTGGGCCCGCAAACAGCAAACGGCAGCTTCGATTACAGCCTGTTCATCAATGCAATAAAACAAAAATATCCTAAAACCATTTACTTTCTCGCATGGAATGATGAATGGAGTCCAGCGGTAAACAAGGGTGCTTCAGCTTTATATCATGACAACTGGACGCTCAATAAGGGAGAAATATGGAATGGCGATTCTTTAACGCCAATCGTTGAATGAATCGGTTTTTCACAATTAAGAAGGTGCTCAAGAAGTTTCATTGAGCACCTTTCTGCCTTGATTAGGCATTCATATCGCCTAACCCCGGACTGTGTTCATTTGGCATTTCAGGAAGTATCGGTACAGGAAACCCTGCCGGAGGCTCTATGACTTGTAACTCTCCGCCATTTCGGCTTGGAGATTTCCCTTGATAGATTTCGCCGATCCTCGTTTCATCCAACCTGAAGTTAAACTGTGCATTATGGTAGCCTAATTCAACATACTTTCTGCACTCAGGATATTTGTTAATATCATAATTTGGAACAGGGAGGAGCTTCGCCCATTCAACGCCCAATGTCTCGAGCGCTTTCGCAAATGCATTCTGGTGAGCATTGTCGCGTACAATCAAAAAAGCAAGTGTTTCCCGAAATGTCTGATTAGAGCTCATTTCATAAATCCTTGTTTTTTGAAGTACGCCTGTCGACTCAAGAAGCAAGTTATCCAGCAGGTCAGTAATTAAGTTTCCGTGGTTATACACCCATGACCCGTTCCAAGGGTTGCCGCCTGCATCAACGGGAAGGGAACTTTGCGCCCCAATAATATAATGATGAGGATTAGCATGTTTAACGGCTTCATTAAGTGGTGCTTGATCTGCACCTTGACTGCCGACACCTTCACCGCCTGATTCATTTAATAAAGCATTGATTGTGTTTTGAACGAGTTCAACGTGGGCAATCTCCTCTAAAAAAATGCCGCGAAGCAAATCACGGTACTGTTTCTGCTTTCCTCTGAAATTAGAGCTTTGGAAAAAAAACTGCATCATCGTACGCATTTCTCCGTAATGACCGCCTAATATCTCCTGCAAGACCTTAGCGGCTGCCGGATCTGGCTTATCCGGTTTAATGATATTTATCAGTTCTTCTTTGTAGTAATACATAACATGCCTCGTTTCTTTTCTAGTGATTGGTTTCTTATATCTTTTGTAAAAGGAGATAAAGTCTATACATGATAAAGCGTGAAAGAATAAAATAAAAAAATACAGAAAAAGTGTTGACCGAATGAAATACACATGGTATATTATTAAACGTCGCTGATGAACAGCACGAAACAAAATAGAAAACAAAAAAAGTTTTCCCAAGGTGTTTACAAGTTTTTAAAAACGTGTATAATAAGAAAAGTCGAATTGAAAAAGATTCGAGCTTCAAAAAAACTTTTTAAAAACTTCTTGACTTTAACTTTGAATGATAGTATGATAGTTAAGTCGCTTAATAAGCGCCCGTAGCTCAATTGGATAGAGCGTTTGACTACGGATCAAAAGGTTAGGGGTTCGACTCCTCTCGGGCGCGCCATTATAAGATATAACGCGGGTGTAGTTTAGTGGTAAAACCTCAGCCTTCCAAGCTGATGTCGTGAGTTCGATTCTCATCACCCGCTCCATTATTGAATGATCTTTGAAAACTAAACAAGACAAAACGTACCTGTTAATTCATTTTTATAAATCGCACAGCGATGTGCGTAGTCAGTCAAACTACTTTATCGGAGAGTTTGAT
>Ga0153917_1000758_pt1 | contig 17430 bp, 8 predicted proteins | sample TSFL001MetaG_FD_104695 | JGI IMG/M metagenome (GOLD analysis project Ga0153917, IMG submission 104695) | Attine ant fungus gardens microbial communities from Florida, USA - TSFL001 MetaG | ecosystem: Host-associated > Fungi > Mycelium > Unclassified | place: USA: Florida, Paynes Creek Historic... | reverse complement strand
GCCACGTCACGCTGACTGATTTTCATTTTTCCACTCCCGTCCGGTTGCTGCCTGCTGCTGTTGCTGCTGCATACGGCTGTTGCTCAGCGCCTGGGCTTTTGGCGCGTCCATCACCAGCATCCCATCTTTCAACACGACCACGCGCTCCACCAACTCCAGCACCGGTACGCGATGGGTGGCGACGATCAGGGTGCGGTGCCCGAGCCAGTCGCCCAGCCGCTGGATAAATTCCCGCTCGGTGTGCTCGTCCAGCGAGGCGGTGGGTTCATCCATCAGCACGATATTCGGATCGCGCAGCAGCATCCGCGCCAGCAGAATCGACTGACGCTGCCCGCCGGAGAGCCCCACGCCGTTTTCCATGATCGGGTAGTCCAGCCCCTTGGGCAGCTTCTGCACGAAACTTGCCGCGCCGGTCAGTTCCAGCGCCTCGAAGATCTCTTCGTCGGTGGCGCGCGGCATGCCGAGGGTGATGTTCTCGCGCAGGGTGCCGTAAAACAGCCGCGCGTTCTGGGTCATAAAGCCGACGTTGCGCCGCACGTCCGCCACGTCGAGATGCGGCAGGCTGAAGCCGTCGAGCCGCAGCTCGCCCGCCGCCAGATCCATCCCCCCCGCCATCGCCTGCAGCAGGGTCGATTTGCCCGCGCCGTTGCGCCCGAGGATCGCCACTTTCTCACCCGGCCCAATCTCCAGGCGGTTAATGCGCAGCGCCATGCGCGGATCGTCCGGCTGATAGCGGAACTGCGCCTGTTCAAAGAGGTAGTGACCGCGCAGCACGTCCTGGCGGATCGGCGTCTCCTCGCGCTGGTTTTCGGTGGGGAGCTGCATGATGCTGTCCAGCCCCTCTTTTGCCGCTTTGACCTGCTGCCAGCGGGCCAGCACGCCGCACAGCGTCGCCATCGGGGCGATCATGCGGGAGGCCAGCATCGAGGCGGCGACCACCGAGCCGGTGGTCAGGGTGCCGTCGATCACCATCGGCGCGCCGACCACAATCACGGCGGCGTAAACCAGACTCTGAATGGTCATCCCCCAGCTGATCAGGTTCTGCGTCAGCTCGCGGGTGCGCAGGCCGGATTCGGCGGTGATCTGGATATAGCTGTTCCACTGCTGCAAAAAGCGGTTTTCCGCCTGCATCAGCTTGATGTCCTCCAGCCCCTGCACGCTCTCCACCAGCACCGCATTGCGCAGGGTTGATTCATGGGCCGACTGCTTTGCCAGCTCCGCCAGCTTTTTCTGCAGCAGCAGGCCGGGCAGGACCATGATCACCGCCGCGACCGGGGCGATCCACGCCAGCTGTGGGGCGATGATCGCCAGCACCACCACGAACAGTAAAAAGAAGGGCAGGTCGACAATCGTCGAGATGGTGGACGAGGTGACCATCTCGCGGATCTGCTCCAGCTCGCGCAGCTGTGAGATAAAGCTGCCGGTGGAGCGGGGAATCGCGCTGTTGCGCAGCCGCAGCGCGTGGCCGAAGACGCGATCCGAGACGCGCATATCCGAGCGCTTGCCCAGCAGATCCATAATGTGTCCGCGCGCCACGCGCAGCACGAAGCCAAACAGGGTGGCGATCAGCACCCCGATGGTCAGGACGTACAGCGTCGGGTAGGACTGGGCGGGGATCACCCGGTCATACACCTGCATGGAAAAGACGATCCCGGAAAGCGACAGCACGTTGATAAACAGCGCGGCCAGCATCACCCAGCTGTAGGGGCGGAGATCGCGCATCACCAGCCGGTAGAGCCAGTCCGGACGATATTTTGAGATATAGGCATCCACGCGGCTGTCCTTCAGCGCGGCGAGTGGCCGCAGGGCAATGACGTGGCGGATGGCGGGCAGCATGGCCGTCATCGACAGCCGGTTAGTGTAGGTCTGGTCGTCGAAGAAGCTGACTTCCAGCGTGTCGTCGCCGTCGAAGTGCTCGATCGCACCGACCCGGCCGTCATTCAGCGCCACCACCACCGGCAGACGCCAGCTGTTGATTGATTGCTGGTCAGCGGTGAGCAGCTGAAACGACAGCCCCGCCTCACGCGCCAGTTGGGTGAGGGCGGGCACCATCGGTTTGCCTTTCAGCCACGGTGCGCCTGCGATCAGCGCGCCGGGCGAGCAGGCGACGCGGTAGCGCGTGGCGATAAAGCCAAAGGCCTGCGCCCACTGCGCCAGCGCCTCATCCGTCATGTTTTCACCTTGCGGGATATCACGCTGCTTCATGGCTGGATCTCCACGGTCTGGATGGTGCGGTTATCAAGGTCGAACGCATGACGCAATTGCCCGGTGTTATACAGGCAGTTGAGCTGCAGCTGGTGCAACTGACCGAGGGTCTGCTGCTGGGTGAAGCGCGCCTGATAAACCTCCTGTTCGGCGTTGAGCACGTCGAGCAGCGGGCGCGAGCCGAGGTCAAGATACTGCTGCTGGTACAGTTCGCGGGTGCGGGCGCTGAGCGCCTCCTGGCGGCCCTGAATTTGCAGCGTGCTTTGCAGGCTCATCACCTGACTGCGGGCTTCCAGCAGTTTCTGTCGGACATCCAGGCGCGTGCGCTGAATGGTGGACTGTGCCGCTTCCACCGCGTGTCCGGCGGCGTTACGCCGGGCGGTGAGGCCGCCGCCCTGATAGAGCGGCATCTGTACTTTCACCCATGCGGAATACTGGGTGCGATCCCGCGTGTCGCTGCCCGCGTAGCGATCGTTCATGTAGTGGCGCACCTCCGGCTCCAGCGAGACGGTTGGCGTCATCTGCGCGTCGGCGTAGTCGAGGTTAGCCTGGGCGACGTTAGCCTGCGCCCAGGCGGCGAGCACCGCAGGGACCAGGCGGTCATCCGGCTCGGCGACATCGCAGCTGCGGGCCAGCTTTTGCGGAAAGTCGTTGCTGATCGCGTTCAGGCTGTTCCAGCCGAGAAAGCTCATCAGCGTCGCGCGGGCGCTCTCCAGGCTGGCCTGGTACTGCATCAGCTGGGCGCGCGCGCCTTCGATACGGGCATCGGTCTGCACCACGTCAGAGAGCGACGTGGCGCCCTCGTCGTTACGCTGGCGGGTCAGCGTGCCGATGGAGGAGAGGGCCTCAAGCTGCTCTTTGGCGGTGTCGACCATTTGCTGCCAGGTCTGCACCTGTACCATGGCGACGGCGGTATCGTGGGCGATGGTGTCGATACTCACCAGCACGTTGGCCTGCTGCTGGGCAACGCCAGCGCTCTCGGCGCGCACCTGGCTGGCCACTTTGCCGAAGTCGTAGAGCATTTGAGAGAGAGAAAGCACCAGCGACGGCGTAAAGCCGTTCTGGTCGCCGTCGTGGGAATACCCGTTGTCCACGCCGGCATTAATCTGCGGATAGTATTTTGACTTCGCGACGTCCACCTCTTCGCTCTGCTGGTAGAGTTTGCCCACGGCTTCGCTGATGGCCGGGTGCCACGTGACGGCACGGTTAACGGCTTCGCCAAGCTGTAATGAACCGGGAGCGGCATTGCCAGCCACCGGGGCCACGCGGCCGTTGAGTGAGGGGAGTTCCTGCGTTTCGCGAAGCTGTCCGGTATTGATGGTTGCCGCCGGATTTGCGCAGAAAGCGGGCACAGATATCAGGCAGCACGAGAGCCACCAGTAAGGCATCTTCATTCCCATGTCATGTCCCTAATAAAAAAGTACAGCTTTATTATTAATGCCCGGGCGCTGTGCGCCCGGGTCATCTCTTGCAGGTGCTATCAGGTAATGATGTGTTGCTGGTTAACGAGCTCGTCGTACGTGGTCTGAACGTTATCAAGCGTAACGAGTGCAGTATTAGTGTAGGTGGACCCTGCACCATCACGGTCGATGGAGATCACAGTGTTGCTACCGCTTTGTGTGACATGGATATAATTCCCCAACGAGGCGGTATTTCCGTCCCAGCCCACCAGCAGATCGCCGATGTCGATCTTGTCCCCCTGCGCCAGCGAGAACCCGGTCCAGTGATCGCCTCCGGCGCTGCTGGTGTTACCCGCCGTGGCATTTCCCACCGTACTGTTCAGCACCTGGTAAATCAGCGTATCGCCGTAGGCCGTACCGGTGATGGCGTCGTTATGTTCCGAGCTGATGAACTGCGGTGCCATATTGATAGTCAGCGTGGCGGTATCCGTTCTTCCGGCAGAGTCGGTCAGGGTGTAGTTGAAGGTCTCCTTCGAGGTCATGGTTGAGAGCGATACCCCGCTGTTGAGGGTATAGGTGTAATGGCCGTCTGCGCCGATCGCCAGGATGCCGTAGTGGCCGACAATGTTCACCGTTGCGCTGCCGGTATACGGATCCAGCGTGGTGGTCACGCCGTTGTAACCGGTCACGCTCAGACGGGTATCCACCGAGTGGAGCTGATCCAGCACGCCGCCAGAGTCGGTGCCGTCAAAGATATTGCCGTTGACGGTGTGGCTGCCTGTGACGTCGAAATCACTCAGCGAGTAGGTGGTGCCGTTCACGCTTGGCGTGATGGTGATGGTCCCGACGCTGAGCCCCGGGACGCTACCGGTAAAGTTCAGCGTATAGGTCCCGGCGTTCAGATCCAGCCCGGTTAGCGGGACGTCGATACTGCCGCCCAGCAGCGAGCCGCCGCTGAAGGAGCCGCTGCGGATCACGCCGTTGGCATCGCTAATCGTCCAGTTCACCGTCAGCCCGCCCAGCGCCAGCAGCGAGGCCACGCTAAAGTGCAGCGACACGTTGTGCAGCGCGGTATTTGGGTCGACTACGAAGGTTCCGCTGCCGCTGCCCTGGGTTGATGAGAACAGGGCCGTCGTCCAGCTGGCGACGCCCACGGTGGTATCCGAGTAGACCGACGTGTGGTGCACCGAGGTAAGGTCCATCGTGGCGCTGACATCGTTGACCGCATTCATTGCCTGCGCGGTTGGGGTGATGTTGAGCGATGCCGTATCCTTCGAGCCGTCAGGCGCGGTAACGGTGTAGACGAACGTATCCGGCGTGCTGATATGGTCCGCGCCCACGCCGCTCCTCAGGGTATAGGTGTACTGACCGGACGCATTGATGGTCAGCGTGCCGTATTCCCCCTGAATGGTGGTGGTGCCGCTGCTGTTGACCGCCACGCCGTTCACTTCGGTGACCAGCGTGCCCGCCGGAACTGGATCATTCGCCAGCACGTCGCCCGTGGTCGTTTCGCTGATACTCGCCACGCTGTAGACATGATCCTGCAGGACGCTCAGCGTGTAGGCCGTCAGTACGGCGATCCCGGATGCGGTATTCAGCAGGAACAGGTACTCCCCGGCAGGCAGGTTCAGCGTCAGCTGTGGTGACGTTCCTCCCAGCAGCGGCGCGCGCAGCCAGCCCGACTCGACGCGGACCTGCTCGAAGGTCTGGGTCGCGTTGTTGAATTTATAGACGTACAGATCGAATACCGACGCCAGCGCCACGCCGCCTACGGAGGCCTGGATGGTCATGGTACGGGTCGTGCCTTCCTCCACGTTGTAGATGATCGGGTTGGTCATGTCGTCCAGCAGGTTAAGCCCCAGCGTGCTGCCGAGATTAATGCCCACCACGGTAAAGCCACCCTGAGACGAGGCGCCGTTATTAATCTCACTTACGGTGGTGTCAAAGGTCAGCGAGGCCGTGTCGTCCACCGCCACAATGCCGTTGAGTACCGTACCGGCACCCAGAGACAGCACCAGGTTCGCCGATGCGCTGACGCCGTTATGGGTGATGGTGTAGGTAAAGCTCTCCGTCCGGCCAATGACCGCGGCACTGGTGTCGGTCAGGTTGTAGGTGTAGCTGCCGTCGCGGTTGATGGTCAGCGTACCGTATTTGCCCTGGATCACCGTGCCGTCGGCGTTCACGCTGGTGGTCACGCCCTGCGCGTTAGTGACCGTGGAAATGGTGGTTCCGGCCGGGGCATTGTCGCTGCCGGCGGTCGGGTCCGTATCGAGGATCACGTTGCCGTTGAGGCTGGTATCGCCCGTGACCGTACCCGGACCGGTCTCTTTCACCGCCACGTCGAGGCTGGTGTAGGAGCCGGTCGCCAGCAGGTTGGTGTTATAGCTGAGTACGCGGTAGTTGCCGTCGGCCAGCCCGGTCAGGTTCAGCGAGACGCCGGTAGCGCCGAGGGTCAGGAGATCGGCAAACTGCGGCTGGCCGGTATCCACCACGGTCGTCCAGACACCGTTGACGTAGTGCTGCACCACCAGCTCAAGGGTATTGAGCAGAGAGAGCACCGCCCCTGTGGCGTTGGCATTGACCACAATATCCGCGCTGCCGCCGTTGCCCACCGTGAAGTTCACCTGCGCGGTGTCATTGCCCAGCAGCGTCAGGACGTTGCCCACGGCGCCGACCAGCAGGAAGCCGTAGTCGCTGTACTGGCTGTTGGTCACGGTTGCCGTGGTGCTGAGGTTCAGCTCTTCAACGTTATTGCTGGCGGAGAGCGGCACCACCGGCGCAAGGGCAGAGCCCGGCAGGGAGGTGTTGCCCGCGACGTCGGTAGCGGTGATCTGCAGCGTCTGGCCTTCGATCTGCTTGTTCGTGAAGGTGTAGCTGTAGGTGCCGTTGCTGCCCGCAATGGCGGTCTCCGTTGAACCGTCCGCAAGGCGGATTGTGACGGTGCTGCCCGCCTCCGCGCTCCCGGTCAGGACGCTACCGTCGGCGTTGAAGGTGCCGGTCGGTGCCGTTGGCGCGGTCGTATCGACGATAATCGTCGTCACGGCTGACGCTACGCTGGTGTTGCCCGCCGCATCGGTAGCCGTGGCGGTGAAGTTATGCGTGCCCTGCGTCAGCGTGGTGGTGGTTTGTGGCAGGGTCCAGTTGCCGCTGCCATCGGCGGTGACCGTGCCTACCAGCGTGATGCCGTCGTAGATCCGGACCGTGGCATTCGCTTCGGCGGTCCCGCTCAGCGTTGGGCGGGTGTCGTTAGTCGGGTTCGTACCAGTCACGGGGCCGGTGACGCTGCCGACATCATCAATGACCGAACTGATGACCGGCGCGGCTGGCGGGAGGGTATCGACGTTAATCACATACCCGGCGGTGGGCGCGCTGGCGTTGCCCCCCGCATCGGTGGCGGTAAAGGTCAACGTGTGCGCGCCGTTGCTCAGCGCCGGAGATGGCGTAAAGCTCCACGCGCCGCCGGTCGCCGTTACGCTGCCGATCTGGACCCCGTTATCAAAGATTTTCACCGTCGACCCCGCTTCTGCCGTACCGCTGAGCGTCGGCTGCGCGTCGTTGGTGAACCCACCGTTGGCAACCGGCGTCGCCGCGTTGCCCACGTCCTCCAGAATACTGGTCAGCACCGGCAGCGCAGGCGGCGTGGTGTCGACGGTGAGGCTGAAGCTGGCCGACGACACGCTGGTGTTGCCTGCCGCATCCGTGGCCTGCGCGGTGAAGTTGTGCGGGCCACTCGCCAGCGTGGTGGTGAGCAAGATACTCCAGCTCCCGCTGCCGTCCGCGGTGCCTGTTCCGACCAGGGTGGTTCCCTCATAGATCTTCACGGTGGCAAACGGCTCGCTGGTTCCAACAAGCCGCGGTACGGTGTCGTCGGTCGTCTGCCCGGACGTGAGCGGTCCGGTGAGGCTGCCTACGTCGTCTATCGCCTGGCTGATAACCGGCGCGTTCGGTGCCGTGGTATCGACAATCAGGGTAAAGTTTGGCGACGCCGGGCTGACGTTGCCCGCTGCATCGGTGACCGTGGCGGTCCAGGTGTGGCTGCCGCTGGACAGCGGCGTTGACGGCGTAAAGCTCCAGTTGCCGCTGCCGTCCGCCAGCACGGTGCCGACCGGCTGTCCGTTTTCATATACGGTGACCGTGGCGTTGGCGCTGGCGGTGCCGTTCAGTGTCGGCGTGGTGTCGTCGGTGCTCTGCCCGGAGGAGAGCGGGGTTTGAATACTGCCCACGTTGTCACCCGCGGTCGAAATGACCGGTGCCGACGGCACGCCCGTATCCACCGTCAGGTTAAACGGTGCCGTTGTGGTGCCGGTGTTGCCTGCCGCATCGGTAGCGTTGAAGGTGATCGTATGGGACCCGTCGCCCAGATCGGTGCCCGGGGTGAAGGTCCAGTTGCCCTGGGCATTCACCACCGCCGTACCTATTTCGCTCCCGTCGACAATCACGTGCACTGTGGCACCGACGTCGCCCGTGCCGTTGAAGGTCGGACGCGCGTCGTTAGTGCTGTTGCCCGACGTGAGCGTCCCGGTGACCGGACCGACATCGTCAACCACGCTGGTGACTACCGGTACGCCAGGGGCTGCGGTATCCACGGTAAAGGCGAAGACCGATGAGTTAGCCGAGGCATTGCCTGCCGCATCCGTTGCATAGACGCGAAGAGCGTAGCTGCCGTCGCCCAGCGGCGTGGTCGGGGTAAAGGACCAGTTCCCGCTTCCGTCAACGGTTGCAGTACCAATCTGCGTCCCGTTGTTCATGATGTGAACAGTGCTGCCTGCCTGTCCGGTGCCGCTAATTGTAGGGGTGTTGTCGTTGGTCACCTGCCCGCTGGTGAGGTTGCCCTGGACGCCGCCTGGGACGTTGTCATTTACCGTATCCAGCGTTGGAACCGTCGGTGCCGTCAGGTCAATCACCACGCTCCAGGGCGCGGAGACCGCGCTGAGGTTGCCCTGCGGGTCGGTCGCCTGGACGGTGAAGCTGTGCGAGCCTTCGCCGAGGGCGGTATCAGGGGTAAACGTCCATGCGCCGGTACTGTCAGCCGTCACTACGGCAATCTGCGTGCCGCCGTCGAAAAGGGTCACCACGCTGTTTGCGTCCGCTGTCCCTGTAAGGGTTGGCGTGGCGTCGTTGCTGAGACCACCGCTGACCACCGTGGTGGCGGCATTGCCCACATTATCCGTGACGTTGGTGATGACCGGCGTGGCGGAAACGGAATCCACCACGACGGTGAAGCCCGCCGAAGGACCGCTCTGGTTCCCTGCCGGATCGGTCTCGCGGATGGTCAGGACGTGATTGCCCTCTGCCAGGACAGGTGTGGTGTAGCTCCAGGTGCCGGTGATGCCGACCTCTGCGGTCCCCAGCAGCACGCCGTTGTTGTAGATGGAGATAGTATCACCCACCGCACCGGTGCCGGTGAGGGTCGGCTGGTTGTCATTGGTGATCTGGCCGCTGGTCAGCGGGCCGGTGCCCGGACCAACGTCGTCAATTACGGCGCCGATGGTCGGCGTGCCCGGCGCGGTAAGGTCAACGGTGACGCTGGCCGCCGGAGAGCGACCGCTGGTCTGACCGTTGAGGGTCGCGGTCACCTCAAAGGTGTGCAGCCCTTCGCCAAGCGCGGCTGGCGTATAGCTCCAGTTGCCGCTGCCGTCAGCGGTGACCGTCGTCAATGGCGTCGCGCTACCGTCCTGATAGATGGTAATCAGGCTGCCCGCTTCGGCCGTACCGGTAAGCGTTGGGGTGGTGTCATTGGTGGTTTTGCCTTTCACATCGCCAGTGAGCGGGTCCACGTCATCGACGATTGCCGTGATGACAGGCACCTGCGGCAGCTCAAGCGACGAGTCGGTGACGACAAAAGGCACGCCCGCGCTGGCATTCCCTGCGGCGTCCGTAGCGTTCACGGTCAGCGTGGTCGGATCCAGCTGCGCCGGACTCAGCGCAATGGAGAAACTGCCGTCGCTGCCGACAACGCCGGTACCAATGACGGTACCACCGCTGTCTTTCACGGTAATGGTACTTCCTGCCTCGGCGTTACCGGTCAGCGGTGTTCCTTCCTGAGCCAGGGCCATGTTGATCGGGTCGGCAGGCGCGGCGGTATCCACCGTCACGCTCAGCGGTGCTGAATTCCCTGACGTGTTACCGGCAGGATCGATAGACGAGACGGTGAAGGTATGAGGACCATCCGGCAGTGTTGTACCGGCAGTCCAGCTCCAGCTGCCGTCCGACTGTATCGTCACCGGCACGCCAGACGGGTTACCGTCGACGGAGACGATAACGGTAGTGCCGGGTTCGCTGGTCCCGGTGAGTGTCGGCGTGCCGTCTTTCGTGTAGAGCTCGTTATTGGACAGCTGGCTGTCAGCTACGGCGCTAATGACGGGGATCTCTGGCGCTACGGTATCGAGGGTGACGGAAACGACCGGGCTCAGCGCGCTGACGTTACCCGCGGCATCCACTGCTGCAACGGTGATGTTCAGCAGGCCGTCCGTTTGTTGTGGCAGGACAAGGCTCCATTCTCCGTTAACGACATCTACACGTCCTACCTCGACGCCGTTGTTGTAAACGATGACCGTCTCACCGTTAATGCCGGTTCCTCCGACGGTTGGCGTCGCGTCGGTGATAAAGCCACCATTCGGCTGCCCCCCGACGGCGTCAAATATCGGCGTAGCCGGTGCCACGGTATCCACGGTGATCGCGATCGCCGGGGAAGCGTCAGAGACGTTGCCCGCTTCATCGGTGGCGGTGGCGGTATAGACGTGGCTGCCCTCCGCAATATTACTGCCAGGGCGCCAGCTCCAGTTGCCGTTGCTGTCTACCGTGACGGTACCAACGATAGCTGGCGTGCCGCCGTTGACCGTGTCAGTGATGTTGATAACGTCGTTCGGCGTACCGGTGCCGCTCAGCACCGGGCGCGGATCGTTGGTGGTGCCGCCATCGGGAACGGGACCGGTGATCTGGGTGACGCTGTCAGTAATGACCGGTGCTGCAGGCGTAGCCGGCGCCTCGGTGTCAATGGTGATGGTGACCGGCTGCGACGGGGCGCTTTCGTTGCCCGTGCCGTCCACGTTGGTGACGGTCAGGGTGATGTCATAGGTGCCGCCAGCCAGGGGGGATGGCGGTGTCCAGGTCCAGTTGCCGGTATTGTCCACGACAGCGTCGCCGATTTTGACGCCGTTGTTGTAGATCGTCACGGTATCACCCGGATTGCCGGTACCGCTCAGGGTCGGCGTGGTGTCGCGGGTGATTTCGCCCGGGTTCAGCGGCGTTGCTGTGCCGTCAGGATTGACGGTAATGGCCGGGATATCCGGCGTGGCAGGCGCAACGGTATCCACCGTCAGTTCAAATGGCGTTGAGATGGTGGTATTGCCCGCGGCATCCGTGGCGTGCACCGTCAGGGAATGCGGACCGTCGGTGAGCGGGGTAACGGGCGTGAAGCTCCAGCCGCCGCTGCCGTTGAGGATGGCGGTGCCAAGCAGAGTCGTGCCGTCATAGACGGTGATCACCGTGTCTGCAGGGGCAGTGCCCTGCAGCAGGGGGCGAGTGTCATCCGTGGTATCGCCGCTGTTGAGCGAACCCTGTACGCTGCCGACATCGTCGATCACGGTGGCGATGGTGGCCGCCGCTGGCGCAGTGATATCGACGTTCAGGGTGAAGTCGTCTGACGGCTGGCTGGTGTTACCCGCCGCGTCGGTGGCGACGACGCTAAAGGTATGAGGACCTTCGTCAAGCGGCGTGGTAAGGGTATAGGTCCAGGTGCCGCTGCCGTCGACCGGGATCGTAATAAGATCGGCACCATCCAGGCGGATGGTAACGGTTGAGCCCGGTTCAGCCGTGCCGTTGAGCGTTGGCGTGGTGTCGTTGGTGCTGTCGTTGGGGTTGAGCGCGCCGAGGCGCTCCGGCACATCATCCAGCACCTGGGTAATGACCGGCGCCGCAGGCGCGACGCTGTCAACCGTCAGGGTCCAGGTGTTGGAGATGGGGCTGGGGTTGCCTGCCGCATCGGTTGCGACGGCGGTCAGGGCGTGGGAGCCTTCACCGATTGAGGAGGAAGGGGTAAAGCTCCATACGCCGAGGCCATTGGCAACGGTTGTACCAATTTCAACACCGTCCACGCGCAGGCTGATCGTCGCGTTTGCTTCGGCGGTACCGCTGAGCGTCGGGGTGGCGTCGTTGGTGGTCCCGTTCAAGTCGATCGCGCCGGCCTGCCCAGGGATATCGTTTACAGCCTGTAAAATCACCGGGGCGGTTGGCGCCGTCCCGTCAACGTTAATTGTCCACGCATTTGATATCCCGCTCGGGTTACCGGCGGGATCCGTCGCCTTCGCGGTCAGCACCCAGGTGCCGTCGGTCAGCGGTGTGGGCGGCGTAAAGCTCCACTGGCCGGAGGAGGGAACAACCACCGTACCGAGGGCATCGCTGCCGTTATAAATCGTGATGGTCGAGCCTGCCTCGCCCGTGCCGTTCAGGGTCGGCGCCCGGTCGTTGGTCAGCCCATTCTGGGCCACGGGGCCGGTGGTGGCCTGCACGTCATCAATCACCGACAGGATGACCGGGGTCTGCGGCGGGGTAATGTCCGGTGCCGCCGCGGAGGTGGTTGGACTGGTGTTGCCCGCCGTGTCGGTGGCGTCAGCGGTCAGGATTTCGCCGTTGATCCTCGGCGGGCTCAGCGTCAGGCTGAAGTTCCCCTGGCTATCAACAACCACTGTGCCAAGGGTGAAATCGCCTTCACGGATGGTCACCGTGCTGCCTGCTTCTCCGATACCGCTGATGGTACCGCCATCATTTGACACCACGAGGTTTCCTGGGGCAGACGGCGGCGTGGTGTCCACGGTAAAGGTGATGGGTTCAGAGGCCGTACTCTGGTTTCCGGCGGCATCGGTTTCAGTGACGGTGATCGAATGCGTACCGTCCGGAAGCGGGCCCCCTGGGGTAACGCTCCAGGTACCGTTAGGTAGCACCGTCGTTGTGCCAATCGCCACGCCGTTATCGTAAATAGTGATGGTTCCACCGGGTTCGCCCGTTCCCGCCAGAATCGGCTGCGAGGCATCGGTAGGCACGCCCGACGTGATTGTTCCTCGGATAATGCCCGTATCGTCGAGCAGCACAATCGCGGTGGGCGCTGTCGGAGGGGTGAGATCGACGATGAGGGTGAATACCGGTGAGGCTGGTCCGGTGTTGCCGGCGGCGTCGGTTGCCCGTACGGTAATCTGGTGAGTGCTTTCATTCAGGTCGACGGACGGGGTGAATGTCCATGTGCCATTGCTGGCGACGACCGCGGTGCCAATGGCTATTCCGCCGTCATAAATCGTCACGGTGGAGCCCGCTTCGGCGGTGCCGGAGAGCTGCGGCCGCTGATCGTTGGTGCTGCCGCCGTTGGTCACCGTCCCCGTCTGAGGGGCGATATCGTCGATTACGCTGCCAATCGTTGGTGCATCGGGTGCGGTGAGATCCGGTGCGGTGACGCTTGAACCCTGGCTGGTATTCCCGGCGCTATCCGTTGCGGTGGCAGTTACCTGCTCGCCGTTGGTCAACGGTGTTCCGAGGGAGACGCTAAAGTTGCCGTCGCTGCCCGTTTTTCCTGTACCAATGACGTTGCCGTTCGCGTCTTTCAGCGTGATGGTGCTGCCGGGTTCGGCGGAACCGGTGACGGTTTTACCGTCTGAGGAGAACTTAAGGCCGGAAGGTGCGTTTGGTGCAGTCGTATCCGGATCGGCAGAATTGTTACTGCTGCCATTATCACCCCCTCCTCCGCCAGTACTTGCCGCGGCCGCGATGCCGCCCGCAGCCGCAATACCGCCCAGAGCCCACGGCCAGATGGCGGCGCCACCGGCATCACTTCCTGATGCCGCAAGCAGCACGTCCGTGGACGCGATAGATTCGTACGTGGCGGCACCAGCCGGATCTTCAATCCACCATAACGCGCCGTTGCTGTCCTGCAGAACCAGCTGGCTCACGCCCTGCGCGTCCGCGACGTAGAAATTTTTAAGGGTGATCACCTCGCCGGAGTGCAGTGTTACCAGCAGGTCGTTACCGCTTCGCGCGAAGTGGGAGACGCTCGCTCGCTCGACGTGAAGCTCAACGACAGAGGAATGGTTCAGCGTAACCTGTGTACCTTCCAGGGTCGTTTCTACGCCAGTAAGTTTTGAAATAACAGAGATTTGGCTCATTTTGTTATTACTCCAGCAGAAGTGTCATGAACGGCGAGCAAGACGAGCCATCTCTGCTGAAGGTAAAGGGCGCCCCCGGTGTAGTTGCTGTTATAAAAAAGCTCTCACCGTAGAATTCAGCGCGCACGATGCCCGCCATGCGTCAGAGTGGCAACATCAGAGCGAATCTAATGACTTATGAAAAAACGTTTTAATGGGTGTTTTGTATTTTATAAAACCCTGTAATTAATAGAGGAATTGGTTTCTGGAATATAAAAATGATATAGACAGAAAATGCGTGTTGTGCAAATTAAGCTTTCGTAAATAAAGGCGCAAACAATGAAGGGGGCATTAATCTATTGATGTATTTTATAATTACATTTTTCTATCTTTTTGTTTTTTTCATGTTTTTTATTTATTGTGATGACGCTGTTATTTAACGTTTACGACCCAGTATGATAATTGGTAGGGAGCATTTTAAATAACATGTTAAGCGTTATTGTTTAAGCGGGCTTAACGTGTGTTTAAGTTAGGGTAACGTTTTTGATGTAAGATATATTATGACATAGAGGTAATGAAATATATTCTTGTACAGGGTTAAAACTCTGCTATCACGCGTAAGCAATAATAACGGGCAAGCAAAGAGAAAATAAGCTGATTTATTTTCTTTGGGACTGAGGCGCGGGCAGGACTTCAGGACAGTAAAAAAATTCACCGAAGAATGAATAAAAATCGTCAGCCGGACGTTTACTGACGTCACTCCCCACTTACCCTGGAGTTTTGTATGAACACGACCTCGTTTCGTTTGATCCCGGTGCTGATTTTTTCCCTGCTGTCTCCACTGGCGCTGGCCATGGGCAATAATAGTACCGAGAGCAAAACGCCTGATTGTCCTTCCGGACAGGTGTATGACAGCGCCACGCAGAAATGCGTGCCGGACAAGAGCAGCAGCCTCAGCGACCAGGACAAAACCAACTACGCGTACCATCTCGCGAAGAAAGGGGAGTACCAGGCGGCGCTGAATCTGCTTGATTCGCTGAAAAATGGCAACACGGCTGAAGCGTGGAACTATCGCGGGTTCGCCACGCGCAAACTGGGCCGCACGGACGAAGGGATTGGTTACTACCAGCGCGCGCTGGCTATCGCGCCGGATTATGCCAAAGCCCGGGAGTATCTCGGTGAAGCATGGATGGTGAAAGGACGCCCGGACCTTGCGAAAGAACAGCTGAAGGTGATTGCCGGTATCTGTGGCCAGTCCTGCGAGGAGTACCGTGACCTGCAGGCCGCCATCAATGGACACCCGGAATCCTGATTTTCTCGTGGAGGGAAAACCCATCGCAACCCGTGAGGTTCGTCAACAGCTCGCCGCACTCCTGCCGCGTCTCTGGCGCTATGGGCTGGTGCTGTCGCGAAACAGGGATATCGCCGAAGAGCTGGTTCAGTCCACCTGCGTGCGTGCGCTTGAAAGAAGCAGCCAGTATACGCCGGGCACGCGCATCGACAGGTGGCTGTTCGCGATCCTGCACTCCATCTGGATCTCTGAGCTTCGGGCACGACACGTTCGACAGGGGCAGGGATTTTTTCCCAGCGACGAGCTGCTGGCGCCGGACACCCACGAACAGAATGAGACGCGCCTGCATTACCTTCAGGTAATGCAGCGCGTTAACGCGCTGCCTGAAGCCCAGCGCAACGCGGTATTTTTGGTTTATGTCGAAGGCTTTACCTACCAGGAGGCGGCGGAGACCCTGGCGGTGCCGATCGGTACCGTGATGAGCCGGCTGGCGACGGCGAGGGCTCGGCTTGCCAGATCCGCTGACGCACTCCCTCCGGTAAAGGAGATACGCTCTTGAACGCGCACCGTTTTACACCGCCCTATAACGACGACGCCATCGTGGCCTGGATAGATGGCGAGATGTGTCGCGCCGACGCGCAGCAGTTTGAAGAACAGTTAAAGTGTGACGAACGCCTCGCCGGACGAACCGATGAACTGATGAAAAGCAGCCAGGATTACGCCGGGGCGTTTGCTTCCCTGCTGGATGACGCGCCTCTTGAGACGATGCAGGCGCGTCTTGCGGCACTTCCCGACCCGCAGTCCGCCACGCCGACTGGCGTCAGCCGACGGGCGCTGATCGCCGCCTCGGTCAGTTTCTTGCTGGTCGGCTCCGGGCTGGGCTACCTGCTGCGGCCTGCTGCTGGCCCAGAGGATGAGAACGCCCATATCCGCGACCTCGAAGCGCAATATATGTCCCTGTACAGCGTCGAGACGCTGCTGGATATGGACAGCGCAACGCCGGTCCTGCAGCGCGGGCTGGAACGGGCCGCGCAGGACATCGGCATGACGCTAAACCTGTCGCAGCTTACCCTGCAGGGGGCAGAGCTTAAAATGGTGCGCATGCTGCGCTATGAAACGACGTCTATCGCGCAGATTGCCTGGATCAACCCCGACTACGGCCCGATGGCCCTCTGTATTTCGCCTGTTGATGAGAAGACGACGGCCTCGCTCCGTGAAGAACAACGGCACAGCATGAACCTGGCGTGGTGGCTGGAAGCGGGCTACCAGTTTGTCCTGATTGGCCGCAACCCGCCGTCCTATCTGCGGCAACACGCGGAGCAGCTACAGCGCCTGATCTCAGGGTGAAGGCACCTGGTTCGTCTGAATCGCAATGGCGATGGCAATACGATCGTCCACGACCAGGGCAAACTTATCCATCCCATAGGACGCGCGCGAGATCGCCGTGGTGGCGTCCAGCGTGGGGGCCTGCGCATGCGGGTCTTTCAGCACGGCCTCCAGGATCACCGGCCGGGCAATGTTTCGTACGGTCAGCGTGCCGAACACCCTGAACCGTCCGGCGCCCTGGGCGACCACGCGAGAGCTGATGAACTCGATGGTCGGGTAGTGCTCCGCATCAAAAAACATGTCGCTTTTTAATTGCCAGGTGAGCAGCGTGTTTGACGCCACCAGGGTTGCCACAGGAATGGTGACGTGGATGTGGTCGTCAACGTCGTTATCCGGATTGAGCGTCACGGCACCCGTCACGCCACTGAACGTCGCCCAGGAGAGGATGCCGCCGAAGGCATGCCACGAGAGCCGAATGGCGGTGTTATCGGTATCGATAAGGTAGCTTTTCGGGGCAGCATGCAGGGAAGGGCACAACAGCAGAACGGTCAGAAAGGCCAAAAGGCGGTACATAGTGGTTTCTCCGATAAGTGCGCACTGCGTAAACGCCTGAGGTGCTAATTATATTCGAAGAAATAAAAAAGGCCGCAAGCGCGACCTTTTCGTGAGTATAACTAATTACTCAGTGACTTTCTTTTCCAGCTCGCTGGCACCTTCTTTGGTTTTGTTCCAGCCTTTCTCAGCGCCTTCTTTGGTGGCATCCCACCCTTTCTCGGTGCCTTCTTTGGTTTTATGCCAGGCTTTCTGGGAATCTTCGCTGACCTTGCTGACCTTGCTGCCCAGGCTCTCGCTCTTGCCTTCCGCAGCATGCTTCTGTTTCAGCTTCAGCTCTTCACCTTTGTTCTGCTCTTCGTGCAGTTTTTGCTTCGCCTCGTTGGCGTTTGCGTTCGCCGCCGCGACGGTATCGTCAGTTGCATGTGTGGTCGCAGCAAATACTGGGGAAGCCAGCAGAACGGCAGATAATGCGATAATTGTTTTTTTCATAATATCCTCATTTAACGTTATCGGTTATGAGCGT
>Ga0153917_1000754_pt1 | contig 17475 bp, 18 predicted proteins | sample TSFL001MetaG_FD_104695 | JGI IMG/M metagenome (GOLD analysis project Ga0153917, IMG submission 104695) | Attine ant fungus gardens microbial communities from Florida, USA - TSFL001 MetaG | ecosystem: Host-associated > Fungi > Mycelium > Unclassified | place: USA: Florida, Paynes Creek Historic... | reverse complement strand
CGGCCAAGTGCATTCTGTTCGCTTCGGTCGCGTCCTCCGAGGTGGTGCGCCGTGGTCGTGCAGTCGTGCGTCTGGCTGAAGTGAGCGAGGCGTTGCTGACCGGCCTCGACCCCGACGGCGAGAAAGCCTTGGCGGCTCAGTTCATTATCGTTCGCTAACAGCGACCCAATTTCACCCTGACCCCGCCAAGTGCGGGGTTTTGCATTTCTGGAGGGCCTCATGGCCGACATTGATATTTTCGAAGACCACGCATTCTCCGTTCCAGCGCTCACTGCTGCGATCAACGAGCAACCGTTCGTGCCAGGTCGCTTGGCCGAACTGGGGCTGTTCGAAGAGGAGGGCGTCACCACTGTGACGGTGCAAGTAGAAAAGGACGGTGAGACCCTGGCGTTGGTGCCAGCCGGTGAACGCGGCACGTCTGGGCTGGTGGTCAACGGCAGCAAGCGCATCCTGCTGCCCTTCAACACCGTTCACCTCCCCGAGCGTTTCGCTATCAAGGCGGATGAGATCCAGGGTATTCGTGCATTCGGTGAGCAAACCGAGCTGCAGGCGGTACAGGACGTCGTTAACAAGCGGCTGGCAAAGGCCCGACGGCAGTTGGACGCCACTCACGAATTCCACCGTATGAGCGCCTTGAACGGCTATGTGCTGGATGCCGACGGCAGAACGGTGCTGCTCGATATCTTTGACCGTTTCGGCCTTCAGCCCATTGTCATCTCGATGGAGTTGTCCAACCCGGACACAAAAGTTCGGGTGAAGTGTGTGGACGCGCTGGATGCGCAGGAGGAGGCGCTGGGCGCGACTACCACGTCGGGAGCGCGAGCCTTCTGCGGCAAGAACTTCTGGCGCGATCTGATCGAGCACAAGAGCGTCGTGAAAACTTACGAGGGTACCCAGTACGCCTCGGCGCTGCGTGCTGACGGCCGCGAGTCTTTCGAGTTCGGCGGTATCACCTGGGAGCGCTATCGCGGCAAGGTTGCGGGTATTTCGTTCGTGCACGACGACGAAGCCCGCCTTGTACCAGAAGGGGTGCCAGGGCTGTGCATCACCCGCTTCGCGCCGGCCGACTACATGGACACGGTCAATACCGAGGGTCTGCCGTATTACAGCCAGCTGGAGATGATGCCATTCAAGAAGGGCGTGGCCGGTGAGGCGCAGTCGAACCCGTTGCACCTGGTGACCCGCCCCCGCGCCATCATCCGCTTGACGCGCTGACGATGGCCTTCCGTGATCTGCTCGACGACGTCGATGACACGGTGTTCGAGGTTCTGGGTGATTCGGCACATATTGAAGGCCGCGTTGTTGCCGGAATGTTCTCGGCGCCCTGGCTGCAACCCAAGCTCGGCCAGATCAACACTGGCCTACGTGAGCCGCACCTCGTCATTCGAGTCGGAGACAATGCGGGTGTCGACGCTCGGCAGAGCGTGGTGATTGATCTGCCGCCCGAGGATGGTGGGGGCAATTACATCATCACTCGCATCGAGCCGGGTGGGAATGGGCTTGTGACCCTGGTCCTGAGGAAGTCGCCATGAGCGTAGGCAGCTATCAGAAGCAATCAGCCAGCTCCGGGCTGATCACGCTTCAGGTAAGTCCGCAGCAGGTCGAGAATTTCTCGGAGTTCGCCAACCTGGTGCCGAAGGCTATCAAGGCGGCGGAGCGTCGGGCGATCAACAAGACCATACGTTGGCTGCGTACGCACATCGCCAGATCAGTGAGCCAGCAAGAACGCATCGCCGTGTCGGCGGTGCGCAAGCGCTTGCTCGCGTATCCCATTGGCAGCAACGGCCAGGGCAAGCTGTGGTTCGGTCTGAAACCCATCGAGGCCAGCCGGGCTGGCCGGCCGCGGCAAACACGCTCGGGTGTGTCGGTAGCCGGCCGCAAATACCAAGGGGCGTTCTTCAAGACGGTTTATGGCGGCAAGCCGGATATTTGGATTCGCACAGCTAGCAAGCATTTCAGCGCGGACGATTACCCTGACAGTGAGGTTTCGGGAAGTGGCGGTGCGAGCTCGGGGTGGATCGGCGAGAACGACAGCCGCTTCCCGTTGGCCAAGGCGAAAATCTCGCTTGAGGATGTCAGGCCGCACTTTGAATCATGGACGAACAGGGCTCACCAGCGGCTGCTGGTGGTAATGGAGCAGGAGCTGAACTTTGAGCTGCAAAAGCACCTTCGGAGGCTGGGTAAATGACCGATGACCCAATACCCCTGGCTCAGGTGTATACGGCGATTGAGCAGGGCATACATCAAGCCATTCCTGCTTTGGCCTACGTGGGCACTATGCCAGGGCGCCTTGAAATGGTAACGCCGCCTGCGGTCGTGCTGGAGCTGTCGGGTTTCGAGGCAGCAGAGAATGATCCGGGTACCGGGGAGACAGCAGTAGATGCACGTTTCGAGGCTCGGGTAATCGTGGGCAGTGAGTTGGATGATTGCCTCCACATCGCTGCCTTCGTGGCAGCCCAGCTGGCCGCGTTGCTGCGTATTCAGACCTGGGGGATTGTCGCTGAACCAGCTCAATTCATTCGCGCCGAACGGGACTGGAGTCGCCCGGAGCTGGATAGCTTTGTTGTGTGGGTGGTTGAGTGGTCACAGGGTCTCTACCTGGGCGAAGAAGAGTGGCCGTGGCCAGTGGAGCCCGGCCCGATCCTGTTCGGCTTCGATCCCGAAACGGGCTCGCAGCATGAGGGGGATTACAGGGCGCCGGAGGACATGGAATGAGTTACGTGTCGGCACAGCACGACCGCATGCTGGCCAGCCTGCTAATTCCTTGCCGAGTGGTCGCCATTGATCTGGCGGCAGCTATGGTGCGGGTCTCCGATGGCACTGGTTGGACCAGCGCCTGGGTGCGCTGGCACGCCGTGGCCGCCGGCAAGGCTCGCCATTGGCGCGCCCCGAGCCTGGGCGAGCAGGGAGTGTTGTTCAGCCCGAGTGGCGAGCCTGCGCAAGGCACGTTCGTTCCTGGGCTGTACGGAGACGCTGGCTCCCAGCCGGACAACCGCGACCACGTCGAGGCCTGGCGCTTCGCCGACGGCGGCTCGCTGATCTACGACTGGCAGGCCAAGTCCTACACCATCACGCTCCCCAGCGGCACCGCCACGGTCAAGGTCGGTGGTACCGAGGTTGTGGTGACCGACAACGCTATCACCGCCAAGTCGGGCACCGTCGACATTACGGGGGCGGTCAGGATCACCGGTACGTTGGTGGTCACTGGCGACATCAACGGCGGTGGGCGGATCATCGACACCGCCGGGAACACGGCCAACCACAAACACTGACAGCCCGCCCCGAGCGGGCTTTTTCTTGCCCGGAGGGGCTTATGAGCAACAAGAAAACCATTGCTGCGTCCAGTGCGCCGGCAGGCGTGACCTTTCGCGATAAAACCCACACCTCTCGATCTTTGTTCATGCCGGGCGGCCGCGAGCTGAAGGTGGTGAGCGGCTCCCTGGTGGTGCAAGTCGGTGACGACGAGGCCCTGGCCTACCTGGAGCGTCGCCGTGATTTCGAGCAGCTAGACCAGGCGGTGTGACCCATGATCGGAATGGATCGCCGCACAGGTAAGCCATTGTCCGGTCAGGCCCACCTGCGGCAGTCCATCGAAGACATCCTGACCACTCCGCTTGGCTCTCGTCGTATGCGTCCTGAGTACGGCAGCAACCTGCGCCGTTACGTCGACTTGCCCGTCAATGAGGGGTGGAAGAGTGCGGTCCAGGCGGAGGTTGCTCGTGCGTTGGGGCGTTGGGAGCCACGGCTGCAGCTGGAGCTGGTCAAGGTCGTCTCGGTCGTAGAGGGGAAAGTCACCCTGCAGTTGTCCGGGGTGTACCTGGGCGATAGCGCGATACTGGAGGTGAGCGCATGACGATTGATCTAACCGCGCTGCCTGCCCCCGCAGTGCTTGAGACGCTGGATTTTGAGGAGGTCTATCAGGCCGAGCTCGCTGCGTATCAGGAGTTGATGGGGGAGGAATGGTCGGCGCCGCTGGAAAGCGATCCGGTAACAAAGCTGCTGGAGTTGGGCTCGTATCGCCGATTGCAGAACCGGGCGAGGGTCAACGACGCTGCCAAGGCCTTACTGTTGGCTTATGCCACGGGAGCGGACCTCGACCAACTGGCCGCCAACGTCAGCTTGCAGCGCCTGGTTGTGCAGGCAGAGGACTTGAGCGCGATACCGCCTATCCCTGCAGTGCTCGAAGAGGACGACGCGCTGCGTGAGCGGGTGCAGCTGGTCTATGAGGGGCTAACCACGGCCGGGCCGCGTAACAGCTACGTCCTCCACGCACGCAACGCTTCGGGTCTGGTGGCTGACGCGACGGCAGAAAGCCCGACGCCGGCAGTGGTCGTGGTTACGGTGCTGTCGCTGGACGAGCCTGGCTCGGCCTCGGCCGAACTGCTTGCTGCCGTGACGGCTTACCTGAATGACGATGACGTGCGTCCGGTGGCAGATCGCCTCACCGTACAAAGTGCGCAGATTCTGTCGTACCGGATTGACGCCAAGGTCTACATGGCAGGCAACGGCCCGGAGAACGAGGCGATTTTGGCAACGTGCCGGGAGCGCCTGCAGGCCTGGATCAATCCCCGGCGCCGGTTAGGCGTGGAGGTGGCCCGATCCGGCGTTGACGCCCAGTTGCATATCAACGGCGTCACGCGCGTGGAGCTGACTGGCTGGGTTGATATCAAGCCGACTAAGGCCCAAGCGGCTTGGTGTGAGGGCTTCACCGTCGTAAGGGGTACGTAATGGCGAGCCTCCTCCCGAACAACAGCACGCCGCTGGAGCGTGCCGTCGAAGGCGCCGATGCCGAGTCAACCGCCATCACCCTGCGCACGTTGTACAACCCCGACACTTGCCCGGCGCATCTGCTGTACCAGCTGGCATGGGCGTGGTCAGTTGACCGCTGGGACGATGAATGGCCCGAGGCGACCAAGCGCTCAGTCATCAAATCGTCGTTCTACATCCACAAGCACAAGGGAACCATCGGCGCGCTGCGCCGCGTGGTGGAGCCGTTCGGCTACCTGATCGAGGTAGTCGAGTGGTGGCGCATGGTGCCCGAGGGTGTGCCGGGCACCTTCGCGCTCAAGGTCGGCGTTTCCGATACCGGCATCAGCGATGACACCTACCGCGAGCTGTCGGCGCTGCTCGATGATGCCCGGCCGGTGAGTCGGCACATGGTCGGCCTGGAAATCAGCCTGGAGGCCAAGGGCCGCTATTACCTGGGCGTGAGCTTGAGCGAGGGCGACACCTTGGAAGTGTACCCGCCGATGCAGCGCGACATTGTGGTCACCGGCGTCATTGGGCGCGGTGGCCGTGAAACCACTATCGACACACTGGACATTGCACATGGTTGACCAGAACACACAGTTCTACGCGATCCTCACGAATGTGGGCGCGGCCAAGCAAGCCAACGCCGATGCCCTGGGCATCGCTTGGAAGATCACCCAAATGGGCGTGGGCGATGCCAACGGCACCGACCCAACCCCGAATGCCACACAGACCAGCTTGATCAACGAATGGCGCCGGGCGCCGCTGAACCAGCTGAAAGTCGACGACAACGACGCCTCGATCATCGTCGCCGAGCAGGTGATTCCGGCCGATATCGGCGGCAAGTGGATTCGCGAAATCGGCCTGTACGACGAAGCCGGCGACCTGGTGGCGGTGGCCAACTGCGCCCCGACCTACAAGCCGGTGCTGTCGCAGGGCTCGGGCCGCACCCAGGTGCTGCGCATGAGCCTGGTGGTCAGCAACGCCGCCAACGTACAGCTCAAGATTGACCCCAGTGTGGTGCTGGCCACCCGCGAATGGGTCACCGAGGAACTGGCCCGCCAGGACTTCAAACATTCGGTACAGGTGGCCACCACGGCCAGCATCACCCTGAGCGGCATGCAGACCATTGACGGTGTGGCGCTGACGGCCGGCGCGCGGGTGCTGGTGAAGAATCAGACCGCAGCCAAGGACAACGGCATTTACGAGGTCGTAGCGGGCGCCGCCTGGACCCGCAGCGCGGATGCCAACAGCAGCGCCAAGGTTACCCCCGGCCTGCTGGTCCTGGTCGAGAAGGGCACGACCAACAGTGACAGCGCGTGGCAGTTGGTCACTGACGCACCGATCAGCCTGGGCGTGACGGCGCTGACGTTCGAAATGGCGTTTGGCCGCACCGGCGTTACGGCCGGCACCTACCGCAGCGTGCAGGTCGACAAATATGGTCGGGTCGTGGCGGCAACCAACCCGACCACGGTGGCCGGTTACGGCCTGACGGACGTGTATACCAAGGGAGAGACGTACAGCCGTACCGAGATCACTCAGGCAATTTCGACCGCTGTGTCCACCGCAGTGTCCGGTTTGGTGGATGCTGCGCCGGGCGCGCTGGATACGCTCAAGGAATTGGCCACGGCCATTGGCAACGATCCGAACTTTGCCACCACCATGGTCAACGAGCTGGCGAAGAAGGCGCCGCTGCTGTCTCCCAAATTCACCGGTGCGCCAGAAACGCCAACGCCGGTAGCGGGTAGCACGGGTCTGCAGATTGCCAACATGGCAGCGCTGGCCGCTGCCGTGTCGAGCGCCGCGCGCCAATTCAAGTCGGCAGTGATCGGGGTCAACTCGAACTTGACCCTGACAGCCGCGCAAGCGGGCAATGCCGTGCAGTTCAACACTGGACCGGTGACCCTGACCTTGCCGGCCGTGGCGGATGTAGGCAACGGCGCGTCGTTCATGCTGCGTAACCCATCCGCGACGGCGACGCAGACGCTCAACGTTGCCTCTGCTGGCTCAATCGTTGACGGCGGCAGCACTATCACAACGGTCAGCATCAAGCCTTTCGAATGGATGGAGCTGGCGGCGTCAGGTACTGCCTGGTTTGTGGTCGGGCGTGGCAAGTTGAAAGAGGTGGCCGAACTCGACTCGCCGGTGCTGACAGGCACCCCGATGGCACCCACCGCTGCACCCGGTACGAACACCGCGCAGGTCGCCACCATGGCGGCGCTGCTCGCCGGCATGCAGCTGTTTGGCTTGGGGTCGACGGTGGGGAGCGACGTCGCAAACCTGGATGACCTGGGCAATACCGGGTTCTATCGCGCCCAGGGCGCCGCGCTCAACAACCCGTTCCCCAACGCATCCATTGTGGTGCTGCATGTCCAGTTCAACCAGTCTGGTGCTTTCCAGTTGGTGGCCTCGGTCAGCAACAACCTGGCCAATTCGCGCTTGTTCTGGCGGACCAAGGCTTCGGGCAGCTGGGCAGAATGGCAGCAAGGTGCGCGTCTGAACTCTCCCGACTTCAGCGGGACGCCCACGGCACCGACCGCGAGCGTCGGCACTAACACTATTCAGCTGGCAACGACGGCTTTCGTACAGGCGGCGATGGCTGCTTACGGCATCGGTACCAACTCGGCTGCGACTGTCTCCGATTTCAACGCCGCTACTTCTGGCGGATTCTATCGGGCAGTGGCGGGCGCGACCGGCGCCCCGGAATCGGCCTCGGCGTATTTCATCCTGGTGGTACCGTTCAACAGTGGCACCACCCTGCAAATCGCGGCCAAAGCCGGGGCGGGGCTGGCGAGCAACCTGTTCTGGCGCACCTCCTCGGGCACCTGGAGCGAATGGTTCGAGGTTGGAAAACTGAACTCGCCCGCGTTCACTGGGATTCCCACTGCGCCGACGGCGCCGGTCGGTACGAACACCAAGCAGCTCGCCACCATGGAGGCGCTGCTGCAGGGCATCACGGCGTATGGCCTTGGCGCGACGGTGTTTACCTACATTGCGGACATTGACAGTTTTACCCTGGGCAACGGTTGGTATTCGGTGGGCAACACCACGGCCGGCAGCAAGCCGACCGGCCACACTTACGGGGTTTTGATCGTCAGCGGTCGTAACAACATCCAGTCCAATGCCCGGGTGACCCAGCAGTTCAAGTACCCCGAAGGGCTGGTTGCGCGGACCTATGAGCGCACGGGTTATAACGGTCAATGGGGGCCCTGGCGGGAAGTGGCGTTCACCGATAGCCCTGTGTTTACCGGCAATCCAACAGCGCCGACCCCGCCGGTCAATGACGCAAGTAAAAGTCTGGCGACGGCGGAGCTGGTCGAGCTGTCGAAACGCAACTTTTCGGGGCCTGTGCTGGGCTTTACGGCGAACATGACGTTGTCCTCGGCGCAGTCGGGCCGGCTGTATCAGTCCAATGCCGCCAACCTTACCGTCACGCTTCCGGCGGCTGGCGACGCGCCGTCGGGCACTGCCTTTGCGTTCCGCCACACCGGAGGCGGCACGCTGACCCTTGCGCCGGCAAGCGGCACCATCGTGTCGACCGTGACTGCGGCTACCTTGGCGCTGCAGCCCGGCGAGTTCGTCGAGGTGGTCAACAACACCAATACCAGTTGGTTTGTGGCTAGCCGTGGCAAGTTGGCGGAGGTGCCAACTGTCGATGTCATGAACACGGCGGTGGCCAATGCCGCGCCGCCCGGCATGGTGGCGCACTTCGCGCTGAGTACGCCGCCGACCGGCTGGCTCAAGCGGAACGGGGCAGCCGTGTCGCGCACGGCGTATGCGGCTCTGTTCGCGGCCATCGGGACGACGTTCGGTGCTGGCGATGGATCGACCACCTTCAATGTGCCGGATGACCGCGAGTTGATTGATCGGGCATGGACGGACGGGCTCAACTCGGCCGACGCGGGACGCGGGCTGTTTTCTGCCCAGGCGGGCCAGCTCGAATCGCACGTCCATACCGGTACCACCAGTGCCGGCGGCTCTCACTCGCACACGACCATCATGGTTCGCGAGCGGATTTTGGCTGACTACACCCCTACGGGCGGTAACGCGGTCTACGGGGATCAGCAAAGCGATGGCACCCAATCGCTGACCACCAGCGTAGCGCCCAGCCACACCCACGGTTTTACCACCGATGCCACTGGCGGCAATGAAACCCGCATGGCCAACCGGGCCTATCTAGCCTGCATCAAGTATTGAGGAACACCATGACTGACGAGCTTGACGATCTGATCGAAGCGCCGACGCCGCTGGAGTTACCCGAGGTGCTGCCCTGGTGGCAGCAGCCAGGCATCGAGCCACCGGTGATGTGCAACGTGCACCGTGGCACCGGCGAGTTCCTGTGCCTCTCCGAGGCCGACCCCAGCCCGCTAGAACCGGGCGTGTGGCTGTTCCCCGCGTACAGCTACCAGATCGACCCGCCCGAGCTGCAAACGGGCTTCGCCGCGTTGATCAACCGTGACAGTAACGGCTGGGAGCTGGTCGCCGACCATCGTGGCGCCACGGTGTACAGCACTGACACGGGCGAGCGGCGTTTGTGGCAGGCCTTGGGTGATCTCCCCGAGGGCTACACGCTGCAGGCGCCGGCGAGCGAGTTCGATACCTGGGTGGGCGAGCAGTGGGTGCCGGATGAGGCGGCCATGGCCGAGGCGGCGCGCCAGATGGCGTACCACAAGCAGGTGCTGGCCAACCAGTACGCCACCAGCCGCATCAGCACGCTGCAGGACGCCGTCGACCTCAAGATGGCCAGCGAGGCCGAGGCGGCCGCGCTCACTGCCTGGAAGGCGTACCGCGTCGAGCTGAGCCGGCTGGATATCACTACCACGGCGCCGGCTGAGGATGACTGGCCGAGCAGCCCGAACGACGAAGCCTTGGCCGTTTGGCTGGCTTCGCAAACCGCATAACGCCCCGCACTGACGGGGCGTTTTCTTATCCGCTGTACCACAAGGCCCCGAGTGCGGGGCTTTCTCATATCTGGAGAATGCTTTTATGAGTGGTTTTTTCCACGGGGTTACCGTAACGAATGTCGACACTGGCGCCCGAAGCATCGCCTTGCCGTCGTCCTCGATCATCGGGCTGGTCGACACTTTCACGCCCGGCGCCGATGCCACGGCCAAAGCCAACGACCTGGTGCTGATCACCAGCGAGCGCGAAGCTGTGTCGGCATTTGGTGCTGACGCTGCAATCACCAAGGCCTGCCAGGCCATCTACGCCCGCGCCAAGGCGGTCATTGTCGCCTGCGGCGTGGCCAAGCTGACCGACGCGGCCGAGCAGACCTCGGCGATTATCGGCGGCGTGTTGGCAGATGGCACCCGTACCGGCCTGCAGGCGCTGCTCGATGGCAAAAGCCGATTCAACGCCCAGCCGCGTCTGCTGGTCACGCCCAAGCACAGCGCGACCCAGGCTGTCGGCACGGCCCTGGTGGCCCTGGCTGACAAGCTGCGCGGCATTGCCATCATCGACGGCCCCAACACCACCGACGAGGCAGCCACCGCTTACGCGGCCAGTTTCGGCGCCAAGCGTGCGTTTCTGGTCGATCCGGGCGTGAAGTACTGGGACACCACCACCAGCGCAACGGTGGACGCGGCTAGCTCGGCCTGGGTTGCCGGCCTGTTCGCTTGGACCGACAGCGAGTATGGCTTCTGGGCTTCGCCGTCGAATAAGGAATTCGTGGGTATCACTGGCACCGGTCGCCCTGTCGAATTCCTCGACGGCGACGAAACCTGCCGGGCCAACCTGCTCAACAACGCCAACATCGCGACCATCATTCGCGACGACGGCTTCCGGCTTTGGGGTAACCGAACCCTGTCCAGCGACCCGAAATGGGCCTTCGTCACCCGTGTGCGGACCATGGACATTGTCATGGACGCGATCCTGTACGGCCACAAATGGGCGGTCGACCGCTCGATCACCGCGACCTACGTCAAGGACGTGACCGAAGGCCTGCAGGCGTTCATGCGCGACCTGAAGAACCAAGGCGCGATCATCAACTTCGAGGTGTATGCGGACACCGAGTTGAACACGGCCAGCCAGCTGGAGCAGGGCAAGGTGTACTGGAACATCCGTTTCACCGACGTGCCGCCGGCTGAGAACCCCAATTTCCAAGTCGAAGTCACCAACCAATGGCTGACAGAAGTCCTCGACACCGCCGCCTAAGGAGCGAAACAACATGGCAATGATTCCCGAGACCCTCGCCAACCTGAACCTGTTCGTTGACGGTGTCAGCTTCCAAGGCGATGTCCCCAGCCTGACCCTGCCCAAACTCACCCTGAAAATGGAAGAGCATCGCCCGGGCGGCATGGACATGCCGGTAGAGCTGGACATGGGCATGGAGAAACAGGAAGCGAATTTCACCACCACGGGCGTTCGCCGCGAGGCACTCAAGTTCTTCGGCCTGGCCGATGGCTCTGCCTTCAACGGCACCTTCCGTGGCGCGTTCAAGGGGCTGCGAGGCGTGATCAAGCCAGTGGCTGTCACCCTGCGCGGCACGCTGAAAGAAATCGACATGGGCGACTGGAAGGCCGGCGACAAGGCCGAGATCAAGCACGGCGTCTCCCTCAACTACTACAAGCTCGAGGTCGACGGCCGGGTTGTCTACGAGATCGACGCCCTGGGCATGCGCCGCGTTATTGATGGCGTCGACCAGCTGGCCGCGCAACGCCAGGCTCTTGGCCTGTAATCACTCCCTCCCGAAGACAAGGAAATCGAACTATGAGTAAGCCACTGCCGAAGTACCTGACCCTCGAAGCTGCCCGCGTCACTGTCAGGCTGAGCCAGCCCACCGAGCTGAACGGAGTCCAGTGCGACACCATCAGCCTGCGCACGCCGACCGTGCGCGACATTCGCACCGCATCGATCAACGCTGCCAGTGACGAGGAGCAGGCAGAGCTGAACTTGTTCGCCAGCCTTGCAGAGGTGGGTACCAAGGATCTGGAGGGCATGGCCCTCAAGGACTATACCCGCCTGCAGTCCGGCTACTTTCGCCTGGTGCAGGACGACGACGTTTAACCCTCAAGTGCAGAAGGGGCTGGCCAAGCGGCTGGCCTCTGAGTTGGGTTTTTCGTCCGCTGAAATCATGACCATGCCTTGGGAAGACATGGTCTGGTGGCTCACGGATTGAGCCGCTAAGGGGGTAACCGATGGCAAGCAAACTGGCGATATCGCTGCTGATCGGCGGCGCCGTCGCGTCCTCGGTCGGCGCCGCTTTCCGCACTGTAGAAAGCGGCATAGACAAGCTTAAAAAGAAGGGCGACAAGGCCAAGGTGCTGCAGAGCACCATTGGCGAGACCATCAAGCTGCGGGAGGAATGGAAGCGAGCGCATGACGCGGGCGCGGCGAGCGCCGACAAGTTATTGCGTAAGCTCAACGGCAACCTGGATGCGTTGCGTAAGCAAGGTGTCGAAGTTGGTCGCCTAGGGCGGGAGTACCAGCGGCTGACCCGTGAGGCCAAGGCCGCGGACCTGCAGATTAAGGGGCAGCAGCAGATCGCGTCGGGGAAGTCTTCGCTGAAGGCGAACCTGGGGGCGGCTGCGGTTGGTGTCGGACTGACCGCTGTCCCCACCAAGATCAGCGCGGACTATCAGTCGATCATCCGCGACATCGCGATCAAAGCGGATGTGGCCAACAAGCCTGAAGAGGTGCAGCTGAGTCGGTCGATCATCCAGACCTCAAATGAGACCGGCATGGCGCGCAATGGCGTTGCCGACCTGATCAACCAGCTGGTCGGCGCGGGCATGGAACTGGACAAGGCCATGGCCTATTCGGCTACGGCAGCGAAGTTCGCGGTCGGACAGGGTGCCTCTGGCGTCGACACGGCGAGCATGATCATGGCGCTGCAGCAGAACGCCAAGATCAACGACCCGAAAGTCATGCAGCAGGCTCTGGAGGCAATCGCTTACCAAGGTCAGGCGGGCAGCTTCGAGGCCAGCGATATGGCCAAGTGGTTCCCCCAGCTGCTGGCAGGCATGGAGAAAAACGGCATCACCGGTTTGGATGCTGTCACGTCCCTGGGCTCGATGCTGCAGGTGCAGATGAAGACCGCCGGCAGCTCGGACGAAGCGGCGAACAACTTCAAGAACTGGATGGAAAAAATCGGCGCCGGTGATGTGGTCAAGGCCTACAAGGATGCCGGCATCGATTACCAGGCGTCGCTGAATACTGGCCTGCAGAAGGGCATGAACGTCATCGAGGCGTCCATGGGCCTGGCCATGCAGTACGTGCAAGCCACGGACCCGGCCAAGGCGCAGAAAATGAAGGACGCTCAGGCCAAGATCGACAAGGAAGTTGACCCGGAGAAAGCCAAGGCGGCACTTGAGGCTCTGGAGAAAACCTTGCGCACGGGCGACCTGTTCGCCGACATGCAGGTCAAGGCGGCGCTCACTGCCTACGGGCAGAATCGCGGCCTGTACAACGAGCTGAAGGCCGAGTCCACGAAGGCAACCGGCATCCTCGACAAGAACCTGGCCGAGCGCCGCGAGACATCTTCGCAGCGCTGGTCGGAGCTGTTGCAGTCAACGGATGACGCTATGCGCAGTATCGGCGATGCCATCCGGCCGGCGACCGACGCTTTTGCCCAGGGAGCCACGACTGTGGTGCAGGGCATCACCACGCTATCGGACAAGTTCCCTGAGGTTGTGATGGGACTGGGGGCCTTGGCGGCGGCCATCGGCGCGCTGCTCACTGCCCGAAGCGCGGCCCGGATCGGTCGTGGGGTGGTTAATCTGGCTCGCGGGCGCGCATTGAGTTATCGACGCGGAGGCAGGCCGGAGGCGGTCCCCGCTGTCGATCCGCTGCCCAATACGGGTAACCCGTTGGTGGATGCTGGTCTGGATGCCCTTGGCAAGACGTTTGGAGCGCCGGCCAGCAATGACTCAGGTCCGGTGGTCGGCAATAACCCGCAGCGTGTGTTCGTGGTCAACGCTGATGCCATCGGTCGCTACGGTGGCAGTAATGTTGGTGCGTCAACAGCTGAGCCGGTTGGAAGTAGGCGTGCGCGCAGACGTCGACGCCGGGTCGCGGCGAAACTGTCCCGGCCGGGGACAAGTGTGCGAGTTCCGCGTGCATCTGTGCCGACAGCTCCCGCGCCGCCCAATGTGCCGATGCCGCTGCCCAAGCCATCCGTACAACTGCCCGCTCCTGGCGCGCAAACACTGGTGGGTGCGGCTTCCCCTGAGCTTGGACGGTTAGGGCAGATCGTTCGCGGCGTGCGCAATGTCACCCGCCACTTCGGCAAACTGCCGGGTGGCAAACTCGCTGATGCCATTCCTGGTGTACTCGACACGGCAATCAATGCTGAAACCCGTGACGAGAAGGCGGAGGGATACGGTGGCGCTGCAGGCGGTATGGCCGGTGCCTGGGCAGGGGCGTCTGTAGGCGCAACCATCGGTTCGGTCGTGCCGGTCATCGGTACCGCGATTGGCGGAGCGATTGGCATGGCCATCGGCGGTATCGGTGGCGAAGCACTTGGCGGTTGGCTGAGTAAGAAACTCTTCGGGGAGGATAAGCCAGAAGCGGTAGCTGAGGCTTCCGAGCAGCAGGGGCAGCATCAGACGAAAGCGGTGGCTGGGGAACGCCTACCCGCGCCGCCAACTGTGGCTATCAGCCCGGTGGTAGCTGCGCCCGCTCCGGTTCCAGTTGTGTTGGCACCGCCGGCTCCAGCTACCCCGGTGGTTCAGCCAGCCAGCCCGCAGGAGCCGGTGCCGAGCAAGCCTGTGGTGGTGGTACCGCCACCGATCACGGCGCAACCGAGAGCCACGGTATCGGCTGGGGCCACACCTGTAAGTGCCGTGCCAGCTCCGGTTGTCTTGCCCGCTGCACCCGTTGCTCCGGTCAAGCCCTCTGTGTTGCCGGCTGTGGTGACAGCGCCGCGTGAGCGAGCCCCAAGTTCTCCTGCACCGGGCGACGTTGTTCGCGACATCGTCGTTAATGCGCCGCCGCCCAGCCCGGCCAAGGCCACCCACGCTGCCGCCCCGGTCAAGGCTGCACCGCCAAAGGTCGAGCAGTCGTTCACGTTCGCCCCGAACATGTCAATCGAGGTCCACGGCGATGTGAAAGACCCGGGTCAGATTGTGCGCGAAGCAGAGCCGGTTCTTCGGGGCATGTGGGAGCGGTTCGGGCGTGAGGTCTCTGCCCGAATGGCTTCCGCTCAGTTGTTTGATGCACCAGACGTCGCTTAAGGAGGCGCTATGGCTTATGAGCAGCAGTTAGAAAGGGTCCTGTCGTCAGTGGTGGCGGCGGGGGAGGCGGGCCGCAACAGTCCAGGCGGCATGCTTAGTCCGCTGAACATCGCGGTTACAGGCATGACGTTGGCCGCTGATGAGCTGGAGCGGCAAAGCTCCCTGGATCCGCAGAAGGGGGCGCGCCTGCAGCGGGGGTTACGGGCGATACGGGCTGCACAGGGATATGCCACCCAGGTTGCCAACAAGAATGGGCCGTCTGCGCCGGGCACCACTGCGGTGCTGGGTGTGCTCACGTCCCTGGAGTCGCAGACCAGTCGGGCGGGATCTGCAGCCAATCGCATTGCTGGCCAGCTTTTGAGTACCCCCGGCATCCTGCCCACGGGTGCTATCAGCCGGGCAGGCCCCTCATCGGCTGCGGCGATCAAACCGTACCCTCACTTATTGGTCATGCAGCCGATGAAGGGTGATGGCCAGCCCTTCTACTTCAACCTCGACACGGCGGCATTCGATGAGTTGAGTCGCAAAACAGCGTACCGCTGGGCCAGCCAGGAACGCCTATCGCGGGATATCGCGCAGCAGGCGGTAGGGCAGGGCGAGGATCGCCTGACGATCAAGGGGGCTGTGATGCCGGCTTTTAAAGGCGGTATTCGCCAGCTGGACGCCCTGCGTACCATCGCTCGCGAGCTGAAGCCCCTGATGTTGACCACCGGCTACGGTGCGGTGCTCGGCTCCTGGTGCCTGGCGAGCATTGATGAAGACCAATCCGCGCTGCTCGCAGGCGGCATTCCGCGTAAACAAGCCTTCTCACTGGAGTTCACCAAGTATGGCGTCGACATGCAGAACGTCTGACGGGGATCTGCTCGATACGCTGTGCCAGGCCTACTACGGTCATCTGTCTGGCGCGGTCGAGGCGGTCATGGAAGCGAACCAAGGGCTGGCCGACGAGGTGCAACCATTCCGAGCTGGCGTGCCGATCACCTTTCCCAATCTGCCAGCGGCCGAGGTTGAGCAGGTGACCCTTTGGGACTGACCCCGACACATTGCACAACGACCCCGCCCTCGCGGGGTTTTTCGTTTCTGGAGCGCGTATGAAACCCATATTTCGCATCGTCGCGGATGGCCGGGATATCACCGCGCTGATCAACGACCGGTTGGTGTTGTTGCGCACCTCGGACAAGCCGGGCATGGAGTCCGACGAGTTCGAGCTGCGCATTGATGACCGAGATCAGGCCGTCACGCTGCCCAGGCGGGGCGCCAAGATAGAGATCTTCCTGGGCTATGAGGGCAAGCCGCTGGCTCGCCTGGGCAGTTATGCGGTCGATGAAATCGAAGTCACCGGTCCACCGGACACCATCAGCTTGCGTGGCAAGGCCAGCGACATGCGCGGGAGCGGTAAGACCACCCGCAGCGGTAGCTGGGAGGGCGTGTCGCTCGCGCAGATCGTCAGCGAGGTGGCTGCGCGCAATGGCTGGAAGGCGGGCTGCACGGTAATGACCAAGATCGCCCGTGTCGACCAGCGCGGGGAATCGGACTTCAACTTCATCACCCGGCTTGCCAAGCAGTACGACTGCACCGCCAAGGTTGGTGACGGGCAGCTGCTGGTGATGCCCCGGCAGGGCGGCACCACTCCCGGCGGCAAGGCGTTTGGCGCCGTCACTATCAACCGGAGCGACGTAGCCCGCTACTCGTTCCGGCTCGGCGACCGCAGCACGCAGAAAGCCGTGAAGACGCACCATCAGGACAAGAAATCCGGTGCTCTGAAGGTCGTCGAGCTGAGCAACGACGAAGCCCCCGAAGGCCTACCGGCGGTCCACACCGACCGGCATATCTATCCCGACCAGAAGGCGGCAGAGCAGGCAGCCAAGGCCCGCTTGGCCGCATTCAACCGCAGCACCGCAGGGGTTCGCCTGGAGATGATCGGGCGTACCGACCTGTTTGCCGAGCGATCGATCACCGCCCAGGGCTTCAAGAGTGGTCTCGACGGCGAGTACCTGGTCGACAGCGTGGAGCAGCTCTTCACCGCCGCAGGCTGGACCACCACCGTGGAATGCAACGGTGGCAAGAAGGGCAAGGCGACGGCCAAGGGCAAGAAGAAACAGCAGAAGAAACCAACCAAATCGCTGCGCACGGTGGACGTATCCCCCGCGTAAATGGATTCCTAAAGGAGAAGAATGATGCCTATCAACGAGAAGCAGCTGCTGCAGATCCTCCCGAACGCCGGCCGCAAAGCCGGCGTTTTTGTTCCCGGCCTCAACGCCACCATGGGCAAGTTCGCCATCATCACGCGCCTGCGCATGGCGGCGTTCCTCGCTCAGATCGGGCACGAGTCGGGCCAGCTGCAGTACGTGCGTGAACTCGGAAATGACAAGTACCTTTCGAAGTACGACACCGGCAGCCTCGCGAAGCGGCTGGGTAACACTCCTGAAGCTGATGGCGACGGCCAGCTTTACCGTGGTCGCGGGCTCATCCAGGTCACAGGCCGATACAACTACGAGGTCTGCAGCGAGGCCCTGTTCGGTGACAGCCGCCTGCTCAACACCCCTGAGCTGCT
>Ga0153917_1000753_pt1 | contig 17495 bp, 14 predicted proteins | sample TSFL001MetaG_FD_104695 | JGI IMG/M metagenome (GOLD analysis project Ga0153917, IMG submission 104695) | Attine ant fungus gardens microbial communities from Florida, USA - TSFL001 MetaG | ecosystem: Host-associated > Fungi > Mycelium > Unclassified | place: USA: Florida, Paynes Creek Historic... | reverse complement strand
CGGCGGGCAGGGCGGCGGCGCGGGCGGTTTCGAACAGTGCCTCGTCATCGGGATGAATCACGACGACGATACGCTTGGCATGCGGCCAATTGACAAAGAGATCGAGCGTATGGGAGATGACCGGCCTTCCGCCGATGCGGCGGTATTGCTTGGGGCCTTCGGCATGGCTGCCCGCCCGCTCGCCGCGCCCGGCGGCAACGATCACAACACCGCAGGATAGCGCATTTTCCGCCAGCATCTCGGTTCCACACCTCCGTTTCAAAGCGTTCGGGGTGGTTTAGCTGGAAGGATGCAGCAATGCCAGCGCCGTGCGGAAAATTGCGCCCGGGCGTGATTGCGGCTTGGCAAGAACGAGAACAGTGGCTAAAAATAGTGCAAAGACATGACCTGCTTGAAAGATAAGCAATTGGCGATCCCCCAACTTTCCGCACCGCTGGCGATCGGTCCGCAGACCCTGCGCAACCGTGTGGTGCTGGCGCCGATGTCCGGTGTCACGGACCTGCCGTTCCGCGATCTCGCCTGGCGTTTTGGCGCGGGCCTCGTCGTGACGGAGATGGTGGCGAGCCGCGAGCTGGCGCTGAACGCGCGGGAAAGCTGGTCGCGCATCCGCAATTGCGGCATCCGCCCGCATATGGTGCAGCTTGCCGGTCGCGAGGCGCACTGGATGGCGGAGGCGGCGCGCATCGCGGAAGGCGAGGGCGCCGACATTATCGACATCAATATGGGCTGCCCGGCCAAGAAGGTGATCGGCGGCTATTCCGGCTCCGCGCTGATGCGCGATCCCGACCATGCGCTTGGCCTGATCGAGGCGACCGTCGACGCCGTGAAGGTGCCGGTAACGGTGAAGATGCGGCTCGGCTGGGACCATGATTCGCTGAACGCCCCGCATATCGCAGCCCGCGCCGAGGCGGCGGGCGCGGCGATGATCACCGTGCACGGGCGCACGCGCATGCAGTTCTATGAGGGCAGGGCCGACTGGGATGCGATCCGCGCGGTGCGCGATGTCCTCTCCATTCCGCTCATCGCCAATGGCGATGTCGACACGGCCGAGGACGCGCTGGAAATCCTCCGCCGCTCCGGGGCGGATGCCGTGATGGTCGGCCGCTCCGCGCAGGGCCGGCCCTGGCATCCGGCGGTGCTGGCGGGGGCATGCGGGCACCCCTCCGCGGAGGAGGTTTCGACGCTCGCGGTCGAGCACTACCGCATGATGCTCGATTTCTACGGCATCGAGGCGGGCCTGCGTCATGCGCGAAAACATGTCGGCTGGTATCTGGAGCGTTTCGCACCCGGTCTGCCCGGCGCGGCGAAGGCCGAGATCATGACGGCGCGCGACAGTGATTTCGTCGCCGGACGGCTGGCCGACGCCCTGCTTTCGGCCGGGACAGCGAAGCTCGGAGAGGCCGCATGACCGGCAAGCCGGCAGATCCCAATGCGGCACGCGCGCCCGAGCTTGCGCTCGCCGTGCTCAACGCCATCCAGAACCCGGTGATCCTCGTCGATGCAGGCGGCCTGATCGCCTTCGCCAACTGGGAGGCCGAATCCTTCTTCGGGGCGAGCGCGAGCCATCTCGCGCGCTACGACATCTCGGCCTTCATCCCCTTCGGCAGTCCGCTCCTGACGCTGATCGACCAGGTGCGCGAGCGCAAGGCGCCGGTCAGCGAATATCGTGTGGACCTCAGCTCCCCGCGGCTCGGCGCGGAAAAGCTCGTAGACATCTACGTGGCACCGGTCACCACCGATCCGGGTTCCGTGGTCGTGGTGATCCAGGAGCGCTCGATGGCGGACAAGATCGATCGCCAGCTCACCCATCGCGCCGCCGCCCGCTCCGTGACGGGCCTTGCCTCGATGCTGGCGCACGAGATCAAGAACCCGCTCTCGGGCATTCGCGGCGCGGCGCAGCTTCTGGAAACCTCCGTCATCGACGAGGACCGGGCGCTGACGCGGCTCATCTGCGACGAGACCGACCGCATCGTCTCGCTGGTCGACCGCATGGAGGTGTTTTCCGACGAGCGCCCGGTCGACCGCGTGCCCGTCAACATCCACTCGGTGCTCGACCATGTGAAGGCCGTCGCGAAAGCCGGCTTTGCGCGCAATATCAAGATCAGCGAGCTCTACGACCCCTCGCTGCCGCCGGTCTATGCCAATCGTGACCAGCTCGTGCAGGTCTTCCTGAACCTCATCAAGAACGCCTCGGAAGCCATCGGCGACCGGCCGGACGGGGAGATACTGCTCACTACTGCCTATCGGCCGGGCATCCGCCTCTCCGTCGCCGGCACGCGGGAGAAGATCTCATTGCCGCTGGAATTCTGCGTGCACGACAACGGGCCGGGCGTGCCGGCGGACCTGCTGCCGCATCTCTTCGACCCCTTCATCACCACCAAGACCAACGGCTCCGGCCTCGGCCTTGCGCTGGTCGCCAAGATCATCGGCGGCCACGGCGGCATCGTCGAATGCGACAGCCAGGGCACCCGAACCACCTTCCGCGTGCTGATGCCGGCCTCCCGCGGCGTCAGTGAAGACGACGACTATCCCAAGACCAAAGGACATGATTGATGACAGGCGCCACAGTCCTCGTTGCCGATGACGATGCCGCGATCCGCACCGTGCTCAACCAGGCCCTGAGCCGCGCGGGTTATGACGTGAGGATCACCTCCAATGCAGCGACCCTGTGGCGCTGGATCGCCGCCGGCGAGGGCGACATCGTCGTGACCGACGTCGTCATGCCGGACGAGAACGCCTTCGACCTGCTGCCGCGCATCAAGAAGGCGCGGCCCGACCTGCCGGTGCTCGTCATGAGCGCGCAGAACACCTTCATGACGGCGATCAAGGCTTCGGAGAAGGGCGCCTACGACTACCTGCCGAAACCCTTCGACCTCACCGAACTGATCGCCATCATCGGCCGCGCGCTCTCCGAGCCGAAGCGCAAGCCGGCCCGCCTCGACGACGACGCGCAGGACGGCATGCCGCTCGTCGGCCGCTCGGCGGCCATGCAGGAGATCTACCGCGTGCTCGCCCGCCTGATGCAGACGGACCTGACGCTGATGATCACCGGCGAATCGGGTACCGGCAAGGAACTCGTCGCCCGCGCGCTGCACGACTACGGCAAGCGCCGCAACGGCCCCTTCGTCGCCATCAACATGGCGGCGATCCCGCGCGACCTCATCGAATCGGAGCTCTTCGGCCACGAGAAGGGCGCCTTCACCGGCGCGCAGACCCGCTCCACCGGCCGTTTCGAGCAGGCCGAGGGCGGCACGCTCTTCCTCGACGAGATCGGCGACATGCCGATGGACGCGCAGACCCGGCTTCTGCGCGTTCTCCAGCAGGGCGAATACACCACCGTCGGCGGCCGCACGCCGATCCGCACCGATGTCCGCATCGTCGCCGCGACCAACAAGGATTTGAAGCAGTCGATCAACCAGGGCCTCTTCCGCGAGGATCTCTACTACCGCCTCAACGTCGTGCCGCTGCGCCTGCCGCCGCTGCGCGACCGGGCGGAGGATATTCCCGATCTCGTGCGCCATTTCGTGCAGCAGGCGGAGAAGGAGGGGCTGGATGCCAAGCGTTTCGACCAGGAAGCGCTGGAGCTGATGAAGGCGCATCCCTGGCCGGGCAACGTGCGCGAACTGGAAAACGTCGTGCGCCGGCTGACCGCGCTCTATCCGCAAGACATCATCACCCGCGAGATCATCGAGGCGGAACTGCGCGCCGACATTCCCGACAGCCCCATCGAAAAGGCCGTTCCGCGCAGCGGATCGCTGTCGATCTCGCAGGCCGTGGAAGAGAATATGCGGCAGTATTTCGCAAGCTTCGGCGACAGCCTGCCGCCGTCGGGCCTCTATGAGCGCGTGCTTGCCGAGATGGAGTATCCGCTGATTCTTGCCGCGCTCACCGCCACCCGTGGCAACCAGATCAAGGCTGCCGACCTTCTCGGCCTCAACCGCAACACGCTGCGCAAGAAAATTCGCGAACTGGGTGTATCTGTGTATAGAAGTTCCCGTTCCGCTTGACTTGCCGCCAAGGGGCGTTGCATTTTGGCCACAATCTGTTGCTTGAGGGTAACAGAGGGGTTTGCGGCCGAATAGGCCCGCATGCCCGGCCGTCGGAACCATGGGCGCGTGGCACCCGGTTTCACGCGGCCGGCGCCATCCCGGAAAACAAGATAGAACGCCGGTACCCCAAAAGGGCACGGCCGGGGAGCGATGCGGCAGATGACGGAAGGCGTGAGCCTGCTTTCGGAAGGACAGGAAAACGGGGCGGTCGCCGACCGGCGCGCCTCCTTCGCCTTGCCGGGGCTTCTCCTGGCCGGCGGCGCGCTCGTCGCCGCGACGATCTCGCTGTTCATCCTGCTCGGCCTGACGCCGATCAAGCCGGAAGCCAACGTCGTCATCGCCTCGGCGTCGATCAACGCGCTCTTCGTCGTCGGCCTGATGTTCCTGATCGGCCGCGAGATCCTGCGGCTGCTGCGCGCCCGCAGCCGCGGCCGCGCCGCCGCGCGGCTTCACGTGCGCATCGTCGCGCTGTTCTCGATCGTGGCGATCACGCCCGCCGTGCTCGTCGCCATCTTCGCGTCCATCACGCTCGATGTCGGCCTCGACCGCTGGTTCTCCATCCGCACCCAGTCGATCGTCAGCTCGTCGTTGAACGTGGCGCAAGCCTATGTGCTGGAAAATGCCAGCTATCTGCAAGGCCAGACGGTCTCCATGGCCAATGACCTCGACCGCAACCGCCAACTCTACAGCCTCGACCGCACCGGCTTCATCGAGCTGATGACGCGGCAGGCGCGCGGGCGCGGGATGCTCGGCGCCTTCCTGATGCGCGCCGACGGATCGACCATCCTGCAGGCCAATATCCAGACCGAAAATCCCTTGCCGCCGATCCCCGAGGACGCGCTGAGAGCCTCCGCTGCAGGCCAGCCGACGCTCATCCCGCCGGGCGCGACGAACCTCGTCGGCGCGATCATCAAGCTGGAAAACATACCGGATGCCTTCCTCTACACGATCCGCACGGTCGATCCCGAGGTGATGCGCTCGATGCGGCTGATGGAGGAGAACACCGCCGAGTACCGCGCACTCGAGGCCGGGCGCACGACGCTGCAGATCGCCTTCGGTGTGCTCTATATCGGCTTCGCGCTGATCGTCCTTCTCGCCGCCATCTGGACCGCCATCGCGGTGGCCGACCGTATCGTGCGGCCGATCCGCCAGCTGATCGGCGCGGCCGACAGCGTCGCCTCCGGCAATCTCGACGTCAGCGTGCCGGTGCGCGTCGCCGATGGCGACGTCGGCAATCTCTCGCGCACCTTCAACAAGATGATCGCCGAGATTCGTGCGCAGCAGGACCAGATCCTCGACGCGAAGGACGAGGTCGACCATCGCCGCCGCTTCATCGAGGCGGTGCTGTCGGGCGTGACGGCCGCCGTCATCGGCGTCGAGGGCGACGGCCGCGTGACCATCGCCAATCTTTCCGCGGAAATCCTGCTCGGCCGGCAGGTGAACGACCTGATCGGCCAGCCGCTTGCCGAGGTGGCGCCGGAGATCGCCGCCGTGCTGGCGGAAGGATCGCACCGCCACCGCAACGATTACCGCCGGCAGGTCAACATCATGCATGGCGGCAAGGAGCGGACGCTGAACGTGCAGGTGACGCGCGAAGAGGCCAAGGACGCGCAGGAATCCTACGTCGTCACCATCGACGACATTACGGACCTCGTCATCGCCCAGCGCTCGACCGCCTGGGCGGATGTCGCGCGCCGCATCGCCCACGAGATCAAGAACCCGCTGACGCCCATCCAGCTTTCCGCCGAACGCATCCGCCGCCGCTACGGCAAGCAGATCGACCAGGAGGATCGCGCGGTCTTCGACCAGTGTACGGATACTATCGTCCGGCAGGTCGAGGACATCGGCCGCATGGTGGACGAATTCTCCGCCTTCGCGCGCATGCCGAAGCCGACGAAGGAACGTTCCGACCTGCGCGGCATCCTCAAGGATGCGGTGTTCCTGCGCGAGATGGGCAACAACCACGTCGCCTTCCACAAGGACCTCGGCGAGGTGCCGCTGACCGGATTGTTCGATGCGCGCATGCTCGGCCAGGCTTTCGGCAATCTCATCAAGAATGCGGTGGAGGCCATCGAGGCGCTGTCGCCGGATGCCTCGCGCGACGAGCGCAAGATCCTCGTGCGCGCCCGGCCGGACGATGCGGGCCGCCGCTTCGTCGTCGACGTCGTCGACAACGGCAAGGGCCTTCCGACCGAGAACCGGCACCGCATTCTCGAACCCTACATGACGATGCGCGAGAAGGGCACGGGCCTCGGCCTCGCAATCGTCAAGAAGATCATCGAAGACCATGGCGGGCAGCTCGAGCTGCACGATGCGCCTGCGGACTTCGACCACGGCCACGGGGCCATGATCCGCGTGATCCTGCCCTACGAGGAAACGGTGGCCGCCGATGCGGATAATAAGAGCAAGGAAATGAGCCATGGCGTCTGATATTCTCGTAGTGGACGACGAAGAGGACATCCGCGAGATCGTCTCCGGCATTCTTTCGGACGAGGGGCACGAGACGCGTACCGCTTTCGACAGCGACAGCGCGCTTGCCGCCATCAGCGACCGCGTGCCGCGCCTCGTCTTCCTCGATATCTGGATGCAGGGCAGCAAGCTCGACGGCCTCGCGCTGCTCGACGAGATCAAGAGCCGCCACCCGGACCTGCCGGTGGTGATGATCTCCGGCCACGGCAATATCGAGACCGCCGTCTCGGCGATCCGCCGCGGCGCCTATGACTTCATCGAGAAGCCCTTCAAGGCCGACCGGCTGATCCTGATCGCCGAGCGGGCGCTGGAGAATTCCAAGCTGCGCCGCGAGGTGACAGAACTGAAGAAGCGCTCCGGCGATCCGGCCGAGTTGATCGGCACCTCTGTCGCCGTCTCGCAGCTTCGCCAGAATATCGAGAAGGTTTCCCCGACCAACAGCCGCATCATGATCCTCGGCCCCTCAGGCTCCGGCAAGGAGCTGGTCGCGCGGATGATCCACCGCAAGTCGAGCCGTGCGAACGGCCCGTTCGTCGTATTGAACGCGGCGGCCATCACGCCGGAACGCATGGAGATCGCGCTGTTCGGCACGGAGGGCACGCCCGGCCAGCCGCGCCGCACCGGCGCGCTGGAGGAGGCTCATGGCGGCATCCTCTATCTCGACGAGATCGGCGAGATGCCGCGCGAGACGCAGAACAAGATCCTGCGCGTGCTCGTCGACCAGCAGTTCGAGCGCGTCGGCGGCTCCAAGCGGGTGAAGGTGGATGTGCGCATCATCTCGTCCACGGCCTACAATCTCGAAAGCCTGATCGCCGAGGGCGGCTTCCGGGAAGACCTCTACCATCGCCTCGCGGTGGTGCCGGTGCGCGTGCCGCCGCTTGCCGAGCGGCGCGAGGACATTCCCTTCCTCGTCGACATGTTCATGCGCCAGGTCAGCGAGCAGGCCGGCATCCGCGCGCGCAAGATCGGCGACGATGCGCTCGCCGTGCTCCAGGCGCACGACTGGCCGGGCAATATCCGCCAGCTGCGCAACAATATCGAGCGGCTGATGATCCTCGCCCGCAGCGACGGTCCCGACACGCCGATCACCGCCGACATGCTGCCGACGGAAGTGGGCGACATGCTGCCGAAGATATCGACCCAGGGCGACCAGCACATCATGACGCTGCCGCTGCGCGAGGCGCGCGAAATGTTCGAGCGGGACTATCTCATCGCCCAGATCAACCGTTTCGGCGGCAACATTTCCCGCACGGCCGAATTCGTCGGCATGGAACGCTCCGCGCTCCATCGCAAACTGAAGTCGCTTGGCGTATAAGGCCCTCGGGGATTTGAGGGATTCGACGTCATGAAGGTCATCATCTGCGGCGCCGGACGCGTCGGCTACGGTATCGCAGAACGGTTGTCCGAAGAGGGTAACGACGTCTCGGTGATCGACAATCAGCCCTCGCTGATAGCGGCCATCACCGAGACGCTCGACGTCAGCGGCGTCGTCGGCCATGGCGCGCATCCCGAGGTGCTGGCGAAGGCCGGCGCCGACCAGGCGGACATGATCATCGCCGTGACGCTGTTCGACGAGATCAACATGGTCGCCTGCCAGGTGGCCCATTCGCTGTTCAACGTGCCGACCAAGATCGCCCGCATCCGCTCTCAGAATTATCTCGCGCCGGAATATTCCGATCTCTTCTCGCGCGAGAACATGCCCATCGACGTCACCATTTCGCCCGAGGTGGAGGTGGGCAAGATGGTGCTGCGGCGCATCTCCTTCCCCGGTGCGACGGATGTCGTGCGCTTCGCCGACGACCGCATCGTCATGGTGGCGATCGAGTGCATGGAGGATTGCCCGGTCGTCGAGACGCCGCTGAAACAGCTCAGCGAGCTCTTCCCGGACCTCAACGCCACCGTCACCGGCATCTATTCCAACGGCAGGCTCTTCGTTCCCAATTCCTCCGACCAGCTCCATTCAGGCGATCTCGCCTATGTGGTCTGCGACAAGGGGCATGTGCGGCGCACGCTCGCGCTCTTCGGCCACGAGGAGCAGGAGGCGGCCCGCATCGTCATCGCGGGCGGCGGCAATATCGGCTATTTCGTCGCCAAGGCCATCGAGGACTACCAGCCGAAGACGCGGCTCAAGATCATAGAGAGCGACCGCGAGCGCGCCGTGGCGGTCGCCGACAAGCTGCGCAATGCCGTCGTGCTGCATGGTTCCGCGCTCGACCAGCGGATGCTGCTGCAAGCCGATATCCAGGATGCGGACCTGATCGTCGCGCTCACCAACAACGACCAGATCAACATTCTCGGCAGCGTCATGGCCAAGCGCCTCGGCTGCAAGCAGAACCTCGTCCTGATCAACGATCCTGCCTATGAGGATTTCACCAAGACCCTCGGCATCGACGCGCATATCAATCCGCGCGCCGTCACGATCTCCGGCATCCTGCAGCATGTCCGCAAGGGCCGCATCCGCGCGGTCTATGCCGTGCAGAAGGGCTCCGCCGAGGTGATCGAGGCCGAGGCGCTGGAGACCTCGCCGCTCGTCGGCCGCCCGTTGCGCGAGATCGAGCTGCCGCCGGGCATCCGCATCGGTGCGGTCTATCGCGACCAGACGGTGATCCGTCCGGACGGCAACACGAAGATCAAGGCGAAGGATCGGGTCGTGCTCTTCGCCGCGGCGGCGGCCGTGCGCCATGTCGAACAGCTCTTCCGCGTCAGCATCCAGTATTTCTAGGATTTCCCATGCCCCGTTTCGCCTATGTCAACGGCCGCTACGTTCGCCATGCCGATGCCGCCGTGCATATCGACGACCGCGGCTTCCTCTTCGCCGATGCCGTCTACGAGGTCTGCCAGATACGGCATGGTTTCATCGTGGACCTGACGCGCCATCTCGACCGGCTCGACCGCTCGCTGGGTGAAATCCGCATCCGCCCGCCGATGCCACGCGCCGCGCTGGTCGGAATCATGAAGGAAGTGCTTCGCCGCAACCGCGTGACCGACGGCATGGTCTATCTCCAGGTGACGCGCGGCACGGCCCGCCGGGACCATGTCTTCCCGTCGCCGGAGGTGCGGGCCTCACTCGTCGTCACCGCGAAGTCCCTGAGCGCAGCGGCAGGCGCCGAGAAATATGCGGCCGGCATCAAGGCGGTGACCGTTCCGGACAATCGCTGGGGGCGGGTGGACATCAAGACGGTCGGCCTCTTGCCGAACGTGCTCGCCCGCCAGCAGGCGAAGGAGGCGGGCGCGCAGGAGGCGATCTTCGTCGATGCCGAGGGCAATGTGACGGAGGGTGGTGCGACGAACCTGTGGATCGTCGACAAGGCGGGCCGGCTCGTGACGCGCCCGGCCGACCGCGCGATCCTGCGCGGCATCACCCGCACGACGCTGATGGACGTCGCCGGAAAGCTCGGCATTGCGGTGGAGGAGCGGCGCTTTTCCGTCGCGGAAATGCTGGAAGCGCGGGAAGTCTTCGTCACCGGCGCGACGACGATCTGCCTGCCGGTCGTCGCCATCGACGGCCACGCCATCGCCAACGGCCATCCCGGCCTGACCGCGCAGAAACTTCGGGACGCTTTTTTCGCCGTTGCGGAGAAGACCGCGATTTGATACCAAACCCGACGGTCCGGGAGTTCCTTCCGGGCCTGGGGACATTTATTTTCAGTCAATCCGGTCTTGAGGGCCGGCAATCAGAAAGAAGCGGCGCCATGGCGGAACGTTCTCAGAACCTTCAGGATCTTTTCCTTAACACCGTTCGCAAGCAAAAAATTTCCCTGACGATCTTCCTCATCAACGGGGTCAAGCTGACCGGGGTTGTCACCTCCTTCGACAACTTCTGTGTGCTGCTTCGTCGCGACGGCCACTCGCAGCTCGTCTACAAGCACGCGATCTCCACCATCATGCCCGGCCAGCCGCTGCAGATGTTCGAGACCGAGGAAAGCGGCTCCTGACAGGACCCAAGAACATTAGCAAATCCGATACAAGCAAGGACTCCATCGTCCCGGAAGCCGAAAAGCACCGGGACGACATGCGTGCCGTCGTCATCGTGCCGGTGCTGAAGGCCGCGCGCGCCAAGCCCGATCCGGCAGCCCCCGCGCCGCGGTCCGACGAGGCGCGTCTGGAAGAGGCGATCGGCCTTGCCCGCGCCATCGACCTTACCGTCGCCTTCTCGGCCATCGTGCCCGTCAGCCAGCCGAAGCCCGGCACGCTGCTCGGCAGCGGCAAGATCGAGGAGATCAAGGCGGCGCTCGACGAGCATGACGCAGGTCTCGTCATCGTCGACCATCCCCTGACGCCCGTGCAGCAGCGCAATCTCGAGAAGGAATGGAACGCCAAGGTCATCGACCGAACCGGCCTCATTCTCGAAATCTTCGGCCGCCGGGCCTCCACCAAGGAAGGCACGCTTCAGGTCGAGCTTGCCCATCTCAACTACCAGCGCGGGCGTCTGGTGCGCAGCTGGACCCACCTCGAGCGCCAGCGCGGTGGTGCGGGCTTCATGGGCGGCCCCGGCGAAACGCAGATCGAGGCCGACCGCCGCCTCTTGCAGGACAAGATCGTCAAGCTGGAGCGCGAGCTGGAGCAGGTGCGCCGCACCCGCCAGCTTCACCGCTCCAAGCGCAAGAAGGTGCCGCATCCCATCGTCGCGCTCGTCGGCTACACCAATGCCGGCAAGTCGACGCTGTTCAACCGCATCACCGGGGCAGGGGTGCTGGCCGAGGACATGCTCTTCGCCACGCTCGACCCGACCTTGCGCCGCATGAAGCTGCCGCAGGGCCGCACCGTCATCCTCTCCGATACGGTGGGCTTCATCTCCGACCTGCCGACCCACCTCGTCGCCGCCTTCCGCGCGACGCTGGAAGAGGTGCTGGAGGCGGACCTGATCCTGCATGTGCGCGACATGTCCGACCCGGACAACGGCGCGCAGTCGTCCGACGTGCTGCGCATTCTCGCCGATCTCGGCATCGACGAGAAGGACGGCGCGGAACGCATCCTCGAAGTCTGGAACAAGATCGACCGGCTGGAGCCGGAGGCGCGCGAGGCGCTGGTGCAGAAGGCGGAAAGCCAGGCCAACGTCATCGCCGTTTCGGCGATTTCCGGCGAGGGCGTCGACAGGCTGCTGGCCGAGATCAACCAGCGCCTTTCCGGCGTGCTGGTCGACCGGGACGTCGTCGTGCCCGTGATGCAGTTGCAGCTCCTGCCATGGATCTACGACCATTCGATCGTCGATGCCCGCGAGGACCTCGAGGACGGCAATGTGCGGCTGGAGCTGCGGCTGACGGAAACGGAAGCTGCGGAGCTCGACCGCCGGCTCGGTATCGGCGGCAAGCCGGTGCGGGAGGATTGGGAGCGCTGACTCCGGTGCGTCCGCTCGTGAAATAGCCCCTCATCCCGCTGCCGCGACCTTCTCCCCGCAAGCGGGGAGAAGGGAGATGTTGAGAGGTCCCGTTCTCTTGCGGGCGCCGATAGTTCGGGAAACCGGACCGGCATAGGCCTTCGCCCCGCTTGCGGGGAGAAGGTGCCGGCAGGCGGATGAGGGGCGGCCCCGGCCTACTTGGCCAACTTCCGCTCGATCCCCTTCGCCGCCTGCCACAGCTCTTCCATCCGCTCCAGCGTCGCTTCTTCGAGGCTTTCGCCATTGGCCGCAAGGCTGTCCTCGATATGCGAGAACCGGTTGCGGAACTTGGTGTTGGTGCCACGTAGCGCCATTTCCGGGTCGGCGCCGACATGGCGGCCGATATTGACCAGGGCGAAGATCAGGTCGCCGAGCTCGTCGGCAACGGCTTTCTTGTCGTCGTCGCGAAGGGCCTCGCGCAATTCGCCGATCTCTTCCTCGATCTTGTCGAGGATCGGCGCGGGCTCCGACCAATCGAAGCCGACTTTCGCCGCGCGCTCCTGGAGCTTCAGCGCCTCGACGAGCGCCGGGAACGAGCGCTGCACCGAGCCGAGATGGCCGCGCAGAGGATCCTCCGGCAGGCCACGCTTGGCGCGGCGCTCCTTGCGCTCGCGCTTCTCCGTCTGCTTGATCTCGTCCCATTGCAGCTTCACCGCTTCGGGCGTGTCGGCATCCGAGCGGGCGAAGACATGCGGATGGCGGCGGATCATCTTGCGGGTCACGGCCTCGACCACGCTGCCGAAATCGAATTCGCCGCGCTCCTCGGCCATGCGCGCATGGAAGACGACCTGGAGCAGAAGGTCGCCCAGCTCCTCGCAGAGGTCGTCCATGTCGTTGCGCTCGATGGCGTCGGCGACCTCGTAGGCCTCCTCGATCGTATAGGGCTTGATCGTCTCGAAGGTCTGGACGACGTCCCAGGGGCAGCCGGTCTCGGGCTGGCGCAGGGCGGCCATGATTTCGATCAGGCGGTCGATGTCGCGGCTCGGCTGCATGGCGGCCCTCAGTTCAGCGGAATGATGTTGCCGGCCTTGCCGGACTGGTAGCGCTCGGAAAGCGCGTCATAGGCGGCGCGAATCTCGGCGGCCTGCCTCTTGAGATCGGCTTTCGCCGCTTCGTCGGAGGTGGCGATGAGATCGGCGATGGCTGCTGAATGCCAGAAGGCGTTGGTCTTCGCATAGCCGCCGGGATCGAGCCGGAAGACCTCCTTGAGGATGCGCAGGTCATGCGGGATCGCGAAGCTGTCGCGCGAATCCTCGTGGCTGAAGAAATAGTAGAAATTGTCGAAGCCGGCCCAGGTGATGGCCGAAAGGCACATGGAGCAGGGCTCGTGCGTCGAGAGGAAGACGTAGTCCTTCGTGTCCGGCTTTTCGACGCGCTCGTAAAGGCGCTTCAGCGTGTGCACTTCGCCGTGCCAGAGCGGATTTTCCGTCTCGTTGTTCGTTTCGGCGATGACCAGCGAGAGATCGGATTTGCGCAGGACCGCCGCGCCGAACACCTTGTTGCCGGCGCGAACGCCCTCGTGCGTCAGCGGCAGGATGTCGAATTCTATGACGTCGAGGAGGCGCTTTACGAGCGTAGCCTGATCCATGATGGGAATCCCGATTGGCTTTTCCCGGCATCCTTAGCGGTCGCGAGCGCGGGCAGGCAAGGGCGGCCGGTGACTTATGCTCAAAATGCGGGGCCTATGAGCAAAACAATACGCCCCTCCAAGGCCATTGGAATTTCTGTTTCTTTTGTTGCTGGCCGATTTTCGCGATATTGCGCACACTTCAACCGGACCCGACCATGACAGAAGCACAGGCCAAGCTCTCGACATTCCCGGCGTTCTTCCGCGTCAGCGGCAGGACGGTCGTCGTCGTGGGCGAGGGCGACGAGGCTTTCGCCAAGACCCGCCTGCTTTTCAACACGGATGCCCGGATCGTCGTTCTGGCCGAGGCGCCGGAGGCCGATTTCGCCCGCTTCATCGCCGAGAAGGGCCTCGATCTCGTCCGTGCTCCCTTCTCGAAGGACGCCATCGCGGATGCGACGCTCGTCTTCGCCGCGACCGGCGATGCGGGCGCCGACCGCGCCATCGCCACGGCCGCCCGCGAACTGCGCATCCCGGTCAATGCCGTGGACCAGCCCGACTATTGCGATTTCTTCACGCCGGCGCTCGTCAACCGCGCGCCCGTTGCCGTCGCTATCGGCACGGAGGGCGCCGGTCCCGTCCTCGCGCAGATGATCCGCGCGCAGGTCGACCAGATTCTTTCGCCCTCGCTCGGCCGCCTTGCCAGCCTTGCCGACAGCTACCGCGAGGCCGTCGACCGTGTGCTGCCGCGCGGCGTCACCCGCCGCGTCTTCTGGCGCCGCTTCTTCCAGGGCGCCGTCGCCGATGCCGTCGACAATGGCGATATCGAGCTTGCCCGCCGCTCCGCAAACGCGCTGCTGAATTCGCAGGACAGGGCCGCCGGCCATGTCTGGCTCGTCGGCGCGGGCCCGGGTGCGGAAGATCTGCTGACGCTGCGCGCCCAGCGCGTGATGATGAATGCCGATGTCATCGTCTTCGACGCGCTCGTGCCGCAGGCCATCGTCGACATGGGGAGGCGCGATGCCGAGCGGCTGTCGGTCGGCAAGCGCAAGGGCTGCCATTCCAAGTCGCAGGAAGAGATCAACGACCTCCTGGTCGAGCTCGGCAAGGCGGGCAAGCGCGTCGTGCGCCTGAAATCCGGCGATCCGCTCGTCTATGGCCGTGCCGGCGAGGAAATGGCCGCGCTCCGCCAGGCCGGCGTCACCTACGAGGTCGTGCCCGGCATCACCTCGGCCTTCGCCGCCGCCGCCGATTTCGAGCTGCCGCTGACGCTGCGCGGCGTTGCCTCCTCGCTCGTCTTCACCACCGGCCACGACCTGACGGGCGCCGTGCTGCCGGACTGGGCGCGGCTTGCCATTTCCGGCGCCACCGTCGCCGTCTATATGGGCCGCACGGTCGCCGCTTCCGTCGCCGCGCGGCTGATGGATGCCGGCCTTCCGGCCGACACGACCGTCGCCGTCGTGGAGAATGCCAGCCGCCGCGAGAAGCGGCTGCTGCACGGCACGCTCAAGGACCTTCCGGGCCTCGAGCATCGCGACGAGCTTTCCGGCCCGGTCATGGTGATCATCGGCGAAGCCGTCGCCGGCGCCAATTTCGAACATTCCGAACCGCTCGCCGCCCGCGATCCGGTTCGCGCCACAGCAGCATTGGGAGCATGACATGGCCGACAAGGTTCTGACAGCCAATCGCCTTTCCGACGGCATCTCCGTCTGGCTCGACGCCGCCGGTACCTGGAACGAACACCTCCAGGCCGCCTTCGTCGCGCGCCACAAGGAGGCCGTCGAGGCGCTGGAAGCCACCGGCAAGCAGGCTTTCGCCGACAACAAGGTGGTCGACGTGAACGTGATCGACGTCGAGGAAGTCGACGGCGTGCTGCGTCCGCTGCGCATGCGCGAGCGCATTCGCGCGCAGGGCCCGACCATCGCCTATGCCGCCGGCTATGTCGGCCTCGCCGCCACGGCCGCCTGAGGATATTGCATGTACCGTTACGACGAATTCGATCACGCCTTTGTCTCCGGCCGCGTGGAACAGTTCCGCGACCAGGTCGCGCGCCGCCTTTCCGGCGAGCTGGCCGAGGATGCGTTCAAGCCGCTGCGCCTGATGAACGGCGTCTATCTCCAGCTTCACGCCTACATGCTACGCGTCGCCATTCCCTACGGCACGCTGAATTCGCGCCAGATGCGCATGCTGGCCCATATCGCCCGCAAGTATGACCGCGGCTACGGCCATTTCACCACGCGCCAGAACATCCAGTACAACTGGCCGAAGCTTTCCGAGCTGCCCGATGCGCTGGCCGAGCTCGCGACGGTCGAGATGCACGCGCTGCAGACCTCCGGCAACTGCATCCGCAACGTCACGGCCGATCATTTCGCGGGCGCCGCGGCCGACGAGGTCGCCGATCCGCGGCCCTATGCGGAAATCCTGCGTCAGTGGTCCTCCGTCCACCCGGAATTCTCCTTCCTGCCGCGCAAGTTCAAGATCGCCGTCACCGGTGCCGAGCGCGACCGTGCGGCCATCCAGGTGCATGATATCGGTCTGCATCTGAAGAAGAACGAAAAGGGCGAGATCGGCTTTGCCGTCTATGTCGGCGGCGGGCAGGGTCGCACGCCGCTGGTCGCCAAGAAGATTCGCGACTTCCTGCCGGAAGAGGACCTTCTGTCCTATACGACCGCGATCATGCGCGTTTACAACCTCCACGGCCGCCGCGACAACAAGTACAAGGCGCGCATCAAGATCCTCGTGCACGAGACCGGCGCGGAAGAACTGGCGCGGCAGGTGGAAGTCGAGTTCGCCGAGCTCAAGGACAGCGAGCTGAAGCTGCCCGAGCAGGACGTCGCCGCCATCTCCGCCTATTTCGCGCCGCCGGAGCTTGCGCCCCGTGCCGAAGGCTGGGCAAGCCTTGCCCAATGGAAGAAGGCCGACCCGGACTTCGCCCGCTGGGTGCATCAGAACGTGCAGCCGCACAAGCATCCCGACTACGGCATGGTGACGATCTCCCTGAAGCCCATCGGCGGCATTCCGGGCGATGCGACCGATGCGCAGATGGAGGCCGTCGCCGACATCGCCGCGGAATATGCCTTCGACGAGATCCGCGTCAGCCACGAGCAGAACCTCATCCTGCCGCATGTGGCGCTGGCCGATCTCGAAGCCGTCTACCGTGGCCTCGTCGCGGCCGGTCTCGCAACGGCCAATGCGGGCCTCATCACCGATATCATCGCCTGTCCGGGGCTGGACTACTGCGCGCTGGCCAATGCCCGCTCGATCCCGGTCGCGCAGGAGATTTCCACCCGCTTCGGCGCTCCGGAACGGCAGGCCGAGATCGGCGAGCTGAAGATCAAGATCTCCGGCTGCATCAATGCCTGCGGCCACCATCATGTCGGCCATATCGGCCTTCTGGGCGTGGAAAAGAAGGGCGAGGAACTCTACCAGATCACGCTCGGCGGCTCGGGCGACGAGAATACGTCGATCGGCGAGATCATCGGCCGCGGCTTCGAGCCGGAGAAGGTGACGGACGCCATCGAGGTGATCGTCGATACCTATCTCGGCCTTCGCCTCGATCCGTCTGAAATCTTCCTCGACGCCTACCGCCGCGTCGGACCGCAGCCCTTCAAGGATGCGCTCTACGGCGGCAAGACGGCCGAAGCGGCCTGAGGAGGACGGTCATGACGAAAATCTGGAACGAAGCCGGTTTCCTGGCGGACGATCCCTGGGTCGTCGAAACGGAGGAGACCAAGGCCGGCTCGAACGAGAAGGCGATCCTCGGCCTCGACGCCTTCCTCGCGAAGGTCGCGGAGAGCGACGAGACGGGCCTCGGCGTGCTGATCGCCCCGGCCGACGACGTGCGCAGGCTGGAAGGGCATCTCGACCGGCTGGCGCTGGTCGCGGTCGCGTTCCCGGCCTTCAGCGACGGGCGCGCCTTCAGCCATGCCTCGCTGCTGCGCTCGCGGCTCGGCTTTACGGGCGAGGTGAGGGCGGTCGGCGACGTGCTGATCGACCAGATCCCGCTGATGCTTCGCTGCGGCATCGACAGCTT
>Ga0153917_1000752_pt1 | contig 17596 bp, 15 predicted proteins | sample TSFL001MetaG_FD_104695 | JGI IMG/M metagenome (GOLD analysis project Ga0153917, IMG submission 104695) | Attine ant fungus gardens microbial communities from Florida, USA - TSFL001 MetaG | ecosystem: Host-associated > Fungi > Mycelium > Unclassified | place: USA: Florida, Paynes Creek Historic... | reverse complement strand
GAATGCATCCGCCTGGAAAATTACACACTCTCATGGAGGAACACGTTGAGGCTTTTAACACTTACTGAATATTGCTTATTAATCTTTTTTACGGGCTTTTACCTTGCCGTAACAGGCTTTACCGCCAAGGATATCGGCTTATACATAGGCATAGCGCTTATTTATATATTTTCGCACATTTTTTCTAAACGACTTTTAGAAAAGCGCGGAAAAGAGAACAAACAGGTTCACCTTTTCTTCAGTGTGCTGGCCATTATCGGTTCAGTGTTCATCACAGTTTTATGCATTGCATTGGTCGCTTCTTTTTCAAAATAAAAACGCCTGCTGTCCAAAGGCCAGCAAGGCGTTTTTATTTTGTTTGACGCATTTCGTTAAACGGGAAAAAGACAAATTTCGATGTGCCAACAATTCGATCTTCCGCAATCAGTCCCAATCCATTTCGGCTGTCCATAGAATTCAGCCGGTTATCTCCCATGACAAAATATTTGCCTTTCGGAACCTTAACCGGTCCAAAGTCTCCTGTCAGACTGACACCAAGTTTTTCTGCTTCCTTCTTATTTTTAGACAAGTAAGGCTCGGCTACTTTTTTTCCGTTTATATAAAGCGTGTCATCCTTCATTTGAACGGTTTCTCCAGGTTTTCCGATCAATCTTTTTACATAATGGATTTTAGAAGTTTCACCGTTGATAATAACGATATCTCCGCGCTTCAGCTCGCCGATATAGTTGACTGTTTTATTCACAAACAGCCTTTCTCCGTCATGTAATGTGGGATACATAGATGAACCTTCAACTAAATACGGTTCAAACAAAAAGTGACGGATCAGGAGAGCCAGCAGAACAGCGATGACAATCGCTTTACCCCATTCCAAGTACGTATTGGTTTTTTTCTTCGCCGTTTTCTCAGTATTCGTATTTTTTTCCTCGGTCAAAGTGTTTCCTCCTAGACGATTGCTATGTCAGTTGTTTCTCTTCTTTTACTTTATCATAAAAAAGAATAAATTACATAACTTAACCCGCTCTCTGCCTGTCGGATAAGAAAAAGCGTCCTTTCGAATCAAGGACGCTTTTTTTCTTATTTCTCTGTAACAGGTTTTTTGACAATACCGAGGATAATTGCCATCACGACAGCACCGATCACGATACTTAATAGGTAAAGCAACGGATGGTTGGTAATGAAAGCTACGAATACTCCTCCATGAGGCGCCGGAAGCGTTACACGGAAGAATTCAGTTAATCCGCCGGCAACAGCTGCACCGATTACAGCAGCTGGAATGACGCGAAGCGGATCAGCCGCAGCAAACGGGATCGCTCCCTCTGTTACGAAAGCAGCACCCATGAAGTAGCATGTAATACCAGCTTCACGGTCACGCTGAGTGAATTTGTTTCGGAAAATGGTTGTAGCAAGTGCGATACCAAGCGGAGGAACCATACCGCCGGCCATGATTGCCGCATGAGGCGCATAGTTGCCTGCATCGATCATCGCGATACCGAACGTAAAGGCTGCTTTATTAAGCGGACCGCCCATATCGATCGCCATCATACCGCCCAAGATAATACCCATCAATACTAGGTTTCCAGTACCAAGGCTTTCAAGCCAGTTTGTTAAGAAATTCATAAATGCTGCTACAGGTGTATTGATGACAAATTGCATTAATATGCCAGTGATAAAAATACCGAACAGCGGGTAAATCAGAACAGGTTTTAATCCATCAAGTGACTGAGGGATAAAGGTAAATACTTTTTTCAGTAAAATCACGACATAACCGGCAAGGAATCCGGCAATTAATCCGCCTAAGAATCCCGCATTCGCTTGAGTCGCCATAAATCCGCCGACCATACCAGGCGCAAAACCAGGACGGTCTGCAATACTCATTGCGATAAATCCAGCAAGAACTGCCACAATTAATCCTAATGCGTTGTCACCGCCGATAAACTTAAGAGCTGCGGCAAACGCGTTGTAAGTAGGATCTTTCGGATCAGCAGAATGAATTCCCCAGAAGAATGAAATCGCAACGAGGATACCGCCGCCGACTACGAACGGAAGCATGTTGCTGACACCGCTCATCAGGTGCTTATAAAACGCGTTTCCGATTCCACTTCCAGACTTGCCTCTCGCTTCACCTTCATCGTTTGAAGCTGAAGAACCGCCGCTGCCTTGATAAATCGGGGCATCTTGGTTCATCGCTTTTTCGATTAGCTCCTGAGGGCGTCTGATACCCGCCGTTACAGGAACTTGAAGTACGCGCTTACCTTTAAAGCGTTCCATTTCAACCTGCTTGTCCGCTGCGACAATGATTGCAGGCGCATCTTCGATTTCTTGAGCAGTCAGCTTGTGCTTAATGCCGCTTGAACCATTTGTTTCGACCTTAATGTCCACACCAAGCTCTTTCGCTTTTTCTTTAAGGACATCCGCAGCCATGAATGTATGGGCAATACCTGTCGGGCATGCAGTAACCGCTAAAATTTTTCCTTTTCCGGCAGGTGCAGGTGCCGCTTCTTCTTCCTCTTCCTCTTCGTCATCATCTTTATCGTGCTGATTAATAATGTCGATGATGGCATCTTCTGACTCAGCTTCAAGGAGCTGCTTGCGGATTTCTTCACGCATTAACAGCGTTGAAAGTCTTGACAATGCTTCAAGGTGAGTATTGTTTGCGCCTTCAGTCGCCGCAATCATGAAGACTAAGTGAGCCGGCTGGCCGTCTAATGATTCATAATCGACACCGTCTTTAGAACGTCCGAACGCGATCGCCGGGTTGATAACGCTTGCCGTTTTCGCATGAGGGATAGCGATTCCTTCACCAATACCCGTTGAGCTTTGGCTTTCGCGGTTTAAAATGGCTTCTTTATAGGCTTGTCGGTCATTTAACTTACCAGCCTTATCAAGAACAGTGACCATTTCGTCAATAACATTTTCTTTTTCTTTGCTCTCAATATCAAGCTTTATCGTATGCTTTGTTAAAAGCTCAGTTATTTTCACTTGTGTTTCCTCCTCTATAGACGTGTGACCTTAACTTCAGGAAGAAGCTGCTGGACAAATTCTTCTGTTCCAAGTTCTTCAGAGAACGCGGTAGCACTGCCTGAAGTAACCCCTAAGCGGAATGCTTCTTCAAGCGGCAGCTGTTTGGAAATTCCGGCAAGGAAACCTGCGACAACGGAATCCCCTGCTCCGACTGAGTTTACCAATTTCCCCTTTGGCACGTTAGCAAAATAAACAGCTTCGTTCGTAAACAGAAGCGCTCCGTCTCCGGCCATTGATACGATTACATGTTCAGCGCCTTGTTCTACAAGCTTTTTCCCATAAGGAACGGCTTCCTCAACAGATGTAATGGTCGTGCCGAACATTTCTCCAAGCTCATGATGGTTTGGCTTCATCAAAAATGGTTTCATTTCTGTTGCTTTCAAAAGAGCCTCGCCTGAGATATCCAGAACAACTCGTGCGTTCTGCTGTTTGCAGGCCTCTGCGATTTTTTCATACGTATCGTGAGGCAATGAAGATGGAATGCTTCCTGCAAGAACGACGATATCTCCCTCTTCTAAAGATTGGAACTGTTCTAAAAAGGCTTTGAAATCTTCATCCGAAATTGTCGGTCCCTGCCCGTTAATTTCAGTTTCATCACCAGTTTTCAGCTTTACATTGATACGGGTATCCCCTTTTACTTCAGAAAAAGCTGTTTCCAGGTTTTCTTCCCGTAAAAATGTTTTGATATATTCTCCGGTAAATCCGCCGACGAATCCGAGCGCTTTAGACGGTACATGGTGTCTTTTCAGCAGTCTCGATACGTTGATGCCTTTGCCCCCTGGATACTTGGTATCATACGAAGAACGGTTCAGGCCTCCTACAGTAAAATCTTCAACGTGAACAATATAATCGACAGATGGATTAAGTGTTACAGTGTAAATCATGGTTTCACTACCTTTACGACAGTTTTTTCTTGGTAATTATCGAATGTAAGCTCTTCAGCGTCAGTCGTAATGATTGTTGCGTCGCCTATTCCGGCGAATGCCGAAAATGAAATTTCTCCGAACTTCGAAGGGTCTGCTAAGACGTAAGCGTGTTTTGCCTGTTTGATCGCTTTCTGTTTTAAAAGGGCCTCATCAGGGTCCGGCGTTGTGAATCCAGCCTCTGTATGAACACCGTTTGTCCCCAGAAAACTCTTGTCGAACCTGTACTGGTCCATGGCAATCAGTGAAGCGCCTCCAATAATCGCGCCCGTTCTCTGCTTTACGTATCCTCCAAGCAGATAAAAAGAAATTTCTTTCCTTATTAATGCATCGATATGCATCACCCCGTTTGTGACAACGACAATATCTTTGGTCTTATCCATAAAATCAATCATGTGCAATGTCGTCGTGCCTGCATCAAGGTAAATGCAATCCCCTTCTTCTAAAAGAGAAGCAGCTTTTTCAGCAATCTTCAATTTGTCATGAAGGTTTTTGGATGATTTTTCAAGCATATCGGGTTCAAGTCTGATATCGGAAAGCTTGGCCGCTCCCCCATGAACACGCTTTAAAAAACCACGTTCTTCAAGTGTCGATAAATCTCTTCTGATTGTTGATTCAGAAGCATTTGTCAGATTTATGAGCTCTTGAATCTTTACCACATCATGCTTTTCTATTTGATCAATAATTAATTGATGCCGTTCAGGAGTTAGCATGCTTCACCTCCTAATGAAAACGTATTCATTTTGAATACAATTTCATTGTAAACGCTATTTTCAGTTTAGGCAACTAAAATCATTCAAATTCATTCAATAACTATCAAAATCTTTCACGTTTATCCATATTAACGTATGTCTATAGGGTTTGTAAACTGTAAATTCGACAAAAATAAGGACAATTGTACGACATTTTCTTCTTATTTTAATGAAAAAAGTCTTTTATATTCATAGTAGAAATCACTAAACATAAAAAAACCTCATGCATGTTGCATGAGGCTACTCATAACGCAGCGCTTCAATCGGATCAAGCTTTGCGGCTTTATTTGCAGGAAGCATGCCGAAAATAACACCAATGAGCATACTGAACAGCACGCCCCCGCATACAACCTGCCAGGATATGAGTGACGGCCAGCCCGCAATGGCTGAAACAAGCGCGGCCCCTCCGTACCCAATACCAATCCCGATCAGGCCGCCAATCAGCGTCAATACGACTGACTCAATTAAAAACTGAGTCAGGATCTGTCCCCTCGTCGCACCGAGTGATTTTCTGATTCCGATTTCCCGCGTCCGTTCTGTGACTGATACAAGCATAATATTCATGACACCGATTCCGCCGACCAATAGAGAGATGCCCGCAATTGAGCCGATAATCGTTGTCATAATTGCCGTTACTTTGCCAATTCCGGCCGCAATCTCTTCCATGTTCATCACTTGATACGAATCCTCTGTGCCATGATTGTCATTTACCAGCTGTGCCGCTTCTTTCCCAGCCGATTTTATATCGTCTGCTGATTCAACCTGCAATGATACGTTACTGAAATCACTTGTACCAAAAGAGGATTTCATCATATTAAATGGCACATACATTTCACTTAAATCGATAGAAAGCAAACCTGTTTCTTTTTTCAGCACGCCGATAATTTCAACGGGCTGTCCGTTTATCCAGACAACTTCACCTAAAGGGGAGGTTTTATCAAACAGCTCTTTAGCCATCTTTTGAGAGATGATTCCGACTCTATTCCCCGCGAGAAAGTCATTGTCTGTAAAGGTTCTGCCGCTTTCAATTTCTAAAGAATTGACATTCATGTATCCATCATTTATTCCGTTAACCGTAGCATCGGTTTCTTCTTCATGATAACGCGCTGTCATACTTTCAGAAGTCGAGGCAACGACTTGTTTAATGCCTTCTATCCCTTTTAAACCTTTAATATCGTTTTCTGTAAACGTAGATTCAGCTGCAGCGTTCGGATTGCTTGCAAGCTCTTCGTCGCTCGGCATATAGTACAGCTCCACGGTATTTCCCGGTCCGCTGATCGACTGCTTCAGCATTTGCTCACCGCCCTGCCCTACCGCAACGACAACGATGACAGAGCCTACACCAATGATAATGCCGAGCATTGTTAAGATCGAACGCATTTTATGGGCAAGGACAGAGCTTAGAGCCATTCTGATGTTTTCTAACAGGCTCATTCCCCCACACTCCTTTGGCCGGAGCTCGCAGGAACAATATTTCCGTCACGCACCATAACGATCCGGTTCGTGCAATCTGCAACTTCGGGCTCGTGTGTAACAAGAACGATTGTCGTTCCTTCGGCATTTAAAGCTGTAAACTGATCCATAATCGCTACGCTTGTTTTCGTATCCAGCGCGCCGGTCGGTTCATCAGCTAAAATCAATTTCGGCTCATTCACGATCGCCCTCGCAATCGCCACCCGCTGCTTTTGCCCGCCCGACAGCTCATTGGGCATGTGGAGCATTCGATCGGCTAATCCGACCTTTTCCAATGCTCTCTCAGCCCGTTCTTGACGTTCTTTTTTGCCTATCCCGGAATAAATCATCGGCAGCTCAACATTTTTTTTTGCGTTCAGCCGCGGAAGAAGCTGAAATTGCTGAAATACAAAACCGATTGACCGGTTACGGACTGCCGCCAGTTCTTTATCTTTATATGAAGAAATGTCTTCGCCGTCCAATTTATACGTACCTGAAGTCGGTCGGTCAAGGCAGCCGATAATATTCATGATCGTCGATTTCCCTGATCCTGACGGTCCCATAATCGAGACATATTCCCCTTGATGAATGTCCAAATGAATAGAATGGAGAACATCAAATGTTTCTCTGCCGATCTGGTAGCTTTTTCGCACATTAGAAAGCTGAATCATTTAAGATTTCACTTCCATTCCATCAGTCACCTGATCAGATGGATTCAAAATGACTTGATCATCTTGAGAAAGCCCCTCTTTAATTTCTGTCAGATCATCTGTCACTTCGCCGATTTTGACATCAACTCGCTTTGCTTTTCCGTCTTTTGCTGTATACACATAATATTGGTCATCTGCTTTTTTGACTGCCTTTGAAGGAAGTGTATTTGCTTTTCGCTTATCAGTTTCAATATTCATGATAAATTTAAAGCCTGGCTTTCCTTCAGGAAGATTTCCTTTTATTTTCACTTGAAGAGGGTATTGGACTGCCTGTTCTGTTCCTTGTGCCGCAGCGCTTTCCTGCTGATCAGGAACAAGTCCGACTGCGGAAACCGTGCCTTTCCATGTTTTATCCTGTATTACATCTGAAGTGAGTGTGACCTTCTGGCCTTTTTTAACTTTCAATGTATCGTATTCAGACAATTTCCCTGAGACGACGAGGTCTTTGGGGTTGCCGATATGTATGACAGGCTCTTGAATATCTGACTTTTTGGATGCCGCTTCTTGGTTGACAGAAATAACGGTGCCTTCAATTTCACTTTTTACTTCTAAATCTGACACCCGGTTGGCAAGTGACTGCAGCTGAAGCTCGGTTTGTTTTAATTCGATCTCAGCTGTTTTTTTCTGCATTTGAAGCTCTGTCCGTTCAGATTCGATTTGTTTTTCTGCTTGTTTCTTTCCTACCTGTTTTACCAGTTCTTTTTCTTTATTATCTAACGCTTTTATCTTTTCTTGAATTTGGTCAATTTGAAGCTGGTTCGATTCAGCCGTTAACTGATTCTGTTCTTTTTCAAGGCTCAACTGCTCATTTGTATAGGTAACTAAAGGTGTGCCCTTTTTAACCTTATCGCCTTCCTTTACTTTAATGTCTTCTAATGTCCCTTTATCCGCTTCATAAAAGACATACTGTTCATTTGAAAATTTTAGTGTGCCGGGAACCATTACCTTTGACGAGATTTCTTTTTCTTCAAGGCTCCCCGTCTGTATCTTCTGGCCGGCGCTGCCGCTTGTTGGAGCGGCAGACCGGTATACATTTATTCCAATAAAAAGAGCGACTATAACGGCGATGCCAATTCCGATCCAGACTTTTTTCATGAACTTATGCACCCGCCACAGAATTGATTAAACCTGAAAAGAGCGAAAATACAACTAAAATTCCGAATAGAATGATTGCTGAAATCCACCCGGCTTTTTTGGAGATGCCTCCCGTTTTGTGAAGTCCGATTGCTAATAATACAAAGCTCCAGATGCTGAAAATTTCAAAGGTATTTAACACGCTGGCAAGAGCCCCGTCAGATGGGATAATCCCTGCCAGTGACGTCGTGCTGTAAAGAGGATTCACGTCAGTCGTAAAAGCAACGATTCCGTTCACCAATAATCCGAGACTGCTAATTAAAGAGACAAACAAACCGAGAGAAAGCATTTTTTTGTATGTCGTAACACCGCCTGATGCTTTTACACAGAGCCAATAAATAAGAGGGGCAATAAATAATGCTGCGATACCTCCGATAATAGCGCCTGCCATTCCGCCAAATTTGGTTATTGTTGCGACAGTCTCCATTTGTTCAGCTGATAGCCCTTGCGTATCCTGGCTTTTCAAAAGCTCACTATAATCCGTACCGAGTGATTGCAGCACGGCACCGACGATGATAATTGCTGCGACAATCAAAAGCGGTCCCCATACAGCCGGCCTTTCTCTAATTCTTTCAAATTGAACGGATGGACTTGTGATCACTCCGAAAAGTGAAGGCTTTTCAGCCGCCGTTCCGCTGTTTTTTTCTACATTCGTTTCCATTTCAAAACCTCCTTGAGAATATCTAACAAATAGTACGGGAAGGGTATCAAAAAGTTTCATGTTTTTCTAATAAATTTCCAAAAGCCTTCAATTTATACTGAAGGCTTTTCATATTATTCTATCACTGTGCTGTATTGCGCTTTCACAAGTCCGGCATAAACGCCTTCTTTAGCGAGCAGCTGCTCATGGTTTCCTTCTTCTATTTTCTTGCCGTGATCAAGAACAATGATGCGGTCGGCATCGCGGATCGTAGACAATCTGTGAGCAATCATCACTGCTGTACGCCCTTTCAGAAGCGTTTTTAGGGCATGCTGAATTTTCACTTCCGTCTCTGTATCAATGCTTGCCGTTGCTTCGTCAAGGATGATAATAGCCGGATCGGCGAGCAATGCTCTTGCAAAGGAAATGAGCTGACGCTGACCAGCAGACAGTACGCTGCCCCTTTCCTCCACCTCTGTTGCATATCCTTCTGCTAAATCGGAAATAAACTCATCCGCTCCAACCGCTTGGGATGCTTTCATCACCTCTTCATCCGAAGCATTTGGCCTTCCAAAACGGATATTTTCCATGATGGTCCCGGAGAAAATAAATGTATCTTGCAGGACAATGCTGATTTGAGAGCGCAGACTGTCAATGGAGAGATCCTTAATCGGTATACCGTCTATTTTAATGGTGCCTCCGGTCGCATCATAAAAACGGCTGATTAAATTGGCAATCGTCGTCTTTCCGCTCCCTGTATGCCCGACAAGCGCAAGCGTCGAGCCCGCAGGAATAGAGAAGGAAACGGCATGAAGGGCTTTTCGTTTTTCATCATACGAAAATTCAACCTCTTCAAAGCTGATCTCCCCATTTATCTTTTCATTATGAATGGCATTCGGCTTCTCTTTGACATTTGGCTGTTCGTCCAGAAACTCAAAAATCCGTTCTGATGATGCCATTCCCATTAACAGCTGATTATAGACTTGGCCCAGTCTCGAAATAGGTTCCCAAAACATCCCCAAATAGAAAGCGAAAGAAACGAAGACGCCAATCGTAATGGTTTCATTCATAATGAGTGTGGCGCCATACCAAATCAAGACAGCCGTCCCAATCGCGTTCGTCATTTCCACCAGCGGACGGAACATGGCATTTTTTTTAGTTGCTTCCCGCCATGATTGGTAATTCTCCTGATTGACACCGTCAAAATACGCCATGTTTTCTTCTTCCTGCGTAAATGCCTGTGTGACCCGGATGCCTTGAATGCTTTCGTTTAGATGAGAGTTGAGCTTCGATTGCTTTAGCCGTACCGTTTGCCAAGATCGGCGTATTTTTTTTCTAAGACTTGTTGAAATAAAAAACATAATCGGCAATGTCACCATGATGGCTATAGTCAGCTCAGGGCTCAGCGTAAACAAAATAATAATCACGCCGGCCAGGAGAAGCAAGTCGGTCAATAAATTAATGACTCCGCTTGTAAAGAGCTCCTGAAGAGAGTTAATATCATTCATGATCCTGACTAAGATCGATCCCGCCGACCGCTGATCAAAAAATCGATGGGATAAGCGCTGCACATGGGTAAATAAATGCTGTCGCAAATCGTAAATGACATGCTGGCCAAGCTGATTCATCCACCTGATTCTTAACACATTGGCGGCGTAATTAAGGACATATAAACCGCTAATAATAAAAATGAGCTGAATCAGCAGCTCCGAGTTTCTCCCTGTAATCGCTTGATCAAGAACATAAACGCCGATCAGAATGGGGATCACAAGCTTTACAGCAGTGCCAATCAATACGGTGAGAAAAGAAAGCGGCAAAATTGTTTTTCGATATGGTTTGACATAGCTCAGCAGCCGCCACATTTGAGCCCAGTTAAACGGCTTTTCAATGATTTCATCTGAAGAGTAATAGAAACGCTCTAAAATCCCCTGTTTTTTCGCTTGTTTCATTTGGCCCCTCCCTATCCGACCTCATGCGGCTCATTAATCATTTTGACATCACGGTATTGCAAATCGTAAATCTTTTTATAGTAGCCGCCTTTTTCAAGAAGCTCATGATGTGTTCCCCTTTCACGAATGCGTCCTTTATTAAAAACGAGAATTTCATCGGCGTGTTTCAGTGAAGAAATGCGGTGTGCGACGATAAAGGTTGTGCGGTTTTTCATGACTTCTTTTAAGGCAAGCTGTATGCTGTGCTCCGTTTGCATATCTACTGCACTTGTGGCATCATCCAATATTAAAATGCTTGGGTTCAAGCAGATGGCTCTCGCAATGGCAATACGCTGTTTCTGTCCGCCGGAAAGCCCCATTCCCCTCTCTCCCAGCATGGTGTCATACCCATCAGGAAGCTCCATAATAAAGTTATGAGCCTGCGCCCTTTTTGCTGCTTCGATGATATCTTCCATTGAGGCACCCGGCCGCCCATACGAAATATTTGATCGGATCGTGGATGAAAACAGGAAGGATTCTTGAAGTACGACTCCGATATTGGAGCGAAGCGTTTTTAACGAATAATCTGTGATGGGTTTGTGATCAATGGTAATCGTTCCGCTAACAGGGCTGTAAAATCTGGTCAGAAGCTGTGTCACTGAACTTTTGCCTGAACCTGTCGGGCCCAACATTCCGATTACCTTCCCGCTGTTTGCCTCAAAGCTTACATTGCACAGCGCGTTTGTTTGTTCTTTTCCGTATGCAAGAGAAACATTTTTGAAATGGACATCTCCGGTTAATTTTTGTTTACATACAGCAAGAGGATGATCTGTAATGTCTTCTTCTTTTTCCAGAATTTCGAGCAGGCGTTCACCTGACGCTTTTGCTTGAGAGAACATATTAATTACAAAGCCTAAGTTCATAATCGGCCACATCATATAATTGACAAGGCTGAAGAAAGCAACAAGTTCACCGGGATTGAGCTGATTTTGCATAACCAAGTATCCGCCATATGAGAGGAGAGCTACAATACAAATGTTACCGATGAACTCCATTAAAGGGAAATACGCAGACCAGATGGATGATGTTTGTAAATATTGTGCTCTGTATTCCGCATTAGCTTTATTGAAAATACTGATTTGATAATCTTCTCTGGAAAGAGATTTAACCGTATTGATGCCGCTGATATTTTCCTGCACTTTTGTATTGAGCTTTGCAAACGATTTGCGGATGCCTCTGAAGGCAGGATGGACTCTTTTGTCAAACCGATATACCGCAACAGCGAGAAATGGCAGAACAGCTATTGTCACGAGCGTGAGGGGAACAGAATAGTAAAGCATAACCGACAGGCTGATGGCGACCAGCAGGCCGAAGCGAATGAGCTCAGCGAGGCCGTATGATAAGAAAAAACGAAGCCCTTCAACATCAGCTGTCAATCTGGACATCAAATCACCTGTTTTCGCGTTATCATAATAAGAAAAAGAAAGCCGCTGCAGTTTTTCATACAGGCTATTTCTCAGTCGATAAACGGATTTGATTCCAAACATATCACCTAAATATTGGTGAAAAAAGGTAGCGGTTCCTTTCAAGGCCATTACCGCAATAAATCCCAAGCTGACCCATGCCGCAAGCTGATACTGCCTTCCCAGTACGATTTCATCAATCGTAATTTGCAGGATAATCGGATAAACGACAGTAACCGCAGTCATCAAAAGCATGGCTAGTAGCGACCACAAAAACACTTTTCGGTACGGCCAATAATACATTTTTAATCTTTTAAATGTCTCCATATCCAGCACCTTTCCAACATTTATCATCTTTACTATATCGATACCCGAAATAAAATTCTATTATTTTTTAAAAATTCAGTCTAATTATGGAGTGAGTCTCTTACTTTATAGGGAGTAATATATGTAGAATAAACGCTTACAGAAAATCATTGTATGCAAGGGATACTTAAGGATATGCCAATGAAATACAGAAAAACCGGATGACTGAAATGCCGTCCGGTTTTCATCCCCCGCTGACCGGCGGTATGATGGCCACCGTGTCACCTGAAGATACAGAGGTATTTTCTTTTACATAGCTTTCGTTAACGGCAATCATAGCCGTATCAATGGATTCAAGACCATATTGTTCTTTTAGGCACGCTTTTATTTCATCTATGGTTGCTTGTTCCATATCTATTTCTAATGCTTGTGTGCCAGCCTGTTCAGCAAGCCCCGCAAATAAAAGTATTTTAATCATGCTGCTCTCCCTCACTTAGGTCTGGTTTTCCATTCGGATAAGCTGTTGTTTCAAGCTGATCGCCGATCCATTGCTCACCGTCTTCCCAAATTTCTTTTTTCCAAATCGGCACAATCTGTTTAATTCGTTCGATCGCATACTCATTGGCTTCATATGCGGCTTTTCGATGGGGAGAAGATACAGCAATTACTACCGCTGCTTCACCGATATCCAACACACCTATACGGTGCGTGATCGCCGCTGAGGCGCCTTCCCATTTTTCTTCGATTTCAGCTCCGATTTGAGCAAGCATTTGCACGGCCATCGGTTCATATGCCTCATATTCAAGCCGAACCGTTCTTTTTCCGTTTGTCCATTCCCGAACCGTGCCAATAAATGTGGTAATTGCCCCTGCTTCCCGTTTCTCCACCTTTTTAATGATGTCTTCAGTATTAATAGGTGTTTTCGTAATCTCAAACCGTTCCATTATGCAGATTCCCCCTTCAGCTGTGAAAGCACAAAATCCACGGCAACCGGATCATCCGCATGAAAAACGGGCAATCCCTGATGCTCTGTCATATGCTCTTTTTGTCTATAAATGATGGCGATTATATTTACTGCCTGCAGCGCTTCCAGATCTTCCTTTTCACTTAGGATGACCACTTTAGGATAAGGGGCTTTTTTAAAGCCTTCAATCAGAAGACAGTCTGTTTCGAGAAATTGATATAACTCGATCAGCCGTGCCAAATCCCAATTGCGGCGGACTGTCAGCTGTAACACACCAGCACCTTCTACCGCTGTCACATCAGCACCTGCCGCCTTGTAACGGTCCGTGTCTTTTCCTTCCGTGAACGTTTGCGGTTCACCGCCGTGACCATGATGCTTCAGGCAGCCCAAATGAACCCCCTGTTCAGAGGCTTTTTCAAGAATACGCTCGATAAACGTTGTTTTCCCGCTGTTTTGAAATCCTACAACTTGGACGATCGGGAAAGGACGGACCAAGGCCACTCACTTCCATTCTCTTCTCTGATGAGCAGCACTTGAACCGTTCTGCCAGATTCGTAGCCTCTCGTCCCGCCCGGGAGGATAATGAAAGCATTGGCTTCTGCTAGTGACGTGACAGAGCTCGACTTATCTAATCCGACGGGTGTCGCCAACAGCTTCCCTTCCTGATGGTGCACAAGCGCACGAACAAATCGGGTAAACGGGTTCGGCTTCGGAAAATCTTTGGTTAAAACAGCTTCCGCACAAATCGAATGCGGTGTTTCATTAAGCAGCCATGTCTGGATCATTGGCTTGACAAACAGTTCAAAACCGACATAGCATGCCGATGGGTTACCTGAGAGGCCAAACAGCAGCATATCGTTTGCATGCGCCACCGTTGTCACGCTGCCCGGGCGCATGGCAACTTTATTAAACAGCACGTCTGCTCCAAGTTTTTCATAGATCGCAGGCAAAAAGTCAAAATCACCGACTGACACACCGCCAGTTGTGATCAGGAAATCCACCTTTTTCATCGCTTCTTTCACTGCAGCAAAACTTTTATCCAGCTCATCAGAGATTTTCCCTAAATAAAGCGGTGTTGCGCCTGCTTCTATCACTTGTGCATATACCATACTCGCATTGCTGTTGCGGATTTTCCCCGGTTCCAGCGGATCACTGACATTCAGCAATTCGGTACCGGTTGCGATAATCCCGACAACAGGCTTTCTCACCACAGGCACCGAAGCGTATCCGAAGGTTGCCAATAGAGCAGTCACTCCTGGTGTCACCCGGGTGCCCTTTCTTAGTAAAACACTCCCTTTTTGAGCGTCCTCACCTGTTTTCGAAATATTATCGCCCGTCTGAAAGCGGCGCTTTAAAGACATAAATGACTTCCCATTCTCCTCAAAGGTTTGAGTCAGTTCAATCATGACGACTGCATCTGCCCCTTCAGGGATTTGCGCGCCAGTCATAATCCGCACGGCCTGAAACGGGCCAAGTTCTTTTTCAGATACTGCCCCCGCTCCAATATGGTCAATGACTTCAAACCGAACTGGGTTTTCACGTGAAGCTTCTGCCGTATCGCACGCTCTGACAGCAAAACCGTCGTATGGCGAACGGTCAAACGCAGGTACGTGGTGATCCGCAGTTATATCTTCGGCTAAAAATCGATGAAGACTGTCTTCAAGCTCCACCCATTCTGTTTCACCTTGTTTTTGAAAATGGCAGACACGCCGAACTGCCTCGTCTACCGGTATCGGTGTTCTTTTCTCCAGCATTCTGACCCCTCCTGTTGTTACAATCCAATCACTCTTGCCAACACGGAATTGGCTTCTTTCACATCATTTGTTCCATGCACCAGTGCCCGTCCGTCATTGAAAATGACAATTCTGTAATCCTCGTAAAAAATATGCAGCAAAAACGAATTAGCCTCGACCTTGCCGATTTTTTTCAGCCGCTTAACGAGTCCCTGTTTCGGGATTCTTTTTAATGATTCCGACCTTACCTGTACTGTATCACGGCCGCATAGTACAGCGGCTTTCGGTGTGTTCAAATCCTGAAGATAGGGATAAACCGCATTTGCTCCGCAAGACGGGCAATCCTCTTGGCGTACATGATCAACGTTAATCTTCATATGCGAATTGTTCCAGACATCAAATGTCACAAAACCACGCTGTATTGCTTCTATTTGGCCTGTTAACAGCTTTAATGCCTCAGCTTGCTGATATGCTGAAACGATATGCACAGCCGGCGGAATAATGCCGGCAGTATCACACGTCGCCCCGCCGACTGGAATTTGCTCAAACAAACAAGACAGGCAAGGGGTTTCTCCGGGAATGACCGTCATGAACATTCCTTGGCTGCTTACACAGGCACCATAGATCCACGGTGTCTTTGTTTTCTGGGCAAGATCGTTTATCAGCATACGGGTTTCAAAATTATCTGTCGCGTCGATCACGACATCTGCTTTTTCAATCAGCGGCTCTAGCGTTTCGGCTGTTCCTTCGGTAACATATGCCTCAATATGTATGTCGCTGTTAATCGCTGATAGATGCTCTTTGGCAGCTATGGCTTTCGGCATGCGGAGTTTGGCATCGCTTTCTGTATAAAGCTGCTGTCTTTGAAGATTGCTCCACTCCACATAGTCACGGTCAATAATGGTAACAGTACCGATTCCCGCTCTCGAAAGCCCTTCAGCGCTTGCAGTGCCGAGCGCTCCCGCTCCGACAACCAGCACATGGCTGTCTGCCAGCCTTTTCTGGCCCTCTTCCCCAATTTGCTTAAATCTGATCTGCCGTGAATAACGTTCCTCCATCAAACCTGTTCTCCTTATCTTTTATGTCATCTTATCATGTTATTGCTCCGTCAGTCCCGTCTGAAGGAGTTCAACTTTTCGTCCAAGCAGCTAAAATCATCGCGTGTATTAATATTGATAAACTCTGCCGGGTTTGCTCCAATATCTTCAGCCTGTACGTAACAAACCGAAATTCTGCCTAATAAATCTGATATTCTCAACCTGTTCTCAGAAAGTTGATCGTATAGAACCGGCATGATACGTTTGTGGTAAATCGCAATCAACGGCTGTACTTGTCCGTCTGAAATCGGGACTACTGCGTCCGTACCGACAGTCATCAGACGTTTGAGCTCCAGCATCGTCCTTCTTTGTATCAGCGGTGTGTCGCAGGAAAGAACAGTATAAAGATCACCGTCTGTCTTTTTAAAAGCGGTATATATACCAGCCAATGGCCCCATGCCTTGAAATGGCTCAGCATCTTGATACACTTCATTTTCACCGTTTTCTTGAAATCTATCAATAAATTCGGGACGGCTGATGATAACCGTATGTTCTCCAAGTCCCTTTTTTGCGCATTCGTAAAGCATTCTGCCCTTCCATTTGACAAACGCTTTCGGTTCTCCAAATCGCCGCGAGGCTCCCCCTGCCAGCAGTACGTTTACATGGTTCATGTCATCTCACCTCTAGTTCGTTAAAAGCATAGCAAAAGCAAAGGCTCAACGCTACTGCTTGTCTGTTTATTAAAGAGGAATAGCTGTTCAGTATTTGCATATTGTAGTGTTAACATCATGAGGGAGATGGTTCGAATGAAAAGATCAGGTCCTTTTTTCCACGACGTGTCTCAGGAGAACCTTTATTTAAAATCCGAGCTTTCAAGGTGCCATAAGCTGATTTCTGAACTTGAAGCAAGCTACTTTCATCAGAAAAATAACAAACTGCTCAAAGAAAATAACGATATGAAAGAAAAACTCCAGCAGTTGTCTGCCGAATTAAAACAAATGTCAACAAAAGAAAAACATGCCTCCCACACCAGCCAAACTCTGCACCAAATAAGAGCTGAACTGCTTGATAAAATCGTTGTTTTGCAGGAGCTTCTATCTGCTGAAACCTATAAACGCAGAACCGAAATCGAAGAAAAACATAAGCTTCATATTGCTAAAATCAAAATTGAAGAAGAAAATAAAAATCTTCATAAACGTATCAGCCAACTTCAGGCCTCTATTGAGCAGGAGCAGAATGCACTGCTTCAGGCAAAACAGCAAGCCGAATTGATAAAAGCTGAAAACGGGCGTCTAAAAGAGCAAATGGTAGAAAAAGAATATCAGCTACAACATATTAAAATAGAAGTTGATCATATGAAAGATCGAATCGTAGAAACGAAAGAAAGACTGCTAGACATCGAAAAAACGAAAGAAAAATTATTTCACGAAACTATTATATCGTATAAACGGCAGCTTGATGAAAGCGATGCCTGGATTGCTTCTCATTTTGCCGATATTGATGGCGGCACGAAACAAAAAGAAAAAACGGAAG
>Ga0153917_1000751_pt1 | contig 17636 bp, 15 predicted proteins | sample TSFL001MetaG_FD_104695 | JGI IMG/M metagenome (GOLD analysis project Ga0153917, IMG submission 104695) | Attine ant fungus gardens microbial communities from Florida, USA - TSFL001 MetaG | ecosystem: Host-associated > Fungi > Mycelium > Unclassified | place: USA: Florida, Paynes Creek Historic... | reverse complement strand
GCCGACCACCGTGACCGACCCGATGCAGCAGAAGATCATGACCTTTATGCCGGTCATCTTCACCGTGTTCTTCCTGTGGTTCCCGTCAGGTCTGGTGCTGTACTATATCGTCAGCAACCTGGTAACCATTATCCAGCAGCAGCTGATCTACCGTGGTCTGGAAAAACGTGGCCTGCATAGCCGCGAAAAGAAAAAGTCCTGATTCGGTAAGTCTGTAGCTAGAATAAAGGCGGTCATCAGACCGCCTTTTTTATTTGTATTCAGCGAGAAAAACCATGAGCCATAACGACACTATCGTCGCCCAGGCAACCCCACCGGGACGCGGTGGTGTAGGCATTTTGCGTATCTCCGGCCAGAAGGCGCGCGAGGTGGCAGAGGCCGTTCTGGGTAAACTGCCAAAGCCGCGCTATGCCGACTATCTGCCGTTTAAAGACGCCGACGGCACCGCGCTGGATCAGGGTATCGCCCTGTGGTTCCCGGGCCCTAACTCCTTCACCGGCGAAGACGTGCTTGAGCTACAGGGGCACGGCGGTCCGGTGATCCTCGATCTGCTGTTAAAACGTATTCTGACGCTGCCGGGCCTGCGTATCGCGAAGCCGGGCGAGTTCTCCGAGCGTGCCTTCCTGAACGATAAACTCGATCTGGCCCAGGCCGAAGCCATTGCCGACCTGATTGACGCCAGTTCAGAGCAGGCGGCCCGCTCGGCGCTTAACTCTCTGCAGGGCGCCTTCTCAGCCCGCGTTAACCATCTGGTGGAAGCACTCACTCACCTTAGGATCTACGTCGAAGCGGCGATTGATTTCCCGGATGAGGAGATCGACTTCCTGTCAGACGGCAAAATCGAAGCCCAGCTTAATAGTGTGATGAACGATCTCGACGCGGTACGCGCCGAGGCGCGTCAGGGCAGCCTGCTGCGCGAAGGGATGAAGGTGGTAATTGCCGGTCGCCCTAACGCCGGTAAATCGAGCCTGCTGAACGCCCTCGCAGGCCGTGAAGCGGCTATCGTTACCGATATCGCCGGCACCACCCGCGACGTGCTGCGCGAGCATATCCATATCGACGGTATGCCGCTGCATATTATCGATACCGCGGGCCTGCGCGACGCCAGCGACGAAGTGGAGCGCATCGGGATTGAGCGTGCCTGGCAGGAGATTGAGCAGGCCGACCGCGTGCTCTTTATGGTGGACGGCACCACCACCACCGCCGTCGACCCGGCAGAGATCTGGCCGGACTTTATCGCCCGCCTACCGGCAAAACTGCCGATCACCGTGGTGCGTAACAAAGCGGACGTCACTGGCGAAATGCCGGGCCTGAGTGATGTGAATGGTCACTCACTGATTCGCCTGTCGGCGCGCACCGGCGAGGGGGTGGATGAGCTGCGTAACCACCTCAAGCAGAGTATGGGCTTTGACACCAGCATGGAAGGCGGCTTCCTGGCGCGTCGCCGTCACCTGCAGGCGCTGGAAGAGGCGGCAAACCATCTGGTGCAGGGTAAAGCCCAGCTGATTGGTGCCTGGGCAGGCGAGCTGCTGGCGGAAGAGCTGCGTCTGGCGCAGCAGAATCTGAGTGAGATCACCGGGGAGTTTACTTCGGACGATCTGCTGGGACGGATTTTCTCAAGCTTCTGTATCGGGAAATAACTTTCTTATCCTGCGGATAAAAAATTCGGGATGCGTTAACGATATCCGCTGTTGTCACGATGAGAGCACCCTGCTACAAATAATTAACATTTGTAGCAGGTGATAACCATGACCTCAGAATATACCGTCGTTGATACCGTTCCCTCTGCCGAAGATTTCTGTCGGTTACGTGAGATAGCTGGCCTGTCTGCACGCCCACTTGCTGCCGCTAAGGCCGGCTTACCCCGAAGCTGTTTTGGCGTACACCTCCTCTGGCAAGGAATACCCGTCGGTATGGGACGTATCGTTGGGGATGGCGCGTTAAATTTCGAGATAGTCGATATTGCCGTCGATCCTTCCCATCAGGGCCGGGGCTTAGGCAGAATCATTATCGAAAAACTTACCGGCTGGCTGGACGATAATGCTTTCAAAGGGGCCTATGTCTCGTTAGTTGCCGACGTACCAGAGCTATACGCTAAGTTCGGTTTTGATCTTGTCAGGCCTGAAAGCGAAGGAATGGCCAGGGTCTGGTAGTCTCGGTGTCAGGCCGTTAAATATTATTACTCTTCCACAACATGGTTTTTCTCACAGGAAATCACCATTATCCCCAGGACCACCCGAAAATCGTCTGGCTTAAAGAGACGATCAAGGCACTCTAAGCCAGTATGAGCGCTAAAAATCTTAATTAGGCTGCTAAGAATGTAAAGTTCAGTGTTTTCGCTTCTCATACCCACATTTTGTGATTAAAACTGAGTAGAGTTACGCGATAATCATGATGTAACCGTTTAACCTGGCCCAGACCATTATCATGGAGTGAAAAATGGCAACGCATTTCGCAAGAGGGATACTGACGCAGGGACGACTCGTCTCCTCAAGACTCTCAACGGCCTGTCATAATGAAGCGCGCAAATTACCGGAGCATCGCCGCACCCGCTTTTTAGCCTCCCGGGCGCTGCTCGCTGAACTGCTGTTTATGCTGTATGGCACCGTTGAACTTCCGGACATCATTATTCTGCCGGAAGGTCGTCCTGTTTTTGCTGACCCGGACTTACCCCGTTTCTCCGTCGCCTACACGGGCAACCTTGTCGGCGTGGCGATCACGACGGAAGGGGATTGCGGCCTGGATATGGAACTCCAGCGCGCGATCCGCGGCTTCCATAACGGCCCCCATGCCCACGATGCCTACCCGTTATCCAGCAATGAGCAGCTGTGGGTACGCAATCAAAACGATCCTAACGAAGCCAAAGCCCAGCTCATTACGCTGCGCCAGAGTATCCGCAAGCTGTGCGGGTTTGCCTCTGACGATGCCAGGCTGCTACAGCTACTGCCGGGCTCAGGACGCCTGCGTACCACCAGGGCCTCCATCGTCGAGGCGCTTAGCGACGCAGAAGATGTGCTTATCTGGTCCATTGCCGTTACGCCCGCTATTGAGCGACTAAAAATCTGGGAATTTGACAGTCAGCAGGGATGGCATAGTCTGGCAGATGTTCCCGAGCGCGCCAACGAACCCGCTGCGCGCCTGATAAGATTAACCAGTTTACCCGCAGAAAAAGCCATTACCCTTTAATCGGCCCGCTCAGGGCCATCATGATGAAACAGGAGTAATCATGTCTGATACGTTGAAAGTTGTTACGTTACTGGGAAGCTTGCGCAAAGGTTCATTTAACGGGATGGTGGCCCGCACCCTGCCGAAGCTGGCACCAGAGGGCATGACGGTGAGCGCACTGCCGACGATTGGTGATATCCCCCTGTATGACGCAGATATGCAGCAGGAAGAGGGGTTCCCGCAAAGCGTGGAAGCCATTGCGGAACAGATTCGCCAGGCCGACGGCGTGGTGATTGTCACCCCGGAATATAACTACTCGGTACCGGGCGGCCTGAAGAACGCTATCGACTGGCTCTCCCGCCTGCCGGAGCAGCCGCTGGCGGGTAAACCTGTGCTGATCCAGACCAGCTCAATGGGCGCTATCGGCGGCGCGCGCTGCCAGTATCATCTGCGCCAAATTCTGGTCTTCCTGGATGCGATGGTGATGAACAAGCCGGAGTTTATGGGTGGGGTGATTCAGAATAAAGTCGATCCGCAGACGGGTGAGGTGATTGACCAGAGCACGCTGGATCATCTGACCGGCCAGCTGACGGCGTTTGGGGAGTATATTAAGCGGGTGAGAGGTTAAACTGACTGCGGTCTGGTGCCCTCACCCCGGCCCTCTCCCACAGGGAGAGAGAGAAAACATTAAAAAAGGCAACTTACGTTGCCTTTTTGTTTTGTGCGGTCTGATGCCCTCACCCCGTCCCTCTCCCACAGGGAGAGGGTGCAAACACTAAAAAAGGCAACTTACGTTGCCTTTTTGCTTTTATTACGCATCGATAAACACAATCTTCAGCACAAACAGCAGCGCCACTACAATCACGCAGGGACTGATTTCACGGAATCGCCCGGTGCCGGCCTTCATCACGCAGTAGGAGATAAAGCCCAGCGCGATACCTTCGGTGATCGAGAAGCTAAACGGCATCATCACCGCGGTAATAAACGCCGGTACCGCTTCGGTAAGGTCATCCCACTTCACGCGCGCCAGGCTGGAGGTCATCAGCACGCCCACGTAGATCAACGCGCCTGCGGCAGCGTATGGCGGCACCATCCCCGCCAGCGGCGAGAGGAAGATCACCAGCAGGAACAGCAGCCCCACGACCACCGCCGTCAGGCCGGTACGGCCGCCGACGGAGACGCCGGAAGAGGATTCAATGTAAGCGGTAACAGACGAGGTGCCGATGAAGGAGCCGGTCACGGAGGAGACGCTATCCACAAACAGCGCCTGCTTCATACGCGGGAATTTACCCTTCTCATCCGCCAGCCCGGCCTTATCGGTCACGCCAATCAGGGTACCGGAGGAGTCGAACAGGTTGACCAGCATAAAGGAGAAGATCACCCCCGCCAGGCCCAGGTTCAGGGAGCCTGCCAGATCGACCTGGCCCACCACGGAGCTGACGCTCGGCGGCGCAGAGACGATGCCGCCGTAGTGCACATCGCCCAGCATCCAGCCCAGCAGCGTGGTAACCACGATCGAGACCAGCACCGCCGCGTGAATATTACGGGAAGCCAGAATAGCGATGATAAAGAAGCCCAGCACGCCCAGCAGTACACTGTGGGAGGTGAGCTTACCGATGCTGACCAGGGTTTCCGGGTTCGCCACGATCACGCCGGCGTTTTTCAGCCCCATCATGCCGATAAACAGCCCGATGCCGCTGGTAATGCCCACGCGCAGGCTCACCGGGATATTGGCAATCATCCAGTAACGCACGCGGAAAATGGTCAGAAGCAGCAGACCAACGGCGCCCCAGAAAATCGCCCCCATTCCCACCTGCCATGGCAGGCCCATCGCCTGCACCACAACAAAGGCGAAGAAGGCGTTCAGACCCATTGCCGGCGCCAGCGCCACCGGCAGGTTAGCGAACAGGCCCATCAGGATACTGCCGAAAGCCGCGATCAGACAGGTAGTAACGAAGACGGCGCTGGTATCCATGCCAGCAACGCCCAGAATTTGCGGGTTAACAAAAACGATATAGACCATTGTCAGGAAGGTGGTAAAACCGGCAATCACTTCGGTGCGTGCCGTTGTACCGTGCTCGCGCAGTTTGAACACGCGCTCAAGCAGACCCTTGCCAGATGCCTGGGTAGTATGTTGTTGACTCATCATCTATTTCCGAACAGGGAGGGAAAATCCGTCGCTATCCTATACCAAAATGCGACAATAGGGGGGATTGCAGCGGAGTTTTTTTCATTGATTTTGCTTATACGGCAACGATTGCGTCCCGCGAACAATCCATACGTAAACGTTAAACCTGTTAAAAAGGGAAAGGCATGTCTCAGATTGAAGCGGTATTTTTCGACTGCGACGGTACGCTGGTCGACAGTGAAGTCATTTGCGCCCGGGCGTATGTCGCTATGTTCCAGGAGTTTGGCATCACGCTCGATCTCGAGGAGATTTTTAAGCGCTTTAAGGGCGTTAAGCTCTATGAAATCATCGATATCATCAATGCTGAACACGGGGTCGAGCTGGCAAAAGATGTCCTCGAACCGGTTTACCGCGCCGAGGTCGCACGCCTTTTCGACTCCGAACTGGAGGTCATTCCCGGTGCGAGCGAGCTGCTGGAGGCGATGACGGTGCCCATGTGCGTGGTCTCTAACGGCCCGGTCAGCAAAATGCAGCACTCCCTTGGCAAGCTGAAGATGCTGCACCACTTCCCGAACAAGCTGTACAGCGGTTACGACATCCAGCGCTGGAAGCCGGACCCGGCCCTGATGTTCCACGCGGCAAAGGCGATGAATGTTAACGTGGAGAACTGCATTCTGGTGGATGACTCCAGCGCGGGGGCGCAGTCGGGAATTGCTGCGGGAATGGAGGTGTTTTACTTCTGTGCCGATCCGCATAACAAACCGATCGATCACCCTAAAGTAACCACCTTTACCGATCTGGCGCAGCTGCCGGAGCTGTGGAAGGCGCGCGGGTGGAATATAACGCGCTAACGCCTGTACAAGACAACGCCAGCGGAGCTGGCGTTGTTGACTGGATTACTCTTTAGGATCTTTACCCGCCAGCATCTTGTCCAGCTCATCCCCGCCCACGTGACGGAAATCCTGCCCCTTCACGAAGTAGAAGATGTATTCGCAAATGTTCTGGCAGCGGTCGCCGATACGCTCAATAGAGCGGGCGCAGAACAGCGCGGTCAGAACGCTGGGAATAGTGCGCGAGTCTTCCATCATGTAGGTCATCAGCTGACGCACAATGCCCTCATACTCCTGGTCGACTTTCTTGTCTTCACGGTAGATACGGATCGCTTCATCAAGATCCATACGCGCAAAGGCATCCAGCACGTCGTGCAGCATCTGCACGGTGTGACGCCCCAGCGACTCCAGGCTGACCAGCAGCGGCTGGTGCTGGTGGGAAAACTTCTCCAGCGCGGTGCGGCAGATTTTGTCCGCCACGTCGCCAATACGTTCCAGCTCGGCGATAGTTTTGATGATAGCCATCACCAGACGCAGGTCGCTTGCCGTCGGCTGACGCTTGGCAATGATGCGCACGCAGGCTTCGTCGATAGCCACTTCCATCATATTGACGTGCTTATCGCCTTCTACCACGCGTTTCGCCAGCTCGCTGTCCTGATTGTGCATCGCGGTGATGGCATCCGTCAGCTGCTGCTCTACCATGCCGCCCATGGTCATCACCTGGGTGCGAATGCTTTCCAGCTCGGCGTTAAACTGGCCGGAAATGTGTTTATTAAGATTGAGGTTGTCCATGGTTTCTCCACATGCACTGAGGCAAATCAACCGTAGCGGCCAGTAATATAGTCTTCGGTTTGTTTCTTGGCGGGCCGGGTGAACAGCGCGTCCGTATCGCTGAACTCAATCAACTCACCCAGGTACATAAACGCCGTATGGTCGGAACAACGCGCAGCCTGCTGCATGTTGTGAGTCACGATCACCACGGTGTAATCCTGCTTCAGCTCGGTGATCAGCTCTTCGATACGACCGGTCGAGATCGGATCCAGCGCTGAACAGGGCTCATCCAGCAGCAGGACGTCCGGGCGAATGGCGATACCACGCGCGATGCACAGACGCTGCTGCTGACCACCGGAGAGAGAGTATCCGCTCTGGTGCAATTTATCTTTGGTTTCGTTCCAGAGTGCGGCCTTGGTCAAGGCCCACTGCACGCGCTCGTCCATATCGGCGCGGGAGAGCTTCTCAAACAGGCGCACGCCGAAGGCGATGTTGTCATAGATGGACATCGGGAACGGCGTCGGTTTCTGGAATACCATTCCCACTTTGGCGCGCAGCAGCGCGATATCCTGGGAGTGGGTCAGAATGTTTTCGCCATCCAGCAGGATTTCGCCTTCTGCGCGCTGCTCCGGATAGAGCGAGAACATCTTGTTAAAGGTGCGCAGCAGGGTGGACTTGCCACAGCCTGACGGACCGATGAATGCCGTGACCTGGTTTTTAGCGATATCCAGGTTGATGTTTTTCAGGGCATGGAATTTACCGTAGTAGAAGTTCAGATCGCGAACCGAAATTTTACCCGGGGCAGTATCAACCATACTCATTGATTTGTTTCCTCATTCGGCGCCGCCTTATGCCACGCCGTAAAAATTAACCGTGTTTCTTCTTCGCGAAAATGACGCGCGCCAGAATGTTCAGTAACAGCACGCACAGGGTGATAATCAGCACGCCGGCCCATGCCAGCTGCTGCCACTCCGCGAACGGGCTCATCGCAAATTTAAAGATCGTCACCGGCAGGTTGGCGATCGGCTGCATCATATCCGTGCTCCAGAACTGGTTAGAGAGCGCGGTAAAGAGCAGCGGTGCCGTTTCACCGGCGATACGGGCAACCGCCAGCAGCACGCCGGTCAGGATCCCGGAAACAGACGCTTTCAGGGTAATGGCCGAAATCATCTTCCACTTCGGCGTGCCCAGCGCATAGGCCGCTTCACGCAGGCTATCCGGCACCAGTTTCAGCATGTTCTCGGTGGTACGAATGACGATCGGCACCTGAAGCAGCGCCAGCGCAATCACGCCCGCCCAGCCGGAGAAGTGCTCCATCTGCGCCACCACAATGGTGTAGACGAACAGGCCCACCACGATAGAAGGGGCGGAAAGCAGAATGTCGTTAATAAAGCGGATAATTTCTGACAGCATGGATTTACGGCCATATTCCGCCAGATAAATCCCGGCCATGATGCCCAGCGGGGTACCGAAAACGGTCGCCCACAGGATCAGCAGGCCGCTGCCGGCCAGGGCGTTAGCCAGTCCACCGCCCGCCGTGTTCGGCGGCGGGGTCATCTCGGTGAACAGCGCCAGCGACATACCGTCAATGCCGCGGGTAACCGTAGAGAAGAGGATCCACACCAGCCAGAACAGACCAAACGCCATAGTCGCCATGGAAAGCGTCAGGGCGATGCGGTTTTTCAAGCGGCGCTTAGCCTGCATTTTGCGGCGAGATTCGAGCAGCGCAGGGGTGGATTGCATTTCGATCGTAGCCATTAGCGTGCCCCCTCATTTTTCGCCAGACGCATAATCATCAGCTTGGAGATCGCCAGCACAATAAAGGTGATAACAAACAGAATTAAGCCCAGCTCCATCAGCGCCGCCACGTGCAGGCCCGACTCCGCCTCGGCGAATTCGTTGGCCAGCGCAGAGGTGATGCTGTTGCCCGGCATAAAGAGCGAGGCGCTGTCGAGCTGGTAGGTGTTACCGATAATAAAGGTCACCGCCATGGTTTCACCCAGCGCGCGCCCTAATCCCAGCATTACGCCGCCGATCACACCATTTTTGGTGAACGGCAGCACGATATGCCAGATAACTTCCCAGGTGGTGCAGCCGATGCCGTAGGCCGACTCTTTCATCATCACCGGGGTTTGTTCGAAGACATCGCGCATAACTGACGCAATGTACGGAATAATCATAATGGCGAGGATCACGCCTGCCGCCAGGATACCGATACCGAATGCCGGGCCGGAGAAGAGGGCGCCCACAAACGGAATATTAGAGAGCACGTTGCCCACCGGCTCCTGGAAGTAGGTGGCGAACAGCGGGGCAAAGATAAACAGACCCCACATGCCGTACACGATACTCGGAATAGCGGCCAGCAGCTCAATGGCGATGCCCAGCGGACGACGCAGCCAGCCTGGCGCCAGCTCGGTAAGGAACAGGGCGATACCGAAGCTCACCGGCACCGCAATCAGCAGCGCGATAAAAGAGGTAACCAGCGTACCGTAGATGGGAACCAGCGCGCCGTAGATATCGTTCGGTGCGTCCCACTCTTTGGTCCACAGGAAGGAGAAACCAAATTTCTGGATGCTCGGCCAGGAGGAGAAAATCAGGGACACGATAATGCCGCCCAGCAGCAATAGCACAATCAGCGCAGCCAGTCTTACCAGCGCGCTGAAAATCATGTCACCTTTTTTACCCGGAGGGTTAAAAGCAGGCTTGGTTGCAGCCATAAATTACTCTTCTGTTAACGTCGTTTCACGAAAGTTGGCGGGAAAGCTCGCGCCCCCGCCATCTTCGTCAAAAATATCCTGTTAGTACAGCGCTTTACCGCTGCTATCTTTCACGTTGGTTTTCCATGCAGCACGAATCTGCTCAACCACGCTGTCCGGCAGGCTGGCGTAATCCAGGTCGTTAGCCTGTTTGCCGCCATTTTTGTATGCCCAGTCGAAGAACTTCAGCACTTCGGTGCCCTGCTCAGGTTTCTTCTGATCTTTGTGGACCAGGATGAAGGTGGTGGAGGTGATTGGCCACGCATCGTCACCCTTCTGGTTAGTCAGATCCTGTGCGAAGGATTTGCTCCAGTCAGCGCCTTTAGCGGCGTTAGCAAAGTTCTCTTCGGTCGGGCTAACCGGTTTGCCATCGGCAGAAACCAGTTTGGTGTAAGCCAGGTTGTTCTGCTTGGCGTAGGCATATTCTACGTAGCCGATAGAGCCCGGCAGACGCTGTACGAACGCGGCGATACCGTCGTTACCTTTACCGCCCAGACCGGTCGGCCAGTTAACGGTAGAGCCGGAGCCCACTTTAGATTTCCACTCTTCGTTCACTTTCGCCAGATAGCTGGTGAAGACGAAGGAGGTACCGGAACCGTCAGCGCGACGAACCACAGCGATGTTCTGCGAAGGCAGCTTCACGCCCGGGTTCAGTTTGGTGATGGCTTCGTCATCCCATTTTTTGATTTTGCCGAGGTAGATATCACCCAGGGTTTTGCCGTCCAGCACCAGTTCGCCAGACTTCAGGCCAGGGATATTCACCGCCAGCACAACACCACCGATTACTGTCGGGAACTGGAACAGGCCTTCCTGATTCAGTTTCTCATCAGACAGCGGAGCGTCAGATGCGCCGAAATCAACGGTATTTGCGGTAATTTGTTTAACGCCACCGGAGGAGCCGATACCCTGGTAGTTAACCTTATTACCAGTCTCTTTCTGGTAAGTATCAGCCCATTTGGCATACACCGGCGCAGGGAAGGTTGCACCAGCACCAGTCAGGCTTGCCTCTGCGAACACAGAGAACGCGCTCATGGATAAGGTCGCGGCGACAACAGTTGCGACAGTGGTACGCATAACTTTCATAATGTCTCCTGCAAGATTTTCGTAAATCGTTGTTTAAGTGGCTACGTTGAGCAAAGTAGGACATACAGGTGACAGATAAATGTATTAATTATGACAGTTTTATGACAACGAGAATTTCACTTTAGGAGATTAAAAATTACTGTTTAATATCAACGAATTGTATATGTTTGTGACGACTGGATTGCAGAAAAATTTTCTTTGTGTGACACAGAAAAAAGACGCTGAAGATGACAGTTTGTCATAAAAAACGGGGTTAAAAAGCTCCACCCGAAGGTGGAGCCTGGAGGGATTACTCTACGGTAACGGATTTTGCCAGGTTACGCGGCTGGTCAACGTCAGTGCCTTTGATCAGCGCCACGTGATAGGCGAGCAGCTGCAGCGGCACGGTATAGAAGATAGGTGCGATCGTCTCTTCTACATGCGGCATCTCGATGATGTGCATGTTGTCGTTGCTGACAAAACCGGCATCCTTATCGGCGAAGACGTACAGCTGGCCACCGCGGGCGCGGACTTCTTCAATGTTGGATTTTAGTTTTTCCAGCAGCTCGTTGTTCGGCGCCACGACGATAACCGGCATATCGGCATCAATCAGCGCCAGCGGGCCGTGTTTCAGCTCGCCTGCGGCGTAGGCTTCAGCGTGGATATAAGAGATCTCTTTCAGCTTCAGCGCGCCTTCCAGCGCAATCGGATACTGATCGCCGCGGCCGAGGAACAGCGCGTGGTGTTTGTCGGAGAAATCTTCCGCCAGCGCTTCGATACGCTTGTCCTGAGACAACATCTGCTCGATACGGCTTGGCAGCGCCTGCAGGCCATGCACGATGTCATGCTCAACGCTGGCATCCTGGCCTTTCAGACGCGCCAGTTTTGCCACCAGCATCAGCAGCACGGTCAGCTGAGTGGTGAACGCCTTGGTAGAGGCCACACCAATCTCGGTGCCCGCGTTGGTCATCAGCGCCAGATCGGATTCACGCACCAGCGAGGAGCCCGGCACGTTACAGATCGCCAGTGACCCCAGGTAGCCCAGCTCTTTGGAGAGGCGCAGCGCGGCCAGGGTATCGGCGGTTTCACCCGACTGGGACAGCGTGATCATCAGGCTGTTGCGACGCACGGCTGATTTGCGGTAGCGGAACTCGGAGGCGATCTCCACATCGCAAGGCACGCCGGCCAGCGATTCAAACCAGTAGCGGGACACCATACCGGAGTTGTACGAGGTACCGCAGGCCACGATCTGGATATGCTCAACCTGGGCCAGCATTTCGTTAGCGCTGGCGCCCAGCTCGCTCAGATCTACCTCGCCATGGCTGATGCGCCCGGCTAAGGTGTTTTTGATGGCGTTAGGCTGCTCGTAAATCTCTTTCTGCATGTAGTGACGGTACGCGCCCTTATCGCCCGCATCGTATTGCAGGTTAGACTCGATCTCCTGACGCTTAACCTGCTCGCCCGCCGTGTCGAAGACGTTAACGGAGCGGCGGGTCACTTCGGCAATATCGCCCTCTTCGAGGAAGATAAAGCGACGGGTTACCGGCAGCAGCGCTAGTTGATCGGAGGCGATAAAGTTTTCGCCCATGCCCAGGCCAATAACCATCGGGCTGCCGGAGCGGGCCGCCAGCAGGGTGCCCGGATCGCGGGAGTCGAGGATCACCGTGCCGTAGGCACCGCGCAGCTGAGGGATGGCGCGCAGTACGGCTTCACGCAGCGTGCCGCCCTGCTCCAGCTCCCAGTGCACCAGGTGAGCAATCACTTCGGTGTCGGTTTCAGAGACAAAGGTATACCCGCGTGCTTTCAGTTCTTCACGCAGCGGTTCGTGGTTTTCGATGATGCCGTTATGCACCACCACGATGTGTTCAGAGACGTGCGGGTGCGCATTGCCTTCTGAAGGTTCACCGTGCGTTGCCCAGCGGGTGTGTGCGATACCAGTTCCGCCGTGCAGCGGATGTTCTTCCGCGGCCTGCGCCAGCATTTGTACTTTACCGAGACGGCGCAGGCGGGTCATATGACCTTCTGCGTCCACGACTGCCAGACCGGCAGAGTCGTAACCACGGTATTCCAGACGACGTAATCCTTCGAGAAGGATCTCAGCAATATCACGCTGCGCAACCGCGCCAACAATTCCACACATAGTTAAATTTCCTGATTATGGCATTGTGCCATGCGTTGTCGCTGACCTGTATTTGCCCTTTCCGGGCACCCCGAGCCTTGTAGAGAGTGGGGTTATAGTTATGGGTACTGCTATTGGGGGGAGGATTATGTTATCCCCTCATCCCGGCCCTCTCCCCAAAGGGGCGAGGGAGAAAACACCGCACCGCACGATCCCCTCTCCCCTTTGGGGAGAGGGTTAGGGTGAGGGATAAAGCTGTTACTTTTTCTTCACCGGACGCTGCCAGCCCTGCTTATGAACCTGCGGCACGCGGCTGAGGACCAGCTCATTTTCGGCCACATCGCGGGTGACGGTGGTGCCCGCCGCAATGGTCACGCCATTGCCGATGGTCACCGGGGCCACCAGCTGGGAGTCAGAGCCCACAAAGACGTCGTCGCCGATAATGGTTTTAAACTTATTGGCGCCATCGTAGTTACAGGTGATAGTCCCCGCGCCGATATTAACGTTGTCGCCAATCTCCGCATCGCCCAGATAGGTCAGGTGACCGGCCTTGGAGCCTTTACCCAGACGCGCTTTTTTCATCTCAACGAAGTTACCCACGTGGGCGCCTTCCAGCAGCTCGGCGCCAGGGCGCAGGCGGGCAAAGGGCCCGATGGTGCAGGCGGCGGCCAGTTCGGCATCTTCTACTACGCTGTACGGGCTGATTTCACAGTCGTCGCCAATGACGCTATTTTTGATCACACAGCCGGTACCAATTTTGACGCGGTTACCCAGCGTCACCTTGCCTTCAACGATAACGTTAGTATCAATTTCAACGTCGCGCCCGTGCGTCAGGGTTCCGCGCAGTTCAAAACGCGCCGGGTCGCGCAGCATCACGCCCGCCAGCAGCAGCTTTTCGGCCTGCTCGGACTGATAAATACGCTCCAGACGGGAGAGCTGGAGACGGTTGTTTACACCGTCCGTTTCGCTGATGCGCGCCGGATGAACGGCGGCAATTTCACGCCCTTCCTTGTAGGCCATCGCGATGATATCGGTGATGTAGTATTCGCCCTGGGCATTGTTATTGTCGAGCTGAGTGAGCCAGCGCTTCATGTCTGCGCCGTTGGCAATCAGGATCCCAGTGTTGATCTCCTGAATCTGACGCTGTGCCTCGCTGGCATCCTTATGCTCAACGATGCCGGTCACTTTGCCGTTTTCACGCGTGATGCGGCCATAACCGCTCGGGTCGTCCAGCACCACGGTCAGCAAACCAATGCCGCCCAGCGGCTTAGCGTCACGCAGGCGGGTCAGGGTTTCAACGGAGATCAGCGGGACGTCGCCGTAGAGCATCAGGATATCTTCATCATCGGCAAAGAACGGGGCCGCCTGCTGCATGGCATGCCCTGTGCCCAGCTGTTCTGCCTGAAGTACCCAGTTGAGCTTGTCGTCACGCAGCGTTTCTTTCAGCAAATCGCCACCGTGGCCGTAGACCAGGTTTACCTGACGAGCGCCTAATTCATTTGCTGCATCAATGACATGCTGCACCATCGGCTTTCCTGCCAACGTATGCAACACCTTCGGAAGATCGGAATACATGCGGGTGCCTTTACCTGCGGCAAGGATGACCACGCTCATCGCATTGTTCAACATACACGTCCTGACTGTAATTTGAGTGAGAAGTAAAACCCTTTGACGTTGAAAATTCTACATATTTCGCGCCATAAAATGGAGCGGCGCGAAAATGGTCAACATCAGGCATTATGGGCTCATTGAAGTCGCTTTTCGCCGCAGAGTAAATCACTTTTCCTGTAGAAAACAGGGCCAGCGAAAGAACTCTTCAACAGCCACAACGGCTTAGCCATTTTTTCGCCTCATGAATAAAGCATTGGTTAAAGCAAAACGCTGTTTTAAATATCAGATAATGTGACAAGCAAAAAAGAAACGGCGTTTCATCCTGATGATAATGGCGCTCAATTATCAATCAGGAAAATAAAAATGAATTATAAAATACCTCTGGCCCTAATGATGTGTAGCGCTTTTACCGTAGACGCGGCGGAGCAGCCGGTGTGGCGGGCCATCGCCTTCGGGCAGTCTACCGATCTCAACTTCTCCTCCAACGTCCTGCCGGAAAAGGTTGGGGTGAACGACGTCACCATTGACGGCAACATCCTCACGGAGCAGGAGACCGCCGATCTCACCAAACCCATCGTTATCGAAAGCCGGGGCGGCAAAATTGCCAACTCCCACGACGGCCTGACCTTTTTCTATACCGCGCTGCCCACCAGCGAAAACTTCACCCTACAGGCAACGATTAAAGTCGAGCAGTTTGGCCCGGAGAACGGCGCTAAACCGGCCGCGCAGGAGGGGGCAGGCCTGCTGGTACGCGATGTTATCGGCATCCCGCGCCAGCGTCCGTTAAAAGAGGGGTACGAAGAGTTTCCCGCCGCTTCCAACATGGTGATGAACGCCATCATGACCCAGGATAAAAAAGATCATCACCGCATTAAGCTCCAGGCCATCACCCGCGAGGGGATCTCGCGCCCCTGGGGTGACGCCGGTGCGGCCATCAACAAGCAGAGCTACAGGGAAGAGGTGGATCTTAACCAGACCCCGGCATTCCGGCTCAGGCTCCAGCGCACCAACGACGGGTTTATCACCGCCTGGTCGCCCGTGGACAGCGATGAGTGGGTAAGCCAGCACGTCCCCCGCGCCGACCTGATTGCGGTGCAGGATCCGGATCGCTATTACGTCGGCTTTTTTGCCTCACGTAACGCCAGGATCACCGTCACCGACGCCTCGCTAACCACCTCGCCGGCGCAAACCGTGGCCAGTCAGCCCTGGCAGGCAAAAGCGCTGCCGGTGGTGGTACAGATCCACTCTGCCAGCAAAAGCCCCCAGGAGCACTATCTGGTACAGGCGCGCGCCAACTACGACGGCGTTTATAGCCTGCGGCAGAATGAAGTGGTGATCGGTAATGATAAAGCGGTAAAAGCCGGCGAGATGTACGCCGTGCCGGCCACGCTTAAAGCGAATAACCGCTTTAGCCTGACCTTTACGCCTGCCGACGGTAAGCCGGTAGAACAACGTTTTACCGTCGAAAGGGTGACGGGCATCGAGGGGATGACGCTGCACGTCTCGCCAGAGGGTAAGGCGGATGGCAAGGGGACCGCCGCCTCTCCGATGGATCTCCCCACCGCTATTAGCCTGCTGCCGCCCGGCGGGAAAATCGTTCTGGCGGCCGGCGACTATCCGCGCAGCGAAATCCCCCTTACCGCCAGCGGCAGTGCGGATAAGCTAAAAACCCTGCAGGGCGAGGGCAAAGCGGTACTGCACGGGCTGCTGGTGGACGCCAGCTACTGGCATATCAGGGATATCGAGGTGACGGAGAAAAGCCTGCGGGTACAGGGGAGCCACAACCTGATTGAAGGCGTAAAAGCGTATCGCAATGACGATACCGGCATCCAGATCTCATCTCCTGAAAACATCGGCCGTCCGCTGTGGGCCAGCTATAACCGGGTGATCAACGCGGAGTCCTTCGCCAATGAAGATCCGGGCAAGATTAACGCCGACGGGTTTGCGGTGAAGATGCGGGTGGGCGAGGGCAACCGTCTGGAGAACTGCTATTCCCATGACAATATCGATGACGGCTTCGACCTGTTTAACAAAATTGAAGACGGCGGCAACGGCGTTGTGACCATCGAGAACTCTGTTGCCCGCAACAACACCAGCAACGGCTTTAAGCTCGGCGGGGAAGGCCAGCCGGTAGCGCACGTCATACGTAACAGCAAAGCAGAGGGGAATCATCTGGACGGGTTTACCGATAACTTTAACCCGGGCCGTCTGGTGGTGGAGAATAATCTGGCGGTGGATAACCAGCGCTTCAACTTTATCTTCCGTCCGAGCCCGTATGGCGACGCGTCAACCCAGGGGATCTTTAGCGGCAATAAGTCGGTGCGTACCAGACCGGGGCACTATGACGACGCGGTAGTGGGCACTATTGACGAGACCAATTATTTTATCGAAAAGGGGAAGAGCGTGAACAGCGAGGGAGAGGCCTTGCCAGACGGCGCGTTGCTTAACACCCAGGGATAAGCGCAGCGCCAGTCGGCATTCAGCAGCTTAGTGGTTGAACGTACCGAAAGAGACGCTCATGTTGCTGAAGAGGGCGATGATTTTGTTGATCAGTTTCATTTTGGTATCCTGATTTTATTTGAGTTAATTATGTGATCTGAGTCACAAAACTAAGTTTACTCTTCAAAAATTAGCCGATCAACATTTTTGTGACAAAAATCACAAAATATTAAAACATCTTTTTAGTTTCGCTTTTTCTGAAACGAAGCCATAAAAAAAGCCAGACTGAAACCAGTCTGGCTTTTTACATTTCAAGCCGGTGTTACATCGCTTTTTTGGTCAACTCGATAACGCGCAGTTTCGCGATCGCTTTAGCCAGCTCCGCAGAGGCCTGTGCGTAATCCACGTCACCGTGAGAGCTCTTAATGTGCTCTTCCGCTTTACGTTTGGACTCCAGAGCTCGCGCTTCGTCGAGATCCTGTCCACGAATAGCGGTATCAGCCAGAACGGTCACGCTGCCAGGCTGCACTTCAAGAATGCCGCCGGACAGATAGATAAACTCTTCATGACCGAACTGTTTAACGATGCGGATCATACCAGGCTTAATGGCGGTGAGCAGCGGTGCGTGACCCGGGAAGATACCCAGTTCACCTTCACTACCCGTTACCTGGATTTTCTCGACCAGACCAGAGAACATTTGTTGCTCTGCGCTGACGACGTCCAGGTGGTAAGTCATTGCCATATCACCCTCCGAT
>Ga0153917_1000747_pt1 | contig 17693 bp, 18 predicted proteins | sample TSFL001MetaG_FD_104695 | JGI IMG/M metagenome (GOLD analysis project Ga0153917, IMG submission 104695) | Attine ant fungus gardens microbial communities from Florida, USA - TSFL001 MetaG | ecosystem: Host-associated > Fungi > Mycelium > Unclassified | place: USA: Florida, Paynes Creek Historic... | reverse complement strand
GCGTTCACCGACTGGCTGTTGCAAAGCGGAATGCAGATGGATGAAACGCAGGCTGAAAATCTTGGCCTGTATCTCGCCGAGCAGAAAGAGACCGTGCAGCATATTCTGCGTACCAGCAAGCTTCCCGATCTCACTGCTCCAGCTATAGCGGATAAAACAGAATCCGACGCGGCTGACACGAAAAAAATCAGGGCTGTGAAAGCGGCCTGATTGTCAGAAAACGTAATTAACGATCCTGTAACCGCAAGCAGACTTCTGCTTGCGGCTTTTTTTATCCCGAACATGAAAAGAGTAAAGGAAATGGCGTGCGGCAAGGAATGAAGGAAAAGATCATCAGGATCTGTGATTCAAAAATTGCCTCTAAGGGAAGCGATGTTGGGCTTTCGTTCTATGCTTTTTTTGCTAAAAAAAATGACGATCCTGAACTGCTTATGGAAGTGGCGCACTGGTGGATTATGGAAATGAAACTGGACCATTTTGAAAAGGCTGAAAAGATCAGAAACCCCGTCTCAGCCCTGTAAAACCTGCGTCTAAACATAGATTGAAACGCAAAGAGCAGGTTCGCAATACCTTGCCGTCTATTTCCAGGCTAGAGGCTGTGATCTGGTCAAACCCAAAGTAGCTGCTGTTGCAACATCGTGCCATGAATGGACGCTAGCATCTTTTTTATCTCACCTTTTGCAGGATTGCTCTGAACAGCTCGATGGACCTCCATATGTCATCATGCGTATCACCATCCCAATCAGGAACTGTGGCCAACTCAGCCATCAACTCCTTTATCAAGATATGCGCATCGGCAACTTCATCCTTCCGACATTTAGATGCGATACGAGATATCGCCTTCGGAGAGAGGCTGCTGTACGGTGAAAAGGTGGTACGCTCGGCTGCAATTAGTTTTTGTAATTTACGCATATGATCAATATATCCGGAGCACTGGTTGTGGGTCGCAAAAATAGAATACTATATATTAGTTCTTCCAGACTCTTGCAGCTAAAAATAGTTGGAACTCTGACTTCCGATCCTCGCTCAAAACAGACGTACTTATTTTGCAATGTCAGTTCTTGCCAAAAGCAGATGTGGTTATCGGCACGCTATATAATCATTAAAGTGTAAGCAGCCCTTTATTTATTGCCCTTTAATCAGTGCAACTTGTTGTAACAGTTTAACAGTTAACCCTCGTCTCATACTTAACCCATATTTATCCGGGTGGTGATAACTACTCGTGTTTAGACAAAATAGCACACCGAGTGACAGGACCATTTTCATAACCTTGAATGGTGTAGTTCGGGAAATCGGTCACTGTCACCATGCTGTCAGATTGATAACTCTCTGGGGCACTGCGAAGCTGGGTCTCATTTTTTTGAGCCATCTCCGCAGAGTATGGACTGGTTACGCTAACACTGTTCGGATCGATTTTATGTGTTTGGCCTGTTTCATCAGTTATGACGTTGAGGCGATAGCGTTGTGTGATCACAGCTGTGGCTGTGCCATAGGGTACAAATGTTGTGATGACCTGGTACGTTCGATTGTTACCTTGATTTGAAATCACAGTCATACTGTTTTTAAAATCAAGTGTGACGGGCTTCTGCTCCACAATAATATTCAGTGGAACATGACAAACAACCTCACTACCAGCCTTTTGCTCTGCATTTAAACGCAATACCTCTTCATGCGAGGCCGCAAAGCAAATTATTGGAAACAGCAGGAGTGAAGCCGAGGGGAGGATTCTGAACATAGTCATATTTTCATGTCTTGTAATGTCATACTACTATACGTACTTCGTCTCATCGTTGGAACAACCTCTTCATGCGGTAGAGGCTCGTTTACGATTTCCATCACGCCATGGTTCATGTCGGTAGCGATACCTTTCCACGAACGCTATTTATCTAAAAAGCGGGATGGCCGGTAACATTGCGGGATTTCATCGCTCTGGCCGTCGCATAATTCTTCACAGACCAGTCTGCCAATCGTCGCTGCGCACGTAACGGCTGGGTGCATAGAGGCGACGTAAAACGGGATACCCATCCTGAATAACAGGACGCTCTCCTGTTGAGTACTGGATGAGAGCAGCCGACTCTGCGCCCGTGAGCCTGTTTCTTACCGCGCGTGGTGCTGCCTCCGCCGTCTCTCTGACGTTGCCGTTTGCCGGATAATCTTCTGCGGCTAACAAATTCCCGTTGTGCGCTTGCCGAACCTCAATATCATCACCGGAGAGAATCGTGTTGACCACGTTCCGGGAGGCCTCAAACCGCAGCAATATGGCCAGTGATGACAAAACCTGAACATGAATACCCACCCGCTCAGTCAGCGCTGGAATACCTGTACCACAGGCCAGCACGACGCAATTTGCATCCAGTTTTCCCCGCTAGGTCAGGACGCCTGTCACCTTTCCCTCAGTCATGCAAAGACCCGTAACGGTTGTTTGGGTATTCAGCACGACGCCCTTCTCACAGGCTTTGTCGAGCAATAGCCGCGTTGCGCTGGCGGCGTCAATAGCACCATCTTTTGCAGCATAGCGGGCCTCTGAGGGAGGATTGTTCAAAGCAGGCTCAAGGCGAGCAATCTCCGCCTTGTGGAGGAGACGTTCGTCCTGCATGAAGGACCCGGATGCCACGCCGTAGGTTAACGAACCGCTCCATTTGATGTGAAGTTCCGGTATGTGTTCTTCCAGCCTGTGCCAGTCCGCAAGTGCGATGCGCCGGATAAATACGTCTGCCGCATCATCCTTCACCACACCGGTCAGCCAGCCAAACGCGCTGCCGGTTGCACCTGACGCAGGCATATTCTGTTCAACGAGGGTGACGTCAAATTCACGGTGGGCGAGATGCCATGCGATAGATACACCAGTGATCCCAGCACCTACGACGACGATCCTTTTTTTATGGGTCACGGTGCCCTTCTCCTGTGTGGGGAACATGTACATGCCATGATGCGAAAGTAATCTCTTACAGGTTATTTTGTAGGATTGCAAAATTCGTGGGTAGGGCGGTTCAGTAAGGCAGCTCAGGACGTCTGATTCTCGCTTCAAGCAGACATTTTGTTCCTGCCGCTGTCCGCTTTGTGCCAAGAGCGGACATTCCTTTCAGAATAACTTTCACTACTCTTTTGATCTTAGGAGTTTATTTCGGCCACTTTTGAATTCTTCTACCTCCTTTTTGTACTTAATCATTAATTCTCTATCAGCTTCTGGAAGAAAACTATAGTCGAAAAATTTATCAATTTTCTCTTTCGTACATAATCTCATTATGTCAGGTGTAAAATATTCGTATTCAGGATTGAAATCGTTATTATTCTTCATTTTTATTTCGGCATTTAATATTCTACGATCTAACTCATTTAAACTTGAATTCAACCAATTCATTAGCTCATGAAAACTGTCGATCTTATCTACTTGCATTCCTGTGTATCTTGAAATATCTAACGGATAACTAATATCTTCATCGACAATTAAGTCAGTGACAATAATAAGTATTATTGCACATGAAAGGATTTCTCTTTCGTCAAAAAGCTCATATCTAAGATCATACTTTATCCTTATTTTCTTTGAATGTCCCCAGTACCTTGTGCTAGTTAGCATAGTTCTATTTAAAAAGGATTTTAATATATTGGATTGTACCAAATGACTTGTTTTTTTCTTGAACTCATCAAAAGTATACAAGCTTATATTTGTATGTTTCGTGGCTTCTATTGCCCCGGACTGGAACCCATTTTTGGATATGATAAAACCTCTATCAGCTCCAGTATTTTGGAGTACTGTGGAAAAAGCATGTACGATTTCCTTGGTTACATTACTATTCCAATACTTAGCTTCTACAAACCATTTGAAGTCAGTACCAAGATATTTTGACACTACTACTACATCTATATCGGAACTGCCTCTTACCCCATCCACTGTAACGTTTGTCTTAGCGCTAGCACCTAAGTTATTAAAATGATCACAAATTTCTTCTTGAAACTTATACCAATCAGACTCGATATTTTTGTTATGTTTAGTCATCTAATGATCTCATGATATCCAAGTGGGAAAATAATAATTGATTATAATGAAAAAAGGATGCTAATTGAAGTAGGATTGCGAGCAATTTAATATGATATGGACTTCCCTATCCCACTATTCATCAAAATGCAATGATTTACTTTCAAAAATACTAGTTGCAGCATCTTACTTTTAGCTTTACCAATATGGTGTTATTATTTATAGCTTGAGTAGCTAGTACACTGTTGTTGTTAACTAGGATAGCTTCGTACATCTATCTCTCTTAGCCGCCCTGCAACCCAACCGCTAAGTGCCAAGAGGAAATATCATTAACATCACGGTACGGTAATCTGCCGGAGAAATGTCAGCTCTTTCAAGAAAGAAATCTCGGTGCCATGCAATATGTTCTTTCGGTGGCAAAGGTAGCAAAGCTTGTCCTCAAAGATTCGCTTTACAGCACACATTCCATGATAAGAACAAAACCTTAAATGGTCTACAAGAAAACTAAGAATCTTCGTGTGATCCGACCCTGCTGGGCCACAAGAAACTGGAAAGCACGGTCGTTTATCTGGGCATTGAAGTCGAGGATGCGTTAGAAGTCTCTGAATCGCTTGAAGTATAGGATAGTCAGGGCTGCAACAGCAGCTTTGTGGCAGAAGCGAAGGTTGTTTGCATTATGGGGAGCAAGTCAGCCACGCCGCCATATTGCCGCGGAAAATACCCGCTGAAAAAGTGCGCTGAACTTCAGTTTTCTGGATATATTCTATATAACGGAATCAATTACTCCAAGTGGTGGTTAGCAAAGAATCGTTCTGCTCTAGATATGGCAATGATCGGTTGGTTCGCAGGCTCATATTCTATGTTCTGTGACAAACAGTTCTCAGCTGTGCTGCTCTTCCGGAAATGGTTGAAAGTGAAAAACGGATCATTACAATATGACTGAATAAAAGTAGTGGATAAATAAACAGTCTATCTTCGAGTCATAGGCTGCAGTAACATCAATCAGACTAGTTCTAGAACTACTTCATCGTTATTGTATATACCTCAGTCAGTCTGTTCAAAGGAGAACAATGATGTTTCCTGTGTTTGATAACGGAAGTTGCTGGGTGAAAGTCGATTTTCATCTTCATACCAACGCTGATAAGGAATTCAAATATGATGGCGATCCTAATCAATATATAACGGATTATGTTTCCGCACTTATTGCAGCAGATATCGGATTAGGTGTGATAACCAATCACAATAAATTTGCACTTGATGAATTCAAGCTCATAAGAAAAAAAGCACGTAAAGAAGGAATTGGAATACTTCCTGGTGTTGAGCTTTCAATAAGTGATGGCCATGCAGGCATACATACGCTGATTATCTTCTCGGACGATTGGTATAATAATAAAGAGCAGACTAACCATATACAGTCTTTCCTGACAACGACATTTGCAGGCATTTCAAATTTCGAAAATGAAAATGCCAGATCAAATCACAATATTAAACAGACGATTGAAGAACTCGATAAATATAATAAAGATTATTTTGTTGTATTTGCACATGTAGAGGCGCCGAATGGCCTCTGGGGAGGATTAAAACCAGTCATTGTAAAAGAACTTTTTGAACGGGACGAAATACGCCGGCGCGTACTGGCCTTTCAGAAAGTATCGACTTATGATAAACGGCTTAATATGCAAAGGGAACTTGGGAGATGGTACCCGGCTGAAGTAGAAGGGTGTGACGCAAAGAACCTACCGGATATATCCGCTCGACCTGTGGCAAGCTATCTGAAACTCGGAGACTATACCTTTGAAGCGCTTCAGTTTGCGCTACGCGATTTTCCCAGCCGCGTGAGAAAAGAAAAGCCTGATACATCTCATAGTCACATACGGCGTATTTCGTTTGAGGGTGCCGGATCACTTGGTGGCACGGTTATGAATCTCTCTTCGGAGCTCAACGCGCTTATAGGTATTCGTGGCAGCGGTAAGTCATCCATACTGGAAGGCATTAGATATGCGCTTGATATTGAATTCGGGGATAAAACATCTGAAAAAGAATATAAGGAAAGCTTGGTCGAAAACCTACTTAAAAGCGGAGGAAAGATTACGCTTGATGTGACATGCCGCAGAGGCATTAACTATCAAATCAGACGCATTTATCATCGACCTCCTGAAGTGTATGTCAATGGCGAACAACAAGCTGGCGTGTCGATTCGAGAAACCGTGCTTCATAATCCTATATATTTTGGTCAGAAAGACCTCTCAAATACAGGGGAAGGATTTGAAAAGGATCTGATTGAAAAATTGGCTGGTGAAAAACTAATACCTGTGAGAAAAGAAATACAGGAAAAATCTCTTTTAGTTCAGGATTTACTGCGGCAGATTCTCAGGCTGAATGATAGCAAGGCTGACCTTGAGATCTGGCAGGAAAAACTTGCTGATGCAAATTTCAAACTTAAATTATATAAAAATTATGGTGTCGAAGAAAAACTTGTAAAACAAACCACCTTTGAAAGAGATGAAAGATACCTTTCTGAAAAAGTAGCAGTTGTGGCTACCATACTCGATAATCTTGACGAGGGGCTGGCTCAGGCAATGAATTCATTAAATCAGGAGGAGCCATATGTTTCAGCAGAGAATCAGGCCGTAATTAACGACTTTGAAGACGAATTCAATATGCTTATAAAGAATATTGAAAGCATGCAAAAAGTCGTTTCTGACACTCGTCTTATTGCCCTAAACCTGAATAAAAAGACTAATCAGTTCACTACTCAGAAAAATTCTCTTAATGAGGAGTTTGCGGAAACTGAAAGAAAAATTTCACAAGATCTTAAAAATGCAGGAGCTGATAAGATAAGCACCACTGAATTTAAAACCCTAACGGCCGATCTTGAACTTGCAAACCAGAATATTGAAGAACTCAGCAAATCAGCGGAAGTTCAGACCTCAAAGCATCAGGAGCTTATCAGAGAACTTTCAGCACTAAATCAGTTATGGTTAAAAGAACACGATGAAATATTGCAGATACTTGCTGTGATCAATGAGGCCGAATCTGGCCTGAAAATAAGTTCAGCTTTCAAAGCTGACAAAAAATCTATGCAGGTATACCTGCGTAATACATTTCAGGGAAGCAGACTGCGCGAAACAACCTATCAGTCGGTTACTGATATGTTCAGCGACTTTGGGGATATGTGGGTAAATCAGGATAAAATAATTCCCGTAATATCGAATCCCGAAACTTTCACCGAATACATGAATAGCAATATCATTGAGCTTATCACTTGGCAACCCCCTAATGTGTATTCTATCGAGTTTCGTGGTAAACCATTAAGTCAGCACTCTCTAGGACAGAGGGCCTCTGCGCTGATGCTGTTTGTTCTTAACCAGAGAAACAATGACATAATTATCATCGACCAGCCTGAAGATGATCTCGATAATCAGACGATTTATGAAGATGTTATCAAACTTATACGAGCCATGAAGCTGAAAACTCAGTTTATTTTTGCAACGCACAATGCAAATATACCTGTACTTGGGGATGCAGAATATATTCACGCATGCGTATATGCCGATGGAAAAATAAGCACCTCCGGTGGTGGGATAGACTGTGATCCTGTTCAGAAGCAGATTATTGCTGTAATGGAAGGGGGTAAAGAGGCATTTGAACGCCGCAGGAACGTATACAGCGCCTGGCTCAATTGATGCTGAAATTATCAGGACTGCAGTCAGCATGATGCAGTCTTAAATATATAGTATGCAATGTAAAAACTGACATAGCGGCAAGGCATAATCCTGTATCTGATATTTAATCCGTTTGCCGCCCCTTACGAAAAATAATTTTTATCCTAATTAGCTTATCCTAACGCTTTTCGTGGTTTGTGCATCGCTTTCGTTTGAACCTATGTAGTGCTTGTGAGCTCCACTGATTAACACACCGCGAATTTTTCATCATTGATGGAAATAACTGCAGACAACCGATCCTCGCTCATAACACACCTAACGTTACCTAATCCCTCCGCTTCCCCACCAACGCCCCCCGCCACAAAACCTGGTAGCTATACAAACACACCAGACTGTTATGTTAATACGCGTTCCCCCCATCAACGAGGAATCGCACATGACCCCACATCCGCTACGCCAGATAATCGAATCCTGCGACCACGCCATCACCACCAAAAACTATGACGCCCTGATAGAGTATTACGCCGACGACGCGGCTCTGGTGGTCAAGCCAGGCATGACGGTTAAAGGCAAAGAAAACATCCGCAACGCGTTTATTGCCATCTCGGATTATTTCCAGGACCAATTGATTGTGGAACAAGGAGAGATGCAGGTGATCGAAGGCGGTGACAATGCCCTCGTTATCATGGAAACCGTTCTGCGTTTTCCTGATGGTCAGGGTGGAATAACGCAAATGTCGCGCCGCGCGACCTATGTCTTTCGGCTGGAAAGCGACGGTCGCTGGCTTTGTACTATCGACAACTCCTACGGCACGTCGCTTCTGGATACCGGGAACCGATCGCGTTAATCACGACTTCAAAGGGGCGCTGCCGCCCCTCCACGCCAGCCCCTTAATGCGCAGTAATGCGCGGCTCCTTCACAAACTCAGCCAGCAGCCACACCATATCGTGCAGCAGGCCCGTCAGCTCTTTCGCTATGTGAGCGGGTAGCGTTCCACCCATAACGGCTTGCGTCAGCGCCAGAACATAGTTCACCTGCGTTAAGGTGTCCTGCCAGCAGTCGGGCACGCAGGAGTTGGTTTTCTCACCCATGATCAACTGTTCAATCAGGTATGGCGGAAGATCGACATCACAGAGTTCACGCAGCCTGCGCATGGCCTGAAGAAGACGCTCGCACAGCGCTGTACGGCTCGCGATATCATCGGTTTCGACCAGCACGCTCACCAGCGCGGCGCAGTTGTCGGCGACGACAAAAAGATCGGCATCAGCCGGAAGCGGCCGGGAGATACGTTGCAGAATGACGTTTTCGTCAGACGGGAGATAAGTCAAGGTTGGGATAGTCGCCATACTAGGCTTCCTTCTATATGGAGTTTATTTAACCACCCTTTGAGTTCCTACGCTCGGGGGGTAGCGCTGACAGAGGTAGGAATACCGCCCATATAGAAAACGGCCAGCCTTACGGCTGCTCCGTCAGCGCCACCGTTATTGTAACGAGATCGGCACTGCTGCGACATACGTAATGTCACTATATGGTTGACGGGTTCCTACGCCCGATTGCGGATGTGCCGCAACGCAGACACTTTACGACCGCGACCCGTTGAGGAAAAGACATAACGCTGAATTTCATAAGGTTACTTTGCGGTTTGCGAGTCGCCTTCCAGAATGACAACGCTGCCCTAAATTTTAAGGGTATCAATCACCGCTCTCGCCGGGCTTTGACTCCCGGCAGTCCTTCAACCGCAGCTTTAAGCGTCAGTATGGTCAGGCGCCTGGGGCATGGCGGCTAAGTATTGGCTGTCGTGAAACGTTAACCGAACGTTTTTAGGGTCAACGAACTTACCGTCGGCGGTAACATAGGCGCTATTCACCACTTCTCCACTTTCTTTGTCTGTTAAGGCAATATGCGGTGCGTCGTGCAGTATGTTTTTATGACCCCACTCCATCAAAGAGAAAAGAATCGGCGCAAGGCTGCGGCTTTTGGCGGTGAGAACATACTCATACCGTTCACGCGCCCCTTCTTCCTGATAAGGGATTTTGCAAAGCAGGCCGAGTTCAGTCATTTTTTTTAACCGGTTCGCCAGCGTCTGCCTGGTGATTTTTGTATGATCCCGTATCGTTTCAAAGCGTGTTACCCCATAAAACGCCTCTCTCAGAATCAACAAAACCCATTGATCGCCAAGAAGCTCAGCGGCCGCCGCTAACCCACAAAGCTCAGGTAATAAGTACGGTAATGATTTATTTTTTGACATCTCTTCGTTTGCCTCGTAACCTGAGTATGATTTAAAGACTCAGTTATTTAAGGAGAATACAATGCCCTTCGTCAATGTGCAAACCATTAAAGGAATTATGAATTCGGAGCAAAAAAAAGAACTGCTACGTCGTATGACTGACCTTATTGTTGAAATTGAGGGAAACGGCGATCCTGAATTCCGGCGTTCAGTATGGATCCGTATTGACGAGCATGAACCGGAACAGTGGAGTCTTGGGGGAATACAGCCCACATCTGAAATGATTGCCGCGAAATTTGCATCAGCACAGCGGTCCTGATTTATTGTTAGTCATAGCTCACCGGCGGGCAGTTTGAATGTCCGCTCTCGTGATGTTATGCCGCCCTAAATTTTCAGCGTATCTATCACAGCCCTCAGGGCAGGCGACACGTTGCGGTGCGGATAATAGAGATACAGCCCGTCCATGCGCAGGCTATAGCGCTGCAACACCCGGATAAGCGTTCCGCGCTCCAGATCGTCAGCCACCAGCTCCACCGGGACATAGGCCAGCCCAAGCCCCAGCCGGGCGGCCTCGGCTTCCATGTAGCTGTCAGACAGCGCCCATTGCCCCTCTGGCCGATGGGTGATTTTTTTCCCGTCCTGCACCAGTTCCCACTGATAGTCACTACCGTCGGCAAACTGGTAGGCAATGCAGGGATGAGCCACTAAATCGGCTGGCGTCTGCGGAAAACCGTAGCGTCTGAAGTGTTCCGGGGCAGCCACCGCGGCCATTTCCATATCAGGCGTGATACGCACTGCAATCATTCCCTGCCCCACTTCCGGCCCCAGTCTGACACCCGCATCGAACCGCTCGGCGATAATGTCGACGAAGCGGCTTTCATTCATCAGTTCCAGCCTGATGTCCGGGTAACGCTGTTTAAAAATGGCGAGCTTTGGCAGCAGACACTTATCGATAGCGTGCTGGCTGGCATTAATACGCACCGTGCCGGACGGCGTCTGACGATAGTGTGCCAGGGTCGCCAAACCCGTATCGAGCGTATCGAATGCAGACTCGGCGGTCTGATAAAGCTGTTCCCCGGCATGGGTGAGCGAGAGCTTGCGCGTGGTGCGGACCAGAAGTTGAACGCCCAATCGCTCTTCCAGCTCGCGAACCGAGCGGCTGATCCCGGATTGCGCCAGCCCAAGCCGAAGCGCGGCCGCCGTGAAGCTCCCCTCCCGTACCACCTGCATGAACAGGTACAGCTCATTATAGTTTTCCCGTTTCGCCATCATCCCCACCCATTTATAACAATATGATATGAATCCTAGCAGCTTTCACCCTCTAATCAGCACTATTTCTGCTAACTATAATGACCGCAACACAACAACCCAGGGTTCATTTCTATGAAAACATTTACCCAAAAACTGTCCGTTGCGATGCTGCTATGTGCATCATTAAGTGGAGTGACAACAATGAGTTATGCAGAAACCACCAACCCAAACGCGCCTGTTTCGATGGTGAGCACATGGGATAAAACCTTCGCCGAAAGTGACAAAGTCGATCACCGTAAGGTGTCCTTCCAGAACCGATACGGGATCACTTTGGTAGGCGATCTGTATCTTCCCAAAAACCGCGGCGACCGCAAGCTGGCGGCGATTGCGGTCAGCGGGCCATTTGGCGCGGTCAAAGAGCAGTCCAGCGGCCTGTATGCGCAAACCCTGGCAGAAAATGGGTTTGTGACCCTGGCGTTCGACCCGTCGTATACGGGCGAAAGCGGTGGCCAGCCGCGCAACGTAGCGTCTCCGGATATCAACACCGAAGACTTTAGTGCGGCGGTGGACTTCCTCGGGTTGCAGAAAGAGGTTGATCGTAACCGCATTGGTATTCTCGGCATCTGCGGCTGGGGCGGTATGGCGCTCAACGCAGCATCCATGGACACCCGCGTGAAGGCGGTCGCCACCAGCGTGATGTATGACATGAGCCGGGCGATGGGCCACGGCGTGGGCGACGGGAAAGATCGCTATTCAACGTCTGACCGCCGTGCCGTTCTGCAGTATCTGAACGCACAGCGCTGGAAAGATGCTGAGAACGGTACCTTCGCGCACGGCGGCCATGACATTTATGTCGATGAGAACGGCAAGGTGACGGCAGCTGAACGTATTCTGCCGGAGGCGTTACCTGACAACCCGAATCCGGTACTCAAAGAGTTCTTTGACTACTACCGTATGCCGCGCGGCTTCCATGCGCGCTCCGTCAACTCCACCGGCGCGTGGACCGCGACCACGCCATTATCATTTATGAATATGCCGCTGCTGAGCTACGGCGGGGAAATTACTATCCCAACGCTTATCGTAACCGGTGAAAAGGCACACTCCCGCTACTTTGCTGAAGATGCGTTTAAAGCGGTCGGCAGCAAGCAGAAGGAACTGGTGATTGTTCCGGGCGCAAACCATGTCGATCTCTACGATAATGCTGCCGGGAAGATCCCCTTCGGCCAGTTTGAGCAGTTCTTCAAAACCAACCTGAAATAAACCTCTACGCCACCCGCCCTGTACGGGTGGCTCTTTGTGAAATCTGACTATGTCTACACTGAGCCGCACCACATCACAGAACACAGAGCATGCACACTGGAGTGGCGTTTTTGCCATGACCCTGTGCGTATTTGTCCTGATTGCCTCGGAATTTATGCCCGTCAGCCTGCTTACCCCCCTTGCCAGAGATTTGGGCGTTACGGAGGGTCTCGCTGGCCAGGGGATCGCGATTTCCGGCGCGCTGGCGGTGCTGACCAGCCTCTTCCTTTCCCGGCTTGCCGGGAATATAAACCGCAAACACCTTCTTCTGGGCATGACGCTCCTGATGGCGCTCTCGGGGATGATTATCGCTTTCGCCCCAAACTATCTGGTTTACATGGCAGGCCGCGCGCTGATCGGTATCGCTATAGGCGGGTTCTGGTCCATGTCTGCCGCAACGGCCATTCGCCTTGTTCCGCCGCATAAGGTTGCGCGCGCGCTGGCCATTTTCAACGGCGGTAACGCGCTGGCAACGGTGGTGGCCGCCCCGCTTGGCAGCTATCTTGGGGCCACTATTGGCTGGCGCGGCGCATTTCTTTGTCTGGTGCCCGTGGCGATAGTCGCGTTCATCTGGCAGTGTTTAAGCCTGCCTGACATGAACGCGCGTAAAAACGGTACATCACGAGGAAGTGTTTTTCGGTTATTCCGCCAGCCTGCCGTTTCCGTTGGTCTGCTGGCCTGCGGCCTGTTCTTTATGGGGCAGTTTGCGCTGTTTACCTATCTGCGCCCGTTCCTTGAAACCGTCACCCGGGTGAGCGGAGCCGGGCTGTCGCTGATTTTGCTCACCATAGGCGTTGCAGGTTTTGTGGGCACCCTTTTCGTTGCCCTGGTGCTTAATGCCGCGTTTTACATAACGCTGATCGCGATCCCTCTACTGATGGCGGCCATCGCAGTCGCGTTGATTCTCGCCGGGCATAACGTGTGGATTGTGGCCCTGCTGTCAGGCCTATGGGGGATGCTGGCAACATCAGCGCCGACGGGGTGGTGGACGTGGATTGCGCGAACGCTGCCGAAGGATGCTGAAGCCGGCGGTGGACTGATGGTGGCGGTGATCCAGCTCGCCATTGCGCTCGGTTCAACGGCGGGCGGTATAGCGTTCGATCGTTATAGCTGGCAGAGCACGTTTGCCCTGAGTGGCATCGTGCTCATCTGTGCGGCAACGCTGACGTTTCTGCTTTCGCGTCTTCACAAATAACGCGCCGGATGATTTTTTGACGCTTTTCTTCACCGTTCGTGTATTGTTTTTAAACAATAACATCCATTAAAGGACACCTGCGCAATGATCACCATCCTCGGCAAAACCACCTCCATCAACGTTCGTAAAGTGCTCTGGACCTGCGAAGAAGCGGGCATCGCTTATCAGCAGGAAGATTACGGCAGCGGTTTCGCCTCGACGGAAACGGATGCCTTTCGCGCCCTGAACCCCAATGCCATGGTGCCGGTGCTGATTGATGGCGATTTCGTGTTGTGGGAGTCCAATTCCATCTGCCGTTATCTGGCGCGCAAGGCCGAACGTCACGATCTGCTGCCCGCAGAACCGAAGGCCTGCGCCAACGTTGAGCGCTGGATGGACTGGCAGGCCACTGAATTTAACAACGCCTGGCGCTATGTCTTCCCGGCGCTGGGGCGTAAAAACCCGGACTTTAACGACCCTGAGCGCATTGCGGCAGGAATCAAGGAGTGGAACCACTGCATCACCATTCTGGAACAACAGCTGCAGCGCACCGGGGCCTTTGCGGCGGGCGAGACGTTTACCCTCGCTGACGTGGTGCTTGGGCTGTCGGTGAATCGCTGGAAAATGACGCCGTTTGATAAGCCAGACGTGCCCGCCATTGAGGCCTGGTTCGAGCGTCTTAACCAGCGTCCGGCATTTTTGCGTCACGGCAATAACGGCATGGTGTAAAACTTAATGCCTGAATGAATACCGCAACGAGGCTGTTTTTTTAATTACGAAACCCTGATTGTCGTCAGAGGGAATAATAATTAAGCCATATCCTGGACAGCCCGTTGCACCGCTTTGCTAGCCTGAATAGTCAGGCAAAGCTCAACCCGGAGGTATTCTTGCTGATTAAACTCAAGAAAGAACGAACGCATCAGGAGGATCGCCGGCTTGCTCTCTGGCTGGCGACCTCAGCAGGTTTGCTGAACGCCATCGCCCTCGGGGCATTTGGCTTTTTCCCCTCACACATGACCGGCAACACCTCACAATTATCCAGCGAAGTTTCTTCTACCGATCTGAGCGATATTATTTTCTTCGGCTCGATAATTCTCTCTTTTGTGGCTGGCGCCATTATTGCGCGCACGATCGTCATATGGGGTATTATCCATAACGTCAGGCTGGTTTTTTGCCAGATCCTTTTTGTCGAGGGGATATTACTGACCGGCGTTTCCTTCTACGAAATGTATTTCTATGCGCTCACCAGCAATCGCGAAATTATTCTTTTTCTCTGCTTTCTGATGGGCATTCATAATTCCACCTCCACGCAGCTTTCCGGCGGACGGGTAAGATCGACGCACATTACCGGCACGCTAACGGACGCGGGGATTTCCCTGGCCTCCGTCATGGTGGCGATGCTTCGCAGGGATTACTCCAAAGATACGGCGGCGCAAAAAAGTCAGCTAAAAACCCACTTAACCACCCTGTTTTCGTTCATTACGGGCGGTATTGCGGGGCTGCTGCTGTTCAGATGGATTGGCTTCAACGCCATGCTGGCGCTGGGGTTGATGCTCGCGGTTGTCGCCACCGTCTCAATTATCACCGTCTCGTCGCGGGTTCGACGGGTTCGCGCTGGCGTCTGAGGGTTGCAACTGCCCCAACAGGCGCTGCATGTTGTCATCACAGGTGATGCCCTCCGGCCTGTGGGTGATACTCGTGACAAGGTCCAGCAGCTCCCTTCGGTTTTCCTCCAGCTGCTTCTGCATCGCCTCTATTTCAGCAATGCGTGTCTTCAGGGACTGGATCAGTCCCTCATGATCCCAGCGCTGTTGCGGCTGCGGCAAGAAGCGCCGTATTTGCTCAAGGGTGAACCCGGTCCGTTGCGCATTGTCGATAATGTTCAGCAGCGCAACCGCATCAGCGGAATAGGTACGGTACCCGTTCCCCTGCCTGACGGGTCGCGGCAGTAAGCCTTCCGCCTCATAAAACCGAATGCGCGACGGGGTAATTCCCGTCATTTTCGACAGCTCGCCAATTTTCATTTCGTCCGCTCTGGCATATTGACCTTAAAGTTAACTTTAAGCTTAAACTTTTTATGCGGTCAACCGGATCGTCATCTCATCAGGAGCTAAAATGCACACTATTCTGGGCGCCAGCGGGCAAATTGCCCGTGAACTTGCCCGCGAGCTTAAACGCGAATATACCGACGAGATCAGGCTGGTCAGCCGCCATCCGCAGAAAGTCAACGCCAGCGATAGCACGGTTGCAGCCGATCTCCTGGATGCGCAGCAGACGCAGGTGGCGATTAACGGTAGCGATACGGTCTATTTTACCGCCGGTCTGCCGCCTGATTCCGCGCTGTGGGAGCGTCATTTTCCGACCATGCTGGACAATGCCCTGGAGGCCACGCGTAAGGCGGGGGCAAAATTCGTCTATTTCGACAACACCTATATGTACCCCCAGAATAACGTGCCACAAACCGAAGAGACGCGCTTTGCGCCCCGGGGGCGGAAAGGCCACGTGCGCGCCCTGATGGCAAACCGGGTGCTTGACGAAATGCAACGGGGCGACATTCCCGTCCTCATCGGTCGGGCGCCGGAGTTTTACGGGCCTGAGAAAACGCAGAGCTTCACCAATACGCTCATTATCGACAGGCTGAAGCAGCATAAGCGTCCGCGCGTTCCGGTGCGTGACGACACGCTTCGCACCCTCATCTGGACGCCGGATGCCAGTCGCGCGCTCGCTCTGCTGGGCAATACCCCTGAGGCCTACGGGCAGACGTGGCACTTGCCCTGCTGCGATGAAAGGCTGACGTACCAGCAGTTCGTCACTCTCGCCTGTGAGGTCTTTGGACAGCCAGCGGACTACTCCGTCCTCGGCAAGTTGGCCTTCGCCGCGACGGCGCTGTTTTCGCAAGGCGCGCGCGAAATGCGCGAGCTGTTGCCCCGGTACGAGGCTGACAACCTGTTTGATTCGACGAAGTTTAAAGAGCATTTCCCTGCGTTCACCGTTACGTCATACCGGAAGGGACTCGAGAACATCTGGCAAGAGTGGAAATCAAAAGAGCCCGGTGCAGCGTAATTACGGCGCCGCGTCACCGGGAATGCGGTGTATTATTCGTGACAACGTCACATTCAAATCTCTTCTTTAGGACTATTCTGCCCGCCCCACAATCAGGCCTTACGCCATAAGGCCTGACCTGAGGTTGCCACTAGTTTCATAGGGTTACTGATTTTCCCCCTTCGCTGGAACCCTTCCCAAACGCTTGCTATAGGTCATCTACCCCTGCCGAAACATGGCATAACAACAGGCAACCAGTGGTTGCTATAACGCATGCGCACAGGGAGACACACCGCAATGCACCCATTACTCAAACGTTCGCTGCTGTTTGTCGGCGCTATTATCGTGGTCCTCGCCCTCCTCGTCTGGGGGATCGGGCTGGAGACCCTCAGAGCGCGACAGATTGACCTGATCTATCTCGGGCAACAGCATATGATTCTGGTTTTCTCATCGATGTTCTTTGCCCTGCTGGTGGGTATTCCGGCGGGTATTCTGCTGAGCCGCCCGGCCGCGCGGGGTATCGCTGAATATGTGATGCAAATCTTCAACGTCGGCAATACGCTGCCGCCCCTGGCCGTGCTGGCCCTGGCGATGGTGGTGATCGGCATCGGCGATACGCCCGCCATCATCGCCCTGTTCCTCGCCTCGCTGTTGCCGATCGTGCGTAATACCTATGCCGGGCTGTGCTCGGTCCCGCCGTCGCTGCTGGAAGCGGCAAACGGCATCGGGATGACCAAATGGCAGCGTCTGCGCCAGGTTGAGCTGCCTGCCGCCTGGCCGGTTATGCTCTCAGGGATCCGCATCGCCACCGCCATTAACGTCGGTACCGCACCGCTGGCGTTCCTGATTGGTGCCAGCAGCTACGGCGAGCTGATTTTCCCCGGCATTTATCTGAACGATTTCCCGACCCTGATCCTCGGCGCGGCGGCCACTGCTCTGTTCGCCCTGATCCTCGATACCCTGCTGGCGGCGCTGGGTCGCGTGATGAGTCCCCATCTCGCTCGATAACAATAACAAGGAGCTTTTATGAGACTGTTTTCCGGCCTGACGGCGCTGTGT
>Ga0153917_1000746_pt1 | contig 17714 bp, 18 predicted proteins | sample TSFL001MetaG_FD_104695 | JGI IMG/M metagenome (GOLD analysis project Ga0153917, IMG submission 104695) | Attine ant fungus gardens microbial communities from Florida, USA - TSFL001 MetaG | ecosystem: Host-associated > Fungi > Mycelium > Unclassified | place: USA: Florida, Paynes Creek Historic... | reverse complement strand
ATGATCGAAAAGTTACGTATGTTCTTCATATAGTTAAATAATTATGCCTTACGAATTCCTGGAGGCCGCTGTTCTTAGCCTGACGTTTTTCAGTGCGAAAACGCAGCATTCTACACTACATCTTCGTCGCCAGGAAATGCTCTTGGATCCAGCGATGGCGCTTAAATTCAGCGTTTTGCATTTGAGATATAAATATAGATAAAGCCCGGTGTATTCACCGGGCCTCTGAAGAAAGTGTTTCGACGCGAAGCTGATCGGGCGGTAAGCCGACGCTCAGTATGGTTGGCTGCCAGGTTTCACGCCGGGCCAGCTGGGGTGACAGGCCTCGCGCCAGCAAAAAGCCCCCAGTACCGCCCAGGGCTGCGCCGCACATGGCGGCCAGGTCTGTGCCAAACAGCAGCTGGAACAGGCCGCCAAAGACGAACAACCCCACCAGCGGCGAAAGATAGACCAGCATCGCCGAGCCAAGCAGGCTGCCTTCGGCAATTCCCAGCTCAACTTTCTGGCCTGTAACCAGCGGTTGATCGCTGGAAACAGAGAGCGTGTGGGTCGTCTGCGGCCCGAGCTTGTTCAGTACGCGGCTACCGCACCCGGCTCGCGAAGCGCAGCTGCTGCACGACGCTTTAACGTCACAACTTACCAGCGCAACGCCATCCTTCCACGAGACAACCGTCGCCCACTCTTTAATCATTGTGTTGTCCTGAATTTGATGCTGTCGGCGATGCGCTTAGCCGTCTGCGGCGGCAGCTCGCCCACTACGGTAATCTCTGCGTTATCGCGTACCGTCGTACTTACCGTACGGCGCCCGGTGCGCAGCATCTGCTCGGCGCTCGCTGCCGTGGCACGGTTAATATTGACAGAGAAACTGAACAGGCCATCGGAGTAAAGGCGTGACTCTACCGGCGTATCTATTGTCGGCAGCTGACGTCGGCTGCTGGAAATTTCGCTGAACCCTTGCGGGATCCAGGCCGGTGACCAGTTAAAGCTGATGGTATCTCCTACCGGCACGGAGAGCAGCGGCGGCAGGCTGGCTTTAGCCAGGTTCTGCATGCTGTTGCCGACCTCATCGTTGACGTTAAAGGAGATCACGCGGAACTGTTCCAGCGTCTCGCCATCTCTGTCGAGCAGATCGACCCGCATCGGTAACTTGGTTTCGGCATCCATCCAGACGATATAGCTGTAACGGGTGCCGTCCCGCGCCACCACGCGAATCACTTCACATAACCGGTCGGCAATACGCGTGCGGCCGACGGAGATGAAATCGTAATAGGGTGCCAGACGTTTAAAGTCGGTATAAACCAGCGACGGGAGCGAGTCGACGATGTAATCGCCGTTTAGCGTGAAAGGTTCAAGACCCGGCTCGAAATAGCTGATTTCATTGCCGCGCTGTACAACTTCCCGGCGCGGGCCATCCATCTGCAAAAGCTGGGCAAGGGGCTGTTTATCAAGACGGGCATGACGGTAGCGTAACGACTCTACCCCCTGCTTATTGATACTGATAAAAGCCAGTTCGTAATTGAGTGACTGGCTGGCCAGGTTCATCTGCTGTAACAACGCCCCGGACGAAACATCAGCCGAGGCGTTGGCAGAGAAAAACAGGCTACCCGCCACTAAGGACATGGCGCACCAAAGTTGCTTCATTACTGCGATTGCGTTCCTAAAGTCTGGTTACCAGGGACTTGCACAGCGGCTTGCTGGGTTTGCGCCTGCTCAAACTGAAGCTGTTCCGAATGCAGACGACGCTGCAATTCGTAATCCTGCAACATCGCATTGATGCGACGGCGTTGCTCCTGCACCTGCTGTTGCTGGCCGGAAGGGGCCGACGCATCAGAAGGAATGCCCAGACTTACCGGGCTGGCTTTGCCCATCATCGGCAGCGTATTAAACACCGGCGCTTCTGGTTGCTGGTTAGCTTCAGGTTGACTGTTATACTGCTGGACGCCAACGATAACTGCAAGCGATACGCACGCAGCTACACCCATCTGGGTGAGTTGACTGGCCCACGGACGCACTTTATTCCAGAATGGCATCTTCTGCCACAGGTGCGGCGCAGGCTGGGCTTCAGGAATCAGCGGAGTGGCCTGAGTAGCAGGTTCTTTCTCAATGGCAGCCATTACGCTTGCTGAGATATCGAAATGGAGGAGTTCGCCAGTATCTCCGCGCATAGCGTCGCGGATGAGATGATAACTCTCCCAGGTTTTTTGCATCTCAGGAGAGTGAGAAAGCTCATGTAAGAGCTCACTATCCAGCGTTTCACCATCCATTAAAGCGGAAAGCTGTTCTTTCTGCATGCCTAATACCTTTTCCAGTATCCCGCTATCGTCAACGCCTGATAAGCGGTTGAACTTTATTATCAATAGCTTCTCGCGCGCGAAAAATCCGTGAGCGAACCGTACCAACCGGGCAATCCATGATAGCGGCTATCTCTTCATAGCTCAGGCCATCAAGCTCCCGCAACGTTATTGCCATGCGTAAATCTTCCGGGAGCGACTCGATGGTACGAAAAACTATTTGTCTCAGTTCTTCTGACAACATTAAGTTCTCAGGGTTCGAAATTTCTTTCAGTGCGCCGCCGCTTTCGAAGTTTTCTGCGTCGATTGCGTCAATATCACTGGAAGGCGGACGACGCCCCTGAGCGACCAGGTAATTCTTTGCCGTATTGACGGCGATACGATACAGCCAGGTATAAAAAGCACTATCCCCCCGGAAAGATTCCAGCGCGCGATAGGCCTTAATGAAAGATTCCTGTACCACATCAGGGACATCCCCTGAGGGCACATAGCGGGAAACCAGACTCGCCACTTTATGCTGATAGCGCACCACCAGCAGATTAAAGGCTTTTTGATCTCCCTTCTGGACCCGTTCAACCAGAATCTGGTCCGTTAACTGCTCGCTCATCCGAGGTAATGTCTCCCCAAACCTAAAATCCACGCGTTATCGAAACGCCACTCTAAACACTGCAATGTGAGCAAGCAGTGAGATAGAGGGTTATTTTTTCTAAAAGTTCCGTTCACGCCTTTGTTTTTGTTAATCGTGTCGCAGACCGTTCATTTTCTCTCATTATAAGTCTGTTAACGATGCGCACCCAGTTTCTGATAAGAAATGGTATTACCGCCTGCAGGTTACCGTAAGACAACCTTTTTTTCATCACCTAATCTGAACCAAAAGAACCGCTTTGCAAAATACTCCTACTTTTTTTGCCCTCGCCCCGTTCGCGCTGCTTGTTTAGTGATTGCAACCTACCGCAAAAAATACGTGCGATTCTTCGCATTCCAGTGCTATGCTGCCCAAACCGTGTTTAGTAAATTAAACAGCAATGATGAACTCAATTCCTGAACTCTCTTGTGACGTACTGATCGTCGGCAGCGGCGCTGCGGGTCTTTCTCTCGCTTTAAGGCTGGCGACTCATCAGAAGGTAATTGTCCTAAGTAAAGGTCCGGTTAGTGAAGGATCGACCTTTTATGCTCAGGGGGGAATCGCCGCCGTATTCGACGAAACTGACAGTATCGACTCTCATGTAGAAGATACGCTGATTGCCGGGGCCGGCATTGTAGACCGGCAGGCCGCAGAATTTGTCGCCAGCAATGCCCGCCACTGCGTACAGTGGCTGATCGATCAGGGGGTAATTTTCGATACCCAGGTGCAGGCCAACGGATCGGAGAGTTATCACCTTACGCGCGAAGGCGGCCACAGCCACCGGCGTATCCTGCATGCCGCCGACGCCACCGGCAAAGCGGTTGAAACCACCCTGGTGAGCCAGGCGCTGAGCCATCCTAATATAGAGGTGCTGGAACGCAGTAACGCCGTCGACCTCATTATTTCAGATAAGATCGGCCTGCCGGGCACCCGCCGGGTAGTGGGGGCCTGGATCTGGAATCGCAACAAAGAGACCGTCGAAACCTGCCGGGCGAAGGCCGTGGTGCTGGCAACCGGCGGTGCCTCTAAGGTTTACCAGTACACCACCAACCCGGATATCTCCTCCGGTGACGGCATCGCCATGGCGTGGCGTGCAGGTTGCCGCGTGGCCAACCTTGAGTTTAACCAGTTCCACCCTACCGCCCTCTTCCATCCCCAGGCGCGCAATTTCCTGCTGACCGAAGCCCTGCGCGGCGAAGGCGCACACCTCAAGCGCCCCGACGGCACGCGCTTTATGCCCGACTTCGATCCCCGCGGGGAGCTGGCGCCACGCGATATTGTCGCCCGCGCCATCGATCATGAAATGAAGCGCCTCGGGGTAGACTGCATGTATCTGGACATCAGCCATAAACCGGCTGAATTTGTTCGTCAGCATTTCCCGACCATCTATGAAAAACTGCTTGGGTTAGGTATCGATCTCACTAAAGATCCCGTTCCCGTCGTCCCTGCCGCCCACTACACCTGCGGCGGTGTTATGGTAGATGACCATGGCAGAACGGATGTTGATGGCCTGTATGCTATCGGCGAAGTGAGTTACACCGGCCTGCACGGGGCGAACCGTATGGCCTCGAACTCACTCCTCGAGTGTCTGGTTTACGGCTGGTCGGCGGCAGAGGATATTGTGAAGCGTATGCCTTATGCTTCTCATGCCAGCACCCTGCCGGCGTGGGATGAGAGCCAGGTGGATAACCCTGATGAACAGGTGGTGATCCAGCATAACTGGCATGAGCTGCGCCTGCTGATGTGGGATTACGTGGGTATTGTCCGCACCACGAAACGCCTGGAGCGCGCCCTGCGCCGCATTACCATGCTGCAGCAGGAGATCGACGAGTATTATGCCCACTTCCGGGTCTCTAATAACCTGCTGGAGCTGCGTAACCTGGTGCAGGTGGCAGAGCTGATCGTGCGCTGCGCGATGATGCGTAAAGAGAGCCGCGGGCTGCACTATACGCTGGATTATCCCCAGCAGCTGGAACAGAGCGGGCCGTCAGTGCTCTCGCCGCTGGCTCACATAAACAGATAGAAAGCGCGGGTCAGGGCCGTGTAGTCATCCGAGTAGCGCTGGTCCGGCCCGCGAATCACCATCCTGTCGCTGAAGCACTCTCCCGCTTTCGGCGACAGCGCCAGCAGCAACCGGTGCGGTAATCTGCCGTCATTATCCGCGACATCGGTACGCAGGCGTAAAAACCAGCCCATCTCCGTCGCCTTCGTAATGAAGTTACTGCCTGCGCTCTCCGGCAGCACGACGCAGAAAAACCCCTCTTCAGAGATCAGCTGTGCCGCACAGGCCAGCAAAGCCTCATGGCTGAGCGTATCGGTAGAACGGGCCTGCTGGCGCTGCACGGTGCCGCAGGCTACGCCAGATTCGTAATAAGGGGGGTTGCTGACGATAAGATCGAAGCGCGCGGTTTGTTCTGGCGCCCAGCGGAGAATATCCGCACAATGAATGGCGGTGCGCCCGGCCCACGGCGATTCCATCAGGTTTTCACCTGCCTGCTCAGCTGCCTCAGGGTCAAGTTCAACCGCATCGATGGTGACGCTCTCGTCGGTACGCTGTGCCAGCATCAACGCCAGTAATCCGCTGCCGCTGCCAATATCCAGAATACGTTTTACACCCGCGACCGGAGCCCAGGCGCCAAGCAGTATACCGTCCGTACCGACCTTCATTGCACAGCGATCGTGCGCGACAAAAAACTGTTTAAACGTAAAACCATCGCGGCGCAACTGCGCTTTGAGTTGAGACATGTCAGAGCAACCTTCAGAATGAAACGTCAGTAGCATAGGTGAAAGCGTAGCGGCGGAAAAGGGATATCCACACAAACAGATGAAGATTGCAGCGGTAACGTCTATAATCAGCGCCCCACACAGAGGTAGAACATGACTGTAACGACTTTTTCCGAACTTGAACTCGATGAAGGCCTGCTCAACGCGCTTGAGAGTAAAGGCTTCACACGCCCGACCGCCATTCAGGCTGCGGCCATTCCGCCTGCACTGGAGGGCCGAGATGTGCTCGGTTCAGCGCCAACCGGCACGGGTAAAACGGCGGCCTATTTGCTGCCTGCGTTGCAGCATCTGCTGGATTTTCCGCGTAAAAAATCGGGGCCGCCACGCATTTTAATCCTGACGCCGACGCGAGAGCTGGCGATGCAGGTTGCCGACCACGCCCGCGAGCTGGCGGCTAACACCCATCTGGATATCGCCACCATCACCGGCGGCGTGGCCTATATGAACCACGCCGAAGTGTTCAGCGAAAACCAGGACATCGTGGTCGCGACGACCGGTCGTCTGCTGCAGTACATTAAAGAAGAGAATTTTGACTGCCGCGCGGTTGAAACGCTGATCCTCGACGAAGCCGACCGCATGCTGGATATGGGCTTTGCCCAGGATATCGAACATATCGCGGGCGAAACCCGCTGGCGTAAACAGACCCTGCTCTTCTCCGCCACCCTGGAAGGGAATGCGGTTAAAGACTTCGCAGAGCGTCTGCTGGAGGATCCGGTAGAGGTTTCCGCTACGCCATCCACCCGTGAACGTAAGAAGATCCACCAGTGGTACTACCGCGCAGACAATCTTGAACACAAAATTGAACTGCTCAAGCACCTGCTGAAGCAGGAAGACGCCACCCGTACCATCGTCTTTGTGCGTAAACGCGAGCGCGTGCATGAGCTGGCCGATAAGCTGCGTGCGGCGGGGATCAATAACTGTTATCTCGAAGGCGAGATGGCGCAGGTTAAGCGTACCGAAGGCATTAAGCGTCTGACCGAAGGCCGTGTGAATGTGCTGGTCGCCACCGACGTTGCCGCCCGCGGGATCGATATCCCGGACGTCAGCCATGTCATTAACTTTGATATGCCGCTAAGTGGCGATACCTATCTGCACCGCATCGGCCGTACCGGTCGTGCTGGCCGCAAAGGTACTGCGATTTCACTGGTGGAAGCCCACGATTACCTGCTGTTGCAGAAAGTTGGCCGCTATATCGAAGAGCCGCTGAAAGCCCGCGTCATCGATGAACTGCGTCCCACCACGCGCGCGCCAAGCGAAAAAATGACCGGCAAGCCGTCTAAAAAAGTACTGGCTAAGCGTGCCGAGAAGAAAGAGAAAGAAAAAGAGAAGCCGCGCGTCAAACAGCGCCATCGCGATACCAAAAACATTGGTAAGCGCCGTAAGCCAAGTAGCGCAGCGCCAGATTCGCAAACTGAAAAATAAAAAAGCCGGGTTTCGACCCGGCTTTTTATTTTACCTAAAGCTTACAGGCTTTCAGTAAAGGTACGTGCAATAACGTCGCGCTGCTGTTCTGGGGTCAGAGAGTTGAAGCGTACCGCATAGCCAGAAACACGGATGGTCAGCTGCGGATATTTTTCCGGGTGCTTAACCGCATCTTCCAGGGTTTCACGACGCAGTACGTTTACGTTCAGGTGCTGACCACCTTCAACGCGCACTTCAGGCTGCACTTCCATCGGGATTTCACGATACTCAATTTCACCCAGCTTGCTGACCGGAACAATCTGGTCTTCAGTAAAACCGGCTTTGGCGGCCACGCAGCGCGCTTCGCCTTTTTCGCTGTCCAGCAGCCAGAATGAGTTCAACAGGTCGTCGTTTGCAGCTTTAGTAATCTGGATACCCGTAATCATATGATGTCTCCCTTAAACCACAGTAATTTGGTGTCTGCCCGTCTGCGGGCAATTGGTAAAACCATTGTTGCTTGAGTGTATATATATCAGTCAAGCGCGCCTGATTCTTTGACTTAAATCAATAAAAACCCTTCATCACATGTGGTCATAGCTTAATATTATTGTTTTATGTCAATTTCCAACATCATCACTTCAAATTAACCCGGTGAATTTAAACTCTTTTTATAAAATGGCACTGTGATTTTGCTCCTCTGTCATAAGCAGTTAAGCTAAGTACAGAAAATTTCGCAGGAGAGCATAATGACCACCTCGTTAACCTGGCACGATGTACTGGCCGATGAGAAGCAGCAACCCTATTTTGTACAGACGCTGGAGACCGTTGCCGCTGAACGCCAGTCCGGTATCACCATCTATCCCCCACAAAAAGATGTTTTCAACGCGTTTCGCTTTACCGAACTGGGTAACGTCAAGGTAGTAATTTTAGGCCAGGATCCCTACCACGGCCCGGGTCAGGCTCACGGTCTTGCCTTTTCGGTACGCCCGGGCGTTACTCCCCCGCCGTCGCTGGTAAATATGTATAAAGAGCTGGAAGCGTCGATTCCGGGCTTTACCCGTCCCAATCACGGTTATCTGGAAAGCTGGGCGCGCCAGGGCGTCATGCTGCTTAATACCGTACTCACCGTGCGTGCCGGGCAGGCCCACTCCCATGCCAGCCTCGGCTGGGAGACTTTTACCAGTAAGGTAATAAGCCTGATCAACGAACATTGTGAAGGGGTGGTGTTTTTACTGTGGGGAGCCCATGCGCAGAAAAAAGGGGCGATCATTGATACGCAACGCCATCACGTACTGAAGGCGCCGCACCCGTCGCCGTTATCTGCCCATCGCGGGTTTTTGGGCTGTAACCATTTCGCGCTGGCGAACCAGTGGCTGGAAAAGCACGGGAAAGAACCGATTGACTGGATGCCGGAGCTGCCGGCGGAGAGCAACTAGCAGAAAGGGTTCCGGGCCTGAACTGACGTCAGGCCCGGGAAAGCATGATTATGCTTTATTCTGACGCCACCACTCGGCCAGCAGTACGCCGGTGGCAACGGAGACGTTAAGGCTTTCTACATTGCCCGTCCCCTCAATAGAGACGCTCAGGTCGGCGCTGGACAGCGCAGCCTCGGACAGACCGTCACGCTCCTGGCCTAATACCAGCACCATCTTACGCGGCAGGGTTGCCTTGAACAGCGGGGTACCCTGATGGCTTGAGGTGGTCACGATGCTATAGCCCGCCTTGCGGAACTGCTCAATGGCATCCAGAACGCTGTCGCCGGTAATAGGCTGTACATGCTCCGCACCGCCTTCCGCAGTGCGGATAGCCGCACCGGATTCCAGCAGCGCCGCATCCTGCAACAACACACCCTTCACGCCAAAGTGGGCGCAGCTGCGCATCATGGCGCCAAGGTTGTGCGGGTTGCCCACATCTTCCAGCGCCAGCACGCAGTCATCGGCATCCGCCTGGCTGACCCACTGCTCAACGGTAGTGCCGTTACGTTTTTTGATCAGGAAGCAGACCCCGCCGTGGTGCTCGGTGCCGGACGCTTTGGTCAGCTCGGCATCATCCACCACGTGATAGGCTTTGCGGTTGGCCGCCATCCAGCGCAGCGCCTCTTTGAAGCGCGGCGTCACGCTCTGGATAAACCAGGCGCGAACGATGCAGTCCGGGCGGCTCTGGAACAGGGCCTGACAGGCGTTTTCACCGTAGACGCGGGTCTCTTCGGCGCGCTGACGGCGCAGCACTTCCGGATCGATAAAGCTCTTACCACTAATTCCGCCGTGCTCGGCTTTTGCCGGGGCCTCTTCGCCCGGAGCACGGGAAACGGTACGCCATGGGGAACCACCGTCACGGCCAGCGTCGTCACGCGGACGGCTATCACGTTTACGGTCATTACCACGGTTATTTCTCTCATCGCGGGCGGGGCGACGGCCACCGTCTGCACGAGATGATCCCGGACGCCCGCCGCCCTTTCCGGTACGCGGATTTGCGGTGCGTTTATCAGAGTCATCATCACTGCGGACATACATCACTTTGACCTTGCCGCTTTTGTTTTTCAGTTCGTCGTTCATGCTTTTCTCCACCAGCGCTGCGCGAAGCGCGCAGATTACCCGATGTACCCGCGCATAGCCATTATTTCGTATCAAAGCCTGTGACTATTGTTCTTATTGAACAAAACGCATTGTCGTTTCAAACACGCTCACTGATAATGTGTAACATATTAGAAACACACCGGCCTTTTGCCGTTTTGTTCCCTTGTCTTACCTGAGGTTAGTTATGAATACCGTATGTGCCAACTGCCAGGCCCTGAATCGCATTCCGGATGACCGAATTGATGACGTGGCTAAATGCGGTCGTTGCGGTCATGAATTGTTCGATGGTGATGTTATTAATGCTACCGGTGCAACTCTGGACAAACTACTGAAGGACGATCTGCCGGTAGTGGTGGATTTCTGGGCGCCATGGTGCGGCCCGTGCCGTAACTTTGCCCCTATTTTTGAAGATGTAGCGGAAGAACGCAGCGGTAAAGTGCGCTTTGTTAAAGTGAACACCGAAGCTGAACGTGAGCTTAGCGCCCGCTTCCGTATTCGCAGCATCCCCACCATTATGCTGTTTAAAAATGGTGAAGTTGTCGACATGCTCAATGGCGCCGTGCCGAAAGCGCCTTTCGATAGCTGGCTGAACGAATCCCTGTGACCGACCGGGGCACATCCCTTGTGCCCCGCCCTCACCTCTGCGAAAATGGCGTTTTTTCTGCGCCTCTCTCATGACTGATAACGCTGTACTGCAACTGCGCGCTGAACGCCTGGCGCGTGCTACCCGTCCTTTTCTTGCCCGTGGCAACCGCGTTCGTCGCTGCCAGCGCTGCCTGCTGCCGCTAAAACAGTGCCTTTGCGCCACCCTGACGCCAAGCCAGGCCACCAGCCGTTTTTGCCTGGTGATGTTCGATACTGAGCCGATGAAACCCAGCAATACCGGGCGCTTAATTGCCGATATCTTGCCGGAGACCGTCGCCTTTCAGTGGTCGCGCACCGAGCCGCCGCAGGCGCTGCTGGATCTGGTTGCCAGCGATGATTATCAGCCGGTGGTGGTCTTCCCGGCCTCCTACGCCGGCCCCGAACGCCAGGTTTTAACCGCTCCGCCCGCGGGAAAACCGCCGCTGTTTATTATGCTGGATGGCACCTGGACCGAGGCGCGCAAAATGTTCCGTAAAAGCCCGTATCTGGACGCACTCCCGGTGATGTCTGTCGATCTCTCCCGCGTCTCGGCTTATCACCTGCGTGAAGCCCATGCAGAGGGGCAATATTGCACCGCCGAAGTGGCTATCGCGCTGCTGGATCTGGCGGGCGATACCCAGGCAGCCACCGCGCTCGGGGATCACTTCTCCCGTTTTCGCGAGCGCTATCTGGCAGGAAAAACCATTCATAAGGGAAGCATCACAGCAGCGGAGACAGAAAGCGTTTAAAATCATCAGGTCACTCTTCCTTTCAGGAGACCTGTATGAGCCAGCGAGGGTTAGAAGCGTTACTCCGCCCTAAATCCATCGCCGTGATCGGCGCATCGATGAAACCCGAACGCGCCGGTTATCTGATGATGCGTAACCTGCTGGCCGGGGGCTTTGGCGGCCCGGTGCTTCCCGTTACCCCCGCCTGGAAAGCCGTGCTTGGCGTCCTTGCCTGGCCTGACGTGGAGAGCCTTCCCTATATTCCCGACCTCGCCGTGCTCTGTACCCATGCCCGGCGCAATCTGGCGCTGCTGGAGGCTCTGGGAAAGAAAGGCTGCAAAACCTGCATTATTCTCTCATCCCCGCCGGAACAGCATGAAGCCCTGCTGGCCTGCGCCGCGCGCTATCAGATGCGTCTGCTCGGGCCGAACAGCCTGGGCCTGCTCGCCCCCTGGCAGGGGCTGAATGCCAGCTTTTCGCCGGTACCGATCCGCAAAGGTAAGCTGGCCTTTATTTCCCAGTCGGCCGCGGTGTCGAATACTATTCTCGACTGGGCCCAGCAGCGTGAGATGGGGTTCTCCTACTTTATTGCGCTGGGCGATAGCCTGGATATTGACGTGGATGAGTTGCTCGACTTCCTGGCGCGGGACAGCAAAACCAGCGCCATTCTGCTCTACCTGGAACATTTAAGCGATGCGAGGCGGTTCGTCTCCGCCGCCCGCAGCGCGTCGCGCAATAAACCCATTCTGGTGATCAAAAGCGGACGTAGTCCGGCAGCCCAGCAGTTATTACATTCCCATTCAGGGATGGATCCCGCCTGGGATGCAGCTATCCAGCGCGCCGGGCTGCTGCGCGTCCAGGATACCCACGAGCTTTTCTCGGCGGTCGAGACGCTGAGCCATATGCGCCCGCTGCGGGGCGACAGGTTAATGATTATCAGCAACGGCGCCGCCCCGGCTGCGCTGGCGCTGGACGAACTCTGGCTACGCAATGGTAAGCTTGCAAGCCTCAGCGAAGAGACGCTTATGCGCCTGCGCGAGGCGCTGCCCCCCGGCGTGGAACCCGGTAATCCGCTCGATCTGCGCGACGACGCCAGCAGCGAGCACTATTTACGCTCGCTTGCCATTCTGCTCGACAGTCAGGAATTTGATGCTCTGATGGTCATTCATTCTCCCAGCGCGGCTGCGCCGGGGAGCGAGAGCGCACGCGCGCTGATCGACGCGGTGAAAAAGCACCCCCGCGGTAAGTATGTATCGCTGCTCACCAACTGGTGTGGGGAACACTCCTCCCAGGAGGCACGCCGTCTGTTCAGCGAGGCGGGTCTGCCAACCTACCGGACGCCGGAAGGAACGGTTACGGCCTTTATGCATATGGTGGAGTATCGGCGTAACCAGAAACAGCTGCGGGAAACCCCGGCGCTCCCTGCAAACCTCACCGCCAATACCAGCAACGCCCGCAGCCTGTTACAGCGGGCTATTGCGGAGGGGGCCCGCTCGCTGGATACCCATGAAGTCCAGCCGATCCTGAGCGCCTGGGGAATGAATACCCTGCCCACCTGGATTGCCAGCGATAGCGCCGAAGCGGTGCATATCGCCGAGCAGATTGGCTATCCGGTGGCGCTGAAGTTACGCTCTCCGGATATCCCGCATAAGTCCGACGTTCAGGGGGTCATGCTTTATCTGCGTACCGCGGCGGAAGTGCAGCAGGCGGCAGACGCCATTATCGATCGCGTTAAATTGACCTGGCCGCAGGCGAGGATCCACGGCCTGCAGGTCCAGAGCATGGCCCACCGTGCGGGCGCGCAGGAGCTGCGGGTGGTGGTCGAGCAGGATCCGGTCTTCGGCCCATTAATTATGCTGGGGGAAGGCGGCGTGGAATGGCGTCCCGAAGAGCAGGCGGTAGTGGCCCTGCCGCCGCTGAACATGAACCTGGCGCGCTATCTGATAATCCAGGCGATCAAGAGCAAAAAAATCCGCGGGCGCAGCGCTTTACGTCCTCTGGATATCACCGCCCTGAGCCAGTTCCTGGTGCAGGTCTCTAACCTGATTATCGACGCCCCGGAGATCCAGCGGCTGGATATTCACCCGCTGCTGGCTTCCGGCAGTGAGATGACCGCTCTGGATGTCACCCTGAATATTGCCGCCTTCGAGGGCGATCGCGACGGCCGGCTCGCCATCCGCCCTTATCCGCATCAGCTTGAAGAGTGGGTAGAGTTGAAAAACGGTGAACTATCGCTGTTTCGTCCAATTCTGCCGGAAGATGAGCCTCAGCTGCAGCGCTTTATCGCCCAGGTGACTAAAGAAGATTTGTACTATCGCTATTTCAGCGAAATCAACGAATTTACTCACGACGACTTAGCCAACATGACGCAGATCGACTACGATCGGGAAATGGCGTTTGTGGCGGTTCACCGCAGCAATGAGGGAGATGAGATCCTCGGCGTCACGCGGGCCATCTCCGATCCCGATAACGTTGATGCGGAGTTCGCCGTGCTGGTCCGCTCAGATTTAAAAGGGTTGGGTCTGGGAAGACGGCTGCTGGAGAAGCTTATCAGCTACACGCGGGATCATGGATTGCAGCGCCTCAATGGCATCACTATGCCGAATAATCAGGGCATGGTTTCGCTGGCGCGAAAACTGGGATTCGCCGTAGATGTGCAGCTTGAAGAGGGCATCGTCGGGCTGACGCTCCAGCTGATGCCGCAAGGTAAACAAGAGTAAGGTACTGGAAATGTTGACCACTTTCGCAGGCACTGATGATATGATTGTCCGCTTCTGTTGTCTGCATGGTACAGATAACCCTTCAATGAACAGAGAAGAATCGCACTGTGATGTTGTCAAAATTTAAGCGCAATAAACATCAACAACACCTTGCTCAACTACCGAAGATTTCTCAGTCAGTTGATGATGTCGAGTTCTTTTACGCTCCTGCCCATTTCCGCGAGACGCTGCTGGAAAAAATTGCCAGCGCCACGCAGCGTATCTGTATTGTTGCGCTTTATCTTGAACAGGATGAAGGCGGCAGCGCTATTTTACATGCCCTCTACGAAGCCAAACGCCAGCGTCCGGAACTGGACGTACGCGTGCTGGTCGACTGGCATCGCGCCCAGCGTGGACGCATTGGCGCCGCAGCCGCAAACACCAATGCCGACTGGTATTGCCGCCTGGCTCAGGAAAATCCCGGTGTTGACGTGCCTGTTTATGGGGTGCCGGTAAATACGCGTGAAGCGCTCGGCGTGCTCCATTTCAAAGGTTTTATCATTGATGACAGCGTGCTCTACAGCGGCGCCAGTCTCAATGACGTCTATCTGCATCAGCTCGATAAATATCGCTACGACCGCTACCATCTGGTCCGTAATGCCCGCATGGCCGATATTATGTTTGAGTGGGTGGATCGCTACCTGGTGCATGGCCGCGCGGTGAATCGTCTTGACGATCCTGAGCGTCCAAAAAGCCCGGATATCAAAAATGATATTCGCCTTTTCCGCCAGGGGCTGCGGGATGCTTCGTTCCAGTTTCAGGGCGATGCCGGTAACGAACAGCTTTCGGTCACGCCGCTGGTTGGCCTCGGCAAATCAAGCCTGCTGAACAAAACCATCTTCCATCTGATGCCCTGTGCAGAAGAGAAGCTGACCATCTGCACCCCCTATTTCAACCTGCCGGCCGTGCTGGTGCGCAATATCATTCAGCTACTGCGTGACGGTAAAAAGGTGGAGATCATTGTTGGCGATAAGACCGCGAACGATTTCTATATCCCGGAAGATCAGCCCTTCAAAATTATCGGCGCGCTGCCCTATCTCTATGAGATTAACCTGCGCCGTTTCCTGAGCCGCCTGCAATATTACGTGAATACGGACCAGCTGATTGTGCGCCTGTGGAAGGATGAAGATAACAGCTACCATCTGAAAGGGATGTGGGTCGATGACGAGTGGATGCTGCTGACCGGCAATAACCTCAACCCGCGCGCCTGGCGGCTCGATCTTGAAAATGCGATCCTTATCCACGATCCACGCCATGAGCTGGCCGCCCAGCGCGAGCGCGAGCTGGAGCTTATCCGAACCCATACCACGGTAGTTAACCACTATCGGGATCTGCAAAGCATCGCTGATTATCCGGTTAAGGTAAGAAAGCTGATCCGCCGGTTGCGCAGGATCCGTATCGATCGCTTGATTAGCCGTATCCTGTAATCTTCAGCCCTGTCATCGACGGGGCTTTTTTATGGAGGTCGACGTGCGTTATTTCCCTTTGCTGACCTGTCTGGGACTGTGCGGATGCAGCCATATGGCTCAGGATAGCTGGTCCGGTCAGGATAAGGCGCAACACTTTATTGCATCGGCGATGTTATCAGCCGCGGGTAACGAATATGCACAGCGCCAAGGGTACAGCCGCGATCGCAGCGCCGCATACGGCCTGATGTTTTCCGTTAGTCTGGGGGCATCGAAAGAGCTGTGGGATAGCCGCCCGGCGGGGAGCGGCTGGAGCTGGAAAGATTTTGCCTGGGATATCGCCGGCGCAACCACCGGCTATACCCTGTGGCAGCTGGCGGAGCACTAAAGGCGGATCCCCTTCCCTTTGCGATGCAGCATTAAAGAGACAATAAATGCCAGCGCCCCCATCAGCGTGACGTACCAGAAAAAGATCGTCTCATTACCAATCGATTTCAGCGACAGCGCAACATACTCCGCAGAGCCACCAAACAGCGCGTTAGCCACGGCATAAGACAACCCTACGCCCAGCGCTCGCACCTGTGCCGGGAACATCTCCGCCTTAAGAATTCCGCTGATAGAGGTATAGAAACTGGCAATAATTAGCGCCACCATCACCAGTGCAAAAGCGGCATAAGGGGATGAGACATGCTGCAACGCCGTCAGAATGGGCACGGTGCATAACGCCGACAGTCCACCGAAAATCAGCATTGAGCTACGGCGGCCAATTTTATCTGACAGCGCACCGACAAGGGGCTGAATGAGCATAAAGACGAACAGTGCAGCCGTCATCACCATGCTCGCCACGTTAGCGTGCATACCCGTCGTGTTAACCAGATACTTTTGCATATAGGTTGTGAAGGTATAGAAGGTGAGCGAGCCCCCCGCTGTAAAGCCGAGCACCATTAAAAATGCCTTTCGGTTACGCCACAGGCCTTTAAACGACCCCGCTTCTTTTAAGTTTCTCACCTCTTTTTTCGAGGTTTCATCCAGCTGACGGCGTAACCACAGAGCCACTACGGCCAGCACCGCGCCAAGCGCGAAAGGAATACGCCATCCCCAGGCGCGAAGATCCTCATCACTGAGAAGCTGCTGCAGTATAACTACGGCCAGGATCGCCAGCAACTGACCGCCTATCAGGGTCACATACTGGAACGAGGCGTAAAAACCTTTGCGCCCTTCCACCGCGACCTCGCTCATATAAGTCGCACTGGTGCCATACTCCCCTCCTACGGAAAGCCCCTGGAACAGACGCGCCAGCAACAGCAAGGCCGGAGCCCATGTTCCAATGGCGTCGTAGCCGGGCAGGCAGGCGATAACCAGCGATCCTAAACACATCATACAGACGGAGATCAGCATGGAGGTTTTTCGCCCTTTTCGATCGGCGATACGCCCAAACAGCCAGCCGCCGATGGGACGCATCAAGAAGCCAGCGGCAAAGACGCCTGCGGTTTGCAGCAATTGGGTTGTGGTGTTACCGGATGGAAAGAAGATGTGGGCAAAATAGAGTGAACAAAACGAGTAGACGTAGAAGTCGAACCACTCAACCAGATTACCTGAAGAGGCGCCGACGATTGCCCAAATCCTGCGTCGGGTATCACCGTCTGTCACTTTTTTACTTTCCGTATCTGTACTTGCTACGGTTTCTGTCATTTTAAATCCCCTGTCTTACATTGCGGGCCATTGCACCCATCCCAGTAAAACCAGATTTAAAATGTAGCGTTAGGTAAATAAATTGTTTCTATTATGTTTCATTGAACTTTGTGAAGTAACTCAAAAAATGGATAACCGCTGATAAAGCCACATTATCCCCACTTTTTTTGATGGGCTTGTTTTCGCTGTAAATAATCATCGTCGGCGCGAATTTTGTCCCACCACCCTTTGAACACTTTTGCTGCCTCGGCTTTGACGGGATCGTGATCCAGGGGGCGGACGTTGCGGTCATCATCGTACTTTTTCCCGCCTTTGTGGTTGGCGTAGCGTCTGGCGCGGGTGTACCCCATCTGAATAAATTTCCTGGCCATATCCATGCCAACAAAGTCATTCTGCTGACGATATTGCTCGAAAAGCGCGTAGATTTCCTGCGCGGATTTAGTGGCAACTTCAGCGTTTTTATATCGCCAGTGGGGCAGAATTTCACTCTTATAAGGCTCAACCAACAGAACACCCTGCTCACCCCGCCCGACCTGGTAACGCTCCGGGTGATCGCGAAAGTTGGTGTTGGCGAAATCTTGTTCATAGTTGAATGGAGGGTTTGGCAAAATAACCTCGCTGTCGCGGACTATCCTGTTATTTTAGCCAGAGAATAAGGAGTTTGCCGTTACGAATAGCCCCTGATGAGGGAGTTTTGTCAGTTTCTGACGCGCAGAAACGCAAAAAGCCCATCCGTCAGGATGGGCTTTTCACTTATTTGATGCCTGGCAGTTCCCTACTCTCGCATGGGGAGGCCCCACACTACCATCGGCGCTACGGCGTTTCACT
>Ga0153917_1000743_pt1 | contig 17791 bp, 40 predicted proteins | sample TSFL001MetaG_FD_104695 | JGI IMG/M metagenome (GOLD analysis project Ga0153917, IMG submission 104695) | Attine ant fungus gardens microbial communities from Florida, USA - TSFL001 MetaG | ecosystem: Host-associated > Fungi > Mycelium > Unclassified | place: USA: Florida, Paynes Creek Historic... | reverse complement strand
TTCGTGTATTTCTCATCGAGTGCGGCAACGTCGCGCTGGCGCACCTGCATGTCTTTGATGGTGGCGTTAGCCAGGAGAAGATTCTTGGTGGCTTTGTCACGCTGGTCTTTGTAGGTGATGGCATTATCGCGGTAGTGGTTCACGAAGAGCACCAGCACGCCGATTACCGTCAACACCAGCAACTGCAACCAGTAACGCCATAGCAGCGCGCCGATCATGACAGGAACAGAGCGCGCTCCGCCTCACGCCGACGGGTCAGCCCATTCAGAGCTTTGCCACCAGCTTTATTCCAGCGCAGGAACTCATCAGAAGCGCCAACGTAATCACCAGCGTTGAGTTTGCGCAGCAGTGTCGATGTAGACAATGACCGGGCGCCGAGGTTATACGTGAACGACACCAGAGCATCGAATTGCCCTTGAGTCAGCCCTACTTTAACCAGGCGGGAGACGTCGCTTTCGTAGCTGACCAGTCCTGTCTTCAGAAGGTGTTCTGCCGTTTCCTGCTTAATCGTCATCCCGGCGCGGATTGGTTTGCCGTCGACAGGCTGAGTCCAGCCATAGCCGATCGTCCAGACGCCGACGCTGTCCTGGTATGCGGTGAGTTTGCATCCTTCGAACTCTTTAATCAGGGCAATGCCCTTTTCGCTGGTTTGCATGGACTACCCCGTTATAACGACCTTCGCCAGGTTCCCGCGTGCCAGCCACACCGCCATGCAGATGACGGAGTTAAGCAGCAGATCGCCGAGGTTAACCTGTACGTAGTGGCCGAGCAGAATGTTGAAGGCGTTGAATCCGGCGGCAAGGATGACCAAGTAGGCCAGCACCGCGACACTCAGGCGATGACGCTTTCCCTCTTTTCGAAAAAACATCAGCCTGACCATGATTAACAGGCAAACTATGGCGTTTGCATCCATCAGAAGAAGCTGCCATGTCATTTATCTTCCTCCCCCAGCCCCGGCATCTTCCCGCTTTTGGATTTGCGGAGAATACGCAGCAGGACTGCCACGGAAATGGAAGCAGTGACAATTGCACCGACAGCTGGCGATACCTCAATGCTGGCCGGTGGCTTCATCAGGCTTAACGGCGTGTTGATGATTCCGGCCATGATTTTCGCCATGGGTACGGAGAAGAACACGCCACTGATAAACGATATCAGCGCAAAGATAGCCTGCTTCCAGAGTTGATGGGGATCTGAGGTCAGAACGTATAGCGCAGTTCCGGCGAGTGATCCGAGCATGACTGCTGGAGTCGCCTCCGGAAACAGCGTGGCAAAGGTTACACCGACTGATGACGATGTAAGACCAACGCCTACGATAGTGAAGGTCTCAGACATATTTATTCCGTGTGTAGTTGGTTCAGGCCCTCGGGACGATTTAACAAGTAGGCGTGTCGATGATGGTTCCCGGAGCCTGAAATAAAAACGGCCCACATGAGTGAGCCTTTGAATAAAGTTTCTTTACATCACTGCCGATACATCCCCTAAAGGAGAGAAAAATGGGCAGACGTAGACGTGGTAGGTACAGAATCAACAAGAATCCGGACTTAGCGGATCGAATTATTCACATGATTATCGATATCGCTATTTTCGTCTTCTTGGTAAAACTTGGGATATCTCTTTTGTTCAAATAAAAAGCCCCGCTCGATGGCGAGGCTCTTAATTCTTTGTCGACAATCAAAGCTATGGCGACGATATCAGATTTACATGAAATATATGCGTTTCAGTTCGGTTTTGCAAGACTTACGTCTAAATTTGTCGCCTTTTGTTGTGAACGTGATCGCGTTACTGAGATAAGCGCACCGCTATCGAGTCGCTTAAAGCTGTTACGCATCGCCAGCCAGTGAGGCAGATACGTTTCTGTCCAGGTGGATTTCGCCACGCCAGCCAACTCCGCCAGCGCCTGATATTCGTACGTCTCACGCCCCGCCAGCTCCGCTTTGACGTCCTGCGCCGCCAGCCATATCAGTTTCTTCAGGCGTTCCATCGTCTTGCCGGCCACTTTCTTAACGCCGAGTTGCTCCACGAATTCAGCCCACGCCCATTGGGTGATAGCCACCTGGTATTCGAAGCGGGTGTTCTCGCTGTAGTTCCATAGCAGCCACGCTCTATGGTGATCTTCCAGCGACAGAAGCGCGCGCCGCCATGACGCGGTCCCGTACTCTACCGGGCTGACCAGCGCAATGGATGAGCCCTTTGCGCGGGACTGGCTGCCGCTCATTGCGGGGCCGTCAGGGTTAACTTTCCGGCCGGTGACCGGGTCGGTGATTTTCTTCCGGCCCCGGCTGCGCGCCGTTGCGGTGAATTGCGCGTTTTCGGCGAAAGCTACCAGTTGCCCTTTCGTTGTCCCGCTCAGATCGGCGGTCGCCACAATGAGCTGCTGACGTACGTATTCCAGTTGCTGACTGTTCATGCGGCTTCCTTCTGTGGCTGATTGGTTTTTGTCTGGCTGTGCTTTGCTACTGGTGGCATGCTGGCGCGCTTAACGCTTTCTGCCTGGTACCGGAGGAAGTCGGTATGGTTCATGCGGCCTCCAGTTCGGTGATGGTCAGTTCAAGCCTGCCGCCTTTGACGATCGGCATTCTCTTCACGCTGTAGTAATCAACCTGCTGGTCATCGAGCCAGAAACCGGATTTCGTCAAGGCATCGAATGCGGCCTTTTGCAGATTGTCCAGGTCCCGGCGGCGGCGATCCGGCATGTGGCACTCGATACGTATTTTCACGGGCGTGGTCAGGCCGATATCCAGCATTGAGTCTTTGATGATTCTGGCGACGCTGTCGCGGTACGCCTGCCCTTCTGCGCTGATATGCGTGCGCCCGCGGTTATGCCGGTAGTAGCGGTTGTTGCTCGGCGGCCATGGGAGACTGATGCGATATTCATTCATGCTTTTACGAGCCCCTCTTTCAGCCAGATAACCTGCGTGCGGGCCATTCCTTCAAGCGCGCACTCCTTTGCATATTCCGCATCGACCAGGCGGGTGCGGCGATCAATCTCGTCGTGGCAACTGCTGCATGCAATGGTGGCGATCAGGTCAGGCGGCTTGATTCCGGTTCCGCACAGCCCCGCCAGGCGGATATGAGCCAGTACAGATGTCTCAGGATTTCCGTTGCATACGCCCGGGATGCGTACCTGGCATTCGCGACCGCGTGCCGCTTTGCATAAATTAGCCATGCGTTCTCCTCGCCGCGAGACGCAGCCATTTCTGATCCACCAGGCGGGCGGTGTAGTCTTTCATAGTCGGGATGTCGGACGGCTTAACCGCGGCTTAGGCTGGCGGCGCGCCGGAACGCGGAAGATTTCGTTTGTGATGACGCGAGAAAGTGGAGTAGACATCATGCCTCCTGCTTATCGCGCAGCTGCTGGTACTCGCTGCTCTGCGGAATGGTCAGGTGGCAGCCGATGTTCATCGCCCAGGCTTCGACTTTGCACAGGAAAATGTACATCTCGCCGGTTTCCAGCTCTGACGTATGGCGGAGTGACTGCACGGTCGTGACCTCTCCGGACACGACATCCACCCGGTCTTTGCTTTCGTAACCGAGATAGGTGTGCTTCATCGCGTCTTTGACCCACTCAGGCGTAGCGAAGGTCTTGCCGCGGGCGATGAGGTACTCGCTGATTTCCGTGTACCACATGTGGCTTAGCGCGTTCTGCGACAGGCTGCGTTTCTCGCGCCATGGTTTGACTTGCAGGCGGAAACATTGCCCGGCATCCAGCAATGGCTGAATCTGCTGGCCTATGGCCGCGAAGTTGCCGCGATGGAGTTTGATACCGTCTACTGGAAGAGTCATACGGCCTCCCTAACGGAAACCGCAGAATGCAGAAAATCGCAGGTGCATTTCTGCATCTGTGACAAGGTGAGGAGTTCAGATTGTAGTCGCATTTAAGTCCCCTTAAATGCGCAGAAGTCACCGGAGTTGTTCAGGCTCCGATGACATGATTATGGCTGCTTGATTCCAGAAAATCAAAGGTTACTAAACCGTGGATGATTTCTTTGGGTGATATTTGCGAATTGCAGCATCAACACGATCGCGAGATGGTAAAACATCAAATGCTATGTTGTAGTATTCACCATCATACGCTTGCTGCCTGACAACATTAAATTCTTTGAACTGGGTCATTTGGTAAGCTACCGGCTCACTGGAATTTGTTGAACGCATTACCGCTTTTGTTACCACGTTTATTTTATCAAGTCCCGCTTCATCGTTCTGGATATCACCTTCATGACCTAAACCAAAAACCAGATAATCTTCCATTTCAAGCTCCTATTGAACCTCATGAAATTCGCATTGGCTTTTTAACTATTTACTAACATTCTTAGGTAAAAAGATTTTTTCACACTTCGCCATTGATGGCTCTCTACCTGATATTTCATAGTACTGGGCATGATTTAGCATGATTTTCTTCATGCTTTCTTCGCAGTCTTTCCTGCTGTAAAAGACATTCACCGGTTCTTTTTCAGTGTTCAAGTTCACCACTTCCAAAGAACAACCTGACATATTGCTGAGGCTGGCACAGGTACTCAAAACCAGCACAAATAGTTCGTGCATAAATGACTCCCTAATTACTGTGCTGGTTATATTGCCCAAACTTTAGCAGAAATTACGACTATTTTTAACGGCGGCGAGCATCGCCTTATAGCGATCCGGAAATCGCGGGCTCTCCCATTGCAGACCCATCGCCTCGCACATCTGATAAGTCGGCTCAATCGGCACCAAAACCCAACCATCCGGAATAACCGGATAGTTGCCAGCCTCATACGCAACGCGCAACCAGTGGAAAAACACCTCCGTCATCACGCATCCACATTCGACGTCAATAGTGCCTGTCTGCTGAGAAAGCCACTGCTCGAATGGCAACTTGTTAGCCGTCGTTACAGGTTCGGATTTACCCTGATTTATGCCGGTGGGCGACTCGGCAATTTTTGGCGAAGAATCCAGAGCTGAAGCGGTCTGCATGGTGGTGAGCGTCTCGGCGTTTTCGACACCCTGAAGCATGGCGGAACACATGGCGTCATATTCAGATATTGGCTGCAATCTGTATCCAGCTGGCACAGCTACCGGCGCTGGAGGTTCGGTGAAGAGTCGCTCAATCACACAGCTCTCAAGTTCGAAAGCATCTGGCTGTCGATGATCCGTATAATCCCAGTGCTCGCTACCGATAGAAGATGGTGGCTTTAACTTTGACCTGAACGCCACAGACTCCGCTTCGAGCGATGCCAGCGCAATATTCATCGCAGCAAGCGCCATTAACGCATCTTCGTTTACTGCGCCGGGCACAGCATCGCGCTCTTCTTCAAGCTCCGCGATGGTCGTCAGGAGCCATTCTTTGGTTAGTTCGCTCATGGGTTAGTCCTTCTTCGCTTCGGCTTTGCGTTCAACTTCACGAATGGAGAAAGAGAAATCATTCAGCAGGATGACAGCAGCCATAATGTTGCTGTGGAGTTGCTCTTCAATGCGGTTTAGCATGATGCGCTGATCGGGATACATCTCTTCAAACTTCGCACGTTCAATCTGCCAGAAGTTGGCCGCTTCTAAAGTTTTATTGGTAGCCATATCACTCTCCTTTAGCGGCTGCGGCGACGTTGATGCCAGCGTTATCACAGGCGATGCGGAATGCCGGCGCAACGTGTGGCACATAGCCGTCGAAGGTTGGCATTTCGACAGTCTTCTTCTCTGCGGCTTCCAGCTCATCCAGCAGCGCCAGCACATCAGTGTCACTTTCATCGGCGAATGTCACACGTGAGCGAGCGTAATGGTCATCCGCGATGTCTCTGCCTTCAGAGAATTTGTAACCCTCACCATCTTTGTCGATGCGGCCAGTGCATCCGTATACAACACCTCCAGCACCGGCACGCTGTATTGTCATTAAAGACCCGCAGATGTGGCAATTCGGTGCAGGCTTCTCAGAGTAGCGCTCACGCAGCGCCTGTTTGTCGATGTTGCTCATTGGGCGGCCTCCTGCATGGCTGGGTCTGCTGGTAAAGTCATGTGCGGCACTTCAATCAGTTCTGCACGAGCATCAGCCGTGTTCAGCGCCATTAATGCGACGATCCGCTTCTGCTCAGCATCCATTCGTAACGCTACTGTCTTGCCGTTCAAATTGAAGAACACCGCAACGTTTTGATATCTTCGATTTTCATACCCCTACCCTCCCCCAAACCATCAATACTCGCTTCATAGCCGCGCTGTTGCGGCACTCCTGGCAGATCACGCTTGCCTCTGTACGCTGAACCAGCTTCGAATTTCCCTTCGGCATCGCCGGTATGGTTTCCGGTGCGTATTTCATGCCGTAGCTGGTCAGCCGATACAGCCGCTGGCCATGCTTACCTTCGAACTCGATCAGGCCGTCTGCAAACAACGTGCTTAACGGGCCGGAAATCTTTTTGGTGGTCATGCCGATCATGCTGGCAATGCGAGCACTATTCAGGCCCGGGTTGTTACGCAGGGCTGCAAGAATCTGCCCGCGGATTGTTATGGTCATATCACACCATCCCGTTCGACTTGTTGCGGTTGTACTTCGCCTGGAGCAGCTGGATCGGCGTAGGCCCATGCTCTGCGGCAGGCGCTGCAATTGCCCGGCGTACCGGCGGCACTGGTTTACCCTCGGTGACGCGCTTCTCCCACATGTCCAGCAGATCGCCCGCTTCGCGCGCCAGCTCACCATGAGTTAACTGGCGCTCTGTGCTGCGGTGGCGCAGTTCAACGCATATGTGGTACATGACCGGCTGCGACCAGGGAAATTGCTCACTGGAAGTGAATTCAAACGAACGGTTACGCCAGTCCCAGTATTCGGCGATCACCTGGTCAACGTTGACGCCCAGCACCCCGCCGCTCTGTTTGCACCAGGCGACGAACTGGCCCGGCGACGGCATGAATGGGCGCTCCTGGCGGCGGGCAATGCGCATACCGGCATCTACTTGCGCCATTGAGTGGATCCCGTTCTCCTGAAACGCCAGCAGCCACTGACGGCGGAATTCGTTCAGGTCGTCCTGGGTGCGGAAGTTCGCCATGCTGGCCGGGAACGCGGCACGCAGCTGGTTGAACAGTCCGTTGAATACCTGCGCCACCTGCTCGACTGGCGCCTGCTGCTGGTACTGTTCTGGCAGGTTATGGGCCATGCGGCTCATCTGCTCGCGATCGTGGTTACGCATCTGCTCTGCAAGAGATTTCATCGAATCACCTCATAGGCCCAGTCAGTGTTGTTGAAGTCCAGATCCGGCTTTACGCCTCGCTGCTCACCACCTGCGCTGCGTTGCATCGTCAGCCTGTCCCACTGCTTACGCAGGCTTTCCGGGCTCAGGATGTTGGTCTGCCAGAAGTGGTGTTTGCTTGCCCAGTCATACAGCGCGCAGATGTCCTGGTGCGACCGGTTGTCTATCTGGCGCATCAGGCGAACAGTGTTAGACCAGGAGGTCATGTCCGGGGCTTTGCAGGTTGGGTTAATCAGCTTCACCCTGGAGGAAATCCACTTAGCTGTCTCGAGGTCTTCAGCAGAGCCCCACTTCGCACCGGATGGTGTGTAGACCGCAGCTTCAGGATGAGTTGATAAAAATTTCTTCAGACGTGCGTCAGAGGATTCGTCAGAATTCTCGGACGAAGATCTTTTAATACTGTTCTTGTTCTTGTATTGGGTGTCTACCGTTTTCGGGAAGGTTATTCCTGATTTCGGGAAGGATTTTCCCGTTTTCGGGAATTTTCTTCCCGTTTCCGGTTTGTCTAAAATCCATGCTGAAAGGTCAGTGTTTACACCGACGATTTTCATCATGCCCTGCTTCTGTGAAAAGATGATTTTGCGTTCTGCGAGAGACTTAAGCGCGTCCGATACATGCGTATCGCTCAGGCCCGTAAGCTCGGCAATAACCGTATTTGTCACACGGTCCTGTTTCTTGTTCCAGCCGTAGGTAAGCCAGATCACCGCCTCAAAACACTGCCACTCCCGGCCTGACATTCTCAGACGAGGTTTGAGCTGTTGAATCTCGTTAGCGACCTTGGTATACCCGTTCGACAGGTCGGCCATACGACCTCCCGGTTGTTCGGTTTTGTTTGGGAAATTGATAATTTCAGCGGTGTTTGACATACTTACTCCTGCAAAGAGTCCAAACGATTTGCACCAGAAAGTCGGTTCTGTTCGCGCAGACCGGCTTTCGCCATTTCTGTAGTTCTCACATAACCCCCAGCATCGAAGTGACCATGGCCATCAGCGGCGCGGTCAGGTCCGGGTCGACACGGAACATCTCTACAATCCCTTCACTGAGTTCCTTGAGCTTCTGGTGACGCGGAGCGTTCATCGCAACGGCCACTTTCGCCTCGCTCGTTTCCTTCTCAAGTCGAGCTAAGCGGGACATGAAACTGTCCTCGGGAAGAAGTCGATGGCGATACTCCAGAGGCAGAACGGCCATGATTGCGGGTGTCAGCTGGCGCACGTTCTCGCGGTACTGCTCAGAGTCGTAGCGGTTATCGAGGAAGCGGAACAGCTTCTGGCGCTGACGGCTCAAGTCCTCCGGGAAGGTGATATCCACCCCGCCCTGCTCCCGGTACTCGTTGACGATCAGCATCGTCACTACGTCCTGACCCTGAGAAGCTGCCCATGAGCGGATCGCATTGCGGATCGCGTCGTGGTTATCTTCTTGTTTTTGCTGAGCGCGATTTATCATCACGCCGGGAGAAAATCCGATACTCTTTTGATAAGTAAGTGAGTGCATATACGTTCCATTTGTTTGAAATAGTTAATGTTTATTGGTTTTGTTTATCGTGCACCATTGACAGTCAACCTTGACCACGCCGGGCACCCGACCATATACCGGGCCGTTCGGTTAATGTTTTGGATATTAAGCTGCGGACTGCTCGACCTTCGGGAAGAGAGTCGGCAGGTCTGGGCGAATCTGGTGAGCCTTAATTGCCCCACCAGTTGCGCTTACAATGCTCCCAACGTGCTCAGGGGAGACCTTTGCTTTGTTGTGCAGCCACTTGTAAACGGCCTGCTGTGATACTTCGCAGGCATCGCCCAGTTTTTTCTGAGAACCAACGATACTGATCGCGGTTTTAATTACTGGGTTCATAACAACCTCCGTAGTGAATATGAAAGAAGAATAAAACCATGGTTGTATTTAGTCAACAACCATTTTCGTTTGATGGATTAAAACCACGGTTGTACATTTGAGATTATGAAAACGACACTCGCTGAAAGACTTAAAGAAGCGCGATCTGCGCGGGGGCTTACGCAAAAGGCTCTCGGGGATCTGGTTGGGGTTAGCCAGGCAGCCATTCAGAAGATTGAAACTGGCAAGGCCAATCAGACCACCAAGCTTGTAGATATTGCTAACGCTCTGGGGGTAATGCCTGACTGGCTTAGCTCAGGCGAAGGATCTATGCATAACGGCGCAAAGTACCCAGTGGCCGCTTTAACAGCACATCCGGCCTCTGACGTTTTCCGCGTCGACGTTCTCGACCTGACTGTTAGTGCGGGGCCAGGCTCTTTCATGATTTCGGAATTTGTAGAAGTTCTGCACGCCATTGAGTTCACTACTGAGCACGCGCGCTCCCTCTTTGGGAATCGCACTCAGCATGATGTGAAGGTGATGACTGTGGACGGTGACAGCATGTGCCCGACAATACAGTCTGGCGATCGACTCTTCTTCGATGTTTCAGTGAGGAACTTCAAAGTTGACGGGGTGTATGCGTTTGTCTTCGGGCAGCACTTCCACGTTAAGCGTCTGCAAATGCAGGGACTCCAGCTGGCTGTGCTTTCCGATAACCCGGCGTACAAAGACTGGTATGTGACAGAAGAAAATCAGGACCAGTTGTACATCATGGGTAAGGCGCTGATCCATGAGTCCACTGCATACAACAAGCTTTAGTTATGGACTTAATAAGTGCCTGGCGATCGGAGAGGGTATCTAGACAATAACGTGCGGGAATTAGACAGCTTGAAGGTGAATTACGCACTAAATAATTGATACTAAATAAAAAAACATCAAGCTTTGAAAGGTTTTCTTATGAGCACGAAAGAATTCAAGTTAATTACATTTGAGGAATTTGCAGAATATCTCAATAGCTTAGCGGGAGATCATACCTGCCCTATTTGCTGTGAAGAGGCCTGGACGCTTTACACCCCTAATGAGCTTACCCCTGGAGATGATGAAAACAGGCCTAGAATGGTGCCAACCATACCAGGATCTACCTTTAAAAAGAACGTTGACGAGAAATCCAGCAGCCTGTATAAAACGCCAGCTCTAGATGTACTGATTATGCAATGCCAGAACTGTGGATATATCAACTTTTTTAACTATAGAAAAGTTGAACAGAACCTTGTTGACAAGAATTACATTAAAGTAAAACATGACAAGGCTGACGACGATGAAACAGCATAAGGATGACTATTATCAGCCAGCGGATCTCGATGGGATGCAAATTTTCCCCTCGCGCCACACACAATACCGCGACCATCATTCATCTCCAAGTTTTCATCCACTTGATTTGAATAGAGCAGGGTATGTATTTACTACGCCTAATCAGAACGATAATGATGAAGAGACTATCAATGATATGAGCAACAAAGGAATCAGCAGAAGCGAGTTTTGGCTCGGTACTATAGGGGTTATGGTTACCTGCCTTGTTGCAGCCATAGGTGCGACATGGACTATTTCTAACAATATCAGTGATAAAACTAACGAAACTAGAAAAGAGCTTGCTGGAAACATTCAAAATAGCAAGTCTGAAATCTCATTGAGAATGGATCGCCTAGAAGATAAGTTTGATTCTAGCAGCAAAGACACATCTGATAAGCTCATGAGAATACAAATGATTCTTGAGCAAAACGCTGAAAAAAAATAATACCACCCGGCCACCGTGCCGGGTTTTTTTATTGCCCTTTCCGCACTAGTTCCGCCGCATCCCTGTTTGCCCCTTCCCTATCACATTGCCGGTTTCATGCCGGGTACGCTCCAGCCTCTCCACCAGGTTATCCCTGCTGATCGGGGTGCCGCTAATTATCAAATCCACCACCGCCAGCCCTAAGGCGTTGAGAATCAGGCCAGCATTATCTTCGTTGATGTTCATGGCTCACCCCTTCTGATGTTTTTTTAAACATACCACCACTGAAATGAAAAATAAATTCCGTTTCAAAACAACCAATAAAACCAATGCGCCATCAAATACAACTTTTGTTGTTGACGATAAAACAACCATGGTTTTTAATAAGCCCATCGAAACAACACAGCGTTTCGGTCAGTCGAACGGCGCGACAGTAAACCATGCGTCGGACGCCCGGCGGGCTCAGGGAGAGCGGCAATGGTGCGTAACTGGAATGTTTTTGGCTGGCAGACGGTTATCAGCTAGTTGGTGAGGTAATGGCTCACCAAGGCGACGACGACCTTCCCAGCTTCATTGTGGGGAGCCAGCACCAAAGCATTTCTCCCGCATCAGCGGGTAAAGACAGAGGGTAAGGATATGGAGCAATTTGCAAAAGTATTTGAATCGCACGACCGGCAAATACTGGTGAAAAAAGGTGAGGATAGCGACGGTGATCCTGCGCTGTGTATATCAACGATGATCTCTGGTTTAGAAATGAGCATCAACGTCAACTTTTCAGATGATGGAGATAGCTTAAATAAGGCGTTTGACTCATTCACCCAAGATCAGGCTGACTTCTTCGCCAAAAAACTTGAAGGACAAACATCACCATTTGAAGCGCTTAAATTGCTAATGAGTTCTGAAGATGTATAGACCCGCTCCGGCGGGTTTTTTATCGGCCATACATAGGTAGATTTTCGAGTCTGCCCATTTATGACAACCGGCGGCCATCCACCGCCCATTGAAACACTGAATATATGCGTTGAAGTCTTGTATTAACCGTTCCGTTCGCCGCGATAAGGCCAAGAGGAAATCATGGTAAACCAGCAGCAGATCAGAGAGGCCCAACGGCTCGCGTCGTTCGCGGTACTCCATCGCAATGCTCCGGCGTGGGAAGAAGCAAAGCGTCTTTACGCCGTCGCCATCGGGAGGATTCTTCACTGATGGAAACTTTATTCGCACTCGTCCTGACCGTAGCAATGACCAACGGTGATTATCAGGATGTCATTCTCGGCGTTTACGACAGCCAGCAGGAATGCAGCCAGGCAGCTACAGAACAGAAAGTAACAGCTGAATGCTGGCCGGTAGAAAGCATCCTCCGAAACGGCGAGCTCCCGGCGAAATCCATCGCGCAGCATTAACCACCCTATTCAACCGATCGGCCTGGCATTACGCGGGCGGGATCTGCACATCCAAATTTCAGGAGTTCAGCCATGAACACATACCTCACTTACGACCGAATCGAAGATCGGCGCTGGGTTGAGCAGCAGCTCACCGACGAGAAGGAGAAGTGGATCGACGACAGGGCGCAGCGAATCATCGACATGATGCCAAAAGAGCCGTCAAGCCTCTTCCACTTCACGATCCCGATTGACTCCAGCCCATACGAAGGACTTCGCAGCGATAAAGCTGGCGAGGCCTACAACGATTTCATTTCGGCAGTTGCTTACGCCCAGGCGGAATACGACTGGGAACACCGTAACGGCTGCCCGTTTTAAGGAGAGAGTTAATGGCCCGCAGAAATTTACTTCACAAATCGAAATTAGCCGACTTTAAGGAGTGGCTCTCGATGAACGGAATTCAGTGGAGAGATGGGAAAGGTAGTTACCAGGTGATACAGGTGAATACGGGATGCGGCTGGACACCGATTTATGACAGCAGCAAAGAGCGACGCGAGCATTTCACCATTCAGGATGCTCTCAGGCCTTTGGTAAACAGATTCATCAGAGAGGCTGCAAAATGACAGATTCAAAAACACATTACCGCAAGGCATTTGACTCCCCTTACCTGAGCAGCGCCGATATCGTTGAGCCAACGGTGCTGACTATCGCCCGGGCAACGTTAGAAAACGACAAAACAAAAAAATCCAAAGACGTTTTTAACACCGCTTATTTTGAAGAGCGCGAGCTGCGCCCTGGCGAAAAGCTCAAGCCGATGATTCTCAATGCCACCAATAGCAAGATGCTGAAAAGCATTACCGGATCGCCATTCCTTGAAGATTGGGTTGGCGTGAAGGTCACGGTCTACGTCGATAAAAATGTCCGGTTCGGAAAAGAATCGGTTGAGGGTCTCCGCTTAAGCCCGGCGCGCGCCACGAAACCGGTGCTTTCGCCGGAGAAAACGCAGGCATGGAATAACGCTAAAGCAGCTTTCAAGCGCGACGGAAACCTTGATGCAGTGCTGGCGAGAATGGACATTTCTCCGGAGCATCGCCGCCAACTTGAGCAGGAGTGTTCATCATGATCTGGCACGACGTCGAGCAAAACGGTGAAGAGTGGGATGCTCTTCGCCTGGGTAAGGCAACCGCTTCAAACTTCGGCCTGATCATGGCTAACGAAGGAAAGGCGTTTGGTGAACCAGCCAAGCGTTACGCCCTTCAGTTGGCGCTTGAGCAAATTAAGTGGTGCAAGTCTGAGTTTGGCTTCTCAAACGACCACATGGAGCGCGGGCACGAACAGGAGCCAATTGCCCGCATGCTGTACGAAGATATGAACTTCGTCGACGTGGATAACGGCGGGTTCTTTGATCACGAAACTTACGGTGACAGCCCCGATGGCCTCGTCGGCCAGGACGGGCTCGTTGAGATTAAGTCGGTCATTGCCGCCACTCACTACTCAACACTCACCCGCGGCTCCTTCGATCCGGCATACAGATGGCAACTGGTTGGTCACCTTGATTGTTCTGGCAGAGATTGGGTGGACTTCATCAGCTACTGCTCAGACTTCCCTGACGGTAAACAGCTCATCGTCTATCGCCTTACAGCTGCCGAATGTGAATCAGAAATAGCCCGGCTTCGCGCGCGCCGAAAAGACTTCCTCGAACTTGTTGCGGACACGAAGCGCCGCATTCTGGAGCTCGAATGAAACGCACACCCTTCTACCGCCGTCCCGGGCGAACCGGGCAATTCTCCGGCCTCCGTGAGCGCGTTATCTGGATGATTCAAACGCGCGGCCGCCCGGTAACAGGCAGCGAAATCGCTGAGAAGTTTGGCGTAACGCTGATTGAGTTTAACCGGGTAGCCAACGGCATTACCCGCGGCTCAGGACAGATAGCGCAGATCGTTGAATCGGAAAAATGGCTCAACGAGGACGGCATCTGCGACCGGACATTCGACCTGGTCACGAAGCCAAAGGTCGTAACGCCGCAGGGTAAATCGCGGCTGTTCACCCGGCGCGCCATCGAGCAATCGCAGGAAGGTAGGCGGCAGGAGTGCATTGAACGTGCAGCACGCCGTCGCCGCCTGATTGCCGCTGGCCTCTACATAGACGAAATGGAGTCAGTGCTATGAAAGCGTGGTCACTCGAAGAGCTGGCGCTGCTGTGGCGACACTCAAACGCTGAAGTCGCAGAGATTACCGGCCGCAGCATTGAAGAGGTCGGAGATAAGCGGCTGCAAACTAATATTGAGCGTAATGGCTGGGATGTTAACGATCCGGAGCGGGAGGATGCATGACCGATTACACCGGCAGCAACACGCCAGCGGATCAGCGCGACCTCTGGCGCACTCCACCAGCCATCTTCGTTTCCCTTGATGCAGAGTTCTGCTTCCAGCTTGATTCCGCCGCTGCGCCGCATAACGCGCTGTGCCGGAAGTTCATCACAGCCGAGCAGAACACGCTGGAAACGCCATGGGCTGATTACCTGAATGTTCCTGGTTACGTCTGGCTCAATCCACCATATAGCGACATCACACCTTTCGTGAAGAAGGCCGCTGCCGAGAGCATCAATCAGATCGGCACGGTCATGCTGGTACCGGCAGATACTTCAGTTGGCTGGTTCAAGGAAGCTATCCAAACCGCCAGCGAGGTTCGCTTCATCACCGCCGGGCGACTGGCATTTATCAACCCGGTCACCGGTAAGCCAGTATCGGGAAATAACAAAGGTTCGATGCTTATCATCTGGCGACCGTATCCGCGTACACACTGCCACTTCGCAACTGTGGACCGGGACGAGCTGATGGCTTTCGGGGCGAAACTTCTCGCCCGCCGGGAGGCCGCATGACGCCAGCAAATGAAAACGCCGTCCGCGCCGCCTGCCGCCGCTGCACCGAAGAAATCCAGCAGGCCATGCGCAAGAAGCCAAAGCCTAACTGGAACGAAACGGTGCCACCCATCATCAACAAGCATCACAAGAAAATTGAAGCTCTGGGAGTTAGCCTCCTGGAATTCGTCGTCAAAACTGGCCGCCTTAACGGGCGGTTTGGAGCTGAACAATGAATATGAACACTGAAAAAATCGTGATGATGGACAGCGATGAAGCGGCCAGCATCCAGACCGTAACTGGTTGGGTAGACCGTCAAGGCCGTTTCTGGGGCGGTGACGAGCACCAGGCGCGTTGGTGCGGTGCCACTCATCGTAAGTGCAAGAACAAACCTGACGAACATCCTATTCATAGCACTCATGGTTATTGCGAAGAATGCCACCGCGAAAGCCGCCAGGCGAAGTTCGCCACCTTTGAGCTCGAGGTATGGACCGGAGAGCCGCTCGTTATCTTTGATGATGACCAGTACTTTTTCGACGCTGAGTCGCTGGCCGACTATTGCTATGAGCACTCCCTGCTGCCCAGTGAGTTGCAGTTAATGATCTGCGAGCCTAACTATCCGCCTGAGTTCGACTTGGAGCAGCACTGCGAGGAGATCATGCCTGATGGCGATGACTATTACTGTTTGCCGCAAGCTGTGCGCGATGCTGCTGAGGCGCTGAATAAGGCGCTGAAAGAAAGTGCTCCAGTATCGTGGAGTGCCAGCAACCGTGTGGCGATCGTCTCTGACGACATGCTCAACGACGAGCAGAAGGCCGAAATAATGGCGGAGCGCGCCGCATGAACAGAGCCTCCCCCGTTGATTTGAGAAAAAGCCTCGAAATAGCCAACCACCTGGCGCACATCGGGATTCGCTTTGTGCCGATCCCGGTGGCGACCGAGGAAGAATTCCAGACGCTGGCTGCCGAGTTATCGCGACGGCTTGAGCAGATGGCAGTCGAAGCTGAGAAGAATGAAGGCGGTGCAGCATGAAGGCACTAATCACCCAGGAGCTTAAAGCTCCCTTTTTATTGCTGGCGTTAACCTTCAACCGAATTAACCGACAGTTCCGGGAGCATTGATCATGGACATCATCGACACCGCAGCAGAGATTGAAGAGCTTCAGCGTAACGCTGCCCTTTCAGCTCACCGCATCGACCGTAAAGCCGTATCAGCTGAACGTTGTGAAGAATGCGACGAACCAATTCCCGAACCGCGGCGCGCTGCCGTTCCCGGCTGCCAGACGTGCGCCAGTTGCCAGGCTGATTTGGAACTTATCCGTAAGCAAAGGGGCTCCTGATGGATTACACCAAACTCAGTGACGGTGAAATAAGTGTAAGGCTCGCATATTTCCTGAAGCCAAAGTACACCGCCACTATTCACCCGCATGAAAAGACCGGTGCCAATTTGTCGTGGAACTGGTTTAACACGGTACAGAACACCGCCTGGTTTCCGTTACGTCGTGCCGAAGAGCTCTACCCGGCAATGAAGAAGCATCGAATCGGTCTGGTACCATTAGGTAAGACCGTGTGGCAGGCAACTCATGAGTCTGGTGTCAGCTCGACTCACCGTAACCCGCTGCGCGCTGTGGCAATCGTCTACCTCCTTTTGCAGGAGTCAGCCAATGTTCAGGATAATCCAGCCTAACACCTGGTACGCCGATGATTTCGGCGCACCCTGCAAAATCCTCCGCGCTACCCACGAAGTAATCCACTACATCCGCAACGGCCGCACCTGCATTGCCAGCATGGGCCGCTTTAATCAGGATTTCGAGCCGCTGACCAAAGCAGAGGCCGAGCGGATCGCTGAAGAAATCGAAACAGCAGAACACCTGAAGAAGCTGCGCGCAATGCGTGCTGCATGAGGAGAGAGCGTGAAACCTTACGAATCGAAGAAATCGCAGTTCACCAGAAACCTGATCCGGCGGCGCCACGCTGAATGGTCAGAAAAGACCTTCGGCAATGTCGGCCCCATCGGACCTCTGAAGCACCTTTCGAAAGAGGCGCTGGAAGCTGCTGCCGATCCTGCCGACCTAAGTGAATGGGCTGATATGCAGTTCCTGCTTTGGGACGCGCAGCGGCGCGCCGGTATCACCGATGAGCAAATCACCGCGGCGCTGGAAGAAAAACTAAAGGTGAACATGACCCGCCACTGGCCGGAACCGAAAGACGGGGAGCCGCGTCTTCACATCAAACCTTGACGCAACTGATAGCCAGTTATGAGCTGGCTATTGGGTGCGAAAGCGCCACCTCGTGATCCCTTTTGCCCGGCCCCGCGCCGGGTTCTTTTTTGCCTGATTTCGATTAATCAACACGTCAACGCAGCCTCGCATATAATGCCTGGCGGCTAAGGAGTTCTCATGGCTAAGCTTCTCAACTTGCAGGAATGGGCTGCTGAGGTCTACACGACTCCACCATCCCTTTCTACTCTGCGTCGATGGACGCGGGAGGGGCGAATTTATCCCGCGCCGGAGCTGCACGGAAAGGAATATAAGGTCCAGCCTGACGCTATCTACGTGGATCCGCGCAAGAAGAATCTGCGCGCTAAACCGAAACACACCAAACTGCCGTCCGGCGGCACCTTACTGGAGAGACTGACTCATGGCGAAAAGGCCAGTACGTTACGACGCTAACCTGCCCCGTAACCTGACCTATCGTAAAAGAGACAGACTTTACAGCTGGCGCAATCCGGTGACCGGGCAGGAGATT
>Ga0153917_1000742_pt1 | contig 17818 bp, 18 predicted proteins | sample TSFL001MetaG_FD_104695 | JGI IMG/M metagenome (GOLD analysis project Ga0153917, IMG submission 104695) | Attine ant fungus gardens microbial communities from Florida, USA - TSFL001 MetaG | ecosystem: Host-associated > Fungi > Mycelium > Unclassified | place: USA: Florida, Paynes Creek Historic... | reverse complement strand
TGCGCGATCCGGCGGCGCGCGCCGCCGGGCACGTGTTCCGACTCGCGCTCATCGACGCGATCCGCGAGGGCGACGCCTCGCTCGCCCGCCGGCTCGTGCGCGAACACCTGGATGCGGCGACCGAGTGGCTGGTGGACGAGAAGGTGCGGCTCGAGGCGGGCGCCGCGCCCCCCGAACCCCTCGCATCCGCCGCGTTCGTCGACCGCGGGGAGGGCAGCCCCGCGCGCGCGGGCCTCGCACGCTCATAATGGTCAGCGGACGCGACGACGCGGCCGCGGGCGCCGACCCCGCGGCACGCGCTCGGCGCGTCGCCTCGAGAAAGGACCAGGGATGACTCCCACGGTCGACGCCCTCATCGACGCCGTCGCCGACCGCGTCACGGCGACGATCGCGCCGCTGTACGCGCTCATCGACGAGTGGCGCGACGCGACCCGCGCGGAGCTCGAGCGGCAGATCGCCTCGCCCGCCGGGCCCACGGCAGCCGAGCTCGACCCGTTCACGGCCGGGCTCGCGACGCCGAGCCTCGTCGACCAGGAGTCGCTCGTGGCCGGCGCCGGGTTCGTCGCCGCTCCCGGGTTCCTGGGCGACGCGCCCTGGCACCTGGCCTGGTGGCTCGCCGGCCCGGGCGGCGCGCTGCGCAGGCTCGACTCGATCGACGACCCGGAGTCCGAGCAGTTCCGCGACTACCGCACGCTCGAGTGGTGGCGCGTGCCGGCGGCGACCGGGCGCCGGCACTTCACCGGCCCGTACGTCGACTACATGTGCACCGATGACTACACCTTCACGATCACCACGCCCGTCGAGATCGGCGGCGGCCTGGTGGGGGTCGTGGGCGCCGACCTTTACGTCGTCCACCTCGAGCGGGTGCTCGTGCGGGCGCTGCGCGACTCCGGGCTCTCCGGCACGCTCGTGAACGCCTCCGGCCGCATCGTCACCTCGACCGACGCGCACCGGGCGACGGGCGACCTGCTGCGCCTCGACGGGCTGGCCGAGGTCCTGGCCCGGGTGCGCGCCGTCGTCGAGGGCGATCGCTCGGGCGACCAGGCATCCCGGGCCGCCTCCTCGGTCGCCAGCGACGTCGAGATCGCGGCCGCGCTCACCCGCGCCGAGCTGCCGGGCGGCGGCGTCGCGCGCCCCTGCGGCGCGACCTCGCTCGTGCTCGTGACGGGGGCGTGAGTACGCCGGCCGGCGCGCCCGGCGAGATCTCCCGGCCGCCCTATCCCGCCCCCGCCGACTGGACCGACGGCGGCGGCTTCTCGGCTGGGGAGCGATGGGCGCTGGGGGTCGTCACCCTGGCCGCGGGCCTCGGCTCGGCGCTCCTCACGGGCGCCGGCTCGCCGATCTGGGGCCTGGCCGTCGCGGTGCTCTTCGGCCTGCTCGCGCTGCTCGACACCGCGCTCGCCCTCTACCAGCGCCAGCCGTGGCTGCGCGAGGAGCTCAGCACCTCGCGCGCGCAGGGCCGGATCGAGTCCTGGAGCGTCCGCATCGACTGACCCGGGCTCCTCGACGCCGTCGCCCGCATGTGGAAGAATGGATGGTTGCCCGGCGTCGCCCCGCATCGCGGATTCTCCGCCCGACGGTCGCCGAACGCGCCGAGCCCGGCATCCAGCCGCCACTCCCTCCGACCGCATCGCGAGGCGACCTCGTCGTGCCCGCGACGCCAGAAAGGCCCGTCATGACCCTCGTCGCATCCGCCGCCACCGCGCTCGTCGTGCGGGAGGCGCGCCCCGACGAGCTGGACGCGGTGGGCAGGCTCACTCGGGAGTCCTTCGCCGCGGGCCCCTACGGACACCTGCCGATCTCGCCCGAGCGGGAGCGCGCCGAACGGGACGCGACCTGGCGCGCCCGCGCGGGGATCGTGCTCGTGGCGACGGAGGAGAGGGAGGCGACGGGCTCGGTCGGCGGGCCCGGCGTCGCGGCCGACGCCCCGCGTCTGCTCGGCTCGCTCACCCTCGTGCGGGCCGGCGCGGAGGGCGCCCTCGTCGCCCGCGCCGACGAGCTCGAGGTGCGCTTCCTCGTCGTCGCCCCCGACGCGCGCGGCCGCGGGGTCGCGAACGCGCTCCTGGATGCCGCCCTCGACGTCGCGCGAGCCGCCGGGCTCTCGGCCGTCGTGCTCGACACGGGCGCCGGGAACGGCCCGGCCAACCGCCTCTACCAGCGTTTCGGCTTCGAGCGGGAGCGGGATCGGGACCGCGTCGCGCCGCGCGTCGGCCGCGAGCTCGTCTACCGCTACGACCTCGAACCGGCCGCGGGCGCCGTGCGCGTCCGGCTCGTGCGCGACGAGGAGCTGGATGCCGTGGGCGAGCTCACCGAGCGGGCCTACGCGAGCGACTACGAGCTCTCCGAGGGCTACCGCGCGACCCTCCGCGACGTGCGCGGCCGAGCCCGCGCCGACGAGGTGTGGGTCGCGGTCGATGCGCGCACCGGCGAGCTGCTCGGCACCGTGTGGACCCCGCGGCCGGGCTCGACCCTCTCGCCGGTCGCCCGCGAGGACGAGATGGACTTCCGCCTGCTCGGCGTCGCGCCCGGCGCGCGCGGGCGCGGCATCGGCGAGCTGCTCGTACGCCACGCGATCGGCCGCGCGCAGGACCGCGGCGCGGCGCGCGTCGTGCTCAACACGGGCCCCGAGATGGTCGGCGCGCACCGCCTCTACGAGCGGCTCGGCTTCGAGCACCTGACCGAGCGGGAGGGGCCGACGGAGGTCGGTCCGGGCGTCTTCGTCGACCTGCTCGCCTACGGGCTCGCGGTCGACGAGACCGGTCCCGTCGAGGAGGACGCCCGCCGCTGAGCGCCCGACCGGGAGCGGATGCGCAGTCGCATGCTGGATGATGTCGGGGCACCCGTCGGACCCACGACCTCGGAGGACGTCCTTCCCATGCCATTCGCACCCGGACAGCTCACCTGGCTCGATCTCTCCACCCCCGATCTCCCGCGCTCGGCGGCGTTCTACGAGGCCCTCCTCGGCTGGCGCATCGACGACCAGGGCGAGGAGTTCGGCCATTACCACGTCGCGAAGGCCGGCGAGCAGCAGGTGGCGGGTCTGATGACCGTGCCCGATGCATCCTCGGCGTGGATGCCGTACCTCGCGACGGAGGACGCGGCCGCCACGCTCGAGCGGGCGACTGCGGCCGGCGGCGCGCGGCTGTTCGGCCCCGACGTGGTCGGCGACCTGGGCACGATGGCCGCGGTCACCGACCAGGGCGGCTCGGCGACGGGCCTGTGGCAGACGAACCGGCACGAGGGCACGGCCGCCCCCGGCCCGCAGGGCACGATCGCCTGGGCCGAGAACCGCACGCGCGACTACGACGACGTGGTCGAGTTCGTGGGAGCAGTCTTCGGGCTCCCGGTCTCGCCCCTCGAGGGCCCGCCCATGCGCTACGCGATCGTCGGGCCCGAGGGCGGGGCGCCCTTCTTCGGCATCCAGGACGAGTCGGCCGACGCGACGGGCGCGCCCTCGCGCTGGATGGTCTGGTTCTGCGTCGACGAGGCGGATGCCGCCGTCGAGCGCGCGGTGGCGGCCGGCGGCACGCTCCTCTCGCCGGCCGTCGATTCGCCGCACGGCCGCTTCGCGACGCTCGCCGACCCGCTCGGCGCCGTGCTCGTCGTCGTCGAGCTGCCTCGTTGAGCGGTCGCGGCCGGCTCCCGGCACCGCTGCCCGACGAGCTCCCGCGCGTGGACGGCCGTCGCCTGCTCGTGACGGGCGCGACCGCCGGGCTCGGCTTCTTCAGCGCGCTCGAGCTCGCCCGGCTCGGCGCGACCGTCGTGCTCGCCGGGCGCTCGGCCGAACGGCTCGACGCGGCCGAGCGGGCGATCCGCGCCGAGCTCCCCGACGCGTCCATCGAACGGCTGACGATCGACACCGCCGACCTCGCCTCGGTGCGGGCGGCCGCCGACGAGCTCGCGACGCGCGCGGCCGCGGGCGATCGCCTCGACGGGATGATGCTCAACGCCGGCCTCATCCACACGCCGCGCCGGCGCGAGACCTCCGTCGACGGGCACGAGCTGACCCTCGCCACCAACGCGCTCGGCCACTTCGCCCTGGTGGCCCGCGCGCTGCGCCTCGGCGCGCTCGCCGACGGGGCGCGCATCGTCTGGCTCGGGAGTATGTCGACGCGGCTCTACATCCCCGCGACGACGGCGTTCGGCGATCCCCAGCTGCGGGCCGGGTACGGAGCGAATCGCGCCTACGCGCAGTCGAAGCTCGCCGCCCAGGTGCTCGGCGTCGAGCTCGACCGGCGGCTGCGGGCCGCGGGCAGCGGGGTCGAGAGCGTGCTCGCGCATCCGGGCTACTCGATCGGCGGGCTCACGCGCCGCGTCGAGGGCATCCACGAGCCGCCCGCGTGGAAGCGGGCGCGGGATCTCGCGCAGGTGCCGCTCACGCTCGCGCAGGGCAAGGAGGCGGGCGCCCGCAGCCAGGTCGCGGCGCTCGTGTCGCCGCAGGTGCGCGGCGGCGACTTCGTCGGCCCGAGGTTCGGCGTGCGAGGGGCGCCCGCGATCGTCGACGCGACGCCCTCCACCTACCGCGTGGAGACGGGCGAGCGACTGTGGCGCAGCGCCGTCGAGTGGACGGGGGAGGACCCGGGGCTCTGAGCCGCCGGCATCCGTCGTCCGCTTCTCGAAATCGGCCCTTCTGCAACCTGCAGAAGGGCCGATTTCGAGAAATGAGGCGATGCGCGCAGCCCTACGCCTGGTCGGGCTGCTGCTCCGCCGCGCGGGCGGCGATCTCGCGGCGCACGTCCTCCATGTCGACGCCCTTGACGGCGTCGATCACCTGGTCGAGGGCCTTGCCGGGCAGGGCGCCGGCCTGACGGTAGAGGAGCACGCCGTCGCGGAACGCCATGAGCGTCGGGATCGACTGCACGCCGAGGGCGGCGGAGAGGTCCTGGTTGGCCTCGGTGTCGACCTTGGCGAAGGTGATGTCCTGGTGGCGCTCCGAGGCCTCGCCGTAGATGGGGCCGAACTGGCGGCACGGGCCGCACCACTCGGCCCAGAAGTCGACGAGCACGATGCCGTCGCCGGTCACCGTCGACTCGAACTGGTCGGTCGTGAGATCAATCGTGGCCATGCGCCCTCCTGGGCTCGAAGTCATCGGGGACGCCGGATGCGGCGTCGGTCGCTCAGGGGAACGCGGCGGCGCTCACCGGTATTCCGGGAGCACCGCCGCGGACGGGATGCGGTGCGGGACGCGGGCGCGGGGGATCAGCCCCAGGGGCCGATGACCGGGTCCCACGCCTCGATGGTGGTGCGGTCGATGACGCTCGCCGCAGCGAACGGGTCGTTCGCGAGGAACCCCTCGAGCTCGGCCTCGTCCTGCGCGCTCCAGACGAGCAGCGCCTCGGGCTTGCCCGGCTTGGGGCCGGAGGCGAGCACGCGGCCCGCGGCGTTCTGCTCGGCGAGCCACGCGCGGTGCGCGGGCCGCACCTCGTCGCGGACGGCGTCGGTGCCGGCTCCGTAGCGGTAGGTCACGGCGAAGACGGGCATGCTCAGTGCTCCTCGGGTCGGCGGAAGGATGCGTCGTCGGACGGGCCGTCGGTCTCGTCGTCGCGGTCGGCCTGCGCGTCGGCGTCGGGCGCCCCGCCCTGCGGCACGACGGGCGTCTCGGTGGTCGGCGGGCCGAAGAGGTCGGAGAGCTCCGCCAGGCCGCCCGGTCGGTCGTCGCGGGCGTCGTCGGCCGGAGCGCCGAAACGGAGGCCCTTGAACGCGTCGAGCGGGCTCGGCGGCTCGGGCGCCTCCTCGGATGCGGGCGGCTCGTCGCGGGGCTCGTCGCGCGCGGGCTCGGGTTCGGGTTCGGCGGGCGTCGGCTCGGCGGGCGTCGGCTCGGGCTCGGCAGGCTGCTCCGGGGCGGCCGCCGGCTCGGACTCAGGGGCCGGGGCGGACGCCGCCGGCTCGACGGCCGGCTCGCTCGTCGGCACCGGCGCCGTGGCCGGCGTCTCCGGCTCGGGGCGGGTCCACTGCGCCGTCGCGTCGCTCGGCTCGGGCTGCGCGGCCGGCTCCTCGGGGGCGGGCGCCTGTTCCTCCGCGGCCGGCTCGGGCTTCGCGAAGGGCGAGAACGCCGCGGTCGGGGCGTCCGAGAAGGCTCCCGCCCCGGCGCCGCCGCTCGCGTCGGCGGAGCCGCCGGCCAGGTCGGCGGCGAGCGAGTCGCGCTCGGCCTCCGTACGGGGGTCGAAGACGGGGATGTCGGGATCGCGCTCGGCGGCGGCCGCCCGCGACGCCGCGGCGTCCTCGCTCGTCTCCACGCCGGGGACGCGACCGGGCACGTTGTAGTGCGCGTACAGCGCGTCCTCCTCCTCCGGGCTCAGGTTCTGGTCGACGACCGTCACGGGGGCGCCCGTCACGAGGTCCTTCGTGTACGGGACGACGATCTGCCGGCCGTCGACGTCGGCCTCGTCGAGCGGCACGAAGAACTGCTTCGATCCGAAGAAGCCCGACTTGACCGTCACCCAGTTGGGCTCCTGCGTCTGGTCGTCGAGGTAGACCTGGCCGACGCGGCCGATGCGCTCGTCGTCCTGGCTGTAGACCGTCGCCTGGAAGAGGTCCACGAGGCGGCGCTCGGCGGCGGCCCTGGTCTCGGAGTCGGCCGCCGCGGCGTCCGCGGCGGGGGCGCCGTCGGTCGCGTCGGCGGGCGGCGCGCCGGCGGGTAGCTCGGGGCTCGAGGCGGCGTCGGCGCTCCGCTCGTCGGGGGCGTTCGCGCCCGCGGGGTCCGCGTCGTCCGGCCTCGTGTCGTCGGCGTCTGCCATGGCTCACTCCTCATCACCAGCGGATGGGCGCCTCGGCGCCCTCGGGATGCGTCCGCCCAGCCTATCGGCGTCGTCCCGGGCGCGGGCGCGCACTCGCGCATCCGGCGTCCGCGCGGGTCGCGCGGGGTCGCAGGGCGTCGCAGAGCGAACGCTCGGAACGGCTCGCGGCGCTCGGGCGAGAATACCGGTGCGCGCTCCACGGCTCGCGTGCATCGGATGCGACGTCGGCGACGGACGCGCCGGGCGCCGCGTCGTCCCGACCGCGCCCCGCGACAGGAGACCCCATGACCGACCCGTCCACGCCCGTCCGCCGAGCGCCCTCGGGAGCGCCCGACGTCGGGAGGGAGCGAACGGGGCTCGCGTCGCGGGCCTTCGACGCGCTCGCCGACCGCTTCAATCCCTTCGTCGCCTACCTCGCGTTCCTCGCGGCGGCGCTCGTCGTCGCCGGCGTCTTCGCCTGGCTCTTCTCGGAGCTGGCCGAGGAGGTCTTCGAGCCGACGATCGGCCGGACCCTCGACGCGGCCGTGCACGACTGGTTCACCCACTCGGCGCGCACCGACTGGGCGACGGTCGTCGCGACGATCGTCACGCAGACCGCGGGCGAGGTGTGGACGCCCGTCATCGCCGGGGCGGCGTGCGCCTGGCTGGCGATCTCGCGCCGCTCCTGGCTGCCGGCCGTGGTGGTCGTGGCCTCGGGCGCGGGGTCGGTCGTGATCACCGTCATCGCGAAGAACCTCTACGGACGGCCGCGGCCGCCCATCGCGGACGCCCTGCCGCCCTTCGAGACCAGCGGCTCGTACCCGAGCGGGCATACGCTCAACGCGGTCGTCATCGCGGGCGTCCTCGCCTATCTCCTCGCCGAGCGGAGCCGGCGGACGATCCGCATCCTGGCGGTCGTCGTGGCCGTCGCCTACGTCGCGACGGTCATGTGGACGCGCCTCTACCTGGGTGCGCACTGGTTCACCGACGTGGTCGGCGGGGCGCTCCTCGGCCTCGCCTGGCTCGCGCTCGTGCTCACGGCCACGCGCCTGTACGAGCTCGATCGGGCGCGCCGGGCGAGGGAGCTGCCCGCGGCGCCGCCGTCGGCGTGAGGACCGCGCCGGTCGATGCGCGCGCGGGCGTCGTCGGCGCCCGTCCGTTCGGCGGGGACGGATGCGCGCGGATGCCGCCGGGCGCGCAACGGTCGCGACACGCCCGGGATCCGGCCGGTGTCACGCGAGCGGGCCGCGGATCGTCCCATGCTCGACGGCGAGGCGCCCGAGCGCGGCCGAGAAGCGGAGGAATCGACATGAGCGGCACACGAGCGAGGGGCGAGCACCCCGCCGACGGACGCCCCACGACGGTGGTCCTCGGCGCCGGCTATGCGGGCGTCATGGCGGCCAATCGCCTCGCCGGGGGCGATCGGCGGGTGATCGTCGTCAACCCGGTCGACGTCTTCGTCGAGCGCATCCGCCTGCACGAGCTCGTCGCGGGCTCGCGGGCGTCGGCCGTGCGGCCCCTGCCGACGCTCCTCGCGCCGGGCGTCGAGCTGCGCGTCGGCGAGGCCGCGCGCATCGACGCCGACGCGCGCCTGGTGCGCCTGCACGGGGGAGCGCGGCTCGGCTACGACGAGCTCGTGTACGCCGTGGGCAGCGGCTCCTCGCCCGACCGGGCCGCCGGCGAGCACGCCGTCTCCTCGCTCGAGGATGCCGTGCGGCTGCGCGCGGCCCTCGACGTCGCGCCCCCGCGCACGCGCGTCGTCGTGCTGGGCGCGGGGCTCACGGGCGTCGAGACGGCGGCCGAGATCGCCGAGGCCCGTTCCGGCCTCGACGTCGAGCTGCGCACCCGCGGAGCGCTGGCGCCGGGCACCGGCCCTGGCGCCCGGCGGGCGATGCGCGCGAGTCTCGCCCGCCTCGGCGTGCGCGTCGTCGAGCACGCGCGGGAGCCCCGCGATCTCGTCGGGCCGGGCGTCGTGGTCGTGCACGCCACCGGCTTCGCCGTGCCGGGGCTCGCGGTGGAGAGCGGCCTGCCGGTCGACGCCTCCGGGCGGCTCGTCGTCGGCCCCGACCTGCGGGTGGAGGGCCGCCCCGGCATCCTCGGCGCGGGCGACGCCGTGGTCGTCGGCGGGGTCCGGAACGCGGCGCTGCGCATGAGCTGCGCTGCCGCGCTGCCGCAGGGCGCGACCGCGGCCGACGTCCTGCTCGGGCGGGCGGCTCGCCTCGACGCCGGGTTCGTCGCGCAGTGCGCGAGTCTCGGGCGCGCCTCCGCGAGCGTGCAGCTCGTGCGGGCCGACGACTCGCCCCGCGCCGCGCACCTGACGGGGCGGCCGGCGGCGGCCGTGAAGGAGCTCATCTGCCGGCAGACGCTGCGCTGGCTGCGCGACGAGGGGCGTCGGCCCGGCTCGTACTCGTGGGTGCGCGGCCCCCGCATCGGATCGGCCGACGGCGGACTCCCGGGCGCTGCGGCCTCCCTCGGCGGCCCGGCCGCCGAGGTCGCGCTCGGCGGAAGGGGTGGGCGATGAACGAGGCGCGCGAGGCGGAGTTCGCGCGGCACCGCGGGCTCGTCTTCACGATCGCCTACGACCTGACGGGCAGCGTCGACGACGCCGAGGACGTGGCCCACGACGTCTTCGAGCGGTGGGTCGCGATCGACGAGGAGATCGTCGACGCCCGCGCCTACCTCGCGCGCATGGCGACCAATCGCGCCCTCGACACCGTGACCTCGGCCTCGAGGACCCGCGTCGACTACGTCGGCCCCTGGCTCCCCGAGCCGCTGCGCACGGCGGGCGGAGCCGAGCTCCCGACGGCCGCCGCCGTCGAGGCCGGCGACCCCGGCGACCGGGCCGTGCGGCGCGACGCGGTGTCCGCCGCGCTCCTCGTCGTGCTGCAGAGCCTCGGCGAGCGCGAGCGGGCCGTCTTCGTGCTGCACGACGTCTTCGGCTTCGAGTTCGGCGAGATCGCGGCCATGCTCGAGACGAGCGAGGCGTCGGCCCGGCAGACGGGGCACCGGGCGCGCAGCCACGTGCGGGCGCGGCGCGAGCGCTTCCATGTCGACCGGCGCGAGCACGCCGACGTCGTCGCCCGGTTCCTCGCCGCCGCCGAGTCGGGCGACCTGGACGCGCTGCTCGACACGCTCGCCCCCGACGCCACGCTCACGAGCGACGGCGGCGGCAAGGCCAGCGCGGCGACGCGACCGGTGCGCGGAGCGGACCGCGTGGCGCGCTTCATCGCCGGGCTCGTGCGGCAGTACGGCGACGAGGAGCGGGTCGAGACGGCCGAGCTCGGCGGCGCGCTGGGCCTCGTCACCTGGCGCGGCGAGGTGATCACCTCGACGTTCCAGTTCGTCATCGATGCTGGGCGCATCCACGACCTCTACGTCATGCGCAATCCCGACAAGCTCCAGCGGCTGTGACGTCCGGGCGCGCGGAGGGGCGCGCGCCCGGACCCGCCGCCTCGGCGCGGGTCGCTCCCGGTCGAGCCGCCCGCGCCGAGGCCCGGTCAGCGGCCGGGAGTGCTCGGCCCGGCGCCGGTGGCCGGGCCCGAGCGGCGGGTCGGGGCGGAACCCGACTCGTCGGCCGGCTCGTCCGTCCTGCCGGGTCCGCCGGGCGCGGCCGGCGAACCGGCGCCGACGGGGACGGCATCCTCGGTACCCGCTTCGGTCGCCGGTCCGCTCGCGGCGGCCGGGAAGCCCGGTCCGCTCGGCGCCCCGGGGCCGCTCGGCGCACCCGTCGTGCCCGGTGCGCCCGGCCCGCGGCGAGCCCGGCGCCGGCGCAGGGCGCTCCGCACGACGAGCACGATGACGAGGGCGATCACGCCGAGGATCAGCAGGGCGGGGGAGACGAAGCCGAGCCCCGTGAGCAGCGCCTGCACGCCCCACACGAGCGCGTTCCATCCGGCGAGGAAGCCGGCGCCGAATCCGCCGGGCGCGTCCTCCGGGTTCGTCAGCTCGTCGGTGGAGATGCGGACGTCGAGCGTCGACATCGCGACCTGGTCGTCGAGCAGCGCGAGCTGCTGCTCGAGGCTGTGCAGCTCGGCCTCCCGCTCGGTGAGCTGCTCCTCGACGGCGATGAGGTCGGTCACGTTCGTCGTGGTCGACATGAGGCCGCGCAGCGTCTGCGTCGAGGTGCGCAGCGTCTCCACGCGCGACTGCAGGTCGGTGTGCTCGAGCGTCACGTCGGTCTGCTCGAGGTTCACGTAGGCGGTCGTCTCGACCGTCCGCAGCTCCTCGACCGTCGCATCGAAGCCGGCGGCGGGGATGCGCAGCCGCAGCCACGCCTCCCGGGCGCCCGAGCGCTCCCAGCGGGCGTCGACCCGGCCGCCGTGGGCGGTCGCGATCGCCTCGACCGAGGCCTGGGCGGCTGCCACGTCGGTCGCCGTGATGCCCATCTCGCCGGTCGTGATCACCTGCGGAGAGGCGACCGTGGAGGGGGAGCCCGGCACGACGCCGCTCGAGGCCCCGGAACCGGGGCCGGGCGCCGCGGCCGTGCCGCTCGACGATCCCGAGGAGGAGTCGCGCGGCGATCCACCCGTGCCTCCGTTCGACTCCTGTGTCCAGGGCGCGACCGAGGGCGCGGCGCCGTGCGAGGAGGGAGCGAGCGCCGCGCACCCGCTCACGAGTGTCGCGACGAGCGCGACGCCGATGAATGCGGCGACCCGCCGCGAACGATTCGTGTCCATGCTCCGATCGAAGCGGAGCGGGCCGGATCCCGCATCCGGCTCGAGAAGGGTTTCGGATCAGCCGAAGGATCAGCCGAAAAGGTCGGGGTCCCTGCCGGTGCGGCTGCCGTTCTCGAGCGTGCGGATGCGGGCGAGGTCGTCGGCGTCGAGCTCGAAGCCGAACACGTCGAGGTTCTCCCGCATGCGCTCGGCCCGCGTCGTCTTGGGGATGACGACGACGCCCTGCTGCAGGTGCCAGCGCAGCACGACCTGCGAGACGCTCCGGCCGTGCTTCGCGGCGATGCCGGCGAGCACGGGGTCGTCGAGGAGGCGGCCGCGGGCGAGCGGCGACCAGGCCTCGGTCACGATGCCTCGGGCGGCGTTCGACGCGCGCAGCGCCTCCTGCGGCACGTTCGGGTGCAGCTCGACCTGGTCGACGACGGGCACGACGCCGGTCTCCTCGATCAGCCGGTCGATGTGGTGGGCGTGGAAGTTCGAGACGCCGATCGAGCGGGCGCGGCCCGACTCGTGGATGCGCTCGAGCGCGCGCCACGCCTCGACGTAGCGGTCCTGCCGCGGGCAGGGCCAGTGGATGAGGTAGAGGTCGACGAAGTCGAGGTCGAGCCGTTCCAGGCTCTCGTCGAAGGCACGCAGCGCGTCGTCGAAGCCGTGCCGGTCGTTCCACAGCTTCGTGGTCACGAAGACCTCGTCGCGGGGGATGCCGGAGGCGCGCAGGCCCTCGCCCACGCCGCGCTCGTTGTCGTAGAGAGCGGCGGTGTCGAGGTGCCGGTAGCCTGCGGCGATCGCATCCTCGACGACGCGGGCGGCCTCGGCATCGTCGGGGATCTTGTACACGCCGAGCCCGAGCTGCGGGATCGACCTGCCGTCGCGCAGCGCGACGAGCGGCACCGTGGCGGTCATGAGTGCTCCTTCTCCGTCTCCGTGTTCTTGCTCCGGCTCGGCTCCGGCCGACGGCGTATGGGTTTCGCATCCTCGTATGCCGTACGAGGATGCGAAACCCATACTCCCCGAGCTGGGCTCGGGCGCGGTGGATGCCGGACCGGGAGCGACGGTCAGGAGACCGTCTGGACGGGGATGGTGTCGGTGCGCGGGCGTGCGGTGCGGCCCTTGAGGTCGGGGAGGACGCGCACGCTCGAGTAGGCGATGAGCATGGAGAGGGCCGCGAGACACGTCGCCGCGAGGTAGCCGCCGATCGAGCCCAGCGAGTCGATCGCGATGCCCGCGATGGCCGAGCCGAGCGCCGCTCCCGCGAGCTGGCCCATGTTGAGCCAGCCGAACGCCTCGGCCGTGTCGCTGAAGCGGACCGCGCTGGAGACGGCCGAGTTGCTGCCCGAGAAGACGGGCGCGATGCCGGCGCCCGCGACGAAGAGCATGATGCACAGCCACCAGGTCTCCTGCGAGACGATCGTGAGCGCCGTGCCGGAGGCGACGATCGTGAGCCGCACGCCGAGCGACCAGGGCCGCACCAGCAGGTGGCCGAAGGTCAGGCCGCCGATGAGCGAGCCGAGCGCCGAGACGCCGAGCACGATGCCGGTGTCGGGGCGCTCGTGGCCGAAGGTCGAGACGACGGCGGCCTCGAGCGCGGCGAAGGAGGCGACCATGACGGCGCCGATCATCGTGGTGACCAGCACGACGGGGTTCGCGAGCACGCCGCCCAGGCGCTGCTTCGACGGCGGGATGCGCACCCGCCCGACGTCGGGCGACGAGATGAACCAGGTCCCGCCGAGGAGTAGGATGCCGCCGGCGACCACGATCGCCGCGGCGGGCGAGAAGAAGAGGGCGGTGGTCGTGACGAAGACCGGGCCGAGCACCCAGATGATCTCCTGCAGCGAGGCGTCCAGGGCGTAGAGCGGGCTCAGCCGTTCCGCGGTCACCACCTTGGGATAGATCGTGCGGACCGCAGCCGGCACGGGCGGCACGGTCAGGCCCGTGAGCGCGGCGAGGACGGCCGCGGCCCACAGCGGCATGGGGGCGAGCGCGAGGACCAGCAGCGCGATGCCGCTCAGGATGGTCGTGACGATCAGCACCGGCCGCATGCCGAACCGGCTCATGAGCCGGCTCGAGACGGGGGAGGCCACGGCCTGGGCGACGCACAGCGACGCGAGCACGGCGCCCGCCGCCGTGTAGTTGCCGTACGTCTGCTCGATGAACATGAGGATCGCGAGCGACAGCATGCCGGCGGGGAATCGGGCGACGAGCTGCGAAAAGATGAGGCGCGCCACTCCGCGCGTCTTGAGGACCTCCCAGTACTGCTTCACCGGATGTACTTTACGGCCGATCAATAGCGGGCGACAGGGGTGGATGCGGGTGGGCCGGCTGGCCCCGCACTCGGAACCCGACACGCACGGGATGCGTCGAGGCGGAGGTGCGACCCGCCGATGTCGGTGGTCGGTGAGAGCGTGTGCGAGAGGTCGGAAGCGGCCCGGCGACCGGATCGTCGCAGGTGCCGCCCTCGTCGCCCCAGAGCCCTCCACAAGGGCGCTCAGGGGCTGTGGAAGAGGCCTCCGAATCGGTGCACAACAGTCTCGTCCTGTGGAGGAATATGTGGAGAACCACGCGGTTGTAACCCATGATCTAGTGGTGCTAGATTCGTCCAGCACAACATGTAGTGGCTCGCGAGATTCGCGGCACCAGACGGGGAGAACCCCGGAATGACGCCCGACACGCCGTGCCCCGGCCGATTCCGGCCGCCGCCGCCACTGCATGCGCGTGGCTTGGACCGCCCACCGGCGGCCTGCGAAGCCGAGACCCGGGCGACCGGGCCGTGCCGACAGAAACCAGCCGAGAGCCAGGAGAGACCATGAGCATCGCCGTCTACAGCAAGCCGTCGTGCGTTCAGTGCACGGCCACGTACCGCGCCCTCGACAAGCAGGGCATCGAGTACGAGGTCTTCGACGTGTCTGTCGACGAGCAGGCCCTCGCGGCCGTCAAGGAGCTCGGCTACATGCAGGCCCCCGTCGTCGTGACCGACGACGACCACTGGTCGGGCTTCCGTCCCGACAAGATCAGCGGCCTCGCGGCGCGCGTCGCGTAGGCCCCGGAGGAGCGCATGCGCTCGAGCCCGAACGGATGCCGCGGCATCCACGACCGCTCAGGTCGACCGGGCTCGGGCGCATCGCATCCCCCGGGGCGGCGAGCGATGATCGAGACGACGGATGCGGAACGGGTGCGGGAGGCGATGAGGAGATGACCAACCTCGTCTACTTCTCGAGCATCTCCGGCAACACGCACCGACTCGTCGAGAAGCTCGGCCTCCCCGCGGTGCGGCTCCCGCTGCACACGCGAGACGACACCTACCTGGCCGCCGAACCCTACGTCCTCGTGCTCCCCACCTACGGCGGGGGAGACGGCAAGGGCGCGGTGCCCAAGCAGGTCATCAAATTCCTGAACGTCCCCCGCAACCGCGCCCTCATCCGGGGCGTCATCGCGGCGGGCAACACCAACTTCGGCACCGGATACGGCATCGCCGGCGACATCGTCGCCGAGAAGTGCGGCGTCCCGTGCCTCTACAAGGTCGAGCTGTTCGGCACCCCCACGGACATCGACCGCATCAGAGAAGGGCTGGATCGGTTTTGGCAGCGGCAGCAAGCGGAACGCTCGAAGAGGTCGGCGTGACCACGGCATCCATCTCCACCGGGCTCGACTACCACGCGCTCAACGCGATGCTGAACCTGTACTCGGCCGACGGCAAGATCCAGTTCGACAAGGACCGCGAGGCCGCGCACCAGTACTTCATCCAGCACGTCAACCAGAACACGGTCTTCTTCCACGACCTGGAGGAGCGCCTCGAGTACCTCGTCGAGAACGAGTACTACGAGAAGGCCGTGCTGGACCAGTACTCCTTCGCTTTCATCGAGCAGCTGCGGAACCGCGCGTTCGCGAAGAAGTTCCGCTTCCCGACGTTCCTCGGCGCGTTCAAGTTCTACACGTCGTACGCGCTCAAGACGTTCGACGGCCAGCGCTTCCTCGAGCGCTTCGAGGACCGCGTGCTCATGGTCGCGCTCGGCCTCGCCCGCGGCGACGAGGCGCTCGCGACGGCGCTCGTCGACGAGATGATCTCGGGCCGCTTCCAGCCGGCCACGCCCACCTTCCTCAACACCGGCAAGCAGCAGCGCGGCGAGCTCGTCTCCTGCTTCCTGCTGCGCATCGAGGACAACATGGAGTCGATCGGCCGTTCGATCAACTCCGCGCTGCAGCTCTCCAAGCGCGGCGGCGGCGTCGCCTTCAACCTCTCGAACATCCGCGAGTCCGGCGCGCCGATCAAGCAGATCCAGAACCAGTCGTCGGGCATCATCCCGATCATGAAGCTCCTGGAAGACAGCTTCAGCTACGCGAACCAGCTCGGCGCGCGTCAGGGCGCCGGTGCCGTGTACCTCAACGCGCACCACCCCGACATCATGAAGTTCCTCGACACGAAGCGCGAGAACGCCGACGAGAAGATCCGCATCAAGACGCTCTCGCTCGGCGTCGTCGTGCCCGACATCACGTTCGAGCTCGCCAAGCGCGGCGAGGACATGTACCTCTTCTCGCCCTACGACGTCGAGCGCGTCTACGGCAAGCCCTTCGGCGACATCTCGATCACCGAGAAGTACGCCGAGATGGTCGACGACGCCCGCATCCACAAGACGAAGATCAACGCCCGCCAGTTCTTCCAGACGGTCGCCGAGATCCAGTTCGAGTCGGGCTACCCGTACGTCATGTTCGAGGACACGGTGAACCGGGCCAACCCCATCGAGGGCCGGATCAACATGTCGAACCTGTGCTCGGAGATCCTGCAGGTCAACTCGCCCACGACCTACCGGGACGACCTCTCGTACGACGAGATCGGCAACGACATCTCGTGCAACCTAGGCTCGCTCAACATCGCGGCGACGATGGACTCGCCCGACTTCGGCCGCACGGTCGAGACGGCGATCCGCGGCCTCACCGCGGTGAGCGACATGAGCGACATCCAGTCGGTGCCCTCGATCGCGAAGGGCAACCGCGGCTCGCACGCCATCGGCCTCGGCCAGATGAACCTGCACGGCTACCTCGGTCGCGAGCGCATCTTCTACGGCTCCGAAGAGGGCCTCGACTTCACGAACATCTACTTCTACACGGTCGTGTACCACGCCGTGCGGGCGTCGATGGAGATCGCGAAGGAGCGCGGGCAGTCGTTCGACGGCTTCGAGAAGTCGAAGTACGCCTCGGGGGAGTACTTCGAGAAGTACATCGAGCGCGAGTGGGCGCCCAAGACGGAGCGCGTGCGGGAGATCTTCGCCGACATCCACATCCCCACGCAGGACGACTGGCGCCAGCTCCGCGACGACGTCGCGCAGCACGGCATGTACAACCGCAACCTGCAGGCGGTGCCGCCGACGGGCTCGATCAGCTACATCAACCACTCGACCTCGTCGATCCACCCGATCGCGTCGAAGATCGAGATCCGCAAGGAAGGCAAGATCGGCCGCGTCTACTACCCGGCCCCGTACCTCGATAACGACAACCTCGAGTACTTCGAGGATGCGTACGAGATCGGCTACGAGAAGATCATCGACACGTACGCCGAGGCGACGCAGCACGTCGACCAGGGCCTGTCGCTGACGCTCTTCTTCAAGGACACGGCGACGACGCGCGACATCAACCGCGCGCAGATCTACGCGTGGCGCAAGGGCATCAAGACGATCTACTACATCCGCATCCGCCAGCTCGCCCTCGAGGGCACCGAGGTCGAGGGCTGCGTGAGTTGCATGCTGTAGCGGCGCCCGTCCGCCTGCATTGAGATGGCGGGGTTTGGTGCGTTCGTTCGCGAACGAACGCACCAAACCCCGCCATTTCGTGATAGCGGCTAGAGCTGACCCTGCTGGACGGTGCCGGCGGGGATGGGGGCGAGGCGGGTCACCTCGGCGGGGGAGACGAGCAGGCCCTCGAGCGAGGCGTTCATGCGCGCGACGGGCTCGCCCGCGCCGTGGGCGTCGAGCTCTTCGGCGGTGGTCCACTTCTCGAGCATGACGATCGTGCCGTCAGGGGCGTCGTGGATGGCGTACAGCTCGCAGCCGGGCTCCTCGTGCACCTCGGCGATGCCGGCGGAGAGCGCCGCGACGAGCGCATCGCGCGCGCCCTCGATGGGACGGAAGGTGACGGTGACGACGACGGCGTCGGACATGAGGCTCCTCGGGGTGGATTCGGTTCGTGGCGTCGGCCGGCGGCCGGCTGGTGAGGAACGTAGCAGGGCAGTGCGTCGGGGGACGCGGACGGGCCTTGCTCCGCGATGCGGCGTGATGGTCTGGCGCCGGGCGAACGTGGCGGGAGGGACGCGTCCGGTCGGCCGAATCGGCGTCAGCGCCGGTCGGCGCGAGGTCGATGCCGCAGGTGCGCCGTCGCTTGTCGTTCGTTGAAATGGCGGGGTTTGGTGCGTTCGTTCGCGAACGAACGCACCAAACCCCG
>Ga0153917_1000741_pt1 | contig 17835 bp, 16 predicted proteins | sample TSFL001MetaG_FD_104695 | JGI IMG/M metagenome (GOLD analysis project Ga0153917, IMG submission 104695) | Attine ant fungus gardens microbial communities from Florida, USA - TSFL001 MetaG | ecosystem: Host-associated > Fungi > Mycelium > Unclassified | place: USA: Florida, Paynes Creek Historic... | reverse complement strand
TGCATCACTTGTATCGCCCCAAGGACGGAGAACTCTTGGCTGCCAGTGAGCAGATGCTCATGAACATCGCCAGTGAGGCTGGGCGTGCGGCTAAATTCGCCACATCTGTAGAAGCGAAAATCAGCGCGATTTACGAATCTCATCGATCACTGCCGCGTCCGGGCTATTGCGGCCGTGTGATTGGCATTCGTCGCTGAAGCATCTGTGCTGCACCCATAGAACAACAAGACTGCGTTGCCTCTGAATAACAAAAAACTGCCGCTCCCCATAGCTGCTACAGAGAGGATTTGCGTCATGAAAAATGCACTGCGCGTTATGTTCTGTTCCGCCTTGGCCCTGTCTGCGAATAGCTACGCAGCTGAGCCACCTCAATGCCGCTTGGTGCGGATGTCCGATCCCGGCTGGACTGACATTCAAACCACTACCGCCATCGCCACCACACTGCTGAAAAGCCTTGGCTATCAAACCAAATCTACGTTGGTCGGTGTCCCGCTGACTTTCAAGGCTCTGGCCGACGGTAAGAGCATGGATGTATTCCTGGGCACTTGGCTGCCAACCATGGAGCCGGATCTCAAACCGCACCGTGATGCCGGTGCCATCGATATCATCCGGGTCAACCTGCAGCATGCCAAATACACACTGGCTGTTCCGCAGACCTTATGGGATCAAGGGCTGAAGGACTTTGCAGACATCCCGAAATTCAAGAATGAGCTGGGTGGAAAAATCTATGGCCTGGAGCCCGGCGACGGCGGCAACAATGCGGTACTCAAGGCCATCGGTGATAACGCTTTCGGCCTGAAGGACGCTGGGTTTACGGTGGTGGCGTCCAGCGAGTCGGGCATGCTGGCACAGGTTGAGCGTGCGCAGCGGCGTAATCAGGCGATCCTCTATCTCGGGTGGGAGCCACACCCGATGAACACCCGCTTCAAGATGAAGTTCCTCACTGGCGGCGACGACTACTTCGGCCCTGATTTCGGCGATGCCACGGTCTACACCAGCACTCGTAAAGGTTACGCCGAAGAGTGTCCGAACGTTGGGCAACTGCTCAAGAACCTGAGCTTCACCCTGGATATGGAGAACCAAATCATGGGCTCCATCCTTTACGACAAGATGGAGCCGGAGGCGGCTGCCAGGGCCTGGTTGAAGCAGAACCCTCAGGTGCTCGATGGTTGGTTAGCAGGGGTGACTACATGGGATGGCCAGCCTGGCCTTGAGAAAGTTAAAGCGCAGGTGGCGCCATGATGAACAATCTCCAAGGGCTTAAGAAGCCCCCACGTGCGCCATCCTGGATTGCACTGGGTCTTGCAGGGGCAGTGTGTGCCCTTTCGAGTAGCGGCAGCTGGGCATCTGATCCAGCCGAGTGCAAGATGGTGAAACTGGGATCGACCAATTGGTCGGATACCGTAGCGACTTCTGCAATGGCTCAGCTCGCAATGGAGTCGCTGGGTTACCAGGTGAAGCTCACAACAGCTTCCCAGCAGATCATCCTCGCCGGCCTGGCTGACAGAAAGCTGGATACGTTCCTGGGTTATTGGCAGCCAACCATGCAACCGGTTGCTTCTCCCTATATCCAAAAACAGCAGATCCAGGTACTCGCTCCCGCAGCATTGCCCGATGCACAGTCCACCTTCGCTGTACCGCGTTACGCGTTCGATGCAGGACTACGCACCTTTGGCGACATCGCGAAATTCAAAGACAAGCTCGACTCCAAAATCTACGTCATCGAGCCTGGCAGTGGCTCAAACCGCATCACCGCAAAAATGATCGAGAGCGACCAGTTTGGTCTCAAAGGTTTCACTCTGATGGAGTCGAGTGAGGCGGGGATGTTGACGGCGGTGAAGCGCGCCGTGAGCAGGCAAGAGTGGGTAGTGTTCTTCGGTTGGAAACCACATCCCATGAACCTTCAGCTGGACATGGTCTACCTCACCGGAAGCGATGATGTATTCGGCCCAGGCGAAGGCGCAGCGACCGTCTCGGTGATGACAGCCAATGGGTACGAACAGCGTTGTCCCAACTCTGGCCGGCTACTACAAAACCTGTCCTTCAAAAGCGATCAGGTAAGCCACCTGATGGTGCCAATCCTGGAACGAGTTTCTCCAAGGGACGCGGCGTTTGCTTGGCTCAAAGCCAACTCCGAACAGGTAAAGCCCTGGTTTGATGGGGTGACGACTCTTGATGGAAAACCCGGTTTCGACGCGTTCCAGCATTTTCTGAATAAGTAACCCTGCCCCGAAAGGGGCACTTCGAAAGGGTTGTCTGAACGGCCAGGCCATGCCTGTCTGGGGAAAGGCTCGCCTGAAAATAAGGACAATAAAATGAAAGTCGAGAAGCGAAGTATCGAATTCGTACCGCACAACGAGCGTTATGGTCGGCCACGGCGGTTGTTCACTGTGTGGTTCAGTTCAAACCTGCAGGTGACAGCATTGATGGTCGGTACATTGGGTGTGGCCTCAGGGCTGAGCCTGATGTGGACGCTCGCAGGTTTATTGATTGGCTGCATGGTGGGCACCATCTTCATGGCAGCTCATTCGGCGCAAGGGCCGCACCTGGGTGTGCCTCAGATGATCCAAAGCCGAGCCCAGTTCGGCGTCTTTGGAGCTGCTATCCCGCTGTTGGTGATGGTGACTGCCGCAGTGCTGTTCATGGCGGCCAGCGGCGTCTTGATGCGAGAGCCGCTCAAGGCACTGATCCCAGTCTCGGACAACCAAGCGATCTTGATTGTCGGCATCACGACGTTCCTGATCGGAGTCGTTGGCTATGAGCTCATCCATCGCATGGGGGCGTGGATGACTTTGCTGTCATCTATTGTGTTCGGTGCTGCCTTGGTACTGATTTTGATCCGAGCGAGCTCTGCTGAGGCCATCCATTTCGATGCAGGTGGTTTCTCGATGCCGGTGTTCAATCTGGTGATCGCACAAGCTGCATCCTGGACGCTGGGCTATGGCCCCTATGTGGCAGATTACTCCCGCTACTTGCCAGCGGACGTCCGAACCAAAGATACGTTCTGGACGACCTATTTTGGCTGCGCCCTAGGCTCTCTGGGGATGATGGCGTTAGGGGCTACCCTGGCTGCTGTGGTGCCATCCGCGCTTAATGTCGACCCAGGGACTGCGATCGCCAACCTGTTTGGCCCTTGGGCGAAAGCCGCATTATTGATAGTCGCGCTCGGCGTCATTCAGTACAACGTTTTGTGCCTTTACAGCGCCTACATGTCCACCACAACGATTTTCAGTGGCTTCGCTAAGCTGCAGCATGTGCGGCATGGCACTAAAACATTGCTGATGGCGGTTCTCTCGGTACTGGCTTGTGTCATCGCTATTCAGACCCAGTACCACTTCGACACGTTCTTCGCTGACATTTTGATTGGCCAGCTCTACCTGTTGATTCCCTGGAGCGCGATCAACCTGGTGGATTACTACGTGGTTCAGCGAGGTAGCTACAGCATCGATGATCTCTACGATGCTCAAGGTCGATATGGCCGTTGGAACCGGAAAACCATGATCGTTTATGCCGTATCGATCATCGGTACCGTTCCGTTCATGAAACTCTCATTCTTCGAGGGCTACTTTGCGAAGCTGATTGGAGCAGACGTCAGCTGGATAGCTGGATTGGTCTTGGCGGGTTTTCTTTACTGCATCTTCAGCTGGAATCGTGCTTCGTCAGCGACCACTGAACGAGCCAGAGATCGGCAAGGTGTCGGTACCTTTGCCAATGCAGAGGAGTAGGGCAGAACCTGGTGCGTTGTCGTCTGCCTGAAAAGGCAGCTTTTGGACGGTCTGAAATGTCTTAAATGACAGCCTGGGGGCGAGCGCTCCTAGGCAGCCAGCGGCAGTAATCGGCTCAACTGTAGCTTTCCGAGAGCGGCTAAATTCCGTCGCGAGGGATAAAGGCAATGCCTTTCCATGGGGGCATTGGGGCGTGAATGATAGGTGACCACATTAGATACGCTCATGCCACCGCTATGCAGGTGCGTGGCCTGATGGTGATGACATGAGCGCAAAACTTAAGCCAGGGGACTGGGATTATTCAGCTGAAGATACCCAGCAGTACGGTGGCCCCGATTACGGTGGCTGCACCGCCAATACGAGTCGAAATTTGAGCGAACGGCATTAGTTGCATGCGGTTGCATGCGGACAGGATTGCCACGTCGCCAGTGCCGCCCAAGCCGCTGTGGCAGCAGGTTACGATAGCAGACTCAACGGGGAACATTTTCAACAGGTTGCCGATGAGGAAACCCGCCGCAGTCATCGCTATTACTACCGAAGCGCAGACCATCACGTAACCAACAGAAAACACGCTTGCAACGCTATCGAGAGGGACGTAGAGCATTCCAAGTCCGATCATTACAGGCCAGATGAAAGCAGTGGAGATGAGCTTGTAGAATTTCTTGCTGCCTTTCTCCAGCTTCTCAGGTAACACGCGAATGTATTTGAAGATTACTGCTACCAGAATCATCATCACAGGGCCTGGGATATGCACGACTTTCTCGAGCAGACCACCCAAGACGAAAAAGGCACAGATGAGTAGAACACCTGCTCCCATGTAGCGGAAGTCGATGGCGCTATCATCTTCAGCTTCTTCTTTGAACGCGTCATTCTCTTCACGCGCGCGAATCAGTTGGCCGTCGCCATTCAGGTTAGGCTTACGAGTTGCCCAGCGAGCCAAGGTACCGGCACAGATGATTGCAACTATGTTGCCTACGACTGCGGCAGGAACTAGCTGTGCAACGTATTGTTCCGGGGTTCCGCCAAGGATGTGCGAATATGCAAGCGAGAGGGGAAGGATGCCCTCACCAATGCCACCGCCGATAATTGGCACAATGATATAGAAGAATGTGTGATGCACGGTGTAGCCGAAACTAACGCCCACAGCCAAACCTACCGCCACTGCCGCCAGGGTGCCGATTACAAGTGGAACGAACATTCGGATCATGCCTTGGACAAGAATTGTCCGGTTCATCCCCAAGATGCTACCTACCACTAGACTTGCGATTACAAAATAAAGGAAGTTTGCGTCCTTCATCAGCATTTTGGTGGCATCGATCGTGGTGCTACCGAAGAACCCGTAGTAGACCAGGACAGAGGGGAGCAAGAGGCACAAAATAGCCCCGCCACCAATGTCGCGGAGCAGAGGCAATCGTTGACCCACCTGTCCGAGCAGCATGCCCATGGTCATGATGACCGCTAGGCCACCAATCATTGTTTTGGGCAGATAGCCCAGATGAGCTGAAAGGAAAACGATCAGGGCGATACCGAGAAAATATGGCAGCGGGATTACGCCAATTTCGTATTCCATGAGCGCGCTGAACCGACGCCGGGCCGGCAGTGCTTGGGTTGCGAGGGTCATTTTGAATTCCTCTGTTTATTTTTGTGTGAGGAGGCTTAATGCCAGGGGTCACGGGAATTTCCTTGCTGATAAAATGCTATCCTTCGCTGAAACGTAAAGAAACGGCCCTTCTATGCACGCTATGAACACGAATCATGAAGTAACACCGCTACCAGATGACCTGCGGGTTTTCCTCACCGTGATTCGTGTGGGTAGCTTCTCAGGCGCGGCTCTGGAGCTTGACCAGTCGCCGGCATACGTGACCAAACGCATCAAAATTTTGGAAGAAACTCTTGGAACACGGCTGCTTCATCGAAGCCCTCGCAGGATTGCCCTCACGGAGTCTGGCGAAAGAGCTCAGCAGTGGGCCGTGAGGATCTTGGATAACCTTGACGAGTTCATGGGAGAGCTGAGCCAGGTGCGGAAAGCACCCAGAGGCTTATTGCACATATGTAGCAGCTTCGGTTTCGGTCGAAATTATGTAGCTCCAGCAGTTGCAGAACTTTCGAGTGCATACCCTGACTTGGAGGTTAAGCTCGATGTCTTTGATAGGGTTGTTGATATCGTTGGTGAGGGGTTTGATTTAGAAATAAGAGTTGGTGATGATATTCCCGAAAATCATATAAGTCGACTGCTCGTTGCGAATAAGCGAGTAATATGCGCCACGCCTGAGTATCTCGCGCAGCGAGGAACGCCAGAAAAGCTCAGTGATCTGGTAAACCATGATTGTCTGGTACTCAAGGAAAGAAACAATCCGTACGGTGTATGGCGGCTACTTAAGTCACAGAAAGAAGAGACCGTAAGGGTCAATGGCCGGCTTTCATCCAATAATGGCGAAATCGTTCTCCAGTGGGCGCTAAATCACCGTGGTTTATTGCTGAGATCGATGTGGGACGTTAAGCCGCTTTTAGAACAAGGCCGCCTAGTCCAAGTGCTTCACAAATATAGCCAGAGTGCTAACGTTTGGGCTGTTTACCCAACACGCTTGGCGGACTCCGCCAAGCTGCGGGTATGCGTGGAATTTCTTGAAGCGAGCTTCAGTCGTCTTAAAGCAGATTAAGAAAGCGAGTCAGCTCTTAAACTGGGCAGCCTTTACCACGAAGCTGCTCATCAAAGCGTTCGGGGTCGAGAGTACCCGCTGCGATGGATTTCAGGATGGTTGCCTCACGATCAAGCAGTTCCGTGCACCTTGAGTAGACTTTCGGCAGTTCATCTGCACGGACTGCCACCACTCCGTCGGCATCGCCAACGATGAGATCTCCAGGACTCACCAGCATTCCAGCACAGGCAACTGGAACGTTGATTTCTCCGCCGCCGTCCGTGCTTGGCCCTCGATGCACATACCCTAACGCGAACACGGGCAGCTCACCTCCCAGCCATTCCTCCCTGTCCCGGATGGCGCCGTTGACAACCACCCCGGCAATGCCGGCTTTGATGGCCATGGCACGCATGATGCCGCCGATCACTGCACGGCTAAGATCTCCACTGCCGTCAACGACCAGGACATCACCAGGCCGCGCCATTTGAATGGCTTTGAGCAACAACAGGTTGTCCCCTGGTCGAATCCTGACAGTCAGGGCGCTTCCGCAGAGGTGGCGGAATCCATGATATGGCTTAAGTCCCAGGCCGCCGGTATTTCGTCCCAAGCAGTCGCTGATGATGGCTGAAGGCATTCCTTCAAATGCTTCTCGCCATTTATCCTCGAGAGGTGGAGCGGAGGGGTTGATGCGGTAGCCAGTAGGCCATTCCCCATCGTTTGTTACGTCGAGCATTCGAGAATCTCCAGATGCCGACCCTTCAGGGTCGGCTGACGACTAGGGGTCAGGCCAACCAAGGGTTCGCTTGCAGATGACGCTGCTCAAAGCTACGGATCTGCTCACTTCGAACGAGCGTGCTGCCGATTGCGTCAAGTCCCTGGAGAAGAGCATCTTTCCGAAGCGCGTCGATCTTGAATTCGATGCGGCGACCATCAGACAGGAGGATAAATTGCTCCTCCAAATCCACAGCGATATTGGCAGTCTCAGGCTGACTCACCATGGCACCCAGCTCTTTGAGCTCTGCTGGGGACAATTGGATCGTGAGTACACCATTGCGCTGGCAGTTGTCGTAGAAGATGCCTGCGAAGCTCGTACCGATCAGCGCTCGGATGCCTAACTGTTTCATCCCCCAAACCGCATGTTCGCGGCTTGATCCACAACCGAAGTTCGGGCCGACGACTAGGAATTTGCTTTCATTCCAAGGAGTTTGGTTCAGGACAAACTCAGGGTTTGGAGTGCCATCGTCCAAGAAGCGCAAATCGAAGAAAGCTCCACGGTCGAGGCCGCTACGGTCAATACCTTTCAAAAACTGCTTGGGCATGATTACGTCGGTGTCGACATTCGCTGCCAGGATTGGCGCCGCTACACCTTCTACTTTGTTAAACGGCTGCATATCAGGCCTCCAGAACCAACGAACGTACGTCTACTAAGTGTCCAGTTACCGCAGCTGCAGCGACCATCGCTGGGCTCATGAGGTGGGTGCGAGCTCCCTGACCTTGGCGCCCTTCAAAATTGCGGTTGGTGCTTGATGCGCAGCGATCCCCTGGGTTAAGCACATCGTCATTCATGGCAAGGCACATTGAGCACCCTGACTGACGCCATTCGAAGCCAGCGTCGCGGAAGATCTGAGCGATCCCCTCGGCTTCTGCATTGTCACGTACCAGAGTGGAGCCAGGCACGATCATGGCTCGTACACCCTCGGCCACTTTCCGCCCTTTAACGACACGCGCGGCATCGCGAAGGTCTTCGATGCGAGCATTGGTACATGAGCCAATGAACGCATGGCTGATTTTGATGCTGCTAAGTGCGGTTCCTGGTTGCAGATCCATGTAGCGGAGTGCCCGCTCCAGGTCACGGCGCAAGATCAGGTCTGGCTGTTCCATAGGATCAGGCACTGTGTCAGAAATCGCAGCTGCTTGATCAGGGCTAGTCCCCCAGGTCACCATCGGTTGGAGGTCTGCTACATCCATGCGGACTTCCAAGTCGAATTCGGCACCTGGGTCGGTGTACAGCGACTTCCAGCTTTCGACTGCCTGATCCCAAACGGCCCCTATAGGTGCGCGCGGCTTATCAGCGAGATACGCAAATACCTTCTCATCCGGCGCCATGAACGCACCGCGAGCGCCGGCTTCGACTGCCATGTTGCAGATGGTCATTCGTGCTTCGACGCTCAGAGCGCTGATAGCAGGCCCGGTGAACTCGATGGCATAGCCAGTCGCACCCGAAGCGCCGATCTGGCGAATCAGTTCCATGATGATGTCCTTGGAAACCAAACCGGGCCCAGGGATGCCATCGACAGTCACTCGCATGCTTTTCAGGCGCTTATACACCAGCGTTTGGGTCGCCAGGAGGTGCTCTATTTCGGAGGTGCCGATACCGAAGCCAAATGCACCCAGTGCACCGTATGTTGTGGTGTGACTGTCACCGGCCGCCACCACCATTCCAGGGAGGATGAATCCTTGCTCTGGCGCGACTACGTGTTCGATGCCTTGACGCTTGTCCAAGACGTCGAACAGTTCAATACCGAAGTCGCGGCAATTCTCTTCGAAGTAGTTGACCTGCAAGGCTCCACCAGCATCTGGCATTGCGGAGATGCGATCAGGTGCGGTCGGGTTGACGTGGTCGACTACACAGAGGGTTGCCGAGGGGCGCCAAACCTTGCGACCAGCTTCCCGCAGACCGCTGAACGCCTGAGGACTGGTGTACTCGTTCGCAACCTGGCGATCGATGTAAAGCAGCACGTGCCCTTGATCATCAAGCTCGCAAACAGTGTGGGAGTCGATGTGTTTCTGGTAAAGAGTCTTTGGGGTATTCATGGCGAATTGGCACCCGATATTGTTATTGATACAGCCCGCAGGCATCACGATCACTGGCGAGCAGTGGTGGTATCAGCTTATCGAGTCAAATTTCTAAATAAAGATGCCAAGTAAATACCTTTGATGCACGATTCGTGAATTAGCTGCTTCACCCCTTGATGAACAGCATGGTGGCCGATGCCACCAGGAAAACGGCGAACAATATCCGGAGGTGACGCTCGTGCACCCGATAGGCCCACTTCACTCCCCAGCCAACGCTCAACAGTCCTCCTAACGCCATGGCTAGGCCCATAGGCCAATCCACATGGCCATTCCAGCAGTAGGTCGCCAACGTAATCACGGTGCTTGGAAGCGCGAGCGTCAGGGCCATGCCCTGCGCAGCCAGTTGGCTGAGGCCGAAAACACCAGTGAGGACAGGAACTGCCACCACGGAAGCACCCACTCCGAAAAAACCACCTAGTACTCCACAGCCAGACCCAAGTGCACCTAATCGGAGGGGAGATGGTTGAGCCTTGGGTTTGCTGTCCCGATGAGAGATGCGGTTCCTGAGCAAGGTGAGCGCTGCGAGGCCAAGCATAAGCACTGCGAAGCCCATTCGGATGTAGAGAGGGTTGAGGTGCACCGCTGCTCGTGCACCAATCCCTGCGGTGATGAAGCCCATGGCTGCCAAGGGGAACGCATGCGACCAGCGGATGGGGCTTCTCTGCTGATACCTCCAGAGTGCAAGGGCGACGTTCGGAACCATCATGACCAAAGCGGTACCCTGAGCCATGGTCTGGTTTAGGCCCAGGATCAGGGTCATGAAAGGAATGGCAACAAGTCCTCCGCCAATCCCGAAAAAGCCACCCAGTGCGCCCATAAGAACGCCGAAAAGGAAGTCAAAAGCGAAGTTGATCATGCAGCCAACCGTAAGAGTCAGTAGGTAAGTGGACGTCTGCCCGCCAGGGAGACTCAGGATGCCGTGATCAAATCAAGTAATGAACGCTTTCGCCGTGAATAGGATGTGCACGATATGGGAACGAGGCTGGATGTTACATATGCGATGGGGGTTGGGCTTCGCCAGCGTTGTCGTAGGAACTGTTACGCTTACTAATCAGGCTGCCGAAGATGACGCCTATTTCGAATAACAGCCACATCGGTACTGCCAGCAAGGTTTGAGAGAAAATGTCCGGTGGCGTCAGGATCATGCCGACTACGAAGCAGCCGATGATCACGTATGGGCGGATTTTTTTCAGATACTTCACATCGACCACGCCGATCCACACCAGCAGCACCACGGCCACCGGGATCTCGAAGGCGACACCGAAGGCGAAGAATAAGGTCATGACGAAATCGAGATAGGCGGCGATGTCGGTCATCATCGATACGCCTTCCGGCGTGGCTTTTGCGAAGAAGCTGAACATCAGCGGGAACACCAGGAAATAGGCGAATGCCATTCCGGCGTAGAACAGCAGGATGCTCGATACCAGCAGCGGAATGGCAATGCGCTTTTCATGGCGGTACAGGCCTGGGGCGATGAAGCCCCAGATCTGCTGGAGGATGAACGGGATCGCCAGGAACAGCGAGACGATCATGGTCAGCTTGAACGGCGTCAGGAACGGCGAGGCCACATCGGTGGCAATCATCGTTGCATTGGCCGGCAGGTGCTCGCGCAGCGGCGCCGAGACCAAGGTGTAAATCTGTTGGGCGAAGGAGAACAGCCCGGCAAAGATCAGGAAGAAGACCGCCACACAGCGCAGCAGGCGGGTGCGCAGTTCGGTCAGGTGCGAAACCAGCGGCATCGGCTGGTCGTCTTTCGGTTTTTCTTTCATTGGATTACGGCGGTAAGGGTGGTTCGGAGTGTGTCGGTGGGGTCTGCGGCTTGGGTGCCAAGGGGGGCTCTCGCTGGAGGAGGTTTTCGTTGAGCAACTTGCCGCGAACATCGTCGATACCGATCTCGCGCTCGACCTCGTCCCTGATCGCGTTAAAGCTCCGCTTAAGCCGACCGATCCAGACGCCAGCCGTGCGCGCCGCACCCGGTAGCCGATCGGGGCCGAGGACTAGCAGCGCAACGAGGCCGACGAGAAGCATTTCACTAAAACTGATGCCGAACATTGATCAAGCCTGATCTTTACGCTGTGTTTCCTGTGCGGAGTGCCCGGGCGTTGTTGCCAGTTCAATCGGCTTGTCATCATCGCTCATTGCTTTGCGAAAGCCTTTTATCGACTCGCCAAGATCGCTACCAAGGTGCTTCAGCTTCTTTGTGCCGAAGATCAATACGACGACGCCCAGCAGAACAATCCAGTGCTTCCAATCAAAAATACCCATATTGTTCTCCTGTTCAGCCTGGGTGAATCATCACGTTGATGCGGCGACGCTCAACGACCCTCAATGAGGGTGGCTGGCCAACAAGCCGGTCGAAGGTGACTGTAGTGTCAGCATCCACGGAATCATTCGGCGTGATGCGGATGATCTGGTTGAATTTGCCAGTCTCCTGTTGTGTATTCGCGATGGATTGGAAAGCGATAACAGCGGCATCCGGCGTACTGGCGACCCATCGTTCACCGGGTTCAACTTGCAGATGCGCGTCATAGGTGTCGCCAGCAACGCTATGGAACGTGCAGCCATCAATGACTGGTTGTTGAGCAGGGCAGTGCGGCGCTTTGGCACCGGGGCGCAGTGGATTTTCAATCGCATAGGTTATGGCTTGCGAGTCCTTCTGGGCGTCGGCGAGCGCAATCGAACCCAGCGCACTGAGGATCAGAGCAGATGATAATTTGCCAAACATGTCAGGGCATTCCTGCGATAAAAGAGGAAGTCAGGCTGGTGCAGATGCACCAGCCTGGTGAATTTAGGCTTCAAGCCCGGCCTTCGCTTGCCCCGTGCGTAGGGTGAAGTTCACTCCGATCGAAAGCGCCGGCTGTGGTGGGTTCCAGTTGGGCTTCGGCGCTGCCAGCAGGAATTCCGTCAGCGGCTCCATCTTACCCGCCAGCATGTTCGCCAGGAGGGTGCCGGTGGCTGTGCCACGCACGGTGCCCAGGCCATTGCAGGCCAGTGCGCCGTAAACGTTTTCGCGCAGTTCGCCGAAGAACCCTGCGCCGTTGCGGGTCATGCCCAGGCCACCGCCCCAGGTGTGCTCGAACGGTACGTCGGTAAGGGTCGGGAAGCGGCGCTCGAACGACAGGCGGTGAGCAACACGCACCTTGTCGGTGTAGCCATCTTTGGAGCGGCCGTCAGGGTTGAAGCTGAAGCTATTGCGCACCAGGATGCGGTTGTCGTGTGTACGACGCAGGGTACTGCCGAACGGATCGGCCGGAATCACGCCCCAGAACTCTTGACCACCAATGCTGGCCTGTTCGGCTGGGGTCAGCGATCGGGTCAGGCTGCCGTAGGTAAAGATAGGCAGCATACGGTTCTCGAGGAAACCGAAATGCTGACCGAAGTGGTTGTTGCCGAGAATCAATTTTCCGGCGGTGATGCGACCGGTCGGATGATGCAGAACAATCTGCTGGCCGTAGTCGACGGCGGTTATCACCGTGTCCTCGTACAGCGTGACGTTCTCTGGGAGGCTGTCGGCCAGACCTTTGACCAGTGCCGAAGGCTGAACCAGCATGGTGCCAGGTGTGTATAGCGCCTTGCGGTAGAACGACGTGCCGATGTGATCTTTCAGCTCGTTGCCTTCGATTAGCTCGACCTTTTCACCCAGGGCTTCGAGGCCACCTCGGTAGGCATTGAGTACCGCGATGCCCTTATCCTCAATGGCTGCCTGGTACTTGCCCGAGTGGCGCAGGTGGGCGTCGACGATGTTGTGCTGCTCAACCAAGTCACGAAGGATGCCCTGGCCGCGCTGATTCAAATGCAGGATGTTTTTGGCGTTGGTCTTGTCGCCGATATAGTCCGGTGCACCGATGTCATGGGGGACGTCGATCAGGAAGCCCGCATTACGGCCCGAGGTACCAAAGCCTACCTGTTGGGCTTCGACCAGAATGACCCGGTCTTGAGGGAAATTCAGAGCTAGTTGGCGTGCCGCGGCTAAGCCGGTAAAACCGCCACCAATAACTACCCATGGCGCTTTGTCGTCGCCGATTAGCGGAGCTTTCGGTTGACGCATGCGGCTAGTGTGGAACCAGCCTGGGGAAGAATCGTCACGAGGCAGCGCATCAACCCGTACCAGAGAGTCGGGATCCTTCGGCAGACCGTCACTGAGCAGAGAAGCGGAACCACCAGCCGCGATGACACCTGCTCCAACGCCGGCACCGATAAGCACATTTCTTCGTGTAACTGCCACTTCAATTCATCTCATTCAAACGGGACTGACGGAATGGTCAGGGCTGCGCAGAGACGAACCGAACCGGCAAAACCGCATTTGGGCCAATCACGTACATCAGCCCTGACCGGCGAAATACAATGTGTATACAGATAGTATAATCCGTCCGAGCCTGCGTCAATAAGCCGCTCTACATGGGCGTGTTCACCGAAGCTACGCCGGTCGTTATGCGAGTGCTGAGCGACCCACGGTTCCAGACCGAACTGGCGGACGTCCCCGATTTCCAGTTTGCTGCAGAACGCTTTCGACGCGGGGTAAGAGCCAGGGCATCATCTGCTACCTGTTTGACCTCCCGTACCTCAACGGCGCCGACCTGCGGCTGGTACCTGTAGAGCAGCGGCGGGCCGCTCTCAAACAGGTGATGGGAAGCAACGAAAATCCCTTGCTTCGGCTCTCGGAAGACTTCACCGAAGACGTGGACGCGCTCATGAACAATGCATGCCAAATGAAGATGGAGGGGCTGATTGGGAAGCGCTCGGGGAGCCCCAGCAGCGGCCTCACCAAGCGCGATCTCGCCGAGAGGCTCTGGTCGGCGCCGTGCAGATGAGCACCATCGAGCTGCATTCTTGGAACGGCACAACAGCTCACATTGATCAGCCAGATCGCTTCGTACTCGATCCTGATCCTGCGCTGCCTAAAGCCATGGTTGAGGCCACGCAGCTCACCTTGGTAGTGCTGGACGAGCTCGGATTGCAGTCGTTCTTGAAAACCAGCGAGGGAAGGGCATTCGCATCCTAGTGCCACTAACGCCAAAGACGTCATGGGAGGAGGTGAAGTCGTTCAGCCAGGCCGTGGTCAAGTACATCGCCAAGCTCATTCCAGATCGGTTTTCGGCTGTGCTCGGCCCGAAAAATCGCATCGGCAAGATCTTCATCGACTATTTACGAAACGCTAAAGGCGCTACGAAGGAAGAGATATCCAGGTCTATCTGCTGATTTTCAGCGAAGCTAGTACTCAGGCACGGACGGGAAATACAGGGCGTGTTGGCTGCTCAATGGTGAGCAGGCTTGGGGCTGACTTGAGCGCTGGCTTACGCGATGGTGCCGATCGTCGAGCGAAGCACAGGCATGACAGGAGACTAAATTTGGCCAACCGTCGGCTCAGTCTGGTTTCAGGGGCTGGTGACACGAAGAGCCGGGTATCGTAATATTAAATTTAACATAATATGCATTATGCGCACATACGTATACAGCGTGCGGGACGTGGGTCTGGCAGATTTCAAAACAAGGCCAGGCTGTATTCCAGTACGCGGAAGCAATGCAGACCCCAGTTTCGGAAGTAAACTGACCTAAGGAGCTTTTTCCTCATCCAGGAGCTCAGATTCGCGATCCAGCTGCTCGTTCGTCCGGTAGACGCGTTTCTACATTCTGTCCACTGATGCTATAGGTGCGGTGTTACTTCCGTGAGGTTTGCTTGAGCTCCATGGAGTCGTTCAAGCTTTCCTTGGGCTGTCAGTGATGACGTCAATCGCCCGCAGCAACCCATTGAGTTCACTGTGATTGATCGATTCCTCGATCTATTGGGAGCAGATCTGCAGACGCACTTTAGAATCAAAACATGAACCATGAGTTGCGAACAGATTTCTGACCGGAGGTAGCAATCGAGTTCTGGAAGTAACGGTTGCCTCATTGCATCAGGAAGTGATTCTGGGTCTATGGAGTCAGCCAGCCGATCTGGAATTTAGAGCGTGTCATTCGGATCACGTCGGCACAGTGAACGCCGAGTTACTACAGGCGAACCACAACCCGGCTAACCTATAGATCAGTCACATCCCTATAGATCAGTCACATCCTATGCGCGTCAGACTGGTCAAACCCAAACCTGCCAGCCGCTTGGTGGTATCCGCCAAGTAACCCGTTAAACGAGCTAGCCACAGCTCTCGCCCAGCCAATCCGCAAGCCATAGCATTACTCTCATGAGCAGAATAAATGTGTGTAGAATCAGCGTAAATCGCGCCTTAGCTCCGGAGTATCAACTTGTGCGCCTTGCAGTCTTTGACCACAAAGGCCAAACTACCCCCTCTTTCTAATGACTCGCCGGCGTCCAACTCGACTAAATGATTATTTTGTTGAGTTATTATCATGCGTTCGTTTAAGTACGGCAGCCGCCCTACGCGGAGTGGCCTCTTCGCTGAAAATAATCTGGATCAAGGAGCTTTATAATATCTCGAGACGAGACGTCATGATCATTGGCCAAGCTGTCGAGGTCAGCCAGGAAGCGCACCATGCTAGCAACCCTGGGCTCTGACAGCTCCGCACACGCGTCTGCATATTGCTGAGCAATCAGGCTGTTGATATCGAACAAACGCCCTACACTTTCAATATCGAAGAATCCATCTTTGACGAGCCCATTCATGGCTTTGTTGCGCTTACTCGACATTGACGTTCACCCAGCCCCTCACCCGAAATCGCTTTTCCGAGCTGTGGGAAGCCTCCACGTCCTTTAGCCCCAGGATGAAACGAAGCTTGAGCACGGTTTCCAGGCTGAAGGCTCTTTGGTCGATATCGCCCCTAACCAGCAGAAGCGCGATAACTTCTTCAGCGTCAAGCTTGTATTTCTTCATCAGCTTGGCGAGCTTTTCCGAAAAATCAGAGTCAGGCGTGGTGCTTTCACCTTTCTGAAGGACGCTTATCTCCTCCTCTAGCTCGCTTATACGCTGCTTAGCGAGGCGGATCGCTTCAAGGCGGTTCGGGGCGTTCATAACACGGCTAAGCTCCAGGTGCTCCTTCTCGAATTGTAGCGCACAGAGTCGGCCAGCCCTGCCGTCTGTCAGATTCGAACGACTATACGATTGCGTGCTGCGGGAGACCAATAGGCGCGGTTAATCACGGGATTGCGCGTCTACCGTGATCATTTCAGAAGCAGTAACAATAAGCACTTATGCCGTTTATTGCCTCATGAATAGCTCTGGTAAAAATCACCACTAACTAGAATCAATATATGTGAAAGTGATCCAAATGAGTACATTTGTACTCCATCCAGACCCTCGCTGTGCAAGCTGCTCCCCAACAGTCCAATCAATTTATGCATAACACGCGGTTTCTTCAGTGAAGCCGCCTCGCTACTATGTGGCCAACTGCCAATGGTGTCTGCGCATCGGTTTTGGATTGAAGGGATTCAGAATGATTAGAAGGTTCAGGCTTGAGCAAAAAGGCCGTTACGAAAAACTGGTAATTGCTCAACGTCTGTCGGACATGCTTGATAAATTCCTGGATGGGCGCCCTGCCCCTTTAGGCATTGGCGCCGAGCAAGGGGGTATTGCTGAGTGGGACGATGTGGTCGTTTACCACAGTGATGACCACTGGGAGCACCTGCAAATCAAGCGGCAAACCAGCGGTTTCAGTGAAAAGCATCTCGACAAAGCTGATTACCTAGCGTCCTACAAACCCCGTAGAACCGTGAAAGCTTCCAAGACGGCGCAAACCGCTGAGACCGAGACCGCCGAAGAGGAACCGAAGCCTCCATCCGACGCGGAATTCGACTCCGAACTGGAAAAGGTCTTGAAGAGCCTGGCGACCTGGGAACCGCCCGAAGCTGGCGTCAAGCCGTCCAAGCGCACCTTTTCGCTGACCCTGCCTGGGCCAGAGGTTGTGATCAAAGGTAAGGGCAAGGAGATTATCAAGATCACCCACCTGCGTGAGGTCTGGGATCTCTGTCGCAAGGACGGCGTAGACATTACTGTGCTTTCCAAACGCGATGATAAGCCCACCCAGAACGTCTACACGTGGCTCACAACGTGGTGCGGGTTCAAAGACTGGGCCCATATCGTCGAAAAGATGCGGATGCTGGAAATTCACTGCATCGGCGATGAAGGCGCATTGGAGGCTAGAGCGCTTGACTCACTTGACAGGCATTTCAGTGACTCAGCCATGACATTGAGTGTACTGCTGGACTATATCGGGGACAGCACGACTGACACTAACGCAGTGACTTGTCATACCACGGCCAAGCACCTTCAGAAGCTGCTTCGACCAGGCGTTCAAACCTGGACGCAGTACCTGGTAAACCCTATACCTGGGCAAGGTTGGACAGTCGCCGGCACGCACGACCTCGGTAGTACACCGACCATTCCTCCTCGCAATCCTGCCACGCAGATCGTCAGCCATCACTGGGCGGGGAGCATTCCAAACAGAAGGCTTCGACTACATGCAGAGTACGTCCGCCCAACCAGGGCGCTCACCCTGCCCTCTGCCATCCTTCGGCTGGCGTTACATCTGAAAAAGGGCAGCGAATCCATGCTCCTTGGGGAGCCTGCCTGGCGCCAAGGTGCACACAATGAATTGCGGAGCACGCTTGGGGATACTGAGCGGGATCTTGACGATCTCCACTGGTTTGATAATTCCGAGGCCCT
>Ga0153917_1000740_pt1 | contig 17836 bp, 25 predicted proteins | sample TSFL001MetaG_FD_104695 | JGI IMG/M metagenome (GOLD analysis project Ga0153917, IMG submission 104695) | Attine ant fungus gardens microbial communities from Florida, USA - TSFL001 MetaG | ecosystem: Host-associated > Fungi > Mycelium > Unclassified | place: USA: Florida, Paynes Creek Historic... | reverse complement strand
TTTGGTGGAGCTGGCGGGAGTTGAACCCGCGTCCGAAATTTCTACATACCATTTTAATAGTAATAAAAACAGGTATTTAATAATAAAATCATCATGTTATTGTAATTGGTGTTCGTCAGGTTTTATATGATTTTAAGTCTTTGCCGCCAATCTGCCGCCATAAATTATCGGTTCCAGTTAAGATTGTGAAGCGGGTTTTTTGTTACTGCGTCTTCCAGATGGTCGGGGGCAAAGTGGGCGTATACCATCGTCATTTTGATATCTGCGTGGCCCAGAATATCGCGCAGTACCAGTATGTTTCCTCCATTCATCATAAAATGACTTGCAAAGGTATGGCGCAGTACATGGGTGCATTGCCCCTCAGGTAAATCAATGCCAGCCCGTTTCACTGCACGCTCAAAAGCTTTTCTGCATGGAGTGAATAACCTTCCTCGGTTTTTGGGGAGTTCATCGTACAGTTCCTGAGAGATCGGTACGGTCCTGTTTTTCTTACCTTTGGTTTTGGTATAGGTAATTCGATACTTTGATAGCTGATGTCCCTGCAGGTTTTCAGCTTCGCTCCAGCGTGCGCCGGTCGCCAGGCAAATTTTTGCAATCATCAGCAGGCTAGGGCTTTGAGAATCAGCGCAGGCATCTAGCAGGCGTTTGATTTCATCCTCAGCCAGGAACGCCAGTTCTCCTTCTGCTATCTTGAATGTGGGCAGCCCTGCTAAGGGGTTTGGTGCTGACCAATGCCCCATCTTTTTCAGCGTGCCAAATACAGAGGAGAGGTTGCGTTGTTCAAGGTTTACTGTCCGGGGTTTAACTGGCGCCATGAGTACGCCATCTTCATTTTTAATTTCCCCCTTTAACCGGGCTTCCCTGTATTTTGTGAAATCACCTGCGGTTAACTCCGATGCAATGGGATCACCTAGGCCATTGCAAATAATTCTGAGTTTCGCCATTAGGCGTTTAGGGTCCGCAAGGGTCTGTCCGTAGAGTGAATGCCATTGCTCAATCACCTCTGACAAATGGCGCCGGTCTTCCTTTTCTCCCAGCCAGGGCTTTTTGTTAACTTCATCCATGGTGAAGTTTTCAAAGGCAATAGCCTCGCCTTTCGTCGCAAACTGCTTGCGTACTCGCTTTCCGTCGCGCCCGGTCGGGTAACACTCACACAACCATTTTCCGTTCGGCTGCTTCCTGATAGTCATACGTTATAGGCTCTTGATAACTTTGACTGCGCGCCCGATGACTTCAACATCATCCACTGAGCACTCAAAAGATGCTTCATCTTGTTGAACCACAATCCTATTGCCTGGGATGCGTGAGATTTTTACGAAGCTTTTTACACCATCGATATCTACCAGCCAAAAGCCATTGCTGATCTGTTTCACTGATGTATCAACAACAAAACTATCTGTAGGTGTCTTTACGAACAAAGAATTTGAAGGCTCACCCTCTAACAACCTGCTATCCAAAAGCATTTCATCATCTGGCTGCAGTTCACCGTTCTTCAACTCCGCGTGTTTGATGCTGGGAGCAACGATTTTAGAAAGTGGTCTTACTGTGACAGGAGTTTCCTTTTTGAGATTTTTTTCCTCGCTGTCACTTGCATACATTTCCCCCTGACCAGTGGCCAGCCATAAAAGAGATATTCCAGTTTCAAGAGCACATTGGATAACCCATTCAGCGGGAAAGCTATCTCGTAAGTATCTGTTTGCCATAGTGCTTTTTGATACTGACAGATGCTCGCACAGTTGTTGGCGCGAGCTAAAATTGTAGGCCTTAATGAGCCTATTGATCGCATCACGCCCGCCGCTATCGTTACCCGCCTTGATTAAACTCATAATCAAACCCCTTGACGCATATAAAAAGTGATCCTAATATCCATTCAGGTTTTGAAAACCAAACTCAAACCATATAAAACGAGATAAAACGAAACTAAACTAAGAGATACTGCACTATGAGCACTGAGATTTCAATTCGTGTACCAAAAGTGATAGCGACTCCAGCAGAGTTCGCGGAGTGGGAGGGGTACTCTCGCGGCTCTGTTTATCAGATGATTCATAACGGTAAACTTGCTAACTACATTGAAAAGAAAGAAAAAAACAAAGGTCGAGTTTCCATTTTGTATCTTAAGTACAAGCAAGAGCAGGCTCGTAAGAACATGGAGCACTCAGCCTTCAACTACAACGTTGTTGTTGGTCAGTGAGTTCAATTATGAGAACCATTTCAGAGGCTAACATGTTTGATTATCGCGTTTCCAAACATCCTCATTTTGATGAAGCCTGCCGTGCTTTCGCATTGCGTCACAATATGGCGAAACTGGCAGACCGCGCAGGAATGAAGGTCCAGACGCTGCGCAACAAGCTTAACCCCGATCAGCCCCATCAGCTCACGCCGCCGGAAATCTGGCTGCTGACGGACATAACTGAGGACTCCACGCTTGTTGATGGGTTCCTGGCTCAAATCCATTGCCTGCCATGTGTGCCGCTGAACGAAGTAGCCAGCGAGAAAATGCCTCATTACGTTTTGAATGCTACAGCAGAGATTGGTCGTGTTGCAGCAAGCGCTGTTTCTGGCGAACACCAGACAACAACGGAACGCCGCCAGGTTATTGAAAGCATCAATTCTGTTACTCGTTTGATGGCGCTTACAGCGGTTTCCATGCACGCGCGCCTACAGTACAACCCGGCAATGGCAAGTGCTGTCGATACAGTGACGGGCCTCAGTGCTTCATTCGGTCTGATCTGAGGTGCTTATGCTAAATAAAGAACCTTCACTCGCTTCTCTGCTGGTAAAGCAAAGCCCGGCAATGCACTACGGCCACGGCTGGATTGCAGGAGATAACGGCAAGCGCTGGCACCCGTGCCGCGATCAGTCCGAATTATTAAACGGGCTGAAAACAAAAGCGGCTAAGCCGTCAGCATTTTTAATTATTCGCATTGCTCGTTTGATTATTAAAGGAGTGAAACATGTCTCGTAATGAGCTGAGAATTATTCTGGGCGTGATCATCCCAAATATGGCGGAAGGTTTTGAAATTAAAACCCGTGATGGTGCTGTTTTGCGTGTCGATCCTGAATGGGAATGCTGCAAAGAATTTAAAGAAGGTTTGCAGGCTGAAATTATCAACCAAATTAAAAGTAAGCCTGTTCCAGTTGCCGGTTATATCTAATCTGACGCCTGCCTAATGCTCATAACGTGGGCATTGTGAAGACAGTCAATTAAAAATGAGGAAATAACAATGTTTGGAATCTTTAAAAAGAAAGCTCGTAAAGCCGTTGTAGAAGTAAAAAAAATGGAAAACCGCGACGCGGTAGAGGCCACTGTTTGGGGCGCCTATTCCATTGCGTACGCTGACGGAACCTGTGACGCGAAAGAAATCGGCGTGCTGGAAAAAACAATTTCAGCCCTGCCAGCCTTTGCGCCTTTTGCCGGTGAAATTGCGCAGATGAGCAGTAATATCCGCGCCCGTTATGAAGCATCACCGCGTAGCGCTAATGCTCAGGCTCTGCGTGAACTGGGGGATGTTGCGGGTACTGACGACGCGGTGAACGTGTTGTGCCTGTGTCTTGATATTGCTGACCAGGACGGCATCGGCAGCGAGGAAGAAGCGCAGCTTAAGAAAATTGCGCAGGCTCTTCAGTTGTCACTGGACCAGTACCTGTAATGGGAAAGCTGCGTTGTCTCATTATTTGTGTGCTGCTGTTCCTGGTTGTTGCAGTAGATTTCACGGGCCGTCTTATGTCGATGTTGGCTGATGGTGTTTTGGTGGCGGGGATTATTGCAGTAGCGCTTCCAATGTTTAAGAAAGCCTGATTCTTACAGCCCGCGTTGCGCGGGCTATATCCGAGTAAATAACCCGTTTTTTTTGGCGTAAACCCGCCGGGCATTTTTTTGTCCGAATTCTGAGGAAATGAATATGAAAAATACTAAAACCCACTCAACTAAAACAGGCCCAGACGATGCTGGCCTGTTCGCTTTGTTAAATGAAACGCGCATGGATGAGCGCCGTTGCCGTGCTGATGCAATGGCGGCTCGTCTGGATAGTCTGGCCGTGCGCATCGTTTCCCGTCAGTTGAGCCATATCGAGGCGGCCGAACTGCTTCGCGTTGAAGCGGTACGCATCCAGAACGAAGCGCAGGAGCTGCATTAATGGCTGATTCAATGGACCTCGCACAGCTGCGCGAACAGGAAGATCGTGAGCGCCATATCAACAATGCCCGCGCCAAAGTGCCGGGCGTTTCCCGTGTTCTCTGTGCGGAGTGTGATGCTCCGATCCCGCCAGCGCGCCGCCGCGCTATTCCGGGCGTGCAGTGCTGTGTGACCTGTCAGGAAATCGCAGAGTTAAAAGGCAAGCACTACAACGGAGGCGTTGTATGAGCACTATCCTGAAATGGGCGGGAAACAAAACCGCCATTATGTCCGAATTGAAAAAGTATCTCCCAGCTGGCCCGCGATTGGTTGAACCTTTCGCGGGTTCCTGCGCTGTGATGATGGCAACAGACTATCCTCATTATCTTGTCGCTGATATCAATCCAGATTTAATTAATCTGTATCGTTCTATTGCAGAAGATACAGAAAACTTTATTAATCTTGCTAAGGCGGTTTTTGAAAGTTTTATTGTCGCTGAAAATTATTATCGTGTGCGTGAAGCGTTTAACCACGATCCGCAATTAGACCGACTGCACCGTGCTGTATATTTTCTTTATCTAAACCGCCATTGTTATCGTGGGTTATGCCGCTACAACCTAAGCGGTGTATTCAACGTCCCTTTCGGTAATTATAAAAAGCCGTATTTTCCTGAGAGTGAAATCCGCGCATTTGCTGAGAAAGCGAAGCGAGCCACCTTTGTTTGCGCTAACTACGAAGAAACGTTGTCTTTGTTGCAGACGGGCGATGTGATTTATTGCGACCCTCCTTATGACGGGACTTTTAGTAATTACCACACTGCCGGTTTTACAGAGGACGATCAGTATCGCCTGGCGTCTATTCTTGAGCGCCGCGCGTCAGAAGGCCATCCGGTCATAGTTTCAAACAGTGACACCTCACTTACTCGCTCCCTTTATCGGAATTTCACCCATCACCGCCTTACCGCAAACCGCAGTATGGGCGTTGCGGCTGGTGACGGTAAGTCTGCCGTGGAAATCATTGCTACCTCAAAATCGTGTCACTGGCTTGGATTTGATCCTGCAACCGGACCTGACTGCAGCGTGAATTATGAGGTGGAGGCGTGAGGGCAACGGCGTTTATTCGCGCTTACATTATGGGGTGTCAGAATGTCTGACACCGTTTTCCCCTACGCATGGAATGCCCCGCGCCCTGCAATCGGTGGTTTTAAGCAAGCCGATGCGGCGCCGGGGATCATGTATCTGACGCCTGACGGCAATCGCAAGCGTTTGTCGATTGCCGAACTGGCAGAAACGGATGAAGCACCAGACCGGGGCCGGGCGGTTCGTCGTCGCCTGGCTTCGCTGCCTCATTTTGTCCGTCGTATGTATGCTCAAAAACTTGAACAGGTAGACCGTAAAGGCAAACAAGCGGCTGATGCCTGGCTTATCAATACCTTTGAACGATTCGTTCTGAGTCGTATAGATCAGGTTAACGAGCAATATCTGCCGCAGGGGGTTATGCCTGCGGCTTTGTTGCCTCTGCGTGAACAATTCTGGCGCCTGCTTTGGGCTGGCAAAAGAGAGCTGAAAAGACTGGCGCATAACCTTGCTGACCTGTTGGGTAGCGAGTTTAACCGCGAGTTTGATTTCCAGATGGCCCGCACGTCCGATCCCCATTTCGCCACCCTGTCTGGTTATGGCCGCATGGGGTTTCTTGCCAATCACCTCAAAACGTCGGTCCCGTGCTGGACGGCCTACTGCAAAGAAGAACTGGAGGCGGAAGACGCACTGAAAGCAGTGGCCCGCCTGCAGTCTCCGCAGTGGTGGCTTAATCGTCTGCGCCGTATGCATGCTCGCTGGCGTGAGCATCTGATGGTTGCGGCCGGGTATGTACACAAAAAATCCGCACCGTACTGCAGTGACCCATGTTTGCAGGAGTGGACGGCGCAAAAGAAAGCCAACCGTGAATTTCTGAAAGCGATGGAGCTGGAAGATGAGGACACCGGAGAGCGCGTATCGCTGATTGATAAAGTGGCCGGCAGCGTTGCCAACCCAGCCAACCGACGCCGTGAACTGATGGCGCGCATGCGTGGGTTCGAAGATTTAGCGAATGAGGCCGGACTGGCCGGGGCGTTCTTCACGCTTACCGCTCCATCCAAATACCACTCAATGCAGTACGACGGGCGCCGGAACAACAAATACAGCGGCGCGTCACCGCGTGAAACGCAGAAATATCTTTGCAAAATATGGGCGCGCACGCGTGCGGCCTGGCTGCGCAATAGTATTCGCGTGTTTGGCTTTCGCGTTGTTGAGCCTCACCACGACGAAACCCCGCACTGGCACCTCCTGCTTTTCATGCGCCCGGAGCATATCGAACCGGCAACAGCAATCTTTCGTAAGCACGCCATGCGTGAGGATGGGAATGAGCCTGGCGCCGCTGAAAACCGCTTCGAAATGAAACCCATCGAGAAAGAGAAGGGCAGCGCAACGGGCTATATCGCCAAATACATTTCAAAAAATATTGATGGCTATCAGCTTGATGACGATCTGGATGATGAAACCGGCAAGCCTCTGAAAGAAATGGCCCGCCGCGTAAGTGCCTGGGCGTCTCGCTGGGCGATCCGCCAGTTCCAGCAAATAGGCGGCGCACCGGTAACTGTTTGGCGTGAATTACGTCGCCTCGGTGATCGTGAGCTGGTCCTGCACCCCGAAATTGAGCCAGTGCGTCAGGCTGCCGACAGCAGCGCGTGGGATTTGTACGTAAGTGCGCAGGGTGGCCCGCTGGTTTCCCGTGATCTCCTGCGCGTGCGCCTCAGCTATGAAGTCACCGAAAACGGCAACCTCTACGGGGATGACGTCTCCAAAATTTCCGGCGTTTATTCCCCGATCCGTGGGCCGGAATCACTGATTCATACGCGCACTACCAAATACAAAATCGTGCCGAAACGTCAGGCCGACGGCGTTTCAGGTTTTGACCTTGCTTTTTCAGGCGGCCCCGCCGCCCCTCGGAGTTCTGTCAATAACTGTACGCGGGAGCCGCGGGAGGTTGAAAAACTCGCCGATCCTGGCGGCACGGTCATTAATGACTGTGCCAGCTGGGCGGATATTGGCTCTTTATCCCGGAAAGAAAAACGGGTGATAGCGCAGCGGCTGAGCGACGCGGCAAGGGTAACTAACAAGCGCGTCAAAGTGAGGCCAAAAGCCAGCCCTAAGACGGAGCAGGAAAAGCAAATCAGTGAGCTGCTGTCTCTGCGTGGTGTGGATGCCAGTGCCGGAATGGTCCGTTCGTTGATTTCTGGCGCGGTGGTTGCCTTTGGCGATCAGGTTTTAACGGTTGAAGAAGGGCGCCTTACTGTCCGAAACCGTACTGCGGCAGGTGTTCGACGTCTGCCGTCCCAGATTGTGGAGATTAAACAGCAGGCGGATGACCTTTTGAACCGAATGAAGCGTGCATTTTCAGCGCGTGAATAGCCCGTGATCAACATGGTCAGGTCTGACGGTGTGGTACCGCGTTCCGTCATTCACCGTCAGAAATGACAGTGCTGGCCATTCATCGAGTAACGTCATTTTCGACTGTGCTGCAGGTGAATTAAAACGAAATCAGGAGTTGAGGAAAACAGAAATGACCTATCTGGGAAGCAAGGCCACAAGCGGTGTTTTTCAAAAGATTATTGCGGAAATGCCGCCGCATGATACCTACATTGAGACGCACCTGGGCGGTGGCGCTGTCATGTTGCGTAAGCCACCGGCCCGCCGCAATTGGGGCATTGATATTGATCCCCTGACGGTTGAGGCGTTCTGCCAGGGCAATGCTGATTTCCTTGATACCGTGGGCGATAGCCTTTTTATCGATGTTGCCGATGCGGTGCAGTTTTTAAGGGACTTCGATTTTTCCTCCGCCGGTCGTGTGCTGGTTTACGCAGACCCTCCCTATCTGCATGAAACGCGCACCAGTGCCGCGCGTTATCGCAATGAATATACGGTTGCCGATCATGAGCGGCTGCTGGCCTGCCTTAAAAGCCTGCCAAAAAATGCCAGTGTGATTTTGTCCGGCTACCCATCAGCGCTTTATGACGAACTGTTAACGGGCTGGCGCCAGAAAGAATTTCAGGCCATGACACGCGGCGGCGTTCGCACAGAGAAAATCTGGATGAATTACCCGGAGGGGAGAGCTTACTCGCACACTTTTGCGGGTAAGGATTACAACGACAGGGAGCGCATCAAACGCAAGGCGAAGCGCTGGCGCGAAAAGTTCGCAGCTCTGCCCTATGCTGAGCGACTGGCAATAATGACGGCGCTGAGTGAAGTTAATGATTAACCTCAGCAAACAGACTCATCTGATTGATTGATAGAAAATATTTTACAACCCCGAAATCCTCCTATACTGTATATATAAACAGTGGATATATATGCAGTTGTCAGTGTCTCTTCCTGGGGATGCTGGCTGGTTTATCCCGTAGTGAGGATAGGAGGGAAAATGCAGGACTATCTTTTGGAGTCGTTGAAACTCCAGCGTATTGATTTCTTTATCAAGCTTGTAGCGGCTAGTGAGTGTAGCGAAGAAGAGAAACGCCTTGCGATCCAGTGGGTGTCGGAACTGACGGACGAGCTGATGGCGAAAATTCGTAACCATGATTACGGCCAGGCAATGGACGTTATCAACTAAAGGGGGATTTATGCGCATTGAAATAATGATCGATAAAGAGCAGAAGATAAGCCAGGCAACACTGGAAGCCCTTGAATCCGAGCTTTACCGAAATTTGCGCCCTCTCTATCCAAAAACGTCAATCCGCATACGTAAGGGAAGCGCTAACGGCCTGGAGCTGAGCGGCTTAAAACTGGACGAAGATAAAAAGCGGGTGATGGAAATTATGCAACAGGTCTGGGAAGACGACAGCTGGTTGCATTAGGTAACGTTGTGAGGGGCTGAGCACCGTTCTGCCCCTCACAAGGTTGAACAACGAGCAATGCGAGGCGTTAGCTATGGGTTCTAAAGACTTCAAATACCAGATTATCTATCGCGGCGATATGCTTGAGACAATCATCCCTGGCCAGTGGGTTTTCTTCCAGCGTCTCAAAGAGTATGGCGGCGGTTATTGGTTAGGGAGGACTTATCATGATTGCTTCTGGTTTGAACTTGATCGCCCGGTATCGTTATCCGATGGGCTTGATTATTTAATGCTGCTGACGAAAGTCGAAGCTACAAGCCAGGAATTCGACGCTAATTATTCTCTGTTTGACTGATTTCACCGTCGTGCATGACTATGCCGCATGAAAATGAATGATCGTTAGAGGATCGTTTATGTCCAAGCCCGCCAGTTCTGGCGGGCTTTTGCTTATATCGTGCAGGTGCATGAAAACCACTGCGTAAAGCGGGCAGGCGTGGCGGGGCTACGAGCGCGCGTTTTAGGGTGTAGGGTTATAAGAAATTGCGTGTGAAGCATAAATGCGCAGGTTATACTGTGGATAGAAATCAACCATCAAAATTAACAATATAAGGAGGGGCGGAGATGACTGTAACTATCCATCAAAAACCTCTTAATGCTTTCCTTGGTCGTGTCAGAACCCTTGATGGGCGTCTGGCTGACGGCTTAGCGAAGCTTTTACCTGATTGGTGGGATGACTCGTTGAACCAATCTCCGAGTATCAGCCAGCAAGTAATTTTAGGATTGGCAAAATTCGCCAATCTTGATCTCAACACCGTCATAGATCCTTCTGTACCACTGGAATTTAATGATTCAGTACGTAGGTACAAACATGCAGCTAACAAACCTGTACAGGAGCTACAGGCTGCAACGGCTGTTGTAGATGGGATGGCAAAAATTGCGGCCTCTGTTGCAAAAAATGATTATCAAGGGCTTCCAACTGCTGGTGAAATTAGAGGTTCAATATTATCCAGCGGCAAGCCTTGGGTAGACTATCTTGCTCTTTTAGAGTTTTCTTGGTCGATGGGAATACCGGTACTGTACATGCCAGAAATCCCAGCCAAGAAAAAGATGGATGCTGTTGCTATCAAAGTATCTGATCGCCCAGTCATTGCGTTAACAAAAAGGCACAAGCACGCAAGTGCTCTTTTATTTAGTTTAGCGCATGAATTAGGTCATATTGCTTGCGGGCATCTTGATCGTAATTCACTGCTGATTGATGAGAAAATCAACGAAGATGATGTCGACAATCCACTCGAAAGAGAAGCTAACAGTTTCGCTATTGAGTTGTTGAATGGGCGACCTGATGCATCGTTTTATAGCCAATATAGGGTTACTGCTGACGTTTTAGCTGATGGAGCCATGCGCATTGCACGTCAAAATCAGGTAGACCCAGGCCATATAGCATTAAATTATGCTAAAACGATGACCAGTCGCACGGGGAAAAATTTTTATGCGGTATGTGCCAGTGCATTGAACTTACTCTATCCTGGCCCTGAATTGGCATGGCCTGATCAAGCTAAACGTACCTTTCTTGCATTTGTAGATGAAGAGAAGGTTTCCGAAGATAAGTTCGAAATGCTCTGCAGAATGAACAACATCGAGGTGTAGTGCCAGTGGCTGTATTACTTGATAATGATGTAGTACTGAAATTGGCCCAACTCGACCTGCTTTCTGAAGGTTGCAAATTACTTACTAGAAATTTTGGCCAACTATTTGTTTTAGATACGATCGTATATCAACTACGGGGAAAGGCTGCGATTCGGCGCTACGGTACCGAGGCAATAGAACGCGTAAATGATTGTCTTGGACAAGGCGTTTTTTCATTATTTGGAGAGATCATAACGGACCCAAGGCTGATCTCATTACAAAACGATTTTGATAACCTTGATGAAGGTGAAATGCGCTTGGTTCAAGGGTTGTTGAATCATCATGATTTGTTACTATCTGGTGATAAACGCTTTTTGAAAGCAATAGCAGAAACGGGTTTCATTGAAGAGGCTGCGTTACATAATCGCTTTGTCTGCTTAGAGCAGGTTATATGTTTTCTAATTAATGAGTTAACCCTAGAGCATGTCAATGAGAAAGCAACAATAGCTTTTCAGGGCGAATTCAGAGTTGACAGTGCGCTGCGTACTTGTATAGGTCATGGCCGAAGCCATGACCATGTGATTGAAGGATTTTTAAATCAACTAAGGGAATTGCCAGCGGTACTGCTATCCATAGAACAGCATTGGCAACTATCAAGACCCTGATGAAAATTTATGCGAAAAAGGCGCTTTTGGCGCCTTTTTGTTAATTATCGTTTTCATCGAGAGTATAGGATTCAAATCGAATTACATTATCTCCAAGCCAGCTGTTCAACTCCTGAAATTGTTTCTGTAATGGAATTAGTTCATTGCGAACGAAAACGCGCGCCGCTTTTTCCACATCGCCAAACCCGCCGGTATTCGTTGGAATAATCCCCATCAGCTGCGGCGGCACGCGGTGAGCTGCCAGCATGTCATCACGGCTCACATTCTTGATGTTAAGAAACTCATCTTTCGCTGCGACTTCTGACAGCGGGATGATCTGAATGCCGTCTTTCTTGCCGTTCGGGCTGTACATAAACAGGTTGCGGAAGTTGCCTGGCCCTTTCGATTTTTTCAGCGCTTCGCGTATGTTGTCCACGTCTTTCTGATCGGCGGCCGGGTCGCTCATGTACATGATAAAACCAGCATGGCTACCGTTTAGGTAATACTTACGGCGAAACAGCGTGGCCGATTCATTCAGCAGGGCGGAAGGAATGGCGGAGAGGTATTCCGGCATCCCGTAAAGCTCCTGGTTAACGTCGGGTTCCATCAGGTGAAACACGCTTCCCTCATCGAACTGATAGGGCTGTGAGTTGTAGCCATACTGTGCAAACCAGTAGGTGTCCGGGTCAATGCCACGACGGGTATATTTGGCAAGCGAGGCGCGCAGCTCCATGATCTGCCCTAACCGGTTCATGCGTTTTTCAAGGTAGGCATTACCGAATACCAGAAAGTCCTGGGCGAACCGGGAAAAGGCTTGTTTAGACAGCCAGCGGTGAGGGATGAAGGTACTGGTAAGAATATTGCGTTTTACCTGAATTGCGCTGGAGTGATGCACGGCGGCGCGGTAAGTTCGCGCCAGGCCATCCATGCTGATCGGTGGTTCGTACCAGCGGTCTACCTGCACGCACTCTAGGTAATCAAATAACTCCCGGCGGTCCATCACGGGGATCGGATCGCCAAACGTAAACGCCTCCGCATGTGTATTACTGACCATGTTGGCCGTATCGGTGGCGGTCTGGCCGCGCGGTGCCTTGCTGCGGTTTTTGCGGTTAGCCATTAAAAAATCTCCACGATGTTGCTGGTACTGGCGGAAGCTCCTGCCAGTGGTTCGTTATAAAGTGCGTGCATGGTTGCCCAGGCTAAATCCGCATGGCTGGCTTCCTCTGTGCGGGCTGCTTCGTAGGTTGGCCGGTTGCCGCTGGCGGTGGTTGAGCGGCGAATGGACATAAAGGACTGCGCGATATCCAGCATCCCCGCGTCAAACTCCAGACGGCGCCCGCTGATGATGTCGTAGGCTTTAAGCACCAGGGCATTTTTTACGGTCGGGTTGTAGACAAACTCACGCGCGGCAGGGAAGAACTGCTTAACCGTTTTGTAAACGCCATCGCCAACGCCGGTCGAGTCAATGCCGATGTAGGTCACGTTGTAGCGTCTGGTGATTTCCTCAATCGCTGAGGCCTGGGCGCGAAAGTCCATCCCGCGCCACTGGTGACGCTCAAGGATACGGAATTTACCGCCGGGGACGACGGGAGGCGCGATGACCACGCAACCGGCGCTGTCACCGTTCTGCGTTCCTTTTGCCGGGTCATAGCCGATCCAGACAGGGTGGTATGCAAAAGGACGCAGTAAAAGCGGTTCGAAATCGTCCCACACATCCCAGCTGTCAACCATGCAGGACTGCAGCAACGCCAGCGGGAACACGGACGCCAGGTCGTCAACGAACTGACACATCAGCAGGTTGTTGTATTCGTCCGGGCTGTACTCCAGGCGCAGCTGGTCCAAGTCGAAAAGGTTACACCCGCCGTTTACGGCATCTTCAATTGTGACTATCTGGCGGTACTGGCCGTCAGGGCATAAAACGCCGTGCGCCAGGCTACTGTGAGAAATGTCAAATTCTACCCTGTCGGCTTTCGGGCGCCCTTTATTGAACAGGGCGCCAGACCAGAACGGGTAGGCGCTGTGCGTCAGGCTGGAAGGGGTAGAGAAATAGGTCTGACGCCATTTTTTGTGCAGCGCCATACCGGAGGCCACCTTGCGCAGCTCCTGGAATTTCGGTATCCAGAAATACTCATCAAGATACAGATTGCCGTGATAGCTCTGCGCGGTACGGGCATTTGTACCGAGGAAGTAAAGACACGCGCCGTTAGGCAGCACCATCGGATCGCCTTTCAGCTCAACGTCCACCTCTTTTGCGAAGTCGATGATGTACTGTTTAAAAACGTGCGCCTGAGCTTTACTCGCTGACAGAAAGATTTGATTTCGCCCCGTGGTGAGCGCGTCTATCAACGCTTCACGGGCGAAATAGTAGGTTGCACCGATCTGGCGTGACTTTAAGAGGTTGCGAATACGGTGCTTGATGCCAGCGTCCCACCAGTGGCGCTGGTACTCGAACATACCGGCGCGGAAAATCTCTTCCAGCTTTTCGATCTGCTCGTCGGTAAACAAGTTTTTTTCCGGTGGCTTGCGCGGGCCTTTATTGCGGTTCGCCACGTTCGGATTCAGGTCTGCTTCATTTCCGCCATTGTTAAATTTGCCGATCCTGGCCTGTCGTTCGGACTGACGCGCCAGCAGGTCAATTTCTTTAAAATCCTTTCCTTCCTTCTGCTCCTTCATGACGAGCTGGCAGTAACGTGCGGCGGTGGTGAGCTGCATCTGATCCAGTGGGCCATATTCGCCCCACTTATCGCGTTTTTTCCAGCTGTGAACGGTTGCAACTTTCTCGCCCAGCATTTCAGCAATGCGGGCTACGCGGTATCCCTGAAAGTACATCAGCATTGCCTGACGACGGGGATCGAGGTCTGCGGGGGTCAGTGTTGTCATGGCACAAACATACGGCCTCAAATCAGCACTTTCCCCGGCTTCGCATTGTGTGGGAGTTCGCACAAGCCCAACGCGTTGTTTACACGCGCCCATCACCGCAAACATAAGGCTCTGAACGTGTTACGAACTAACTAACCGGAGCCGGACCGATGGCAAAAAAATCTAAGCGTTTTCGTATTGGGGTCGAAGGGGCCACAACTGACGGGCGCGTTATTGAGCGTGAATGGCTCACCCAGATGGCAGAGAGCTATAACCCGCAGGTATACACCGCGCTGATCAATATGGAACACATCAAGGGCTTCACCCCTGATGGGCCTTTCCGACGTTTTGGCATGGTGGAAAAGCTTGAGGCGGAAGAAATCACCGAAGGGGCATTGTCCGGGAAAATGGCGCTGTATGGCTGGATTGCCCCGACTGACGATCTGGTCACGATGACCAGCAACTGGCAGAAGCTTTTCACCTCAATGGAAGTTAACACCAGCTTTGCCGATACCGGCTCCGCTTATCTGGTTGGCCTGGCGATAACTGACGATCCGGCAAGCCTCGGCACTGAAATGCTGCAGTTCAGCGCCAGCGCAGAACATAACCCCCTGGCGCGCCGCAAGCAGGACAAAGACAACCTGTTTACCGCTGCTGTTGAAACGCTGATCGAGTTTGAGGACGTGCCGGAAAAAACAAGCCTGTTTACCCGCGTGAAAGAACTGCTGTCCCGCAAAGGCGCCGATGATAACGCCCGCTTTGCTGATGTGAATCAGGCTGTTGAAACCATCGCGCGTGAGCATCAGACGCTGGCGGAGCAGGTCAGCACCCATCAAACCGATTTCAGCAACAAGCTGAGCGATATGCAAAAGGTTGTTGATGAGACAACCAGCGCACTCTCCACCCTGCGTGAGCAGCTTTCCACTCAGGACAGCCGCAGCGAGCGCCGCCCTAATGCGACCGGCAATAACGGCGCAGAACAAACCACCGATTGCTGACGGAGCAAAAGCACAATGAAAAAAGAGACACGCTTTAAATTTAACGGTTATCTGACGCAGCTCGCCAAACTCAACGGCGTATCTGTGAGCGATATCGCCTCAAAATATACGGCTGAGCCGTCAGTGGCGCAGACGCTGGAAACGAAAATCCAGGAGTCTTCCTCGTTCCTGCAGAAAATCAACATTGTCCCGGTTGATGAGCAGTCCGGCGAACGTCTGGGGCTGGGTATTGGTTCCAGTATTGCCGGAAATACTGATACTACCCAGAAAGACCGTGAACCCGTTGATCCGACCTACATCGACGGTGAAGGGTACAAGTGTACCCAGACCAACTCTGATACGGCGTTGCCTTATGCGAAGCTGGATTTATGGGCTAAGTTCCAGGACTTCCAGACGCGCATCCGTGACGCCATCATTACCCGCCAGGCACTTGACCGCATCATGATCGGCTTCAACGGCGTGAAGCGTGAGAAAACGTCAGACCGCAAGACCTATCCGCTGCTGCAGGATGTGAATATCGGCTGGCTGGAAAAAATCCGCCAGGAGAAGCCCGTTCAGGTTATGGACAAAATCGTGTCCGAAGGCGAGGTGATTTCTCAGACTATCCGTGTCGGCAAAGGCGGCGATTTCCTGAATCTGGACGCGCTGGTTATGGGCGCTGTGAATGAGAAAATTGCGCCGTGGTATCAGGAAGACACGGAGCTTGTGGTTATCGTCGGGCGCCAGTTACTGGCGGATAAATATTTCCCGATCGTCAACCGTGACCAGCCAAACAGCGAAGCGCTGGCGGCAGATCTCATCATCAGCCAGAAGCGTATCGGCAACCTCCCGGCCGTTCGCGCGCCGTTCTTCCCTGCGAATGCCATGCTGATCACCCGTCTGGATAACCTGTCTATTTACTGGCAATCAGGCTCCCGCCGTCGTTCGGTCATCGACAATCCGAAGCGTGACCGCGTGGAGAACTTCGAGTCCGTTAACGAGGCGTATGTTGTCGAAGATTACGACGGCGTTTGCCTGGTTGAGAACATCGAACTGTTGCCCGTGCAGGCAGGTGGCAATGCCAGCCCAGCGCTGACAACTGAAACCATCCAGGAAATCGTCACGGCAGCGGTGAAAGGCGCGCTTGATGCGCAGGCAGCTGGCGGTGCTGGCGCCGGAGCGTGATAAATGAATCCGTTCCGTGCTCACACTCAGTATGTACAGGCACAGGATGCCGCCCGGCAGGGCGGCAGTCATGCCAGTATGACGGGTTATAACCAGATGCTGTTACAGCTGACAGAACACCGCAGGCGCCTTAAAACCGTGCAGTCAAATGAGCGCAAGGCTCAGCTCAAACGTGAGTTTCTTCCCGCTTATGCCTCATGGATTGCCGGTTTGCTGGATGCTGACGCGTCGGGCCAGGACGACGTGGCAATGTACATCATGATCTGGCGCATTGATGCCGGAGACTATACCGGTGCGCTGGACATTGCCCGTCATGCCATTAAACACGGCTGGGTCCTGCCGCAGCGCTTCAACCGGACCTGCGGGACCGCTGTTGCCGAAGAGTTTGCCGATGCGGCAATGCGCGCTTTTTCTGCCGGTGAATCATTCAGTGCCGCCATTCTTACCCAGGTGCTCGATATCGTTGAAAGTCAGGATATGCCGGATCAGTCCCGCGCTCGACTTCATAAGGCGATGGGCTACGCGCTGCGGGATAACGATCAGGCAGTGGCGGCACTTAACCATCTGAAGCGTGCCCTGCAGCTGGATAACAGTTCTGGCGTCAAAACCGAAATCAACAAGCTTGAAAGCCGATTGCGACAGGCAATGTCGGCTTAACGAATCGTGCCAACGCGCGGGGCGGCACGGGGTGGCGACAGGCTTTATGCCGCGTCAAAACCCCGTCCACCGCCCAACTATTTGGGAGTGCCAGAAATATGCAATTCGTTTCGCCGGAACAGGCCGGGGAAAGTACCCAGGACGTTATTAAAAACACCAGTTTCTGGCCTGATGTCAGGGTTTCAGAGTTCCGCCGTGATATGCGCATGGATGGGAGTGTCACCGATCCACGCCTGCGTCTGGCGTTGCTGACAGCGATTGCTGAAGTTAACGCCGATCTTTATGAGTTCCGCGAGAAACAACGGGCGCAGGGGTATGCGAGCCTGGCCGACGTCCCTGCTGATGTGATCGACGGCGAAAGCCAGCGGCTCATGCTGTATCGCCGAGCGGTGTTTTGCTGGGCAAAAGCAAACCTGGTTGAGCGCTATCGCGATTTTGACGCAACCGGCGACGGAAGCAAGAAAGCCGAAGATATCGAAACAACCTTAGGCGAGCTGTGGCGCGATGTGCGCTGGGCGGAGTCCCGCCTGCGCGATATGCCACATATGACGGTGGAGCTGATTTGATGAAAGTGCGTGCGCATCAGTATGACACGGTGGACGCACTCTGCTGGCGCCATTACGGGCGCACGCAGGGAGTCACTGAACAGGTGCTGCAGGCGAATCCGGGGCTGGCTGAATATGGCCCCTTTTTACCGCACGGGCTGCAGGTGGAGCTGCCGGACATTACGGCGTCAACCACTGCGCAGACTGTCCAGTTATGGGACTGAACTATGACGCTTGAACGAATCAGCGCCTTTATCACTTACTGCGTTGCCCTGCTTCTGGCATGGCTCGGCGATTTGTCTCTTAAAGATGTATCGACCATTACCGGTCTTGCGCTGGGGATTATTACTGCAGCGGTGACC
>Ga0153917_1000738_pt1 | contig 17868 bp, 12 predicted proteins | sample TSFL001MetaG_FD_104695 | JGI IMG/M metagenome (GOLD analysis project Ga0153917, IMG submission 104695) | Attine ant fungus gardens microbial communities from Florida, USA - TSFL001 MetaG | ecosystem: Host-associated > Fungi > Mycelium > Unclassified | place: USA: Florida, Paynes Creek Historic... | reverse complement strand
TCCACGCTCGCCCGGTCGAAGGCGAGCGCGTCGGCGTCGGCGCCGGTCATGCCCAGCGGGGTGACGTTCACGATGATCGACTCGCCGGGCGCCGGGTCGGCGCCGATCCACGAGTAGCCGTACTTGTCGGCGAGCGCTCGGCCGGCCTGCTCGTTGCGGGCGAGCACCGTCACGCCGTCGAAGCCGCGGTCGCGGAACGCGGCGACCACGGCCTTCGCCATGCCGCCCGAGCCGCGCACCACGACGGGGGCCGCGCGGTCGAGCGCGTGCTCGTCGATGAGCTGCGCGACGGCCTCGAAGTCGGTGTTGGATGCCGAGAGCACGCCCTCGTCGTTGACGATCGTGTTGACCGACTCGATGGCCGCGGCCGAGCCCTCCATGACGTCGACGAGGGGGATGACGGCCTCCTTGAACGGCATCGAGACCGAGCAGCCGCGGATACCGAGGGCGCGCACGCCGCCGATCGCGGCCGCGATGTCGTCGGTGGAGAACGCCTTGTAGACGAAGTTCAGGCCCAGCTCGTCGTACAGGTAGTTGTGGAAGCGGGTGCCGAGGTTCGACGGTCGCCCCGACAGCGAGATGCACAGCGACATGTCCTTGTTGAGGATCGGCACGAGAGCTCCTTCCGCGGGTCGGGCACCGGGTCGGCCCGTGCGTCCAACCGTAGTCGCGCGGCGCGGCGCGGCGTTCATGCACGTCCCGGTGGATGCCGCGCACTGCCGGTCGCACGGGGCAGCCGTCCGAACGGTGGGTGCCTGCCAAGGTCGAGGCGGGTGCGGGCCGCGGAATCATGCGGATCGCGCTCGGCGGAGGACGGTCTCGAAGCCGGATCTCCCCACGTTTCGGACGAGCGCTCCGGGGCCGACCCGTCGTAGCCTGGCCGCATGATCTTCGAGTTCGACGCCGACGTGTTCCGCTGGGAGGGGGACTCCGGGGCCTCGTGGTTCTTCGCCGCCGTGCCGAAGGAGGCGAGCGCCGAGATCCGGGAGGTGCAGGCGCCCCGCCCGGGCTTCGGCTCGGTGCGCGTCATCGCGACGATCGGCTCGTCGGAGTGGCGAACCTCGATCTTCCCGAGCAAGGAGCTCGGCGCCTACCTGCTGCCCGTCAAGAAGGCCGTGCGCGTCGCGGCCGGCATCCCCGACGGCGGTCGCACCCGCGTCGGCCTGCATGTGCTCGACGTGTGAGCCGGGCGCGGACGGCGACGGCCTCGGCCGGCGAGGATGCGGGCGTCAAGCGCGACCCGGGCGCAGCTCAGGACGCGCGAGGCGCTCACCGATGACGCGCAGGTTCTCCTCGTCGGGCGCGATCCACACCCGCAGCACGGGCGACTCCTCGACGGCTCGCCGCTTGCGCGAGCCCTCGACGCGGTAGTCGCCGGCGGGACGGGCGAGGTCGAGGAGCATGGCGCGGGCATCGGGGGAGACGCGCTCCGATCGCTTCGGCGCTCCCGGGGTCCCCGGCGCGCCCGGCGCCTCGGCCGCCGGCGCGAGCCGCACTCGACGGATGTCGCGCCACGGCACGACGAACCTGCCGCGTGCGCCGACGACGGTCGGCGTCAGGATCACGGCATCCGTCGTCAGCAGCACGTCGGGGCGCGCATCGAGCCGCGCGACATGCGCCGTCATGGCGAGCATCCAGGCGACCAGGAGCACCACGAGGCCGATGCCGCCGAAGACGATCGGCGGCATCTCCTGGACCTGGCCTCCGCGGCTGCGCACGCTGATGCCCTCCTCGCCGGCGTTCGCGATCGCGTACCCGATCTGGAGGACGGCGAGCGCGGCGGCGAGCGCCGCGCCGGCCCAGTAGGCGGCGCCGGAGAGCCGGCGTCTGCGGCGCTCCTGCGGCGTCTCCGCCCCGAACACGATCCCCTCGGCGCCGTGCGTCCACCGCGTCGGGAGCGCGGATGCCGGAGCCCCCGACACCGGAGACGAGACGGCGCCGTCGTCGGACGTCACGGGATTCGGCCTCCTTCGGGGTGCGGCGGAGTCGGATGCGAGCCCGTTCGGGCGTCGGGCACGGGTCGGTCCGGGGCGCGTGGTCATGGGGACCACGGCCCCGGACCGACCGTCGAGCGAGGGCGGGAGGCGGCGGAGCGCGGGCGACCCGCTATCGCGCCCGCACGTCCTCCAGGAAGTCGGCTATGCGGCCGATGGCCTCCGTCAGCACCGACGCCTCGGGGAGGGCGACCACGCGGAAGTGGTCGGGCTCGAACCAGTTGAAGCCCGTGCCGTGCGTCACCAGGAGCTTCTTCTCGCGCAGCAGCTCGATGACGAACTCCTGGTCGTCCTCGATCGGGTACACCTCGGGGTCGAGGCGCGGGAAGCAGTAAAGCGCGCCGCGCGGCTCGACGCAGGAGACGCCGGGGATCTCGTTGAGCAGGCGCGAGGCGAGCTTCGCCTGCTCGTAGAAGCGCCCGCCGGGCCGCACGTACTCGGTGATCGACTGGTAGCCGCCGAGCGCCGTCTGGATGGCGTGCTGCGCGGGCACGTTCGCGCACATGCGCATGTTGGCCAGCAGCGTGAGGCCCTCGAGGTAGTCGGCGGCGCGGCGCTTGGGGCCCGTGACGACGAGCCAGCCGGCGCGGTAGCCGCACACGCGGTACGCCTTCGACAGGCCCGAGAAGGTGAGGCAGAGCACGTCGTCGTCGGCGAAGCGCGCCGTGTAGTGGTGCACGGCGTCGTCGAAGACGATCTTCTCGTAGACCTCGTCGCTGAACAGCACGAGGTCGTGGCGGCGCGCGATGTCGACGAAGCCGCGCACGATCTTCTCGCTGTACACGGCGCCCGTCGGGTTGTTCGGGTTGATGATCACGAGGCCCTTGGTGCGGGGCGTGATCTTCGCCTCGACGTCGGCGAGGTCGGGGTTCCAGCCGTTCTGCTCGTCGCAGCGGTAGTGCACGGGGGTGCCCCCGGAGAGCGACACGGACGCCGTCCACAGCGGGTAGTCGGGCGCGGGCACGAGGATCTCGTCGCCGTCGTCGACGAACGCCTGCAGCGACATGGCGATGAGCTCCGAGGAGCCGTTGCCGATGTACACGTCGTCGACGTGCACGTGCGAGAGGCCCTGCGCCTGGTAGTGCTGCGCGACGGCCGTGCGCGCCGAGTAGATGCCGCGCGAGTCGGAGTAGCCCTGCGCGATCGGCAGGTTGTGGATCATGTCGGCCATGATCGCGTCGGGCGCCTCGAAGCCGAAGGGCGCCGGGTTGCCGATGTTGAGCTTGAGGATCTTGTGGCCCTCGGCCTCGAGGCGCTCCGCCTCGACGAGGATGGGGCCGCGCACGTCGTAGCGCACCCCGCTCAGCTTGCGCGACTGGGTGAACGGGCGTCGCGCGCGCAGACCGCCCTGGTGGGGGGCCGCTCCTGGGGAGGGGGGCGCTGCGGGGGCCGCCGAGCCGGGCGCGGCCTGGACGGCGGCCGCGGCGGCCACGGTGCCGCCGTCGTGCTCGAGACTGCCGTTCGTTCCGATGATGCCCTGTTCGATGGTCATGGGATCCGATTGTATGCACTGGCGGCGGCGCGGTCGCACCTGGGACGAGCGGTCGGCCGCCACGCAGAAGTCAGGAGAATGCGCGAACAGATCGCCATATGCGGGATCTGTTCGCGCATTCTCCTGGGTTGTGCGGAGCGTCGGGGGAGTCAGTCCTCCGGCAGCGGCAGCGCCGGCTCGGCGACCGGCTCGTGCCCGACGGACAGCGTGGGGATGGAGGCGGTGAGCACCGTCCCGTCGTCCTGCCGCGCGCCCGCGACGTCGCGCACCGCGGGCGCGCCGTGCAGTCGCGGACCCTGGCCGGCGAGCGGCACCCGCACCGGCAGGTCGCGCGTGATCGTCACGGGCACCCCGCGCACCTCGACGGCGACCTCCTCGCCCTCCTCGATCGTGAACCACATCGCGTCCGGCTCGAGCGTCACCCGCACCCGGGTGCCCAGCAGCGTCAGCCGGAACGTCAGCGTGTCCCACCCGTCGGGCAGGCGCGGGTCGAACGCGAACCGGCCGCCCTGGTCGCGGAACCCGCCGTACCCGCACACGAGCGCGTTCCACACCCCGCCGGTCGAGGCGACGTGGATGCCGTCGGCCGTGTTCCCGTGCAGGTTCGCGAGATCGACGAACAGCGCCGAGCGGAAGTACCGCATCGACAGGTCCGAATACCCCACCTCCGCCGCGATGATCGACTGCACGACCGCCGAGAGCGTCGAGTCGCCCGTCGTCAGCGGGTCGTAGTACTCGAAGTCGGCGAGCTTCTCCTCGTCGGTGAAGCGGTGCCCCTGGAGGAACAGCGCGAGCACCACGTCGGCCTGCTTGAGCACCTGGAACCGGTAGATGACCAGCGGGTGATAGTGCAGCAGCAGCGGCATCCGGCTCGAGGGCGTGTTCTCGAGGTCCCACATCTCCTTGTCGAGGAACGCGGCGTCCTGCGGGTGGATGCGCAGGCTCGCGTCGTACGGCACGTGCATGTGCGCCGCCGCGCGCCGCCACCCGGCGACCTCCGCCGTCGTGACGCCGAGGCGTTCAACGAGCTGCGCGTACGCCTCGGGCTGGCGGATCTCGAGCTCGTCGACGGCGCGGGCTGCGGCCTCGAGGTTCGCGCGGGCCATCACGTTCGTGTACAGGTTGTCGTTCACGACGGTCGTGTACTCGTCGGGGCCGGTGACGCCGTGGATGTGGAACACGCTGTCGCCGTTGGAGCGCCAGAACCCGAGGTCCTCCCACATGCGGGCCGTCTCGACCAGGATGTCGATGGCGCCGCGAGCGAGGAACTCGTCGTCGCCGGTCGCCGCGATGTACTGCGTGAGCGCGTGCGCGATGTCGGCGTCGATGTGGTACTGCGCTGTGCCCGCCGCGTAGTAGGCGCCCGCCTCGAGGCCGCTGATCGTGCGCCAGGGGAAGAGCGCGCCCGCCTGGTTGAGCTCGTAGGCGCGGGCGCGGGCCGAGTCGAGCATCCGCTCGCGGAAGCGGATCGCGTTGCGGGCCACGGTGGGGGCGGTGTACGTCAGGAACGGCATGACGTAGATCTCGGTGTCCCAGAAGTAGTGGCCGCTGTAGCCGGAGCCGGAGACGCCCTTCGCGGCGATGCCGCCGCCGTCGGTGCGGCTGGTGGCCTGGGCGAGCGCGAAGAGGTTCCAGCGGATCGCCTGCTGCAGGTCGGGCTGGCCGGCGAGCTCGACGTCGGAGCGGGCCCAGAAGTCGTCGAGCCAGGCTCGCTGCTCCTCGAACAGCTCCACGGTGCCGAGCTCGCGGGCGCGGTCGAGGGTGCGCTCGGCGCGGTCGACGAGCTCGTTGGAGGGCACGTTCGCGGCCGTGTGGTAGCTCACGGTCTTCGTCAGCCGCAGCGGCACGCCGCGCGAGGCGCGCACGCGCACGACGTGCTTGGCGTGATCGTCGCCGATCGTGCCGGATTCCGTGAACGGGTCGTCGGTGGCGACGGCGTGCTCAGCGGCGACCGCGAGGGTCATACCCGAGTTGCTCGTCTCGTAGCCGAGGATGTACCGCGACCCCTCGTGCAGCTGCACGCGCGGCTGGAGCACCCGCTCGGTGAAGGTCTCGGCCTGCCGGGGGTCGAAGTCGCCGCCGGGCTGGCGGACCTTCGCGCGGTACTCGTCGCGGCCGTCCTGCCGGTTGAGCAGGTGGCTCGTGATGGTCACGGCGGCGTCGGCGTCGAGGAGCTCCACCTCGTAGTCGAGCACGGCGAGGTGCCGGTCGGTGAGGCTCGTCATGCGGCGGCTCGTGATCCGCACGTGCTTGCCCGCGGGGGTGCGCCAGACGACCTCGCGGCGGAGCAGGCCGGCGCGGAAGTCGAGCCGGCGCTCGTAGTCGATGAGCTCTGCCTCGGTGATGACGAGGGGCTCGTCGTCGACGTAGAGGCGGATGATCTTCGCGTCGGGGGCATTGACGATGGTCTGGCCCACGCGCGCGAAGCCGAAGGCGTCCTCGGCGTGGCGGATAGGCCAGGTCTCGTGGAAGCCGTTCACGAACGTGCCGTGCATGTGGCCGTCGCGGCCCTCCTCGACGTTGCCGCGCAGGCCGAGGTAGCCGTTGCCGACGGCGAAGAGGGTCTCGGTGTGGCCCTGGTCGGCGACGCCGAACTTGGTCTCGACGAGGGCCCACTCGTCGATGGGGAAGCGGGTGCGGCCCAGGGGGTCGGTGTCGGCGAACCTCATGCGCGGTCCTCTCCGGAGTCGGGGGTGGAAGGGGCGGCCAGGAACGGCACGAGCTCGTCGAGCTCGTCGACGACGAGGTCCGCGCCGAGGCGGAGGAGCGCGTCGCGGCCGACGCCGCGATCGACGCCGACGACGAGCCCGAAGTCGCCCGCGGCGCCGGCCTGCACGCCGGACTCGGCATCCTCGACGACGGCGCACGCGCTCGTGGGGACGCCCAGGAGCTCGGCGGCGCGCTCGTAGGTGTCGGGCGCGGGCTTGCCGGGGATGCCGTCTGCTGCCGCGACGGCGCCGTCGACGACGATCTCGAAGCGGTCGGCGAGGCCCGCTGCGGCGAGCACGGGGCGGGCGTTCTTCGAGCTGGAGACCACGGCGACGGCGGCTCCGCGGTCGGCGAGCGCGTCGAGGAAGGCGACGGTCGCCGGGTACGGGGCCACGCCCTCCTCGTGGAGGGTGCTCGTGAAGACGATGTTCTTGCGGTTGCCGAGGCCGTGCACGGTGTCGGCGTCGGGCCCGTCAGACACCTCGCCCTCGGGGAGGTGGATGCCTCGGCTGCGCAGCAGCGAGCGGACGCCGTCGTAGCGGGGCTTGCCGTCGATGTGCGCGAAGTAGTCGGTCTCCGAGTAGGGCTCGGCGCCCGTCGCCTCGAGGAACGGCGTGAACAGCCGCGACCAGGCGTGCCGGTGCACGTCGGCGGTCGGCGTGAGCACGCCGTCGAGGTCGAAGAGCCAGGCGCGGATGCGGGGGATGCGGCTCGCGGCGGCGGCGGTGTCGTCGGGGCGGGCGTTCGGTGCGTCGGGTGTGCTGGTCACCTTGGTTCCCTGGGGTCGGCCGGTTCGCTGGACGGCGGGCGGGTGGCGCTCGCGTTCGTGCTCGTCGCCGTGCCGGTTCGGCGCGACGACGCAGCGCGTGCTTGCAGGATAGACAATCGGGCCGCGGGGCCGGAGCGGGCATTCGCGCTGCGCGAACCGTGGAGTGCGCTCCGGTTCGCGCAGCGCGGCGCCCGTCTAGCGCTCGCGCGCGGCGGCCTCGGCGGCAGGCTCGGCCTCGTCGTCGCCCGAGCCGGCGGTCGCGGTGGCCGTCTCCGGCTTCGGCAGGGGCCTCGCGGCGCCCGAGGCGATGCCGGATGCGAGCACGAGCGCGACGAGGATGTAGAGCGTGTTGAGCAGGCCGATGTGCTCGCTCACGAAGCCGAGGACGGGCGGGCCGCCGAGGAAGGCGACGTAGCCGATCGTGGCGGCCGCGCTCACGCGGGCGGCCGCCTTCTCGGGGTCGTCGGAGGCCGCCGACATGCCGAGCGGGAAGCCCAGCGACGCGCCGACGCCCCACAGCGCGGCGCCCGCGAAGACGAGCGGGATCGAGGGCGCGAGGATGTACAGCGCGATGCCCGAGGCCGCCGCGACGGCGAGGACGCGGAGCACGAGGACGCGGCCGAAGCGGTCCACGAGCGGGCCGCCGAAGACGCGCACGACGGTCATGCTGACCGAGAAGACGGCGAGCGCGGCGGCGCCCATCGCCTCGCCGGCGCCGTGCGACTCGGCCACGCCGAGGGCGAGCCAGTCGTTCGCGCCGCCCTCGGCGAAGGACATGCCGAGCATGACCACGCCGATGGCGTAGGTGCGGGGCTCGCGCCACGCCTCCAGGGCGGTGTGGAGGCGCTCGCGCCAGGTGGCGGGCGCGGCGTCGGCCGAGGTGCTCTGCTCGGCATCCGCCTCGTTGTGCCTGGGGACGTTCGCGATGCTCACGAGCCCGACGACGACCATCACGACGGCGAAGATCACGAGGTGCGCGAGCACGCCCAGCGAGACCGACGCGGCGAGCGTGCCGGCGGCTGCGCCGACGACGGTGCCGAAGCTGAAGAAGGCGTGGAAGAGGGGCATGATCGTGCGCTGCTGATGCTGCTCGACCATGGCGCCCTCGACGTTCATGGTGACGTCGAGGCAGCCGGTGCCGAGGCCGGCGACGACCAGGCCCGCGATGACGAGCGGGAGCGAGGTCGCGGTCTCCGCGCCGAGGCCGGCGATGACGAAGCCGGCGGCGATCGCGATCATCGACCCGAGCATGGTCGTCCGAGAGCCGAATCGCGCGACCAGGACGGCGCTCATGGACAGTCCGCTGATCGACGCGATGCCCATGCAGAGGAGGGCGAGGCCGATCTCGAGGTTGCCGATGCCGAGCGACGCCTTGACCGCGGGCAACCGCGACGCCCACGTGGCGAGCGCGATGCCGCACACGAAGAAGATGGCGAAGATGGCGGTGCGCCAGCGGATGAAGGTCGTTCTCGAGATCGTCGTCGTGGTCACCGACTCACGCTAGCCGAGATCCGGTGGCAGGCAAAGCACTTCTGCCGATTCATGGACAAAAGTTCTGACATGCCTGTCCGCGTCCGGAAACGGTGCGAATCGACGCCTGGGGCTTGTGCATGCAAATACGATGAACGCATCATGTTCGCATGTCATTGATTCAAGTGCGCCACGTGCCGGATGAACTGCATCGCAGGCTCAAGGAGCGAGCCGCCCGTGAGGGCCTGACGCTCTCGGAGCTGGCATTGGCCGAGCTGACCCGTGCGATGGCGGTGCCGAGCCGGGACGAGCTCCGCGCTCGCCTGGCAGCCCGGCCGCCGCGCGACTACGAGGGGGAGACCGCGGCCGAGTCCGTGCGGGCGGAGCGGGACGCCCGGTGATCGTGCTCGACGCCTCGGCGGCGCTCGAGCTCCTGCTCGGCCTCCCGCTCTCGCCCGCGGTGCAGCGGCGCCTCGAGGAAGCCGATTGGCACGTCTGCGCCCCTCAGCTGCTCGTCGTGGAGGTGCTCCAGGTGCTGCGCCGCCGCGTCGCCGCCGGCCTCACCTCGTCGGATGCGGCGGACGAGGCCCGTTCGCTGCTCGGCGACCTCGGGGTGCGCTACTTCGAGCACGAGCTGCTCGCCGAGCGCATCTGGGCGCTGCGCGACAATCTCACGGCATACGACGCCGCATACGTCGCGCTCGCCGAGGCGGTCGGCGCCCCTCTCCTCACGACGGATGCGCGCCTCGCCCACGCCCCCGGGAACGACGCGCGAATCGTGCTCCTCGAGCGCTGATCGCAGACGGCGAAGGTGCTGTCCGCCGAGCCCTGCCGCCGCTCCGCTCGGCGTTCGCCGCCGCTCTCCCGACAAGATCGGCGCTCGCGTACGACCGTTCTCGTCGGTTCAGCGGCTGCCGAATCCGTTCGCCCGACGGCAATCGAGTGCGCCGACGACCGAAGCCGTCGGGTGAACGAAGCGCGGCGGCCTACCGCACGAGCGAGCGCAGCTGGCGCAACGCCACCGAGAGCGTCGCGATGCCGGGGACGGGCACCGCGTGGGCGGCCGCCAGCGCGGCCAGTGCGCGCTCGGCGACCGATCCGCCGCCCGCGATCCAGGCGGCGACGCGCTCCTCGGGCTCGCCGGGCGCCGTGCGGTCGAGCACCGACGCGGTCAGCAGGACCGTCGCCGAGTAGAGGTCGTCGCGGAGCGCCGCGCGCGCCATCGACTCCCAGAGGTCCTCCTGCGGGAGGGCGGAGATGCGCAGGTGCAGCTCCTGGAAGCGGATCGCCGCGGACACCGCGAAGTAGGCGCCGGCGACCTCCTCGACGCCCTCGCCGCGGGTCCGCGCGGCCTCGACGATGTCGAGCAGCGGCAGCGACCACAGCAGCCCGGCCCCGCGACGGGCCAGGTCGGAGGGCACGCCCGCCGCCTCCAGCTCGGCGACGCGCGCCGTGAAGCGCTCGAGGTCGGATCCGTGCAGCAGCGCGTCCATCCGGTTCGCGTAGGCCGCGACGGGCGCCGAGAACGTCGCGATCTCGCCGCCGATGTCGACGCCGTCGGACCGGTGCTGGGCGAACCACCGCGCCGCCCGGTCGAGCAGCCGCCGGAACTCGAGGTACAGGTCGGTCTGCACGTCCGCGGCCACCAGGTTGTCGGTCGCCTCGACCGCGACGACGAAGCCGCGCAGGTCGAAGATCTCGCGCGCCGCGACGAACGCGCGCGCGATCTGCCCGGCATCCGCCCCCGACTCCTCCGTCGCCCGGTAGGCGAAGGTGATGCCGCCGCGGTTGACCATCGAGTTCACGACCGAGTTGACGACGATCTCGCGGCGCAGCGGGTGCCCGGCGAGGTCGGCGGCGTACGAGGCGCGGATCGGGGCGGGGAAGTACTCGGCGAGGGTGCCGGCGAACCACGGGTCGTCGGCGAGGTCGGTCGCCGCGAGATCCGTCTTGAGCGCGAGCTTCGTGTACGCGACGAGCACCGAGAACTCGGGGCGCGTGAGCCCCGCGCCGTTCGCGATCCGCGACCCGATCTCGGCGAGATCGGGCAGGAACTCGAGCTCGCGGTCGAGCTCGTCGCGGCCCTCGAGCCACTCGATCAGGCGCTCGTGCAGCGGCAGCATGACGGCGGCGTTCGCGCGCGAGTTGCCGAGCAGCACGTTCTGCTCGTAGTTGTCGCGGAGCACCTGCACGGCGACCTCGTCGGTCATCGACCGCAGCAGCTCGTCCCGCTCGGGCAGCGAGATCCGACCCTCGCGGACGAGCGCGTTCAGCAGGATCTTGATGTTCACCTCGCGGTCCGAGGTGCCGACGCCTGCCGAGTTGTCGATCGCGTCGGTGTTGATGTGGATGCCGTTCAGCGACGCCTCGATGCGGCCGCGCTGGCTCACGCCCAGGTTGCCGCCCTCGCCGACGACGCGCACGCGCAGCGCGTTCCCGTCGATGCGGATGGCGTCGTTGGCGCGGTCGCCGATCTCGGCGTTCGTCTCGGTGCTCGCCTTGACGTAGGTGCCGATGCCGCCGTTCCACAGCAGGTCGACGGGGGCGAGCAGCACGGCGCGCTTGAGCTCCGCCGGGGTGAGCTTGGCCACCTCGGCGTCGAGCCCGAGCGCCCGCCGCATCTCGGGGGAGACGGCGATCGACTTGGCCGACAGCGGGAACACGCCGCCGCCCGCCGAGATCAGGGCCGGGTCGTAGTCGGCCCACGAGGAGCCGGGCAGCTGGAACAGGCGCAGCCGCTCGGCGAACGAGACGTCGGCATCCGGGTCGGGGTCGACGAAGACGTGCCGGTGGTCGAACGCGGCGACCAGCCGGATGCGCGGGGAGAGCAGCATGCCGTTGCCGAACACGTCGCCCGACATGTCGCCGACGCCGACGACCGTGAAGTCCTCGGTCTGCACGTCGTGGCCGAGCTCGCGGAAGTGGCGCTTGACCGACTCCCAGGCGCCGCGGGCGGTGATGCCCATGCCCTTGTGGTCGTAGCCGGCCGAGCCGCCCGAGGCGAAGGCGTCGTCCAGCCAGAAGCCGTACTCCTGCGCGATCCCGTTCGCGATGTCGGAGAAGGTGGCGGTGCCCTTGTCCGCGGCGACCACCAGGTAGGGGTCGTCGCCGTCGCGGCGCACCACGCGCTCGGGCGGTACGATGTCGCCGCCGACGCGGTTGTCGGTGACGTCCAGCAGGCCGCGGATGAACGTGCGGTAGGCCGACTTGCCCTCCGCGAACCAGGCGCCGCGGTCGACCGCCGGGTCGGGGAGCTGCTTGGCGACGAAGCCGCCCTTGGAGCCGGTGGGCACGATGACGGCGTTCTTCACCATCTGCGCCTTCACGAGGCCGAGCACCTCGGTGCGGAAGTCCTCGCGTCGGTCGCTCCAGCGCAGCCCGCCGCGCGCGACCCGGCCGAAGCGCAGGTGCACGCCCTCCACCTGCGGGGAGTAGACCCAGATCTCGACCATCGGATGGGGTTTCGGCAGCCCCGGCACTTCGGCGCACTCGATCTTCAGCGAGACCCACGGCTTCGGGGCGCCCGCCGCGTCGCGCGTGTAGAAGTTGGTGCGCAGCGTCGCCCGGATCACGCCGAGGAAGGAGCGGAGGATGCGGTCGTGGTCGAGGCTCGCGACCCGGTCGAGGTCGGCCAGCACGTCGGCGGTCGCGGCCTCCACGCGGGCGGCGCGATCGGCCTCGGCATCCGGGTCGAACGAGGCCTCGAAGAGGTGCACGAGCCGCGCGGCGATGCCGGGGTTGGCGACGAGCGCCTGGTCGATGTAGTCGCTCGAGAACGCCGAGCCGATCTGACGCAGGTAGCGGCCGACGGCGCGCAGGATCACGATGTCGCGCCAGCCGAGCCCGCCGCGGAGCACGAGCGCGTTGAGCCCGTCGCTCTCGGCCTGCCCGGACCACACGGCGCGGAAGGCCTCCTCGAAGGCGCGCTTCCGGTCGGCGTCGCCCCACAGCGTCGCATCCGGCACGGTGAGCCCGAAGTCGGAGATGCGGTGCGGCTCGCCGCCGGCCGGGGAGATCGTGAACGGCAGCTCGTCGAGCACGTCGACGCCGAGCGCCGTGAGCATCGGCAGCACCTGCGTGAGCGGGTAGGCGCCGGTGGAGACGACGGTCAGCCGACGGGCGGCCGGATCGGTCTCGCCGTCGCCGACGTAGAGGTACGCGGCCACGTCGTTCTCGTCGGCCAGCCCCTCGAGCCGGGCGATGTCGCGGACCGCCGCCTCGGGCGAGGTGGTGACGCGGTACGCCTCGGGGAACGCGGCGCCGTAGCGCGACAGGAGCGCGGCGGCGGACTCCTCGTCGTGGGCGGCGTGGACGGCGTCGACGAGCGCCGTCTCCCACGTGCGCACGGCGGCGTCGACCTCGCGCTGCAGCTCGGCCTCGTCGACCTCCGGGATCGACCCGCCGCGGGGCACGCGCACGACGAAGTGCAGCTGCGCCAGCGGGGAGTCGCCGACCTTCGTGGTGTGGTCGACCCGCTCGGCGTCGAACACGCGGCGCAGCAGCGCGTCGATGCGCAGCCGCACGGTCGTGTTGTAGCGGTCGCGCGGCAGGAACACGAGCGCCGAGACGTAGCGCCCGAACTCGTCGTGCCGCAGGAAGATGCGGGCGCGGCGCCGCTCGTTCAGGCGGCTGACCTCGGAGGCGACCTCGTGCAGGTGCTCCGGGGTGTCCTGGAAGAGCTCGTCGCGCGGGTACTGCTCGAGGATCTGCTGGAGGTCCTTGCCGGAGTGCGAGGAGGGCGAGAACCCTGAGGCGGCGAGGACGGCCCGCACCTTGGCGCCGACGATCGGCAGCGCGAGCACGGAGGAGGCGTAGGCGACCGACGTGAACAGGCCGATGAACCGGCGCTCGCCGATCACCCGGCCCTCGCCGTCGAAGGTGCGGATGCCGATGTAGTCGAGGTAGGCGTCGCGGTGCACCGTGGCCCGGGTGTTCGCCTTGGTGATGGTGAGCAGGCGGGGGTCGTGGGCGCTGCGCTGCGCCTCGGGGCGGAGCACGACGGATGCCGCCTCCGCGTCGCGCAGCACGCCGAGGCCCGTGTGCGGCAGCGCGCGCAGCGCCTCCTCGCCGTCGGCCGTCTGCTCGAGGGCGTACTCGCGGTAGCCGAGGAAGGTGAAGTGGTCGTCGGCGAGCCAGTCGAGGAACTCGACCGTCGGCTTCACGGTCGCCGGATCGGCGGTCGCGGGAGGGTCGGTGCGCAGGAGCGTGGCGACGTCGAGGCAGGCGCGACGCATGGAGCGCCAGTCGTTCACGGCGTGGTGCACGTCGGCGAGCACCTTGCGCAGGCGCTCCTCGAGCGCCGCGCGCTCCTCTTCGCCGGCGATCCGGTCGACCTCGATGTGCATCCAGGATTCGACCTCGCCGCCGATGACGCCGACCTCGAGGAGCTCGCCGAGCTCGTCGCGGCGCACGGAGACGAGCGGGTGCAGCAGCAGGTGCACGGTGAGCTCGCGGTGGGCGAGGGCCGCGGCGACCGAGTCGACGAGGAACGGGGCGTCGTCGGTGCAGATCCCGATCACCGTGCGCCGGGAGGCCCAGCCGTGCTCGCGCACGGTGGGCGTGAACACGTGCACGAGCGTCTCGCCGGGCGAGCGGTGCGAGGCGAGCGCGCTCATCGAGGCGGCGGCGCCGACGAGGTCGCGCGGCTCGCGCTCCGCGCGGTCTTCGGCGGGGATGGCGGCGAGGAGCTGCTCGACGCCGGCTCGCGAGGAGGCGGGGAGGGCTGCGACGGCGTCCTGCAGATGCGCGTCGATCGACTGTTCGGTCATCACTGCCTGTCCGTTGGGGTCGTCGCACGCACGCATGCGGACGCGCTGCCGATCAGTGCCCTGAGCGCGCACGACGTCGTGCGTTCGACGGGAAGTTGGGTGCAGGGCCGGCCTGGTGCTCACCACAGTAGCCCGAGCGGGCGGCGACGTGCCGGGGCCGTCGAAGCGGGTGTCCAGCCGGCTGGACACCGTGCTCGTCCGGGGTCCTGCGACGCTGCGCGGTGCTCGGTTACGTCGTGCGACGACCTAGAATGCTCGGATGCGGAATCGCGCCTCGGGCGAGCGTGCGCGAAAGTGAAGGAGCTTCAGGTGAGTCGCTATCTCGGTATTGCCATGGTCCAGGCACCGGCCCTCGCGGAGGGCATCGACGCGTTCGGCGCCCAGCTACGAGGGCTCGTCGCGCTCAACCCGGGCAAGCTCCTCTGGGTGTTCCCCGAGCTGCACCTGAGCTCCCACGTGGGCGCCGAGGACCCGGTCGAGAACGCGCGCTCGCTCGACGACCCCGCCTTCGACGAGTTCGGCGTGCTCTCGCGCGAGCTCGGCATCTGGCTCGTGCCCGGCTCGATCTACGAGCGAGACGCCGAGGGCGTCGTCCACAACACGGCGCTCGTCTACTCGCCCGAGGGCGAGCGCGTCGCGACGTACCGCAAGATGTTCCCGTGGCGTCCCGCCGAACGGAGCGTCCCGGGCGGCACGTTCAGCCTCTTCGACATCCCCGGCTACGGCCGCGTCGGCCTCTCCATCTGCTACGACATCTGGTTCCCGGAGCACACGCGCCACCTCGCGTGGTACGGCGCCGACCTCGTGCTGAACGTCGTGCAGACGGGCACCAACGATCGCGAGCAGGAGACCGCGATCGTGCGCGGCAACGCGATCATGAACCAGGTGTGGATCGCCTCGGTCAACTCGGCCGCGCCCACGGGCCGCGGCCGGTCGATGCTCGTCGACCCCGACGGCGTCGTGCGCACGAGCTCGGGCGGGGCGCACGCCGAGGTGCTCACGGCGATCGTCGACATGGGGCTCACGCAGGCCGTGCGCGACTTCGGCACGGCATCCGTCTCGCGCCCCTGGTGCCAGATGCGCCCCGAGGACGCGGTCATCGACCTGCCCCTCTACGGCGGTCGGATCGACCCCGCGACGTGGACGCCCGGATCGGGCGGCGACGTCGCCGTCTCCGCGGCGGCGCTGCGGGCTCCGGCCGCGATCGACGCCGGCATCGCGTACGAGGCGCTGCCGCTCGACCCGCGCGCCGCCAAGTACGGCATCGCACCCGCGGCGTTGCCGGTCGTCGAGCCGCCGCTCGTGACGAGCGCGCTCGACCTGAGCGGGCTGTCGACGGCGACGTCCGCGATCGACATCGTCTAGCGCCAGGCGGCGTTAGGCGGGGACCGTGCCGACGGCCGCCCAGGCGGTGGCGTGCAGGCAGAAGGGCGCATCCGGATCGGGGAGGTCCTCGACGAGCGCCTCGCGGATCGCGGAGAGCTGCCCCGGATCGAGCCCGGCGACGTACTTGCCGAGCAGGCCGATGCCCGCGGTGTAGCCCGACCAGAGATCGTCGGCGTTCGTGTACTGGCCGACGGCGTTCAGCTCGGTCGAGCGCACGTCCACGAGCCCGGCGTCCTCGAGGAGCCTCGCCAGATCGCCCTCGTGCGAGCCGAGCAGGGCCCGGTCGTCGGGCTTCGCGCCGATCGCCCGGCCCGCGGCGCGCCAGAAGGCGCCGAGCGCCTGCATCCGCTCGATGTCCCAGAAGTTCAGGGCGACGGCGCCGCCGGGGCGGGTGACGCGCGCCATCTCGGCGACGCCGCGCGGGGCATCCGACATGAAGCCCACGACGAGCGAGGAGAGCGAGGCGTCGAAGGCGTCGTCGGCGAAGGGGAGCGCCTCGGCCACGCCTTCGACCACGACGGCCCCCGGCACGCGCTCGCGGCAGGCCGCGACGAACGCCGGGGAGGGGTCGACGCCCGTGACGTGGGAGGCGCCGAGGCGCTCGGCGAGCTCGGTGCTGAGGCCGCCGGGGCCGCATCCGACGTCGAGGGCGCGCTGTCCGTGCTCGACGCGCGCGAGATCGGCGAACGCCGGTGCGAGCGTGGGCAGGTAGCGGCCCATGAGCCGGTCGTAGGCGTCGGCCGAATGGAACATGGAGGCGGTCATGGCGACGCTCCCTTCGCGTTGCACCCATGATGCGCTCTCCTCGTGGGACATGCCCCGGCGAACGCCTCCGGGCTCGCCGCGGAATCGCCCGTTCGACCCGCTGCGGTCGGGCGGCGGGGCTTCGTACGGATCAGCGGCGCCGGGTAGGGTACGGCGGACGCGCTCGTCGCGGACCGTCGGCGCGGAGGCCTCGGCTCGTCGCCTTCGACCGGCCGCATGACGAGCTCGGGGGACGACCGGTTCGAGGGAGCGGAGACGATGACGGATGCGAGACGGCGCGCGCCGCGCTCGGGGCTCGCCCTGCTCGCGGCGCTGTCGATGCTGCTGCTGGGCGGATGCGCTCCGTCGGATCCGGCGAGCGAGCCCTGGCGGGGCGACGACGCCTCGCTGAAGCAGGAGACCCGCACCGTCGGCCTGTCCGTGCTCGGCACGCTCGAGCCCGGGACGTGGGCCCATGAGCTCGAGCCGCAGCTCGACAAGCGGGACGAGCTGGGCGGGCTCGGCTACACCTGGGTCGGCCGCATCAGCTGGGAGTGGGAGGCCCACGTCGCGCTCGCCGACGGGCAGGATGCGAAGGCGTACGTCGACGAGCTGATCGCGCGGCTTCAGGCGCAGGGCTGGGTCGGCCCGAGTCAGGGCGTGCGCGGAGCGACCGATGACGTGTCCCTCGACCAGACCGTCGAGATGGGGCGGGAGACCGCGAACGGCGGGCTCTGGCACCTGACGCTCGACGCGAGGTCGCTGGAGGCGCCCGCCCGGGGGCTCTCGATCGCCCTGCGGGGCCCGTCCGTCGGCACGGACTGCGAACAGCACGACCGGGAGTGCTACGACGCGCTGTGAACGTCCCGGCGGGCGGCGTCGCCGGTCGTCCGCTCGACGCGGGAGCCGGTCACTCGCTCGACGTGGGGAGGCGGTGCCAGGCGCGCTCGTGGTAGACGAGGGGGACGCGCGGGCGCTCGTCGTCGCGGATGCCGGCGGGCGCGTGGGCCTCCCGCACCTCGACGACGACGAGCACGGCCGGGCCCACGTCGACCGTGCGCACGACATCGCCGCGCAGCCAGTGCCGGGCGGCCTCGATGCGCGGCTCGCCCGTGGGCAGGGTACGCCAGGCCCCTTCGGGGAAGCGGTCGGCGCCGCTCGTCGCGCCGAGCACGGCGATGTCGCGGATGTCCTCGTCGACGAGGTGGATCGTGACGCTCGGCGCCGAGGCGATCGCGTCGCCGGCGGACGACGCCTTGGAGAGCGAGAAGGCGACGAGCGCGGGGTCGGCGCCGACCGAGACGAGCGATGAGACCGTGATCGCCGCGCGGCCCCGCTCGCCGTGCGCGGCGATGACGGCCGCGCCCGTCGGATGCCCGCGGAAGAGCGCGCGGAAGCGCTCGAGGCGTTCGGCGTCGGGTTGGGTCGGGACGCCGGCGGACGCTCCGGCTGATGCCGCGGGCGATGCCGCCGGCGAGACGGCCTCGCGGCGCTCGCTCGGCGCCGCCGCGGTACGCCGTCGCCCGGGCGCGTGCT